>Ga0209381_1001021_pt1 | contig 51672 bp, 62 predicted proteins | sample DewCreD2012metaG_FD_184111 | JGI IMG/M metagenome (GOLD analysis project Ga0209381, IMG submission 184111) | Hot spring sediment bacterial and archeal communities from British Columbia, Canada, to study Microbial Dark Matter (Phase II) - Dewar... ... | reverse complement strand
TGTCGCACTTCTTTTGATCAAAGTTTTGGTAAAACTTTGCGGGGTCGGCAGCCACGCATTGAATACTGGCTAAGCTCGACGCTGGCAGTGGCCGAGCGAATGCGAGATTTTCACCGGAGCCTAATTTTGCATAAGCTTTTTATATAACCTCTTAGTTTGCTAGCTTTGGAGGGCCAGATGGAGCTTTTTGACGATGATGATTCCGGTTTCGATGGTGTAGATGACCCTGGCGAATAATCATGAAAACTACAAAATACGAGAAAGCAAGGATCATCGGAGCGAGGGCATTGCAGCTCTCCATGGGTGCACCTTTCGCCATGGAGATTTCCGAAGAAGAATTAAAGAAGATGAATTATGACGTTCTTGAGATAGCCAAGCTCGAGTTCAGCAAGGGGCTGGTGCCAATTCATGTCAAAAGGCACATCCCTGAATATATTGCTGAGGCAGAGGACGGCAAGCCTATGCTGCCGATAGATGAGATCAGCACCGAGATTGAGAAGATCGCAAGTACAGATGAACCATCTGTGCAAGACGATATAGAAGAGTAAGGTGATTTGACATGGGACAGAACATACAGCCTATTTTCATTATGCCAGAAGACACGCAGAGGACTTATGGAAGGGATGCGCTTTCGGCAAACATTATGGCTGCAAAAGCCGTTTCTGAGACAGTGCGCTCAACACTTGGCCCAAAAGGAATGGACAAAATGCTGGTTGACAGCCTGGGCGATGTCATAATCACCAATGACGGCGTAACCATTTTGAAAGAGATGACTATAGAGCACCCTTCAGCCAAGATGATAGTTGAGGTCGCAAAAACGCAGGAAGATGAGATAGGTGATGGTACTACAACTGCAGTTATCTTAGCAGGAGAACTTCTGAAGAACGCCGAAAAGCTTGTTGAGCAGGATGTCCATCCAACAGTCATTAGCCGTGGCTACAGGCTCGCCCGCAACAAGGCTATAGGGGTGCTGGAAACCCTAGCAAAGCCGATAGACAGGAAAGACAAGGACTCATTGAAAAAAATCGCGGTTACAGCTATGACCGGGAAAGGCGCAGAGGCAAGCAAGGAGAAGCTGGCGGCTCTCGCAGTGGAGGCAATCCTGACAATCGCGGACGAGGGCAGGATATCAATAGACAATGTCAAAATAGAGAAGAAAGCCGGCGCAAGCGTTGATGATAGCGAACTGATAAAGGGCTTAATGATGGACAAGGAAAGGCTGCATATAGGGATGCCTACTTCCGTCAAAAAGGCGAAGATTGCTCTTATAGAAAAGGAGCTCGAGATCAAGAAGACAGAGATTGATGCAAATATAAAGATAACCAGTCCTGGCCAGCTGCAGGCCTTTCTTAACCAGGAAGAGGCTATGATTAAGGAAATGATTGCTAAAATAACTGCCTCAGGGGCGAATGTTGTACTCTGCGGCAAGGGAGTTGACGACCTAGCCCAGCATTACATGGCAAAGCAAGGGATTTATGGTGTCAGGCGTGTCTCATCGGAGGATATGAAGAAGCTTGCAAGGGCAACAGGCGCAAGGATTGTTAGCAACCTTAACGATCTTTCAGAGCAGGACTTGGGTTTTGCAGAAGAGGTAGAGTCAAAGAAGATAGGCGACACTGATTACACTTTTATCAGGGGATGCAAAAATCCAAAAGCAGTAAGCATTTTCATAAGGGGCGGCACAAGCCATATAGTTGATGAGATAGAAAGAGCCGTAAAGGATGCGCTTGGCGATCTGGCCTCTGTTTTGAACAACGGCAAGGCAGTAGCGGGCGCGGGTGCTTGCGAGATTGAGCTATCAAAGGAGCTTAGGAAATACTCAAACACCCTTTCAGGCAGAGAGCAGTTGGCTGTGCTCGCGTATGCTGATTCACTGGAAATAATTCCACGCACGCTTGCAGAGAATGCGGGCCTTGACCCTATAGATGTCATAACCGAGCTAAAAGCAGCGCATGACAAAGGCAGAACCACCGCAGGCATTAATGTCTTTACAGGCAAGGTAGTTGATGCCTGGCAGGCCGGTGTTCTGGAGCCTCTGAAGCTGAAAGTCCAGGCGATTGATTCAGCCGGCGAGGTTGCTGAGATGATACTTAGGATTGATGATGTCATTGCTGCCAAGGCTGGTGCAAAGGACAAGATGCCTCCGCAAGGCATGGATTGATTTTTCATAATTACTTTTATATCCAAGCCCATCTGATACTGAAAAAGAGGGAAACCATGACTTTAGACTCACAGTTGTCAGAATACTTCCACGAGACTGATGCCATAAGACGCGGCGTCAAACCTGAAGTCAAGTCGTTTCTGGACGATTGCCCGGCAGACAAAGTCTTCTGGCTTGTAAACGGCACTCAACTTAAGAACCTGCAGGAACTCCATAACGCCTTAAGAGAAATGGAAGACCCTGTTTTCATTCATCACGCAAACAAAGCCAAGAATGATTTCTCAGATTGGATTAGGGATGTGATTGGTGACATTCGGCTTGCAAAGGACCTGAAAAGAGTCCGCACAAAAAAAGGGATGGCAGACAGGATTGCGAAAAGGATAAAGGAGCTAAGATGAAATGCAAAAAGGAAGAGAATTTGAGATATTGCAATTGCTCATATCCTGAGTGCACAAGGAAGGGCATCTGCTGTGAGTGCGTTATCTATCATCGGAACAAAGGACAGATTCCAGCCTGCTTTTTCCCGGATGAGATTGAAAAAACTTTTGACAGGAGCAGGAAGACCTTTGTCAAGTTGAATAGCTGAGATGTTTATCCGAATTGACAGACTATATTCTTGCTTTTTGCAAATTTAGATTATCCTTCTAACAAGATGCGCTGCCCCAAGCCCTCCGAAGGCTGTAAGAAGCTGCATAGGGCCCATAGCTACCAGAAATGCCGCAGGAACAAGTCCAAGGTAGAATAATACTGCTGAGCCGGCAAATATCATGCCCGCTTTTCCAACTGGAGCCAATATTGCTTTTCCATTCAGTTTTTTTAGCATAAGCACAAACAATGCATTGCCTGCCCAGATAAATGGTATCATATAAAGCAGCAGGTATGACATCGGACCAAACACAATTCCGGACGCCATTGCGCCCATGGAAGGCAAAATGATGATTGGCCATATTTTTTTCCACGGAAGCGAATATGCACCAAGGACAAGCAACATATTCACCGCAGTCCCAACAATCCATTGAGGATGGTTAAATAAGAAAGGTAGTATGAATGCAAGTGAAGCATAAACAAGAGCATGCCAGTTCTCTTTCTTGTTCAGGAAAGCGTACTCCATTTGCTGCCTTATTGACAAGCTTACTTTTAAATGTTTCCCACAAAGTATATAAATCATGCGTTGCATTCATAACCTAGATGAAAAAAGAGGGGTTCAATCTTATTGCTGAACTACAGGCTGTCCAGGACAGATATGGCTATCTTCCAATGGACGTCTTGAAAACCCTATCAAAAGAGCATAAAATCCCTGGAACTGAGATATTTGCAGTCGCCACATTCTACAATCAGTTTAAGTTCGATAAGCCGGCAAAACACACCATCCAGGTATGCACAGGGACTGCCTGCCATGTCAAAAGATCGGCTGACCTGTTGAGCCAGATACAAAAGACACTGAAGATTAGGCCAGGAGAAATCACAAAAGATGGACTGATAAAGCTTGAGACAGTAAACTGCATTGGTGCATGCGCTAAGGCTCCGGCTATGATGGTGGATGATAAGGTCTACGGGCTTGTTGACCAGGATAAGCTTAGGCAAATACTCGGTGCTCTCAGATGATAACAGATAAAGAGATAGAGCAGGCGTTGAATCAGCTCCAGGGAGACCGTATCACAGTAGGCCTTGCGACATGCGGAATCAGCGCTGGTGCCATGCCTGTTTTTCATGCCCTGAAAAATGCTGACATAGGCCTCGTAGAGGAAGTGGGCTGCATAGGTATGTGCTACAATGAGCCTATCGTTACTGTTGTGAAAGATAAGAGAAGATTCATTTATGGCGGTGTCACAGAAAGCAATGTCCACAGGCTGATAAGCGCCTTGAAACAGGGGAATGTCTGTGAAGACCTGCTTGTCGCAAAGGACATCAGTGACCTGGACTTCTACCATGGCCAAAAACGTCTTGTCATGGGCAACTGCGGCTTGATAAATCCCCTGAAGCTTGATCAGTATGTTGCAAAAGGCGGGTATCTTGCCCTTCTCAGGGCAATTAGTATGGAAAAGCAGAAAGTCATTGACGAGATGATAGCCTCAGGTCTAAGAGGGAGGGGCGGAGCAGGGTTCTTAACAGGAAAGAAGTGGTCATTCATCGCATCCAAGAAGGGCAAGAAGTACCTTATAGCGAACGGAGATGAGGGTGACCCAGGCGCATTCATGAACAGGACTCTCATGGAAAGCGACCCATTCAAGATTATTGAGGGCATGACGATTGGCGCATACGCTACAGGCTGTGATGAGGGCTTTATCTACACAAGAGCTGAATACCCGCTAGCCATTGACACCCTTCAGAAGGCAATCAGTATAGCATATAAGCACAATCTCCTGGGTAAGAATATACTGGGAAGCGGTTTTGATTTCGAGCTTTCAGTCAGGAAAGGCGCTGGAGCATTTGTCTGTGGGGAAGAGACCGCGCTTATGCATTCCATTGAAGGCAGGAGAGGAAGCCCATCTCCAAGGCCTCCTTATCCGGCAGATCATGGCATATACGGTTATCCTACAAATGTCAATAATGTAGGTACATGGGGCCATGTCACAGTTGTATTCACGCTTGGCGCATCTGAATTCAGAAAGCTTGGGACAAAAGAGAGTCCAGGCACAAAAGAACTATGCCTGGCTGGCATGGTAAAGAGACCAGGAATCGTTGAAGTGCCGCTCGGCACTCCATTGAGAAAGATTGTCTATGATATAGGCGGGGGCACTTCAGACGGAACTAAACTAAAGGCAGTCCTTACCGGCGGGCCAGCAGGAGGTTGCATCCCGGAATATCTACTTGATACGCCTCTAGATTTCGAGACCTTAAAGAGTCTAGGCTCTATTATGGGCTCAGGCGGAATGATTGTTGTTTCAGAGAAATCGTGCATCGTCGATGTCGCAAGATACTACATGCACTTCACTCAGGAAGAAAGCTGCGGCAAATGCACCCCTTGCAGGGAAGGGACCAAGAGGCTGCTTGAGATGCTTGAGCACATAACATCAGGGAAAGCAGACAAGAGCACTCTTGATAAGCTAAAAATGCTCTCATCCTTTGTCATTGACAACTCTCTTTGCGGTCTTGGTCAGAATGCACCAAACCCGATACTTTCAACCTTGAAGTATTTCGAGAATGAATATTTGGAACATATTGAAAAGAAGAAGTGCCCTGCAGGTATCTGTGACAAGCTTGTCACATATCTTATAACCGGAAAGTGCATTGGCTGCGGTGCCTGCGCAAGAGCTTGCCCTGTCCAGGCCATCTCAGGCAATCCTAAAGAAAAGCATTTCATTGACCAGTCAAAATGCATCAAGTGCGGCACATGCTACGCAGTGTGTCCGGTAAAGGCAATAATCAAATGAAGAGCATGAACATAACCATTAACGGAAGACAGACAACGGCTCATGAAGGAGAGATGATTATAGACATGGCAAAGAGGATTGGCATCCACATCCCCCATCTCTGTCTTGATGACAGGCTTGAGAGGATTGGCGCATGCAGGCTCTGTGTGGTTGAGTTGGCAGGCTCTCCAAAACCAGTGGCTTCATGCACAACCCCTGTGCGTGAAGGTATGGTGATTAACACCCACTCACCTCGGATTCTTGAAGCAAGAAGAATTAACATGGAGCTCCTGCTCGCTTCACATGACCTAAACTGCGTGACCTGCGATGCCAACAGGAAATGCAAGCTTCAGAGATATGCTGAAGAGCTCATGGTAAGAGACCTTAGATTTGAAGGAGACAGAATTATAAGGCCGGTTGATAACTCAAGTGTCTCCATTAAGCGGGATAACAACAAGTGCGTGCTCTGTGAGCGCTGCATAAGGGTATGCAACGACATCCAAACTGTGCATGCCATTGGGCTCGCTGGCAGAGGATTCAACACAAGGATTGAGCCGCCTTTCGGTCAAAATATGAAAGAGAGCGCCTGTGTGAACTGCGGCCAATGCGTTATATCCTGCCCCACTGCGGCTCTTTGTGAACATTCTGATATACAGAACGTTATCAATGCGCTAAACAGCGGGAAATATCTCATCGCGCAGACAGCGCCGTCAATTCGGGCAACCCTTGGAGAGTGCTTTGAGATGCAGCCTGGAAAGGCTGTCACTGGCAAGATGGTCACAGCACTAAAGCAGATTGGCTTTCGTCAGGTCTTCGATACTGATCTTGGAGCTGATATCACCATTATTGAAGAAGCGACAGAATTCATCAAGCGGATGAAGGAGAAGAGAAGCCTTCCCATGATAACCACTTGCTGCCCTGCCTGGATCAAGTTCGGCGAGCAGTTCTTCTTTGATGAGCTACACCACATGAGCTCATGCAGGAGCCCGCAGGCGATCATCGCATCGCTTGTCAGGACATACTTCGCAAAGAAGATAAGGGTAAAGCCAGAGGACATCATCCTTGTGGATATCATGCCCTGCACGGCCAAGAAGTTCGAGATTCAAAGGCCTGAATTCATGGGTGAAGCGGATTTTGTACTGACAACAGTGGAGCTCTCAAAGCTCTTAAAGCAGCTTGATGTAGATTTCATCCATCTGCCTGATACTGAGTTCGATACCCCGCTTGGCGAGAGCACGGGCGCAGGTGTGATTTTCGGCAGAACAGGCGGTGTTATGGAGGCAGCCCTAAGGACTGTAGCTGATTGGTCAGGCATAAAGGATTTCACGAAGCTGGATTTCAAACCAATCCATGGAATGAGGACAATGAAGACTGCTGACATAGACCTAAAGGGCACAAAAGTCAAAGTCTGTGTTGTACATACACTTGGGGAAGCAAGAAAGCTGATGGAAGAGATAAGAGCTGGAAAATCACCATATCATTTCATAGAGATTATGGCATGCTACGGCGGATGTGTCGGAGGAGGCGGCCAGCCAAGAGGGAGCTCCAGTGTGCTTGAGAAAAGAGCTCATGCGCTCAACGAGGCAGATAGTCATAAAAAAATCAGATTATCCCACAAGAACCCCTCTGCTCTGAAAATCTACAAGGAGTATCTGGGGGATTTTGGAGGGGAGAAAGCGCATCGGCTGCTCCATACAAAGTACAGCAGAAGGGAGGTCTTGTAGAAGTACCTCATAAAAATCCAAAACCAGCGTTCTTATCGAAGATGTATCTCAACTATATCTTCATCAGCAAGCTTGTGCTTTAGGCTGAATGTCTGGCCTGGAAATTTTGCCGACTTGCCCCAGACCTTGGCAAACTTGAACTTGTTAAGGAAATCTCTATGAAGCTTGTTGCAGACATCCTCTACATTGCAAGGCGTTGTCATGATCAGTGGCACTTCCATATCCGCCTTTTTACCGACTTCCTTGCAGAAAATCCTTATGAACTTAAGCGACTCAAAGATCAAATCCTTAAGCTTATCGATATTCACTCGCTTCTCCGCTGAGATAGATAGATTTGCCTTAAGCTGCTGCTCCACCTGCCTGAGCCTGGCAGGCTCCACAGTATCCATCTTATTGAGGATAACTAATGAAGGGACATACTTCTTGTTGCCCTCAATCACATCAATCAGCTCATCTGCATTTATATCAGACCTAATTATTATATTGGCATTGTTTAACCCCATCTCTCTGGATATGGCTTCTATTGTTTTTCTGTCAATGTTAGTGAGCCTTACAGTGCTTCCTATGGATAATCCGCCGCGGGCTGTCTTTACGATTTTCACATCAGGAATTCTGGCATTCAGCCGAAGACCTGTGTCATATATCTCTTTTTTTAGTATTTCTAAATGTTCAGGATGGTTTACATCTACAACGATAAGTACCAGATCTGAATTCCTCATGACAGCAAGTACTTCCTTTCCCCTTCCCCTGCCGCTTGCCGCTCCGCTGACGATTCCTGGCACATCCAGTATCTGTATCTGTGCATGCTTATGTAGAAGCAGACCTGGAACAACAGTGAGGGTGGTAAAATCATATGCTCCGGTCTCGCTTTCGGCATTTGTCAGGGCATTGAGAAGAGTTGATTTGCCGACAGAAGGATAACCTACTAGGATTACTGTGGCATCCCCGCTTTTCCTGACAGCATACCCCTCTTTTGCTCCGCCGCCCTTGCCGCGGTTTACCTCTTTTTCTTTTAGCTTTGCTATCTTCGCCTTGACAAGCCCGATATGCAACTGGGTGCGTTTGTTGTATTTGGTCTTCTTCAGCTCTTCCTCAAGCTCCTTTATCTTTTCCGTATACTCAGGCATGATATTTTCGGGGACAGAGGGCGTATTTAATGCTTTTGCTGCTTTAGAGCAGATAATTGTCTGTCATGAATAGTTGAAAGAAGCACCAGCGCAAAGATAGCGCCAATAAGCGCAGTTAGCATATCTGTTTGCGTATCCCAAATATAACCCTGAGTTCCGAGAAACTCCTCAGCAGCACTACCCAAGGTTACAGAAGCTCCAAATTCCACCAATTCATACCCTGCACTCGCTGCAAGCACTATGCAGACAATGATAAAGAAAAGCCACGCTCTTGATTTAACCACCTTCCTTCTTATTAGGATTTCACGTGCTGCGATTGCAGGTACTACTCCTTGTGCAAAGTGACCAATCTTGTCATAATTATTTCTGCCTGTTTCATATAATCTCTCAAGCCAGAAACCAAAAGGCACTTTCTCATAGGTGTAGTGGCCCCCAATGACCAAGATTACAGCATAAACCCAGATGAGAGAATAAAGAAGAGGTGTCAGTTTGTAATTCCTATAAGTAAGGACAAGTAGTACGAGAGCTATTATGGCAGGCGAGGACTCAAGAAACCAAGTAAGATAGTTTACAGGCTTGTACGCAGACCAGACAAAAATAGAAAGGAAACTTATTAGCAGCAACTGATGGAATTTCTGGATATTCATAGCACTATGAGTTGACATTGATTTATTTAAGCATTATGATAAGTAGCATAAGCAACACAGTAAAAATGCAGTTCTTTCACGAGAATACAAATATATGCTAAGTGCTATGCTCAGGTCTTTATGCAGCAATACTAGGAGAAGGGCTTTATTTACCAATTATTACCTGATTTTCAAATAAAACAAATACCTGAAAACGACAGATTAACAAGCTTTAAATATAAGTTATGTTTACTTAACGTAGTTTTAGTTTATTTAAAGTAAACAAAAAGAATAAATTATAAAAAGAGAAAGGGAATTTCGAAGGAGGTGATTAAAATGTGGGAAAACGACATTTTTGATGAGTTTCAGAGGCTCCAGGAAGAGCTGTTCAGGCCGAGGAGAATGCTTATCGCTTCTCCGGGAAAGGATATCCAGCCTTATTTCAGGTCCCCTGTGACAGAGCTTCAGGAAACAGAGAATGCCTTGATAGCGAGCTTTGATATGCCTGGTGTGGACAAAAAGGATATACAGCTGAACATTAGCGAAGATGGAGTAGAGGTAAAAGTTGAGCAGAAGCTCGAGAAAGAGACCAAGAACAAGGAAGGGAGATATTATTCCATGGCAAGCAGGTCTTTTTACAGGTGCATGCCTCTGCCGAAAAGGATCAATGCAGACAAGGCCACTGCAGAGTACAAGGATGGTGTCCTTAGGATCGAAATGCCTAAGCTGAACAAGGAAAAGGCCACAAAAAGATTGATAGTGAAATAATGGCCAAAAAGGAAGAGCCCTGCAAAGATTCAAAGCCTGTTGCACCACCTGAAGTGCCTGAAAAAGAACAGAAGGATAGAATTGAGCCTGAACAGGCATCTGAACTGGAAGCCTTGAGATCCAAGTACATTGAAACAAAGGACCTCCTGCAGAGGATGCAGGCAGAGTTCGACAATTACAGGAAAAGGCAGGAGAAGGAGCATCAAAGGCAGAAAGCCTTTGCAAGCTCCGATATAATGATGAAGCTCCTGCCAGTACTTGACAGTTTCGAACAGGCATTGAAAAGTTCGGATGCAGAAGGCATAAGGATGTTATATAGCCAGCTTATGTCACAGCTCGAGAGCGCCGGGCTAAGAAAGATAGAATGCATCGGAAAGCAGTTTGACCCTTATATCCATGAAGTGCTTTTGAAGGAGCCGTCAGATAAGGAGGAGGGTACTGTGCTTGAAGTGCTCCAGACTGGCTATATGTTGAACAGTATGATATTGAGGCATCCGAAGGTGAAGATAAGTGCTACCCTGCCTGCACCTGACAAAAAAGAGCCCTAAGGAATATGTAGAGAAGCATTCGAGCTGCAATAAGTGCGGCCATTGCTGCAGATTCGGCTCAGGCTATGTGCTTCCGGAGGATATAAAGAGAATATCAGCGTACCTCGGGATATCAGAGAATACGTTCATTCAATCATGCCTTGAACAGACTGAGCGATTCAACACAAAAATATACACGGTCAAGCTGGATAAGAAAGGCAAGCCATATGGTCCATGTATCTTCCTGAAAGAAGGGGAATGCATGGTGCATGAGGTCAAGCCCTTCCATTGCAGGATAGGTACATGCAATGAATACGGGCAGGAGATAAGCCTGTGGTTTATGCTGAACTATCTTGTAAATCCGGCTGATGCAGAATCAATAAGGCAGTATCGCGCTTACCTTAAAACACATCCGACCTTGCCAGGAGGCGAGCTCCACGAGCTTGTCCCTGACAGGGAGAAGCTAAGGAAGATGCTGGAATATGAATGATAAAGGTGAAACAGATGGAAGACAAAAGAGTTAATCTGAGTATAAGTGATGGCAATGAGTTTTTCGCGCATGAGGTCAGCATAAACTTTAATCCGACGCAGTTCATAATGGATTTCAAATGCATAACGCCGAGGGTGGACCCCAGGGTAAGGGACGGGCCGACGCTCGCCCTAAAGCACAATGTCATACTCACTGACCCATACCACACAAAGAGGATAGCTGAGCTATTGAATGAGGTGGTAAAGAGATATGAGAAAGAGTTCGGCAGGATAGAGAAGCCGAAGTCAATCGAGCTGCTTGAGAAGAAAGCTAAATCAGAAGGAAAAATTGAAGAGGACCGGTCAATACCGGTCTATTTCGGATAAAGGTGATGAAAAATGGCTAAGATAATAGGAATAGATTTGGGAACAAGCAATAGCGCTGCTGCAGTGATGCAGGCAGGAAAGCCCGTAATTGTGCCGAGTGCCGAAGGGACAAGCCAGTATGGAAAGGCTTTTCCTTCGGTGGTGGCATTCACGAAGGATGGCCAGGTGCTGGTAGGCGAACCTGCGAGAAGGCAGGCTGTAAGCAATCCGGATAAAACGATAATCGCTGCAAAAAGGAAGATGGGTACCTCTTTCAAGTACAAGATTGATTCGAAGGAATACACACCTCAGCAGATTTCAGCCTTCATCCTCCAGAAGATAAAGAAGGATGCTGAGATATTCCTTGGCGATAAAGTAGAGAAGGCAGTGATAACTGTGCCCGCCTATTTCGACGACAACCAGAGACAGGCAACAAAAGATGCAGGCAAGATCGCGGGGCTTGAGGTGATAAGGATTATAAACGAGCCTACAGCAGCATCTCTTGCTTACGGCCTTGACAAGGCTAACAGAGAGCTCAAGATCCTTGTGTTTGATTTCGGAGGAGGGACTCTCGATGTTACAGTCATGGAATTCGGAGACGGTGTCTTTGAAGTTAAGTCAACATCAGGCGACACCCAGCTGGGCGGAACAGATATGGATAACGCTCTTATCGATTTCCTTGTGGCTGAGTTCAAGAAGCAGGAAGGATTTGACCTGAAGAATGATACTACCGCAATGCAGCGGCTGAGGGAAGCTGCTGAAAAGGCAAAGATAGAGCTGTCAAATGTTCCGGAAACAGATATCAATCTCCCATATATTACAGCCACAGACAAGGGGCCTAAGCACCTAAATATGAAGATAACGAGGTCAAAGCTAGAGCAGCTTATTGAGCCCATCATCAAGCGATGCAAGGCTCCGATGGAACAGGCGATAAAGGACGCCAAAATGCAGGTATCCGACATAGATAAGGTGATACTAGTCGGCGGTCCGACAAGGATGCCTATAGTCAGAAAATTTGTCGAGGATTATATAGGCAAGCCGGTTGAAGGCGGAATAGACCCTATGGAGTGCGTAGCCCAGGGCGCGGCAATCCAGGCCGGGGTCCTCGCAGGAGAGGTAAAGGACATCCTACTCCTTGATGTGACACCTCTCTCTCTTGGAATCGAGACTCTGGGAGGTGTATTCACCAAGCTTATCGAGCGTAATACAACCATACCTACTAAAAAGAGCCAAATATTCTCCACAGCTGCAGACGGGCAGACGGCAGTGACCATCAATGTCCTGCAGGGAGAAAGGCCCATGGCTGCTGACAACAAGACGCTCGGCAGGTTTGATCTTGTAGGCATACCGCCCGCTCCAAGAGGCATCCCCCAAATAGAGGTTACATTCAATATAGATGCAGATGGGATAGTGCACGTGACTGCAAAAGACCTTGGAACAGGAAAGGAGCAGACCATAAAGATTACAGCAAGCCAAAAGCTTTCTGACTCAGAAGTTGAGCGGATGAAAAAAGAAGCTGAACAGTTCGCTGAGGAGGACAAGAGAAAGAGAGAGGAGGTAGAGACTTTCAATGAGGCTGATTCCGTAGTGTACAGCACTGAAAAGTTAATTAAAGATTTCCAAGGTAAGGTTGACGAGAAGGATCTCACAGAGATAAAGGAGCTTACCGAGAAAGTGAAATCCATGGTAAAGGAAAGGAAAGTCTCTGAAACCAGGTCAGCCATAGAGGCTCTGAATGAGAAGGTACAGAAAGTCTCCACTGCAATGTACCAAAAGATAGCTGAGGAACAGGCAAAAACCAAGCAGGAGGCATCTGATGAAGATCCTTCTGAAGGAAGCGGAAACTCCAAGAGCCGGAAAAAAGGCAAGGATAAGGTAGTAGATGCTGATTTCAAGGTGAAGGATGAGTGAACCCAGTGTTAAAGAGCTTTATTGCAGGTATAAGGTGCCGGACAATATCAGGCGGCATATGCATAGCACTGAGAAGGTTGCCACCTACCTTGCAAGAAAGCTTAAGCGAAAAGGAGAAAAGATTAATCTGCGGCTTGTGAAGCGGGCAGCACTCCTTCATGACCTTTTTCGCATCGTAGATATACGTGCTGAAGGGTATCGAAAGCTTCTGCAGGCCTACCCGAACAGCAAAAAAGTATGGGAGGATATCAGAAATAAAGCAGAAGGGATTAGGCATGAAGAATTTGCCTACCTCTATTTTAAAGACTCCGAACCAGAGCTGGCTAAGATAATTAAGTCACATGCTTACGGCATACCTCCAAGCGATAAAGAGGGGAACTGGGAGGAGAAGCTGGTAAAATACGCTGATAAGTGCGTCATGCATGATCTGATTGTGCCTATGAAGGTGAGGCTCGAAGAAGGTCATCGCAGATACAATCATAATAGAAAGTCGGCACTTGATATGGACAATCAATATAAGGCTCTGGAGAATGAGATATTCCGTAAAGCAGGGATTAATTCCCTGCCAAAACATTTACTCAGCGCTAGTTTTAAAAACAGGGCAAGAAAGCGGGCAGGATAATGGCCAAAGATTATTATGAAGTGCTTGGTGTGAGCAGGGATGCGACGAAAGAGGACATCAAGGCAGCTTACAAGAGGCTGGCGAAGAAATATCACCCTGACCTGAACAAAGACCCCGGTGCTACAGAGAAATTCAAGGAAGTGAACGAGGCGGCGGCAGTCCTCTCAGACGATAAAAAGAGGGAGCAATATGACAGGTTCGGAACAACGGCTGACCAGTTCGAAGGATTCCAGGGGTTTGACGCAGAAGCCTTCAGGGGATTTAGCGGTTTTGATTTTGAGGACATATTTGAAAGTTTTTTTGGCGGCCGGGAAAGCAGAAGGTCAGGCAGGGGAAGGAGTTACGACCTAAGATACGAGATTGAGATAACTCTGGAAGAAGCGGCATCAGGAACCAAAAAGAATATAACAATCCCAAGGACTGAATTGTGCGAACATTGTGATGGGACAGGAGCCAGGAATGGGACTTCTATTAAGGATTGTGATCAGTGCAATGGTAGCGGTTACGTGAAGAAAGTGGCACGTACTGCTTTTGGGATGTTCCAATCCACTACAAACTGCCCGAAATGCAGAGGAGAAGGCAGGATAATCAAGGAAGCCTGCCCTTATTGCAGGGGGCAGGGCAAAGTTGAAGCAAAGCGCAATATCGAGATTACCATACCTCCTGGTGTTGACACGGGCTATCAGCTCAGGATTCCTGGACAAGGCGGCTCAAGAGGCGGAAGGCCTGGAGACCTGTATATCCTAATCCATGTCTTGGAACACAAAATTTTCGAGCGTCAAGGCAATGATTTAATTTGCGAGGTGCCTATCAGCTTTGTCCAGGCGGCTCTTGGCGATGAGATTGAAGTGCCGACAATAAACGGCAAGGCCTTGATGACTATTCCGCCAGGAACACAGACCCATACGCTTTTCAGATTGCGCGGAAAAGGCATAGCATCAGTCCATGATAGGTCTCAGGGTGATGAGCTGGTCAGGGTGATTGTGAAAGTTCCTACAAGACTTACAAAGGCTCAAAAAGAGTGCCTCATGGATTTTGCCAAAGAAACAAAAGATGACCTCCAGCCTCAGAAAGGTTTTTTCTCTAAGCTTAAGGACAGCTTCAGATAAAACAACTTTTCTACAAATTTTCATAAAGAGCGTCGGCGAGTTGAAATAAGTTGATGCTTGTTTTCTGGAAACATATATCTTTGCCCTTGGGTTTAGATATTGTTGATGATGTCACAACTGCCTTTGGTTCTTCTGGATTGCATTAATCGTCTGCAACAGTCCAAGATTAGTGTTGCTTTCTCATGACAATCAGTTTGTTTAACCTGATTCAATCTGCTTAGAGAATGCCAGAAAGCAGGCGACCAAATCAATCTGCAAAATTATTTAAAGGAGATAAGGCATAGCTTTAATTAATGGACAGAACCATGCTAATTGGCTCAGTTGTGGTTGTCATATGCGGTTTCCTTATTTTTCTTGTTGTATCCTTGATATCAGGCACAATGGTTGTCCGAGACAGAGTTATGGACACGACTGATGAGATGAAACTCGGAAAAAGCTCTCTATTTGGCAGCTCATTTAGGATTATAAGTGCCAGGTTCTATAACAGGAGCCTTGCAGATGAGAATTCCGTTGATCCATGCACTGCCGGAATAGAGATTGTCATTGTTAATCTACTTTTCAACAACAGCGCGCTTCCTGACAAGTGCGAAATAACCATTGACAAGGCCTGGCAGAAAAGTATATCAGTAAAAGAAAAGGGCTGTAGGGCAGGTTGCGCAGGAGACGAAACACTTATAGCCGTTGATGTAAAAGCCCAATCTGTTTATGATAATCACATTGTTGAGGTTTGCTGCGACCTAATGTGCCTTGAGAGAGAGATTATCCCATTATGCAGCAAAATTTAAATACTTTGAATCTAGTAGAGATGAAATGGAGAATAGATGGATTTATTATCTTGTGATTTTCATAATGATGGCAGTGGCATTCGGATTCCTTATTTATTACTTGAAAAATTCATTCCTAGGTTTTCTATGGGAAAGCTAGTTTTTTGGCGGTATCTTCTGTCAAAGCCGCGCAAGGCAAAAGCTTTATATACCAATATACACAAGAGTATCCTGATATGTCGCAAAAACATGATTATTGGGATACGCTCCATTTGAAATACAAGGGCATAGTTGATTTGAAGGGACTCTACAGGGTTGTAAAGGAATGGCTGGAATCTAAAGGCATGGAGGTTTACGAGACCAAGACCAAACAGACCTCAAGGCCTTTTGGAATGGAGCAGGAATTTGATTTAAGAGGCTACAGGAACCTCAGTGAATACTACAGGATATGGATTATTGTCATGTTCCATATCTGGGACGCAGTTGAAGTGGAAGTAGTAAAAAACGGCGTAAAGGAGAGACTAACCAAGTGCAGGCTTTATATAAGAATAAGGTCAGAAGTGGAGGTTGATTGGACCAACAGGTTTGAGAACTCAAAATTCCAGGAACATCTCAGAGATTTCCTCAACAACAAGGTCCTGAAGCATAGATTCGAATCTATTTTGTGGGATCAGCATCACTACAAGATGCATGAATTGTTGAATGTTTTGAAAGAATACCTTAACATGCAGACAAGAGGCAGTGAATACGCGGACATGTGGTAAAAAATGGCTGAGCGAAGGATAGTCGTAGATAACCTGTACCTTGTATATGAGGGTCTGCTTAATATTAATGATTTCTACCTCGTCATTGATAAATGGCTAAGAGAAAAAGGGTATGATAAGTGCGAGAAAAGAAACTCAGAGCAGGTCTATAAGGATGGAAGACAGATTGAACTTGAGCTAGAGCCATGGAAAAAGATTACTGATTATGCAAGAATCGTGATAAACATGACATTCTGGATGAGTAATTTAAAAGAGGTACAGGTTAAGAAAGATAAGTATACAATCAAGATGATGCAGGGCAAGGTGACCGTAAGGATGATAGCTTATCTTGATACAGATTATGAAGGCATGTGGGAAGGCAAGCCTGTTTTCTATCTTTTCAGGCACATAATTGACAAGTGGGTGTACAGGGTAGATGTCCGTAAATACGAAAGCGCTGTGGCAGACGACGCATTCCACCTGTATAACACGATGAAAAGCTTCCTTAACCTGTATAGGTTCCAGTGATTCTTTCAAGCATCTGCCTCATTTCGCTGCCTTTGTAATTCTTTGGCGTCCATGAGAAGTTTAATCCATCACCTTCATATCTTGGGATGATGTGGAAATGCGCATGCATTACTACCTGGCCTGCAACCGAGCCGTTGTTCATGAGAATGTTTAGGCCTTTGCAGCCTGTGGCATTCTTAATTTGCGCTGCAATTTTCTGAAGTGTTATCATCAATTTAGAGAGTTCATCAGCGGGTATTTCAAATAGTTGCTGATGGTGTTTTTTAGGTATCACTAGACAATGTCCTGGATTTGCCGGAGATATATCCAGGAAGCACATTGATGTATTATCTTCCATGATCTTGGAACAGGGTATCTTTCCAGACACTATCTTACAGAATATGCATTCCTCCATCATCTTCACCTCGTGCAACCTATCAGGCAAATGCTTTTACCTAACAGAAAGGTATCTTACAGCCTTTATAAATGAATGTTTGGTTCCGGGGTATCTTTCTTCGAGAGCATCCAGGCCTGGCTTGAAAAGTCCATGCGTTCTCTTGAAACGTGATTTGATATGTTTGCTGTATTTTGCCAGCTCATCATCAGTGATGCCAGAGAATAGCCGTATATGGGAATTCCTTTTTTTTTTGCATCTGAATCCCACCCCGCACCAATTGGATAGGAACGAATGCAGCTCATCATCAATAGTCTCAGAAGTAACTTTTACATCTCCATTACCTGAAACCAGCCTCGGCTTGAAATTTCCCTTATGTGAGAAGAGTCTCACAAGGACGGCTCTGGAAAGTCCTCGAGCAGCAATTAGTGAACCATTCTTTATGGGATGACCGCGCAATTCTCTTGCCATGCGCTGTTCAAGTACCTTTACAAGGCAATTATCGCATAGGTTATTCCCCGGCTTGCCGCATCTTTGGCATCTTTTTGTCTTTTTCATTGGCACTAAATAGGGGCTCGTAGTATTTAATGCTTTTCACGGTTTTTCCAAAATGAGCGACAAAATATGAGATACATAAATATTTTAGTATACCTATTTGTATATTCAATATCGTAAATTTTATAAATAATTAACTGCACAATTTTCATGTTGTGGGGGTTGGTTCAGGACTGTATGTCTTGGGCTAGAGGGGGTAAAAATGAAGGTCGATTTTGTCAGTGTCAAAGATAATATTCTAGTACACAAGCAGATTGAAAAACGTGATGGAAGGATCTACATGAGGATCAGAAAGAGACCTGTCATAATTGTCGGGCATGCCTGAAAAAGACACACATTACCTTAAAGGAATAAAGCTAATAGATCTCGCGGTTCTGATAAAAAAAAGGAAAGCTCTTGTCATATCAGACCTGCATTTAGGTATCGAGTCAAGTCTGCGGAAAAAAGGCTCTATTCTCCCGTCATTCCAGCTTGAATGGATTCTGGAGCGGTTGGGTGGCATCTTGGATATTGCCAAGCCGAAGACCATAGTGATAAATGGTGACCTTAAGCATACTTTCGGCAAAACAGACTTGCAGGAATGGGGCGATGTGAAAAAATTTCTGATTTTCTGCCGTTCTCATGCTGAAACAATGTTAATACGTGGCAATCACGATAATGCAGGGATTCCCTCTGCAAAAGAACTGAGAATACCTCTGCTAAAAGAGCTTTACATTGATGGGTATTATATATGCCATGGGGACCAAATTCCTACTAGTCCGGCGTTCAATCGGTCGCACACAATAATAATCGGCCATGAGCACCCTGCAATCAGGCTGTCTTCAGGCATTAGGAAAGAAGCATACAAGGCATTCATTTTCGGGACTTACAACCGAAAGAGAATAATTATCATGCCCTCATTCAGCGAGGCAGCATACGGCACTGACATAAGGAAAAGCCACCACAGCCCGTTCACGAAACATATAAAAGACAGGAGAATATTCATTGTGCATAAGGGCATACACTATTTTGGAATGCTATCATGAGATGGATTAAAGCAAAAAAAACTATCGCTGTCGTACTAATTATATTGCTTGCAGTTAACCTAGTCATGTATGCCCTCAAAATAAGCTCGGCTATCATCCTTTGGGCAGTTATTCTAGTGATTGCGATTATCGCTTTCTACATAATGCCGAAGATAAAATGAGCTAAAAACTCTGCGTGTTTTCAAAAAGAAAAATAAATTTATCCTGCTAACCGAAAGATTGTTACTGCACATGAGATTGATATTACACATGAATATGAAATAGAGAGAATTCTACTCAAACTTTGTCTCATCTGAATGCTCTTGACATGAGATCAGCTTTTGTAATAACTCCGAGTATCTTATCCTTTCGGGTTATCAATATCAAAGGATAGAATTTGAGTATGCCGTTTACTGCATTAAGGCTCGCATCAATATCAAGCGTAGGAGGGGGATTATCCATTATGTCCTTTACAGCTGTACTATGGGGCTTTCCTTCCATAATGGCATCTATTATAAGAGACTCATTCACTGTCCCGACAGGTCTTCCGCCCGAGACTACAGGCATCTGGGAGATGCCGTGCTTCTTCATCTTTTGGCTTGCCTGGGAAAGGCTTTCGTCCATATCAACTGTTATTATGCCTTTGGTCATGAGATCCCTTGCCTTGAGTCCGGTCTTGTTGCCGAAAGCCTCAAGCGCTTCAAATATTTGCTTGGCTTTGCTGTATCCAGCGTCAATTAAACCTGACTCTATCTTGGCTATTAGCGACTGGGATACATTCGCCGCTTTGGCTAGCTCCTTCTGCGTGATGCCGTACCTTTTTCTAAGGACCTTAATCTCAGTGAGTTCAAGCATATTCACATAGGAATTTATTTAGTTAATAAATATTATGAAATGTCTGTCAATGAAACTTAATGTCCATCTGTAAGAGCCACCCCATCATCATTCAGGATGAGCAAAGAGAATCAAAATGAGGACGTCTATCTTTTTAGAAAATTCTATCTTTTGCTCAGCTTTATCACATCAAACTCGCTTCTTGTTATATAAGGTTCCAGTATTTTGACTATTTCATCAGGCAGCTCCCTGCAGTTTATCATGCGCGTGAGTCCGTAGACATCGACTATGGCAAGCTCTTCCCAAAGCCCCAGCTTCTTGATGATGCTTACAAACTCGTTCTGCCTTGAGTCGCCACGCTTTGGGAAGCTCATCCTCTGGTTATGGTAGATGCTTGCTTTGACACCGCTTCCGACAACGGATGAGACCCCCAACTGCTTTGCGAAGGCAAGTAGTCTCTGCCGAGCCTCTTCCAGCCTATCCTGCAATTCCTTCATCTGGCTGTCAAGCCTTGCATATTCATCCAAAATCATGACACCCTCATCATTCTTAAATTCTAATGGCGCCATCGCCTCTGTCATGTATTCATGCTTGAAGTGCGGGCACAAAGGCCTGTAATCGCACCAGTCGCATAGCCCGCTCGGCCGCCCTGGGAATTCTTTGCAACTCTCGATATCCTTCACAAGCTCTGTTACCTTCTTCCAAATTGCGTCAAGCTCTTCTCTTGCGACAGAGAACCTTAGCTCTTTATCAAAAGCAAGATAATGCCAGACTATCTCAACCTCTTTGCAGTCAGAATAGTCATTGTAGACAGAGAGGGCATACAGCCTAAGCTGCCTGTCTTGCATCAGTTCTGCAATCTTTGGGAGGTTGGCAGAAGTCTTGTAATCGTGTATCACGTAAACACCATCACTCTTTGCTGCAAGGCGGTCAATATAACCCTGCAAGGATATGCCGTCAGTATTAATTGTAATCCTAAGTTCAGTGGCAATAGTCCGGTCCTCATCGAAGGGTGTATGCCTGGCATAGTACTCACGAAGGCATCTTTCACCTGTATCCCTATAATTCTCAGCAGTTATGCCTTCCCGAACTATCTTCACTTGATCATGCCAGTTCTTCTCCCACTCTTCCCTGTAGAACGCCACAAGCTCATCAGCCGTGTTCACCTTATTGAACTTAAGGTCGTCATAAAGCTTCTGGAGCGCCTCATGCACTCTGCTGCCCATGAATGCCTCGATTCCCTCAGTATCGGTCTCAAGGCCGTCTATATAGGCGAATTTAAACTTCAATGGGCATTGTTCGAATGTCGAGAGCCTGCTGTGAGAATAGACAGTCATCCTTGGCTGGAAGCCCCTTCCATTTAAATACTTGGCGCCTGGTTGGCCAGTGAAGTGATGAGACTTCTTTAATACCCAGCATGGTGTAATAAGCGTGAGGTGGTTGGCATGGGGGATATACCATTGTATGCAGGGCTTAATATGCATGGTGAGACAACGACATGCACTATTAAGGATGAGAAAGGCAATCCTTTTCGTTTACTGAAAGTTGAAACCTCAAAGGAAGGAATGAGAAAGCGCCTCAAAAAAGACAGGACAGAAAAACGCTGAAAAGAGCGGCTCTCCGTGACATCTTGCTATCCGCTTCTGTAAGCAGCCAGATATCTGCCTTTTTTAGACAAAAGGTTTAAATATTATTATGCATTATTATGCATAATGGTAAGGCCAAAGAAGCCAAGGCTCGTGTCATTTCAGCCCCTTGCGACTTATTTCAAGCCAAGGAATGTGCCTATGAGCATGCTTGAAGAAGTGGAGCTCACTATCGATGAATTGGAGTCGATGAGACTATCGGATCTTGCAGGCATCGGACAGGAGAGAGCAGCTGGCAAGATGGGAATCCATCAATCCACATTCCAGAGGACCTTGGAGAAAGCCAGATACAAGGTGACTGATGCACTAGTGAATGGCAAGGCCATCATGATTAATGGAGGTGCATACAAGATGCCAGAAGGAGACGGAACAGGACCTATCGGTCAGGGCAGAGGGCGCTTCAGGGGTTGGTCAGGGGTCTGTATCTGCCCGACATGCGGATATGAGATGCCGCATGCAAGAGGGCAGCCGTGCAATCAGCTGAAGTGCCCGAAATGCAGCAGCCAGATGACCAGGGGCAGATAACGAAATAGCGCGGGTAATCTTTTTATTGCCCGCACTTTCGCTCTGACTTAAGCTATTGCCTTGTCTGTAAGATCGATATGGCATTACTAGGGTGCAGGTTTTGTGAACCTACCAGGATTCCAATACGTAGTTAAATGCAAAGACTAGCTTTATGACCATTGATATTTCCGGTTCGGCCAGAATTGCGTCGCAAGAAACGATGCTGTGAAGGGAAACCATTAAATGAGAAGTTGCTTGATGCAAGCAAAGGGAGGACAAAAATGAGAATAGCAATAAGTTCTAAAGGCATGGACAAGGAAAGCCAGATTGACCAGCGGTTCGGAAGATGTACCCACTTCCTGATTGTGGATGTGAAGGATACCTTTTGATAAGGCCTTTGTGGAAGCAATGGTTGCTATGCAGCCCATAATATTGTATAAGCCAGGTTATGAAGAGGTTTTCAATGAAATCGCAAGAAGGGTCATAGATGATATCTATTCTTGAGATGATTCAGGCTGCGCTTTGAACACACCAGTCCTTGAATCCAATGGGCATGAATATTAGAGGCATGAATCCTAGAGAGATAGCCCAATAGATTTATGACGCCACATAAATAAGGCTTCTTGCATTTCACATATAGAACCGCATTATCAATGCCGACATCTAACTAGCTGATTTCACTGCAAGAGCCACCTTCTCATGCACTACTCTATCGAAAGGCAGAGGCATTATCTTTTCAGCAGTCGGATTGGGTACGCATTCAGCTATGGCCTTTGCCGCAGCAAGCTTCATCTTTTCCGTTATCCTGGGAGCACGTATGTCAAGGGCGCCCCGGAAGATTCCAGGGAAAGCAAGGACATTGTTTATCTGATTTGGATAATCGCTTCTTCCTGTGCCGACGACATAAGCACCGCCCTTTTGGGCTTCCTCAGGGAATATCTCAGGTATGGGATTAGCCATAGCGAACACTATTGGCTTAGGCTTCATCCTAGCCACATCCTCGGCTGAGATTATGCCTTGGGCACTCACTCCGATAAACACATCAGCTTCGACAAGCGCCTGTTTGAGGCTGCCGGCAAATCCCATTATATTCGTGAACTTCAATAGCTCTGTCTTATAAGGATTCAGGTCAGACCTGTCAGACGAGATCGCACCCTTGCTATCGCAGAGGACAATATCTTTAGGTTTCTCGAAAGAAACGATTAGTTTCGCGACTGCGATGCCTGCAGCGCCTGCGCCGCTTATCACTATGCGCATATCTGATATCCGTTTGCCGCAGACTCTGGCAGCATTGATAAGGGCGGCCAGGACAACTATGGCAGTGCCGTGCTGGTCATCATGGAAGACGGGTATGCCCAGATCCTGAAGACCGCTCTCGACCTGGAAGCATTTGGGTGCAGCAATGTCCTCAAGATTGACCCCGCCGAAAGCAGGAGAGAGTTTCCTCACAAAATCTATTATCTGCGCTGCATCCTGCGTGTCCACGCATATTGGAAAGGCATCCACCCCGCCGAACTCCTTGAATAGAACCGCTTTTCCTTCCATGACCGGTAGTGCGCCATAAGGACCTATGTTCCCAAGACCTAGGACTGCGCTGCCGTCTGAGACCACTGCCACAGTGTTCGCTTTTATCGACATGTCGAATGCCTTTGCTCTGTCATTTCCAAGCGCGCTGCTGACAGCAGCGACTCCGGGTGTGTAAGCAACAGAAAGGTCATGCCTGGTCTTGACCGGCACTTTGGAGACAACGGATAGCTTTCCCTTTAAGTGAGCGTGCAGTCGCAGGGATTCCTTTGCGTAATCCATCAGCTCTCAATCCTCGGCTGTTCCATGCCATCCCAATAGATATAATTGTGCAAAGCTTCCCGATGTGCATTAATGAGCTCATAATGTCTCTCTTCATCTTTGACTAGCTTTTTCAGGAAGGCTAATATATCCCTGTCTTTGGTCTTTTTCTGCATGGCTGTATAAAGAGACATGCCCTCCTTCTCCATATAAAGAGCGGTGTTGAATATATCAATTGTCTGTTTGTTGCGGCCGCTTATGGCCTTATAGGCTTTTTTATCAAAGAGGGGGCTTTTCAGCTTAAATGATTTAAATGATAATGCAGTCTTCTTTTTTTCTTCAGGAAAATCCTTTGTTAAATCCTTTAAGAATAGTGAGAACACCCTAAAGTGCTCCTTTTCTTCATCAATTAGGAAATAGAGTAGCCTCTTTGAATTGTCGTCATCCACTTTTTTTAGAGCTGCAGTGTAGAAATTAATTCCTTTTCTCTCAGTATCAATGCCTAGCTTGATGTAATCCAGGATCCCTTTCATCATACGAATCACCTCTCAGTTAAAGAAATTAAAAATCATCAGAGTCGTCTTCTTCATCTTCGGCAGGCTCATCACTTTCCCTGCGGATGACCTTGATAGCGTCCATCTTAACAGTAATGGGAATCGGCACCGCTGCTTCAAGGAGCTCTACAATCACATCCTCCTTGGATTTGTCCACGCGGGTGACTTTGCACTTCTCGCCCTTGAAAGGGCCACTGATTATCTCCGCGACATCATTCTTCTGTATGTTCGCTTCGCGCTTCACCTGCTCAAGCATGTGCTCTATCTCCTTGTATTCCACTTCCTTATCAAGGAGTCCTCTGGCATAAGGCACATTGAATGCTGCTTGCTCAGCTTCTGACCTTTTTGTAGCCTCAATAAATATATAGCCGCGCATGCCGTGCGGTCTTATGAGGGATAACACACCTAGTCCTTTCTTTACAGTATTTGATTGAATGAAGTCCATTACCTGATCTTCCCTGTTTGCTGTTGTCCTTAATGCAAAAATACATGGTTTTTCTTCCATAATTGCACCTACTTGAAAACTTCCCAGAGCATGTGGATGAAGAAGCCAAGCCCCCCTATTATCGCCATTCCAAGAGCGCTTACCTTGACGATCGTGGCGAATTCGGTCCGGTCGGGTTTCTTCGTTACCCTAAGAACCCTTAGGCACTCTAAAACGAACTTCTTAAGCTTGCCAGGCATTGTCGTTTGTATGTTCTCTTCCATTTTAATCCACGAACTCTATCCCGAGTTCACTTTTTATCTCCTTTTTTAATTGTTGCGGTTTTTTGTTTCTGCCGAATATCTGAGCAGATTTTACACCAGTTACGATTAGCATAACTCGGAGTGTGCCATTCATATCGTCATATATCTGCGCACCCCAGATCATCCTCGCATCCTCATCAAGTTTGTGTGAGACAGTTTCTATCACTTTCTTTGCTTCGTCAAGGGTCATGTCAGGCCCTCCGATGACATTAATGAGTGCCCCGTTGGCTCCGGATATGTCAACATCAAGAAGAGGGTTATTGACAGCCCTTTCAACCGCTTCAACAGCCCTGTTGTCGCTGTCACTCTCTCCAACTCCGATGAGGGCTACACCGCCCTTTCCCATCACTGCACGGATATCTGCAAAATCAAGGTTGACAAGGCCTGCTTTGGTGACAAGCTCTGCTATCCCTTTCACTGCGTTGGTAAGTATCTCATCAGCGACCTTGAAAGCCGTCTGGATTGGCAGATCAGGCGCAAGATCAAGGAGCTTGTCGTTAGGTATGACTATTAGTGTATCCACTGTATTTTCGAGCTTTTCAAGGCCTATCAGGGCATTCTCGTATCTCCTGTTGCCTTCCATCGAGAACGGCATTGTAACAACTGCTACTGTGAGCGCTCCAAGTTTCTTTGCGATTTCTGCAATCACAGGGGCGCTGCCAGTGCCCGTCCCCCCGCCAAGTCCGCAAGTGACAAAGACCATATCAGCTCCTTGCAATGCTTCTTTGATTTCATGCTCACTCTCATGTGCAGACTCTTCGCCTATTTTTGGGATGCTTCCAGCCCCAAGACCCCCGGTAAGCTCTTTTCCGAGCAGGACTTTCTTGTCTGAATTAGTGTATAGGAGGTCCTGGGCATCTGTGTTGCATGCAATGGTCTCGACGCCCATGATGCCTACCTCAGTCATCCTGTTGATTGTATTGTTTCCTGCACCCCCCGTACCGACCACCTTGATGGCTGCTCTCTGCCTGGAGACAAGATGTTCGAGCTCAGTGTCTGCAGGATTGTTTCTTTTCAGGATAATCTCTTTTGAAGTCGGTTTTTCTTTTGCATTCTCTTTGGTCTTCACTGAATGGTCCCTCTCCATCTTTGGCGCTTCCACAGGGTGCCCGAATTCCGCTTTATTCACAGATCCAGGAACTTCTTCAACCGCTTCCTGCTTGATAAAATTTTCCATTATAATCCCCCATTGATGATGAAAGTTACCTTTAACTACTATTTAAACCTGCCGACTGTGTTATGTCGGCGGGAGCAGTGGACTTCTCCATGAAATTCACTTCCTTTATTGCGGGTATCACCGCCTTGACCTTTTCGCCCAGCATCTTGGCAAGTTCCTGTGGCATCTTCTGCGGGATAGTTACTGATAGCCTGCCTTCATTTAAGCTGAGTTCCACGTCGCCGATGAAATGCTTCAGGTAATTGCTGGCTTTCTCAAGGTCATCCGTAACCAGCCGCTTTATGCTGACTTCATAAACTATCTCTCTTGAAGAGAGAGGATGGTTGAAATCAACCATCGTCCTGCCGCCTGCTACAGTACGGACTATGCCCATATTGCCGTCGACATTTACCTGCATGCCCGGCACTGGCTCTATTTTGTCCTTCTTGAACTTGGCAGTGTTGATGAGCTGTATGAGTTTCGCATCCTTCTTGCCGAATGCCTCCTCAGGGCGAAGATCTATAAGGTATGTCTTGCCTGGTTCCTTACCAACCAGTTTCTTTTCAAGGCCCGGCAACACATTGCCCTGGCCTATGCAGACCACAACCGGCCCGTATCTGTGCCCTTCCATTCCTTGCTCTTTTGCAGTCTTCTCGACCGTTGTATCAAACACAAAACCATCATCCTTAAGTCTGCCTGTATAATCAATCTCGATGAAATCTCCTTCTTTAAGCATTTGCATTCCCCGAACTACCCCTTGAAATCATTTCAAGAAGTCAGTACATACATTACGGGGCAAACGCTAATATATAAAGCTTGCTTTTTTACTCTCTAAAGATAATTTTTTCAGGAAATCCAATATAATATTGACTGTCTCTTGTATTGAGATTGAGTCTGTCTCGATTACAAGATCATAATTCGCAGGATCAGTGTAGTCAGCAAGTCCATAATATTCACTGTAGCGCTTTTTCTCTGATGCAAGCCGCTTGCGGATATTTTCTTCAGTCAGCTCTAATGTTGTGTTCTCTTTCTCATCGCTTCTTTCCTTGTTGCTTGCATTAAGCTGCTTGAAGATCCTTTTAGCGCCAGTCCTGCTTGTGCACTTGAGGAATATCTTGACTGAACCAGGCAGGAAATGGAATCCAAGTCGCGAATCCATGACAATATTGTCTTTTTTTCCAAGCTCAACCTGCATCCTGTCGAGTTCATCATCGATCTCTCTCGTTTTTTCTGCAAATTGGGATAATTCTAGAAGACTCATTCCTCTCTTCTTTGCTATCTCTCCCATCAGGTCACCCACAGAATAGAATCTGTACCCAAGTTTTGCCGCAACTTCTCTTGCGACGCTTGTCTTGCCGCTGCCCATGCTTCCGGAAATCGTAATTATCATCAGTATTGATTATCTTTAACCAGTATATATAGTTTGGTAATGCTATTTGCTTAAGTTAATAGGGTTGAGTTGCGCAATAACGGCAAAGACCTGCAGAATAAGAACCCTGCCAAAAGAGGGGTTCACTCATAATGAGAGTATCCGCTGTCGGCTTCCATTATGCTGGCTCTCTGCTGGCTCTCCACTAGATTATTGAAGGCCTTCTTGGTTTTTATATATTATCTGTTCTATTTATGATTTGGGAGAAGATATCATTGATGCCATGGAATGCTTAAAGGCATTTTTTCTCACTGGCCAGCACTAATGCAAAAAATTTAAATAAGACCTTGAAAAATATATGGACGATGATACCTAACAAAGTTTTTTTCACGAAAGGCGTAGGAAAGCACAAGGATTATCTTCAGAGTTTTGAGCTTGCATTGCGCGATGCTGGAATCGAGTTCTGCAACCTCGTTTATGTTTCCAGCATCTTCCCTGCTGGAGCAAAACTTATTCCTAAAGAGCAGGGTATAAAAGAGCTAAAACCAGGACAGATTACCTTTTGTGTTATGGCAAGAAACTCAACAAATGAACCAAACAGGTTAATAGCATCTAGCATAGGTCTTGCACTGCCGGCTGACCAGAGTCACTACGGCTACTTGTCAGAGCACCATAGTTTCGGTGAAACTGATCAGAAAGCAGGAGAGTACGCTGAGGAACTTGCAGCAAGCATGCTTGCCTCTACTTTAGGTATTCAGTTTGACCCTGATATTAACTGGGACGAGAGAGAGCAGTTGTTCAAAATGAGCGGCAAAATCATCAAGACCAAGAACGTGACTCAATCTGCTCAGGGGCATAAAGAAGGTCAATGGACAACAGTAATCGCTGCTGCTGTTTTCATTATAGATGACCACAAGCCGAATGGCGAACCGCAGAAAGCAGAGGCCAAGCATGAAGATAAAATGAAGATAGCCTTTGACCCGAATTCTAAGCTTCCAGAAAAGAAACTATGAATATTCCATATAATTTTCTGGGCTTGCCTGAAAAGTATTCAAAATACAGGTCTGCCAAAGTCGTGATTCTGCCTGTACCTTATGATGGCACAGTAAGTTATGTTAAAGGAACTGCTAAAGGCCCAGAAGCGATTATTCGTGCATCACCTCAACTGGAATACTATGATGAAGTTCTTGGGATAGAACAGTTTAAGTTGGGCATCCACACACTTCCCCCGATGAAGAAAAGAAATTCGCCTCAGGCTGTTGTGGATGCAGTATACAAAGAGGTCAAAAGACAGATGCAGAAAGGCAAATTCACCGTTGTGTTTGGAGGAGAGCATTCTATAACGACCGGCGAAATCAGAGCATATTCTGAGGCATATAAGGATCTTAGCATCCTCCAGTTCGATGCGCATGCGGATCTTAGGGATGAGTATAATGGGAATAAGCATAGCCACGCCTGTGCTATGAGAAGGGCATTTGAGTTTTGCCCGAGCATAGTCCAGATAGGAATAAGGAATATCTCAAAGGAGGAGGTTGATTTCGTTGCCGAAAAAAAGCATACTGGCATTTTTTATGCCCATAATATGAGATATGATAAAAGCTGGCGTAGTAAAGCTCTAGCAAAGCTGAAAAGAAATGTCTTCATAACTATAGATCTGGATGCATTTGATTCTTCAATTATGCCCGCGACCGGTACTCCTGAGCCAGGTGGCCTTGATTGGTATGACGTTACAACGATGCTTGGCGCTGTTGCGAAATCAAGGAACATCGTCGGATTCGATATTGTGGAGCTTGCCCCAAAAGAAGGCTTTCACTCCTGCGATTTTCTTGCTGCCAAGCTTGCATACCGCCTGATAGGCATGAGATTCCATTCCGAACGCCTGTCCCTATTTGCAAATGATAAACAAATTATTTAAACACAGCCAATCTTTTTAGAAGTGAAGTGTGGGACAGTGGAAATAAAGAATTTGATGGGAAAACTCAAGACGACAGAGTCCCAGCCGGCAGTGCCGGTTGTTGAGGACCAGATCGCGCATGCTGTCCCCCAGGTGCAAAAAGTGATACCGCAAATACCTCAGCCTCCAAGAACACCGCAGCCAGTTGTACAGGGAGTTGTCGCCGCAGCAAGGGAAGATGACCATGGTGTCATTCTTGATTTGGGCGAAGGCATCAGCCTGGTCATACCAATTCAGAAAAGGATGAGCCTAAGTGACTTTCTCAAGGTTGCGGAGAAGGTAAAGGCACTGGAGATGCTAAGCGAAGAGGCGGAGCATAGGGGTCAAAGCCCGCTTTATGAACGCTGAATCTCGTGGTTTTTCTTACTCGCTTGAAAACTAAACCTTTATATATAACATCAATTTTTCAGATTTCCAGGTTAGTTCTGGCATAGGTTCAATCCAAGACAGAAAGGTGTAAACAAATGGACGAAAACTACCTTAAGGGAACGACGACAGTAGGGATTATCTGCAAAGATGGTGTTGTGCTTGCCGCAGATAAGAGAGCGACAGCAGGAAATCTGATTGTCAACAAAAGGACAGATAAGATATATGAGATAAGCAGCAACATGGTAATAACCATGGCAGGGACTGTCTCGGATGCTCAGCTGCTATCGAAGCTAATAAAAGCCGAGCTGCAGCTCAAGAAGATACGGTCCGGAAGAGAGCCCAATGTAAAGGAATCTGCTAACCTTCTCGCAGGCATGGTTTATTCAAATATCAGAAGGATGTCATTGATCCCGGGAATAAGCCATTTTCTGCTTGGTGGCAAAGATGAAACAGGCTATTATATATATGACATATTTGCAGATGGTTCCCTTACGCCATGCGAGGACTTTGTCACATCAGGAAGCGGCAGTGTTTTCGCCTATGGTGTGCTGGAAACACTGTATACACCTAATATTACAACTGAGCAGGGTGTTGAGCTTGCAGTGAAATCAATAAACGCCGCCTTGGCTCGTGACACAGCTACAGGAAACGGTATACACATCGTAACGATTACATCAAAGGGCATTACGAATGTAGTCGATAAGGATGTTGATACGCGGATCAGGTAAATTCTTGTATATGGACGCGGATATTTGAGAAAAGGAAAGGTAGTGAGTATTATGGCTAAGATAATCAAGGAAATATTAAAGGATTTGCCTACTGACAGGATTAGCGATGCATGCTTTGAAGGTGCTAATATCGTTCTATACACAAAGGACAAGAACTTCTTTCTTCATAACAGCGGCATGATAAAGGAGATAGTAGATAAAATCAAAAAAAGGGTTGAGCTCCGTCCTGACCCTGCAATTACCATGGGACAGGAAGAAGCTGAAAAGAGAATAAGGACAATTATCCCGGAGGAAGCAGGAATCTGTCAGATAATCTTTGACCCGCAGAGAAGCCGGGTCATAATTGAGGCAGAGAAGCCGGGTCTTGCGATTGGCAAGCAGGGTATGCTGCTTAGAGAGATAAGATCAAGCACTCTCTGGGTACCATTGATAAGAAGGACACCTCCTATAAGGTCGCAGCTTATTGAAAACATAAGGGCTGTATTGTACCAGAATAGTGAATATAGGAGAAAGTTCTTGGACAAGACAGGCCACAGGATATATGACGGCTGGATAAGAGAGAAGAAGCATGAATGGATAAGGCTTTCATACTTAGGAGCAGGCAGGCAGGTCGGAAGGAGCTGCATCCTGCTTCAGACTCCTGAATCAAGAGTGTTGCTGGACTGCGGCGTTGACCTTGCAGCTGACAACAGCCATGCCTACCCTCATCTGGAAGCTCCTGAATTCGATATAAACGAGCTTGATGCGGTGATTGTCACTCACAGCCATCTGGACCACTGCGGTTTCGTACCTTACCTTTATAAATTCGGTTTTCGTGGGCCGGTTTACTGCACAGCCCCAACAAGGGACATCATGGCCCTGCTGCTGCTTGATTATGTGAAGATTATGAAGAACGAGAACAAGGAGCCCATATTCAATTCTGACGACATAAAGGAGATGGTAAAGCACACAATCTGCCTGGATTACGGAGAAGTAAGCGATGTAACGCCTGATATAAGGCTCACCCTTCATAACGCAGGACATATCCTCGGAAGCGCCATGGCTCACCTGCATGTGGGAAATGGGCTTCACAACATATTGTATACAGCTGACATGAAATTTGGAAGGACTGCCCTTATGGAGCCTGCTGATACACAGTTTCAGAGAGTGGAGACACTGATGATAGAAGGCACTTACGGAGGCAAGGACAACATAATGCCTTCAAAACAAGAGGCTGAGGATCATCTTAGGGGGGTAATCAAGAACACCATTGCCAGAGGTGGCAAGGTTCTCATACCCACCTTAGGAGTAGGAAGGGCACAGGAGGTGCAGATGATAGTGGAAGAGATGATCCGTAACGGCCAGCTGGAGAAGATTCCTTTCTACATTGATGGGATGATATGGGATGTCACAGCCATCCATTCAGCATATCCTGAATTCCTAAATGCCAATGTAAGAAGACTCATATTCCATAAAAACGAAAACCCATTTCTCTCAGATACATTCAAGCGGGTCGGTTCGGCAAAAGAAAGGAAGCAAGTCATTGAAGAGACTGGGCCTTGCGTCGTCCTGGCTACCTCAGGCATGTTGACCGGTGGACCTAGCGTAGAATATCTAAAGAGTTTTGCGGCAAGCGAAAAGAACAGCCTTATATTTGTAAGCTACCAGGGAGAAGGCTCGCTTGGAAGAAGAATCCAGCGTGGAGAGAAGCAGATTGCTTTCATGTCGGGTAACAGGCAAGAGATAACTCATATTAACATGGAAGTCCACACAGTAGAGGGTTTTTCAGGACACTCAGGCAGGAAGCAGCTAATGAATTATATCTACAAGATATCACCAAGACCAAAGAAGATAATAGTTAATCATGGAGAAAGCAGCAGGTGCCTGGATCTTGCGAGTTCCATCCACAAAATGTACAAGATAGAGAGCGCAGCACCAAGAAATCTGGAAACCATCCGCCTGAGGTGATAAATTGAGGTCCGCAATGCTTTTTGTGGCATTGATCCTACTGACTTCATGTCTAAAGACCCAGGAAGTGCTTATAACCCACTTTGACATCTGTGAAGAGAAGAAGCATCTTGCCGACCCAAAAGATTTCAGGGACCCTTATGACAGCTGCCTGATGGAGCAGGAGCAATACATAAAATCGCCTGAGGGGTGTGTTAAGACATGTAAGAGCTTCTGCGCTGGTATTGACCAGAACTATGAGGATATGTGGGTTGATTTCACAGGGTGCCACTGCTACTGCGAGAGGAAGCTGAAATGAAAATAGGCATCATCTCAGACACGCATGATAATGTTGAAGCTGTGATTAGGGCGGTCGCACTATTCAGGCGAAAAGGCGTGGTGATGGTTATTCACTGCGGAGATATTATCTCACCAGGTACAGTAAGATTTTTTAAAGGGATTACAACTCGTTTTGTGATAGGTAACTGTGACAGCCAGATTGAACGTATGCGGATGGCAGCAAGCGAGATTGATGGATCAATAGAAGGACGCCTGCTTGAAATGGAAATAGGGGGTCTTTTAATTGCTGCCTGCCACGGTGATGATGATATACTTGAGAGACTTATTGATTCCGGCAAGTATGATTATATTCTCACAGGACATACGCACAAAAGCAAGATAGAAAATATTGGCCGTACAACTTTGGTAAACCCCGGCTCGCATTACTATGGCGGAGAAGGAAAGGTGGCGATATTAGATACTGATAAAAAGAATGCTGTATTACTTGATATTAAAGAGGAGACACAATGAATTCAGAGATGATTCATATAATAGACAAGGCAATAGCTAAGGAGAAAGAAGCATATGATTTCTACATCGGACTGATGAACAGGGCAGACAGCCATAATGTCAAGGAGTTATTCAAGGTGTTGGCTATCCAGGAGATGAAGCATGAAGCGCTATTGAAAGAGCTAAGGAGGACTGGCGATTTAAGAAAAGCAAGACAACAGATGGAGACTAGGTACTCTCTGGAGCCTGATTTCAATTTCAGCCATAGTGTTTCTTCTGTTGGCTTACAGGAAGGTTTTCAGATAGCGATAAGAAGAGAGATTCTGGCAGAAAAGGACTACCTGGAAGCAGCCAATACCTGCGATTCCCATGATTTGGCATTGCTTTTCAAGGCGCTTTATGAAGAGGAGAAAAGGCATGAGGACATACTTAGGTCAGAATATTCTAAGATTTTCGGCTGATTCACAATCATTGGAATTACTTCAACATTATCAAATAATTCCGGATTTTTTTCAATAAATAGAGGTTTTTTTCAATAGCAATAGGTTTTTTTTCAGAAAATCTTTAGCAAAAGATAAATTCAGTATTGCCATTTTGAATTCTGAGGTGGATGAAATGAAAGAGAAAGAACTGCTGATACTGGCTAACCTTAGACAGAACTCAAGAGAGACCCTGACTTCAATAAGTCACAAGACCAAAGTGCCTATAAGCACGATTTTTGACAAAATGAAGTCGCTTGAACAGGATATCATAACCAAGCACACGACCATTGTTGACTTCAGCAAGCTGGGGTTTTCCACAAGGGCCAACATGACTTTAAGAGTTGACAAGAATGAGCGTGACAGGATAAAGGATTACCTGGAGAAGCACCAGAATGTCAATACGATCTACAAGATTAACAATGGCTACGACTTCCTTATCGAGGCCATTTTCAGGAACATAAGAGAGCTGGAAGAGTTCCAGGAGAATCTTGACGCCAAGTTCAAGATAAAGGAAAGACAGGTATACTACATCATAGAGGATATAAAAAGGGAGGCTTTCATGTCAGACCCAAGCCTCATAGGGATTCTTAACTGTTAGGAGTTCTATAAGGAAGCGTCTTTATCATATCTTTATTCTTGGATAAAGCGGGAATCTGCTGGAGAGTTCAATGACCTCTCTCTTCACTCTGGCTATCTCTGCATCATCAGAATTATTCTTGATTACCCTTGAAATTAGTACAGCTATCTCTTTCATCTCGCTCTCTTTCATTCCTCTGGTCGTCAATGCTGGTGTACCCAGTCTTATGCCGCTTGGATCAAAAGGGCTTCGCGAATCATAAGGAACCATATTCTTATTTACGGTTATATTCGCCTTATCAAGCGCAGTCTCAGCTTCCTTTCCAGTAAGATTATTTGATGATAGGTCAATCAGCACAAGATGGTTATCAGTTCCGCCTGTAACTACCCTAAGTCCCTCATCCATTAGGCTTGAAGCAAGAGTTTTTGCATTACGTACAGTCTGTTTTGCATATTGCTGGAATGAAGGCTGCATAGCCTCCTTAAATGCAACCGCCTTGGCTGCTGTAGCATGGTCATGAGGACCGCCTTGCATCCCGGGAAAGACTGCTTTATCTATATCTTTCGCATACTTGCTCTTGCAAAGAATTATGGCTCCTCTTGGTCCCCTTAGTGTCTTATGCGTAGTCGTGGTGACTATGTCTGTGAACGGCAAGGGGCTTGGGTGCACACCTGCTACAACTAGACCGGCGATATGGCTAATGTCTGCCAAAGAGATGGCGCCCACTTCAACAGCTATCTCATGGAAACGCTGGAAATCAATTGTGCGGGGATATGCAGTGGCACCTGAAACAATGATTTGGGGTTTTTCAGCAATAGCTATCTCCCTTACCTTATCCATGTCAATTAGCTCTGTATCCTTGTCTACCCCATACTGGACGATGTTGTATGCCTTCCCGGAAAAGTTCACAGGATGCCCATGTGTTAGATGACCCCCGTGGGAAAGGTTCATCCCAAGTATCTTGTCCCCGAAATTCAGCACTGCAGAATATGCTTCTAAATTAGCCGGGCTTCCGCTGTAAGGCTGAACATTGGCATGCTCCGCTCCAAAAAGCTTCTTTGCGCGTTCTATCGCAATCCTCTCGATAATGTCGATATTCTGGTTGCCGCCATAGTATCTCTTGCCGGGATACCCTTCGGAATATTTGTTGGTTAGCGGGCTGCCAAGTGCCTGCATGACAGCTCTACTAGTAAAATTTTCGCTAGGTATCATCTCAAGACCGAATTCCTGTCTTTCTATCTCCAGCTGTATAGCCCTGTAGATATCTGGATCAGTCTCATCCAGGGTTCTCATAATGTCTTTTACCATTTGAATACACCTCATGAATCATCATGCCATCATCCTGTCGATACGCGGATATATCCCGCACAGCATAAAGACCTTGTCTGTCTTGACTGCAATGCCTCTGTCCTGCCTTTGTATGCTTTGGCTGTCCATTATGGCTTTACCGAGCCCTACCAATTCATCCTTTAGTGTCATTATACTTACAGTCTCCCCTGGTATGATGCCAGTCTGTATTTTGCTGATACCTGGAACCTTCACGCTTGCTCCATGACACACAGTGTCCACAGTCGTATCAAGTATCCATACTTTAGGCAGGTGCTCTACTGCTGTCTCAACAGGCTGGATAATCTTAAGAAGATATTTGTCATTCCCGCCCTTATAGTAATGATATGCATCGGCAAGATCTTGCAGAGTCACGAGCGTATTCTCCAAAAAGGGTCCTGCCCGGGTCCTCCTGAGCTCAGCCATATGAGCTCCAGTCCCAAGTTTCAGCCCGATATCATGAATTAGCTTTCTTATATATGTGCCTGCCTGTGTTCCTACTCGGAATAGGACATCCTGCCCATCGATTTCAAGTATGTCAATGTAGTATATGCTTCGTTCCCTGTTCTGTCGCTTCACCGCACTTTTTATAGGTGGAAGCTGTGTTATCTTACCTATGAACTCATTGCATACTTGCCTGATCTTCTCTTCTGGAAGGGGTTTATGGATATGCATGAGGGCTACATATTCTTTGCCCGCAGAAAGTAGCACTTCGACAACCCTTGTTGCTCTACCTAATGCCACTGGAAGCACACCAGTGACCTTTGGATCAAGAGTCCCTGAATGTCCGGACTTACTGATATTGAGCATCTGCTGGACATAAGCGCTGACCTGATGCGATGTTGGACCTTTTGGCTTGTCGATATTGACGATTCCGTAAGTCAGCAGCTCTTTTGCGCCTCTTTCAGAAGGCCTGCAGCCGTACTTTGGGCTTGTATCTGAATCTCTTTTGATGATTATGTCTTTTTTCCTGCTATTGAATGGAAGCATATTAGAGGGAGAAAAGAGGTTGTTATTTAAATTTAATTAAAAAGAAAAAAATGATTCACTCAAAGGTGAATTCAGGCGGACTGTTAACCGTCACTTTGATGTTAAGGTTGCTGGTGGCTTCTCCATCAGTCGCGCTTATTGTGACTATATGCGTGCCAACATCACCGGCATTGGTAACTCTTGTCGCTTGTTCCATCCATCCAGCAAATGTAACTTTAACTTCATCGCCGTCCTGGTCTGTGACTTTCGGGCTTAGCCTTACAGTCTCTCCAACATTTACTATTATGTCACGCTGCTCAATCACTGGCGGATGATTCTTTGAAAGGACCACAATAGAGACCGATTTGGTGCTGTTGGTCTTCCCATCCGTGGCTGTCACAGTTGCAGTGTATGTACCTGCATCTCCGGATTTGGTCTCCCATCTGCCTCTCCTGTCCAAAGGTTCGCTGAATAAAAACATTACATCATCCCCATCAGGGTCACTGGCTTCAGGCTTGACAATTACAATATCACCCTCAGTTACTGACAAAGGAAGCATATCCTTCAGTTCCGGTGCCCTGTTGCCCTTTGTTACCGTCACCTGAACACTTTGAGATACCTGGGCTTTGCCATCTGATGCGGTAATTGTCACCTGATGAATGCCTGCATCCCCGAACTTGGTGGTGTAGCTTGGTGTCGTCATCCAGCCGGTATATGTATAAGTGATAGGATCCCTATCTTGGTCTGTTGCTTCAGGGAGAAATGTTATGGTCTGGCCTTCGCTCACAACAACATCATTTATCCTGGTCATTACAGGGGGATGGTTTTGGGGTTCAATAATCAGAAGAATCTGTTTGGAAGTCTCTGCCTTGCCGTCAGTCGCAGTAATTGTGACAAGGTATTTCCCGGCGTCACCTACCTTCGTCTGCCATTCGCCTTTATTATCCAGTGGCTTACTATATTTGACAGAAATATCATCACCATCTGCGTCTTTGGCTGAAACTGTTACTTTAACGAGTTCGCCTTCGATATATGTTTTTCTCGGAACCCCGGGAAACTCATCAGGAGTGACAGTTGGCACTTCCGGCGCGCTTGGAACAACCTCAGATAGGTTGCTTACCGGAATGCATATTATGTCTTCTGCGTTGCTGTTGTTTACAGGCACCTGGCCTGTTGGTGTCTGCATACAGGCAGATATGAATACAATCAGAACTAAAGCTAGTCCACCGAAAAAATTTTTCCCCTCCATTTATCACACCTCACTTGTGATTAAGATTTTTTATCTTACAGTTATAAATTTTTGTGAGCATTTAATAATCATAACTTCTATATAAACTTTGTGGTGGTTATCACACAAGCGTAAATACAAAAAGTTTTTCTACAAACTGCTTAGTAGCAAAGCTAACAGCAAACTGATTTTTAAATTTACAGCTAAGAGATTAATATGCAAAGAGCACAGTCTAAGTATCGCAGTCTAAGTATGGATGTCGGCTATCAATCCCATTTTTATGGATAGGGCAGGCTTTTACCTAAACCACAGCGATAATTTCACCGCAACCATAAATAAGCCATACATATATATATTTGCTCAGATGACTTTTAGTAATGAAGAGAGTACTTGCTTTTGGTACTTTTGATATATTTCATAAGGGCCATGAAAGTTATCTTAGACAGGCTGCTGAATTTGGGCGCCTCTATGTTATTGTGGCTCGCGACAGGAATGTTGAGATACTAAAAGGCAGCCCGCCCAAAAATCCTGAGAAGATTAGATTAAACAAGATATCTTCCCTTGATTTTGTGCATGAAGCGCGGCTGGGTCATCTGTCAGATTTGATGGCATCTATCCTCGAGGTAGACCCTGATATAGTATGCCTCGGTTATGACCAGGACGGACTCGGGCTTGAAGATTTCATCAAGAATTGCAGAAAAAAAATTAGGATATTAAGGCTCAAGCCTTATAAGCCTAATTTATTCAAATCCAGCATTTTGAAAAAACAATAATACCCCGATGTGGCGGCTGCAGTTCCACAAAGCCTTGTTGCATCTTTATAATCATAAGTTTGCAGTCTTCGAGAACAAGTACGAGTTTGTCATTGAGGGGTAATTAAGGTACATAAGATGTATAATGTATATATGATGTATTCAGTAGAGGCCGATATCGAATAGCAAAGAATAATAAGGGTGGAGATTATGCCGCAGAATCATGAATAAAGCTAAATGTCCTTTATGTGAATCAGATATTCTAGGATCTGCTGAAGCAAAGTATTTCTGCCCAAACTGCCGTATGTTCTTTGAACATTATAATATCGCCGAAAGAAAAAAGGGGTTCGGTAAAGCAATAAATAGGGAGAATGCATGAAAGCATTATTTATAGGGCGTTTTCAGCCTTTCCACAAAGGTCATCTATGGGCAATCAACAAAATTCTTGAAGAGAATGACAAACTCATTATCGCCATTGGTGTCTGTAAATCCTCAAACAAAGATCCTTTGAGCTACTCTATACGAAGGTCTATGATAAAAAAAGCGCTGCTTGATGAAAAAGCCGCTTCGAAACACCAAGGTAGGATAAAGATTATCCCATTGTATGATACCCCAACCGATTCAGAATGGTTAGATAGTATTGCGAAGATACGATTCAACAGGGCATACTCAGGGAATCGCAAAACAATCAGACTCCTAAGGAAAAGAGGCTACACTGTAAAACCCATAAAGAGATACCGAGGCATAAGCTCGACCAAGATAAGACGACTGATCAGTTCAGGACAGCGTTGGGAGCACCTTATCCCTGATCCAAGTGTCAGCGAGCTGAAGCAATCATCATGGCTACGCCATCCCAGATGAACTGCACAGCAAGCGCAGCGACAAATAAACCCATTACTCGCGAAAGTATCTTGATTATACGCGCTCCGACGATACTTTCTATCTTATGACTGTAAACAAGCATCAGCCATGTAATGTAGAGTGCCAATATGGATGCAATAAGCGGAGGCAGGTATCCGTGTTTCTTTGATAGGACTGTTATGGCAGTCATTGCTCCAGGACCGCATAGCAGCGGAGTGCCTATTAGGACTGCTGCAAATTTCTTGTTTTCATGTATCTTGGAAAATTCGAATCCGAGCACAGACTGGATTCCCAGAAGCAGAAGTATTAACCCCCCTGCAACCTTGAAGCTGCTAAACTGGATGCCCATCAGATTCAGCACAGCCATGCCTGTGAACATGAATATTATAAGCAACGCCAAGGCCACTCCAGCAGCAACAGTGGCTTGTTTTGCTCGATTTCTTATACTCATTCCAGCAGCCATGCTGCTGAAGACCGCAAGTCCAAGAAAGGGGTCAATAATTATGAAAATCGCGATGAAACTATCCAGCAATGGAGTGAAAAAATTAATCATAAGTTAATTCTCGCATCCTTGGATTTATAAAATTTGCCTTGTGGGTGTTTGCACTGTCCTGTAGTGTTTCATAAAGGTGTTTCATAAAGCAAAAACTTATTGAACGCCGCGACCCAGATTTGAACTGGGAATTCCTTACGGAACCGGCTCTCAAGGCCGGCGCAATACCGGGTTATGCGATCGCGGCATAGTTTTCTGCTTTTCCGAAAGAATAAGACGCTTATAAAGATTGTTGCTTCCTATCCTAATTTATTATCTTGAAGAGCAGGTGGCAGGAGAACCGGGATGCCATCTTTTATGGGATATGGATATTTGCATTTTTTGCATACAAGCCTGGATTTAGTCTTTTCGTAGACTAGTTCTGCTTTGTCAACAGGACAGCATATTATATCCAAAAGCTCTTTTGGCAGTTCTGACATAAGCAAGAGATACTGCCCAAAATATATAAACATTTTTGATTATTAAAAATTCTTAAAGAATATCGGAACAACCAGCCGCGAACAGATAATTATAAATATTAGATTAAGATGGATTTACTTATGGAACTCAACTTAACGAAAACACCGATTAACCCTACCATTATTCAGGGATTCCCTGGATTTGGTCTTGTTGGAACAATTACCACTGAATACCTCATACAGAAGCTGGAATGCGAACTTATAGGAAAGTATTGGTTCGAGAAGCTCCCGGCAACTATTGCAATACACGATGAAAAAGTTGTCCATCCTATTGGTATATACTATAATGAGAAAAACAATATAGTCATAGTTCATGCGATAACTGCTAGTATGGGTATAGAGTGGGAGATTTCGCGCCTGATAACCGAACTCGCTGAGAGATTGCAGGCAAAGGAGATTATCTCACTTGAAGGGGTAGGAGGAACAGAAGTTTCTGACAAGCCAAACTCATTCTTCTACACAAATGACCCTGCAAGAAAAGAAGTCCTCGCAAAGTTAAATACCACTCCTTTGAAAGAAGGCATAATAGTAGGTGTCACTTCTGCTTTGTTGCTAAATTGTACAAGACCCGTAACAACTCTTCTCGCAGAGACCCACTCTGAACTGCCAGACAGCACTGCTGCTGCAAAGCTTATAGAGTTGCTGGACAGCTATCTTGGTTTGTCCATAGACACCAAGCCACTTCTTGATACTGCCAAGAAATTTGAGGAGAAGATCAACAGCATAATGCAGAAAAGCACTGACATTCATAGCAAATTGCAGAAAAAGCAGCTTAGCTACGTAGGCTAGTCTCACTTCCAGCCTTTCTTTTATTCTTCCATTGACTTTTAAGCCAAACTTGAATAGTGCCTAACAAACAGTAACTTAATAAACTAGTTTAGCTAAAAGCCACCAGATAATTCATTAGCATGGCAAAGAGAACTAACTAAGGACAAAGCATATTTCAATCAGAACCATCGCCATAACATAAGCATTACCACTTTTAGAGTATTATTAGTTATAGATAGATTAGTTATAGATAGACATCCAAACCTTAGTTTTGTTCTTCACCATATCCTTAACATGTACAGATAAAAGCGCCAATCTAAAGTTGCTTTTACTTAAAACTCACAAAAGTCAAATTATGATAATAATTTACTGACATTTTCATTTTAATTTCCAATTTTACTCTCACTTTTGAAGGCATAACATATATAAAATTTAATTAAAAGATATGAATGGCAAAAATTGTCGGGATAGTATCTGACTATATATAGGTATCATTATTTATAGATTTCAGTATTATACAGAAGCAATAATATGCTATTTAATTAGACATAATATATTAATCTGTAATCACACAATCCAGAATAAATTTTTTCTTTTATCTCTGCTAATTAGGATTACACTCCGGTACTTTTCAAGATTACATTAAAAATATTATTATTGATTAAATATTTTAATTAAAATGTCAAGCTAGCCTATTAGCAGACTATCTTATTGAAAAAGCAACTCAACCAAAAAAGACGAGAATAATAATCACAAGTAAAATCTCTATTTTTATAATCCCCACGTAAAATCAAGTATTAATGTATTGAAGATTTATTTTAAGACAACATCCCATAAAAGCTTTTAGTTTGATGTATACAATTCAGTAACAAAACTAGATCCATTTTGTTTCTGGCTGTTCATGAATGAGTTTCTTCTCGACGTATTAGTGATTTGGCTGCTTTATAATTGTTCTATATGTTCTATAATTTTTCTATTTCTATAATTGTTCTATAAATAACAGGCCATATATCAAAAAAAACAATGATGGGGACTTGAGCTAACAAAGATATCAATATTAAGAGTTCTAAATTTTTAGAAAAAAAAGTGTTGCTCAAAAAGCTAAAAAACTCAAACCTCCAACCATTGTCGGCATTATGCATGACAACTTCAGTTTACTCATTGATTTATGTGACTTTAACCTATTTCTCATTCATTAAGCCAACTTATTGAAGATGAGACATGCGAACTATTTTGTCGGGATTATAACCTAAAAAGGTGCTGTATTCGGAATAATACCTTCCAGGTAGCTATTATCTCCAAATAAGCCATTTTGCATGCCACCAATAATTTCGGCATTTTCCCGAAAAATAGTAAAATAGCTTTATGGTGCAAAATTACCCTTAAAATATACCTTTCCTGTTTCATAGATTTTGCCTAAATTTATGATAATATGATTATGAAATCAATAAATACATAAAAATATTATTATTAATAATATATTTTAATCAATTTAAAGACTTATTATTTCCTAAAGCTGTCGGAAAGTTTATATATTTGGAGCCGTATCAAATATTGATAGAGGTGACCACTCATGCAGAAAATCATTCTTACACATCTGGAACCAAATATCAATGCTGATTCCCAGGAATTGGCAGACATAATTATCAAACGCCTCGGTCTAATGCCAAGGAAAAGCGGCTCCACTGAGAAGATGCACAATGTCCTGATAGAGCTTTTCGAAAGGCAGAAGCAGGCTGTCAGGGATAAGCAACCTACAAAAGCCATAATTACTGTCGAAGAGATGGGTGCTATCGCAGGTATTACAAGGCAGACAATGTACGATTACCTGCGAAGGTGGAATGATCTGGACCTTATCATCAAGACAAGCTACATTGGTACCGACAACAAAGTTATCGTCGGTTACAGATTAAACGGACCCACCCTTGAAGCTGCATTCGAGAAAGCAAGGGCAAGGATTAACAATAACCTTGAGATCACTCTGAAATACATTCGTGAGCTACAGAGGCTTCTCAAGAATGAAAAGATAAGTCAAAGTAGGCAAAAAATAGAGAGAGTTGAAATGTCCACAGAGGATGTTGAACCGCATAGCACTGATCCCGAAGGGAATGTTATACAAGAAAATGACTAAGATATTATCACATTGATTAAAAATTCATATCAATTATTTCTATTTTATATGCGCTAACTAAATTTAAGTTTAAACAATATTCGGCATAATAACAAAATATAGATGTATATGATATATTAATATATAAAGACATTAATTATTTGATATTATAATATAATATTTTATAATATTTTATAGAATATTGTAGCTATAATACCAGATTATAAAATAATATGAAGCTAGCAAACTTAAATGTTAAGACTTGTCTTTCATGAAGGCAAGAAAGTGAGTTTTGAAACAAGTATAAGCCAAAAAATGATAATAACATTTTATCTTTTTAGGTCTTATTTTCATTAGAATAGAGATACATTTATCTAATGCACTATTTCTATTATGATTTAAGTTATAGTACTTTTAGGCACCATTGTATAAGACAATAGAAACGCCCAATCTTACAAATATTGCATCATGGAGCAAAAACTGCTATAAACAAGGTTACTTACTTTGTCTTAAAGTGTCAGGTTGTTAGATACGGACCCATTCAGCCTCACTATATTGCATCTAGCTTGCATATCTCTGAAAGCAGGCTCGATTCCAAGATGAAGCCTGGCACCGAGGTATTTCTTGCTCACGGGAACTCCTTTTGCCATTAAATTTCCCACATAGCAAACTACAAGGTTCTCGCTGAAACCGGTCTTCTCTGCTATATCCCTATATGTGAGGAAGCCATCCCCGCTTGCGTATAGGCAAACAAAAACCTTTTGCTCATTCTGAGTTAGAGGTAACACATCCTGCCTAGGAGAAGTCGGTTGGTTCATGAAAAGTGAGAGTTCATCTATTTTCTCAGCAAGCTTCTCGATTTTCATCTCTAACCTGCAAAGGTATTCATAGTTTGATTGTATCTCATTGGTATTCTGATTTATGCTCTCTTTATGGTCATCAAGCTCTTCCCTTATTTTGTTCAAAGCCCCTTTTAAGGTCTCCTGGAATTTAGAGACATCACTCTCTCTTTTGAAAAACCTCAAACTTACACCCCCTAACAATACTTCTTTTATCCACTCACTTAAATAATTTTCTTTTCCCCAAAGGTGACTGACGCGCTTTAACTTCTAATAGGTGATTAATATGAATGTTGCATTACTTACACTTATTGAGCTTACACTTATTGAGCATAAATTGATTGAGCCAATTAGGTAGAAAATAAACAAGATAACATGAAACCATAAAAAGAATATTTATGGAGAATGCCAGTAGGGTCAAAGCCTCACTCAAAAAAACGACTTCCTAAGCCTTTTTGCTGCAAGAAATCTCTTCAGACGGGCCTCCATGATGTCCGCACCAAGATATGCTTTCTCAAGTTCCCTAAACTGCTTAGTATGGTGTGTGCTTCTCCTGCTGCCTGCCTTAAACTTCAGTTTCTTATGCAGCATCTCATGGTACATGACATAATCTGTAAGCTCTTTATCCCCTTTAAGGACAGAACTTATGGTGATGGTGTCATTGCCATAGTTATAGCTGCCTAATTTGCGCATCGAACCCTTGCCCCACACCAAGTTTGGGGTAAGTATATGTCCATCGAAATAAAGGAGGTTCACTCTGTTAAAAGAACTAAGCAAATCAGGATCCTGTTCAGTCTTCGGCACACCAACATGCACTTTCTGCAGGAATATGTTATAAAGCTCAATATTGGTAGTCATCTTCTTCTGCTTCAATGCTTTGAGGATAAGGCTCTGAATAAGACCAATCTGGATATCTTCATCGACATCCTGCCACTGCCTTGATAGCGAGAACACCATCCATCCCTGTGTTTTGTTATACCGGACACTGGCGCCGTATGCTGAGAACTTCTCGGAATACCGCAAGGAGAATTTATAAAATTCTAGGTTATCTGAAAAAAGCCCAAGGTATGCATGCTCTGCGATGTTCATTCACACATAAAATAAAGATACCTGTATTTAATGATTACCTTAATAAAATTGAATTGAAAAAACCTACTACATTTGATTTTCACTGCAGCAATGAGCATATCTTATCTACTATAGCAATTTCTTATCTACTATAGCAATTTGCGCACTGCTTTGTTGAACTAACTGGCGCCGCAAAGTATGGCAACTGCTCTGAGGCATCACGCACGAACAACTGGCCTTTATCCTTATAAATCTCCTGCATTCCTGCAAGCCTTGGTGGCGTATACCTATCATTCTCGAAAAGATATCGAATGCCAAGAATCCCCTTCTCTTTATCGATGAATACATCGTTGTTTGGATTGTATAAATAAGTTGCTACATCCATATTGACTCCTTTCTTGTATCCTTCTATGCTCCCAGCGAAGTCCTGTCCAAGATGATTGCGCCGAACTGTCTCTCGGGAGAGCAGGCCGTAGGTTGAATCTGGATATGCACGTGTTATTCTGGAGATGGTACGTGTCTTGTTCCCCAAGCATTTTCTCAGCTCTTTCCTGCCCTTATTGCTCAAGCGCATTTCAGCAGTATTACTGTAGGGAAAATAAAGGTCTGCGAACCTATCAAGCAATTGAAGATCATCAATATCTTTTCCGTCATATGAACCGTTTCCGCTCTTAGGCGGCGCCGGCAAGTCAACCTTCACTGCTAAAGTGAATTCCCCGCTTGCCACATGATAGAAAGCTATGCCGTCTTCGTCAGACATCTCAGCCATCCATTTCTTGAACTCAGTCTCATTGGATGGGTAATAGGTTGTCAAATCATCAGAATTTACGAATTCTTTTGCCACTAAATCATCGATGACTTTCGTTTGTCCAGGTTTGGAAAAATCCAAAACAATACCGATTCCTGTGCAGTATAACCCCCATTCGGTTTTTCCTGGCTTGTTTTCCCTTCCCGAAGGATTAGTTAAAACACCATTATTGATCTGAGTCCTGAGAGAATTAAGCTGTTCTCCGTAGAAATGCTTAAGCATCCAGTTCTTTAGAGTGCCAACCGGCCCATATTCAAGAGCATCCTCTAACCGCAAATCTGTTTTAATATGCCCTTTATTTTTTGTATTAATCATAAGGTTAAAACAGATGTCTGACTATTTAAAGTTTGTGGTTTTCAATTTTTTATTTATTTACAAAATATTAATAAAATTTATATATAATTAAAATAATTATGCAATTAATGCCAAAACCAGCACTCGATATTGCCTATTTATTTGCCGAAAACGCCAGGGCGAGAATCAAGGAAGTAGCCCAGATTGTTAAGAAAAGCCCACAGAGAGTTAAGTATTCCCTTGGTGTTCTGGAGAAAGAGGAGTATCTGCACATGCCACATGCAGTCTTCGACTATAGCTACATGGGGCTACTGATGTTTCGGGCCTATTTCTCAGGAGGTTACATCAATGAGGAGGAGAAGGCAGCTATTATCCAGAGCCTTGAACAGAACCCTTATGTGGTTGGCATGTATGAGATGAGTTCTGGCTATGACCTTGTCGTGGAGATGGTTGCGCCAAACCCTTCTAGGTTCAACAAGGAGATAAAGAAGATTGCCAGCTTGCCAAACCTATCCAACTACACCCCAATCGTGAATGTTGTAAGCCATATATACCCTAAGCAATACCTTGCTTCACTGGTCCAGAATGTGCCGAAAGAAATAATAATCGGCGGCGATAGGGATGTCCTGGATTTCACAGAGAATGAGATGCTTATGATTAAGGCATTGTCAGAGCATCCAAGACAGCGCATCGTAAAGATTGCAAAGACGCTCGGCATGCACGTAAGAACTGCGAATGCTGTTATCAAATCACTTAAGAATAAGAAGTTCCTAAAGGGATTCAAATTCGTAATCAACAGCAATAAACTTGGAGTAAGGAAAGTCAGGCTCTTCCTGGGCTTGCACAATATAAGTGCAGACCGTGAAGAAGAGCTTTTGGATTTCTGCCTGAAAACTGAGGAGATTGTCCAGCTTAACAAGACGATAGGGGACTGGGACATTGAGATAGATATTGCAAGTTTCGACGAACAGAGAATCAGGGTGATAACAGCACAGATTAGACAAAGCTTCAAGGATCTTATTCAGAGCTTTGCAACCGCAGACCTGTATAATCTTTACAAGAAGAGCTATCTCCCGCGTTATCTATGGATTCGTGAAGAACCTGTAGACCCATCGAAATCAGCAAAAAATTTAAATACTATGACACCACTACACAATAACAATAGTGTTTTTTTGGCACATAACTGATTGAAAAACTTTATGTGTTTAAGCATATCCGAAAACCGCAAGGGGGGAAATGAAAATGAACAGATTCACAGCAATATTATTTTTCAGCATGCTTGTAATGCTATCGGGCTCAGCAGCCCTTGTATCAATAGAGCAGGTGAAGGTTACTCCTGCTAATCCGGGAGATGAGGACACTCTGCGATGCGAATTCACTATAAAAGGAAGCCTTCAGGTTTACAATGTTAATGTGACTTGGAGAGCAAACGGCCTTGCGCACACAAGCGACAATGAGGTAAATATTGGAGCACTGAACAACACGCCCACCAGTACGACAACGATTGGAAGCATTGAAGCTCAAGACACAAAAGCTGGCGATATATGGGTCTGCCAGGTCACTGCCACAGATGGAATCAGCACAGTTTCAAGCTCTTCTCAGCCAGTGACAGTGCAGATCACACAGAAGCTTCTGATATCAGACATAGCCGCATCCTGTGAACCTGAAAGCTGTGATGACGATGACCTAAGCGCAGAGGATGCCATGAAGTCAGGCTCAGGCGGCATAATAAGGGACGTCAAGCCTGGCTCCACCATAACCTTGAGATTCAGAGTGGAGAACAACTGGCCAGGCGGCACCAAAAACCATGATATTGAGGATATCCAACTAACCTGCGAGCTGGAGGACATTGAAGATGAGGACGAACAGGAAGAGGATATAGATTTCGGCGATCTTTCACCTGGTAAAAGGAGCTCAAGGGAGGACATGGTATTTCAGATACCAAACAATGCAGATGAAGACAGATATGCCATGGATTGCACACTGGAAGGCGAGGATGAAGATGGGACATTCTATTCATATGATTTCGAGATTGAGATAGATGTTAGAAAAGAAAGGAACTCAGTGGTCTTCAAGGATGTATCATTGACACCTTCCCAGCTCTCCTGCTCAAGGGACGCAAGAATAGGATTCACAATCCAGAACGTCGGTCGGACAACCGAGAAGAATGTCCAGGTAGTGGTGGACAGCCAAGCTCTTGGTATCTCAAGGACATTCGTTGTGACTTCGCTCAACAAAGGTGACGCAAAAGACAAGAGCACCATGTACAGTAATCAACTGTCATTCACCGTCGCAGATTCAGTCAAGCCAGGCACATACCCCATCTCGCTTGAAGTCTTCTACAATGATAGGAAAGATAGCAACCTTGAATCAGCAGTACTCACAGTTAGCCAATGCGTTGCTGATGTGCCTGTGACCCCGCCAACTAGCGGACAAGAGCCTGTAAAACCAGAGCAGCCGAAGGAACAGGTAGAGGTTGTCCAGCAGCCTTATGTGCCAAGCTTCCAGGGCAGCCAAGTCGTGACAAAGCCAGTTGAGCCGGCTAAGGTTGACACATACACTGTTCTGCTTGTTTTGGCAGTAGTTCTGCTGCTGATAATCCTATCATTCATGTTAGGCGCCATAGCAAGAAAGAGATAAATGCCTTTTTTTTCGCTTTCGAAATATCATAACTCTTTGAGGTATTTGAGAAGTGTATTAAGCCTCTCCATGTTATTATCCATCTTTCTGTTCGCTATCCTGACCAGTTCAGTTATATAGGCCTCAGGGGCTATGAGCTTTCCGCCCTTCTTGATCGGAACATCCATATGCTCATTTCCCTCGATCTCAAGGATGATGCGGCTCTGCAGTGAAAATATTCCTGAATGCTTAAGTCCAGCCTGCCTTGCGATGGCTAGCAGGTTCTTCGCTGCAGCTAAATCTCTTGCTGCGACATGAAGTATGAAAGCCTCCTGCCTGAACCATACAAGCTCCTTTTGCGGCGATGAAAGCGCCTTCCTGATTGCTGCCGGCGATGCCTTGCCATGAGTCACATAGAGCCATCTGCCGTCGCACTTCCTTGAACCATCATCCTTTGCAAACAAAACAATCCTGCCGCCGCATGAGCTAGTCGTATAATAATCGCTATGGGAATTGATTAGTTTCACATGCTCGATTATGCTTCTGTCAATACATCCTATTTTGCTAGCATCCTTTCTTGAGAGGCACTGAGCCTTATGCAGGTCAAAACTATCCATAGAAATTTTCATTTATGCTTCTCTATAAATCTTTTCATTTCCTCGACAAATTCTTTTGCTTCCTTCTGGAGCGTATCAAATTCCCTTCCTGAAAGCTCCTTCTGCTCCCTATGGATAATCCTTTTCGAGAGCTTGTATATCTTGTCCATGTTGTTCGCATGCCTGCCGTGTAAATACCCAGGCTTGACCATCTTCTCGTGAAGGACAGCTGCTATATCCTTTGGTCCCGAAGGTATCTCACCAAGATGCATCAGAGCAGCATGGCTCGCATCGATGCACGCCCAATAAAGGTCCATTACAGCCTGCATAATATGCCACGAGCTGGAATGCAGGGAACTTGTGCTTCTTGCCATATATGCGTGCACTGCTTCCTTTGTAGGTCTGATCCTGCCGTCATAAAGCAGCATCTGCAAAGGATAGAAGAACCCTGTATCAATCAACGCTACTCCTTCTCTCAGTATATTTATACCCACTGGATCGCCAGACCTGACATAGTCCCAAAAACTCGTGAACTTCAGTGTTGTTATATGCAGCCGATGCGAAATCTTAATTACATGGCTTTCAGTAATCACTCTGTAAGCCTCGACAAGCTCAGCATTCATTAGAAAAGAGACGTCGTCAACAATGACAAGGATATCTATATCTCCATGCGGGCCTTCCTCTCTTGCCGTGCTTCCGAAGAGCACAATTGCCCTTATGAACCTGTCGAATTCCTTCCACATTGTCCGCGCAAACCTGTATGCGATATCCAGGTCATCCTTGTCGCGGTTTATATTCTGTACAGGCTTTCTTCTCTCCACCTTGAATTCCATAGAGTGCCTTATGCCAGTTCCTTATATAAAGGTTTATCACTATTCAAACGGAGTGCCATAAAAATGAATAAGATAGCAACGATTATTAGATAGCAGCGGTTACTCACCCACAACGCTTCAGATACTTAGACTCCAAGATTGCCCATGATAACATATATATACTGCAATACTCCATTTATCGGCGTATGGCTGAGACTGCCCTTGAAAAAAAAATCAAGCAAATAATAGATGAGACAAGCAGTAAATACTTGGGTATCACAATTGACCGCCTGAGCGAAGAGCTTACAATGAAAGCCGCAAAAGGCCTGCTTGATTTCAATATTGATTCAACCAAGAGTTACAGGGAAGCAAAAAGAGAGTTCAGGAGAGCGCTCCTGACCAGGCTCCTGTTGCTCAGATTAGGTAACATAAGCGAGGTCGCAAGGGACCTTGAAGTAGACCGCAGGACCATACACAGGATGGTAATTGAGCTTGGGATTGATGTTGCTGGTATGAAAAAGAACATGGCAAGGCCTTATGACGTAAGGCTTGGTGATATGAATTCAAGATTGGAAAATGTTCTTGACAGGTACAAGGAAATAATCCACCCGAACAAGCTGAAGACGCTTTACATGAATGTATCGGAGCTTTCTGACAGTATCATTAGGGAGCTGCCGCTTGAAATGAAGAGTCTCAAGCAGGCAGAGAATGATTTTGAGCAGGCTTATTTGAGGCAGGTTCTTGAGAAGCATAATGGAGCCATCAGCGAGGCAGCCAAGAGTATAGAGATAAGATATGAGACTCTTGCGCGAAAGGCAAAAAAGCTCGGGATTAAGAGGACTTCTCAGCGATGAAGAATATGTAGCTTACTAATAGCAGGGACGCAAGAATAAGAATTATGTTGTCAACTATTAACAAAGAAACTGTGTCGATGAAATCAAGTTTGAGTATCTTGTTTAGGGCGCTAAAAAGATAAGCGAGGAAGTATAATATTATGGCGGACGAAAGCGCATGGAGTGCCGGCGATATCATCCTCACAGAAGAAAGTCTCTTGAATTGATTGGCATAAGCGGTAATCACTGAAAGCATGAATACCACATAGAAAAGCCGTAGAAGGACATCAACTGCAGTATCCAGCATATTGTTCCTGAAAATCCTGCTTAGAAGCCATAAAAATAACCACACCAGGAAATAGACAGCCACAGCAAGAAGGGCTTTCCATATAGGTATTACCAGGTCTTTTGCCTGAAAATCACGGGTTTTTATTCTTTTCATGTTAATTAGACAAATCTTGACCTTTAAATCTTTTTGCAAAAAAGCATTATTTTAAAATTTGGCTCTTCTCCCATTTTAGGCAAGCCTCCTTAGCGAGCTTTGGTATATTTTGAGTATGAAATACTCAATATCCCTGTATCCAAAAGCTCGCCTTTTTATGACGTTGATCTTCGTATTGAAGCCTTCA
>Ga0209381_1001017_pt1 | contig 51833 bp, 28 predicted proteins | sample DewCreD2012metaG_FD_184111 | JGI IMG/M metagenome (GOLD analysis project Ga0209381, IMG submission 184111) | Hot spring sediment bacterial and archeal communities from British Columbia, Canada, to study Microbial Dark Matter (Phase II) - Dewar... ... | reverse complement strand
ACCGCGCTCAACCCGTGACGGCGGCGGGCGCCTCGACCTTGCGCACGAGGGTCACGATGAGGACGGCGGCGAGGAGGTGCAGCAGGCCGAGGATGAAAAACATGGTGGTCGTGCCCAGCGCGCTGGAAATCTGGCCGACCTGGTGATTGAAGATGATGGCACCGGACGCGCCGAACGCACCGGCAATGCCCCAGACGCTGCCTACGTTGCCCGCCGGAAACGTGTCCGCCACCAGCGGGCCGAGGATGCTCAACCAGCCCAGGCACACGACGGCCACCACACACAGCAGCGCGACGGTTATTCCCAGCGAATCCACGCGCGGCACGAAGATGGCGGTGGGGCCGATCAGGGCCAGCAGCCACAGCAGGCGGATGCGGCCCCGCAACGGACTGCCCAGTTTGCGGCCCATCCAGTCGGACAAGGCCGCGACGGAGATGCCGCCGACCGACGCGCAGAAGAACGGAATCCAGCCGATGCGTCCGGCCGCTTCGAGGGACAGGCCGCGTTGCTCCTGAAAGTAGCCCGGCATCCAGAACAGGCAGAAATACCAGACCGGATCGCTGATGAACCGCGCCAGCACGATGCCCCACAGGCTGCGCTCCCGCCAAAGCCGCCCCCAGCGCAGCGCGGGCACGGCGGCCGGCGCGGTCCCGCTATTGTCCCGGGCGGCCACGGTGGGCGGATGGCGATACACAAACCACCACACCGCGCCGATGACGAGGCCGATGACGCCGGGCACGACGAAGGCGGCGTGCCAGCCGCCGGCGGTGGCCAGCCACGCGACCACTGGCGCGGCGATGATGGAGCCCACCGTTCCCCCCGCGCCGACGAGGCTCATGGTCAGGCCGCGTTGCCGCACCGGCACCCACAGGGTCAGGGCGCGGATGGTGACGGGTTGGTTGCCCGGTTCGGCCAGGCCCAGCAGCGCGCGGCAGACGGCGAAGGCCAGAAACGTGTTGGCGAATCCGCAGCCCACCGTGGCCAGCGACCAGAGCGTGATGAATACCACCAGGCCGGCGCGCGCCCCGATGCGGTCCACGATCCAGCCGGTGGCCATGTAAGCGCCCGCGTAACAGAAGGTGAACACGTTCACCAGCAGCGCATAGCCCGCCTCGTCCGTGGCCAGCGCCTCCTTGACCATCGGTTTCAGCACCGACAGGGTCTGGCGGTCCACATAATTGATGACGCCGGCGAGGAAGAGGAGCACGAGGATGCCCCAATAGCGCGCCCGCTGGTTGGCCGGCACGGTGGTGGCCTCGGGGGAGCGGAGGGAATCCATGCAGCGGCAGGGTGGTGGGTCCGGGGGCGGGTGTCAGGCGGGAATCGTCACCGGATTGCCGTCGGGATTGGCCCGTTTTTCGGGCGGGAGCTGGTTCAGTTCGAGCACCAGCCCGGCGGCCGTCAGTTCGGGCCGCAGCCGGGCGTAATCGAGTTCCTGCACGGGCCGCGCGTCGGGCAGGCAGAGGCAGGCGGCGATGGCGGCGGATTGCGCCAGGCTCATGAACACCGGTTCCATGCGGATGGAGCCGTAGGCGATGTGTGTGGCGGAGAGGCAGACGGGCACGAGCAGGTTTTCACATTCGGCCGGGCGCGGGGTGAGCGCCGCGTAAGGGATGCTGTAGGGCCGCGGCAGGCGCACCTGCACGTCGCCCTCGTTCCACACCCGCCCGTCCACCACCACGCGCTGGCAGTTGTGGGAATCCATCGTGTAGGCGGCCATGGCGACCGGCTCGGGCGCGGTCTGCCGGCCCAGGCAATGATGCTCCGTCACCGTGAATGCGCCGGCCAGCCGCCGGCATTCCCGGATGTAAAGTTGCGGCGGCCAGTGGGCGGTGTCGGTGAATTCATCGCCCGCGAGGCCGTAGTGGCGGATGGCGGCGCGCACGTTGGGCGGCACGCGGTGGCTGTTTTGCAGGAAGTGGAGCAGGCCCTGCTGGTAGTTGACGTGCGCCTGGTAAATCGCCTCGCGCCGGTCGTAGGACGCCTCGGGGAAGTCCCAGTTCCCGCCGATGAAATCCGAGGCGAACCCGCCGCCGTTGTTGGTGTCGGTCTTGCCGTGGGCCACCTCGTCGTATTTGGTGAAGGTGCCATCGGGCTTGAGGTCCATGTCCCACCCGGCCTCGAAGTAGCGCGCCAGCAACTCGTATTGACGCTCGTCGTAATCGTGGGGCTTGGGGAACGGCACGCGCAGTTCGGGCCGGCGGGTCATGCAGGTGCGGAAATTGTAGGCCTGGATCAGCCGGTCACCCTGGCCGTTGGCCGGGGCGCCGAGCCGGTGAACGCCGGGCAGGAGGCCGCTGGCCGGTGAGCCGGGCACGACGAACGGGTCCACGCGCCGCTCGAACTGATTCTTGTCGCGCAGTTGGACGCCGTTGCACGTCTCGCCAAATTCGGCGTTGGCCTCGCGCCCCGTCCGGTAACTCACCCCCGCGCGCGCCAGCAGGTCGCCCTCATAGCTGGCGTCAATGAACATCCCGCCGGTGACCCGCTGGCCGGTGGTCGAGACGACTTCGACGATGCGCGCGCCGCGCTTGCGCGCGGCGGCGACGTAAAAGCCAAACAGGATTTCCACGTCCGCCGCCCGCAGCCAGTCGGCGAAGACGCGCTGCGCCACGCTGGGTTCGAACGCCCAGCCCATTGGCAGTCCGTAGTGCCGGCCCACGGCCGCGTAGAACTGCCGCGCCCGCCCGCCGATGACGGCTTCGTTGCCGAAGTCGGTCCAGCCCAGGCCGCTGGTGGTCATCCCGCCGACGTGCCAGCCGGGATGGAGCACCAGGGGCTTGACCCCGCGCGCCACGCATTCGAGCGCGGCGATCACGCCGGCGGACGTGGCCCCATAAACCACCACCGCCGCCTGCCGCAGCAGCGGTTCGACAACGGCGGCGGGACGGTAGTAACCGGGTTGGGAACAGTGATGTGACATATTCAAACAATGACCGGGCGGCATGGAATCTTAACCCGCCGCGGCGCGGGGATGATCGGAACCGGAGCGCGCGTCCCCGGCCCTCATGGCCCGCTGACATGACGCGTCCGGTAAAACCGCATCGGGCCGCTGGCGTTGGTGTCCACCAGGGACACCGTGCCGTTGCCCGCCGCACTGGCGCTGGCCAGCGGCCCGGACACATCCGCCCAGTTCACCGCGCCGGTGAGGTTGGTGGTGAACTGCAACTGATAGACGGCCCCGGGAATGCCGAAGCCGTCCAGTGTCGCCGTGCCCCCGCTCACATCCGGCGGGCGTAGATTGGCCCCGCTGGCGGCGGGCGTGACCGTGACCGTGACGGTGCCTTCCCCGCTGCCCCCGCGGCCATCCCCGACCGTGTAGGTGAACGTCGCCGTCCCGTTGAAGTCGTTCGCGGCGTTGAAGGTGACGTTCGAGGCGGTGAAGCCCGCCGTGCCCGCGCTGGCGGGGGACACCGCGCCGACCGCCGTGATGGTCAGCGGGTTGGCGTCGGGATCGGTGGGGGCGCGTTTGCCGCCGATGACGGTGAGCGCGCCTGAATCCCCCTGGGCCACGCTGAAGCTGACGTTGGTGGCCACCGGGGCGCGGTTGACAACGAGCGTGCCGTCCACCCCGAGGTTGCCGGCCCACCAGTTCAATCCCGCGCCCAGCGACGGCAGGTTCGTGGCCGAGAAGGTGCCGCCGAAGCCTGGCGCGTCAAACAGGTCAAACACTTCGCCACCAGTCAGCGCCGCGCCGGCGTTGGTCACGGTCAGAACGCCGCCGAACGTCAGCGTGCCGCCGGAGCGGGCCAGCTTGTCGGCATTGGGCGTGGCGGCGGCGTCCAGTTCCATCACCGTGGTGCCTCCGAGGCTGAGCAGGCTGCCGACGGTGAGCGTGCCCAGGGCCGTTCCGGGCGACAGCGTGCCGCCGGTGTTGACGGCCAGCGTGCCGTTCAACGTGCCGGTGCCGCCGAGGGTGGCCCCGCTTTGGACGGTCACGGCGCTGCCGGCGGCCAGGCTGCCGTTGACCAGGAGGGTGCCGCCCTTGACGGTCGTGGCGCCGGTGTGGGTGTTGGTGCCGGCCAGGGTCCAGGTGCTGCTGTTGGTTTTGGTCACCGCGAGGACTTTGGCGCCGTCGGCGATGTCTCCGTTGATGGCGTTGCCCACGCTGGTGCCGCCGAGCACGAGTTCGTAGGCGCTGAGGCTGCCGGTGGGCACCACGCCGCCGGTCACGGTCAACCGCGCCGTGGTGGGATTGAGGGTCATGGCTCCGGCCCCGGCAACGCCGGCGGTGAGGTTCACGCCGGCGAGGGTGATGGCCGCCGTGCCGCTGGTCACGTTTGGTCCGGCGGTGACGTTCAGCGTCTCATTGCCGAGGGTGCCCATGCCGAGCACATGCGTGAGCCCCGCGCCGGCGGTGGCGCGGTCGGATTGAATGGTTCCCGCACCCGCCGTGCTGGAGAGGTTGATGACCACGGCATTGACGGAGGAATCCGTCGCGAGGCGCAGGGTGCCGCCGCCCACGCCGATCAACTGGCCCGCCGCGCCCAGCGCCGCCGGGTGCGCGGCGATGAGCGTGCCCGCCGGAATGTTGAACGCGCCCGCGCCGGAGCCGATGCCGCCGTTGAAGGCGCTGTTGTCGCCAGTCAGCCGCAGCGTGCCCGCGCCCTGTTTGGTGATGCCGACGTTGGCCGCGCTGTTGTTCAAGGTGCCGCCGAGGGTGAGCGTGCCGGCGCTGACGCCAATGGTGCGATGTGTCGAGCCGAGCGCCACATTGCCGGTGCCGAGATTCAGGTCGCCGGTGCCAATGTTCGTGAAATTGCCACCGACGGTGATCGGATGATTGAGCGTGGTGACGGGCGAGCCGCTGGTGTTGTCAACAAAGCCGCCGTTGAGGGTGAACGCGCCCGCCGCCGCGCCGAGGGCCTGCGCATGGTTGATGTTGAGCCGTCCGGCACTGAGCGTCACGCCGCCGCTGAAGGTGTTGGCGCCGGCGAGGGTCAACATGCCGGTGCCCGCCTTGGTCAGCGCATGGCCGCCGCCGCCGTCGCCGATCGCCCCCGCCAGTTCCACGCCCTTGCCGGCGACGGTCGTGCCGATGTTGACCGTCAGCACGCGGGAGCCGCCGGACAACGTGACCGGGCCGGTGAAGAGCAGTGATTTTTCGTCGGTTCGGTTGGGGAAAGTCGTGTCGGCGGAGAACTGCAACGGGTTGGCAATCGTGGTGTCGGCCCCGGTCGAGGCGCGCATTTGCAGGCCGGCGAAGTTGAGGGTGCCGGTGCCAAACGGACCGCTGGTGGGGGCGCCTGCGGGGCCGGTGGAGTTGACGGTGGGGACCACGAGGCCGCCGGTGTTGTTCGACAGGGTTGTGCCGCCGCTGTAGGTGCTTTGCCCGCCCAGGACAAAGGTGGCGCCCGAAACCGTGGCATCCAACGTCAACGCGCCCGCCCCGGCAATGATGCCATTGTAAGTCACCGACGCTGCTGCGGTGCTGGCGAGAATGCCGCCGCTGGCGCCGAGCGAAATGCCGCGATTGGCGTTAATGGTCACGTTGTTGGCCGCGAGGCGTCCGCCGTTGAGCACGACATTGCCGGGCGTGGGACTGCCGGGCGCGGCTCCGAGGCGGTCGGTGGAACCGATGTTGAGCGTGCCGCCATTGATGGTGGTGACGCCGCTGTAAGTGTTGGCGGCGGTGTAGGTCAGCGTGCCCGTCCCGAGTTTGGTGACATGCAACGTGCCGCTGCCGTTTTGGAGGACGCCGTTGAAGGTGATGTTCGCGCTGCCCTGCGGATAGATCGTCCGGCTGCCGCCGCTGGCCTCGATGGTTCCGCCGAAGACGAGCGGGCCGGCGTTGGCCTTCAAGTCGAGCGACTGGCCGACGCTGTTGCCATTGGCGATGGGAAAATTGATCGTCTGCGTGTTCGCGCTGTCGTTCTGGATCACGGGCGTCCCGCCGCTGAAATCGTAAAACGTGTTCAGGGTCGAACCGGAGATGGTGCGCGCGCCGCTGCCCGAGTCGAAGTAAATTTGGAAACGGTTGGCGGCCGTGCCGGTGAGATTGTTGTTCATCGTCAACTGGTTCGCGTTGCCGAAGCGGAGGATTTCCGAGCCGGGCGGTGCCTGGGTGCCGGAGCCGTTCCACCAGTTGTTGGCGTCGTTCCAGTTGCCGTTGGCGGCTTCGGAACGCCAGTTGAGCGTGGTCTGGGCGGGCGCGGGGGCGGCCAGCGCGAGCAGGGCGAGCAGCGCGCCCATCGTGGGGATGCGGTGGGTTGGATTCATGATCGGTCAGGGTTGGGGTGGCGGGATCAAGGTTGCGGTCAGATCAAAGGACTTTGCCAAGCTGGTAAAGGTGCTGGATTTCATCCGCCGTCAGGGCCCGGCCCCAGATCGCGAATTCGTCGAGGCGGCCGTTGAAGTTGCGGATGGGTTCCATGGGCTGGCCGATTTGCGGGGTCCAGTTGCCCAGTTCCATGTCGCCGAACTGGATGGGCTGCCGGGAGGCCAGGGGTTGTTCGGCCACGGCCTCGCCGTTGAGGAAATGCGAGACGGTGCCGCGCGCCAGGTCGTGGACCAGCGCCACCTGCACCCACAGGCCCATCTGCTCGCGGTGGAACAACCGGGCGGTGGTGTAATCCTCCAGATGCCCCAGCCCCCAGCCGGGGACGCTGCGCTTGCCGAACTTGAGCTGGCCGGGCTGCTCGAATTGCCATTGCGGCTCGCCCACCTGCGCGCTGCCGGACATCAGCAACGCGTTCCAGCGGTGGTCCAGCCCGTCAATCCGCAGCCAGGCCAGGAGGGTGGCGTTTTCGAGGGAGCGCGGCAGCGCAAAGCGGACGCGGTCGCCAAACTGCTTGAAATCCAGCGCGGTCTTGTCGGGCCAGCGCCCCCCGGCCAACTGGCAGCCGATGATGGTGCCGTGGGTTTCGGCGGGCGCGCCCGCCGCGCGGTTGGGCAGGAGATGGTAAACGCTGGGCAGTTGCTCGAAATCGAAATGCACCAGCAACGCCGGGTCGGCGGCCAGTTCCCGCATCGCGGCCCGCCAGGCCGCATGCCGTTCGCGCATGAGGCCATCCGCCTTCCGGTGAACCTCCTCGAGGGTCACGAACCCCGCGCGGTCCACGGGAATGTCCGCCGTGCGGCCGTTGACCAGCACCCGCGTGGCCTGGCCCTCGAGCAGCTTGCGGGGGGCGGTGGCCGCGGCGGCATCGGTCATTTCGACCTCGCCCGTGAACACATGCACCTCGGCCCGTCCGTCCGTCTCGACATCGAGGGCAAACTCGGTCCCCAGGTCCACCAGTTGCAGGCTCGGGGTGAGCAGCCGGAAACCCTGCGCGGGCAGCGGCACGGCGGCCCGCAGCCGGCCCCGGCGGCAGCGCGCCTCCATGTCGGACACCAGTTCAAACTCCGCCGGGCCTTGAATGACCACGCGCGCGCCCCGGAAGAATTGCAGCTCCACGAGACCTTTGGCGAAGCGCAACAATCCGGCGGAGAGCGCCGTTCCGGGCAGCGGGGCGTGGGGTTGTTCCCACTCGACGCCCACCGCGTTGACCAGTTCCGCGATGGCGGGCCGGGTGACCGGCTCGCCCTCGACCGGGTTGCCGGTGTCGGCGGCGCGCCCCACGGCCCATTGGCACCGGGCGAAGGCGGCCGCCACGCCCACGCTCAGGGCGAGGGCCACCAGCCAGCCGGTGGCCGTGCCGGGCAGCAACAACGACAAGACCGCGAGCATGACCAGGGCGGCGGTCGCGCCCCACAGCCAGTCGGTCTGGTTCAGCCGCAGCCACGCGGGCGTCCGCCGGGGGAAAGGGCCGGGCGGGGTGGTCGCCGCCAGCGACCGACTGGCGGCGGCTTCGGCTGCGTCCGCGCCGGCCACCAGCCTCCGGCCGGCGGCCTCGCGGCCATGCCGGCGCAGCAGCGCATGAAAGCGGGCGCGTTTCCAGAAGAGGTCGCGGGCGGGGGCGGAGGCGAGCAGTTCATACTCCAGTTCCTGCCGCTCGACCGGGGTGAGGGCCTGGTCAAAGTAGGCGTCCAGCAGTTTCTCGAGGCGGTCGGAGTTCATGCGGCGGGGGCGTCCTTGAGTTTGTGGTCCACGCACTCGCGAACGAGGGCGCGGGCGCGGTGCAGAATCACATAGACGGAATTGACGGTCCACCCGAGCAGGCCGGCGATTTGCGGGGCGGAGTGCGCGCGTTCGTAACGCAGTTCAAAGGCGCGCCGGGTGTGTTCGGGCAACTGGCCGAGGCATTCGGCCACCAGTTGCAGGCGGCGGTCCTCGTCCTCGTCGGGCGGCGGTTCACAGGCGCAGAGCGTTTCGATGACCTCGTCGGAAAGGGTTTGGAGATGGCGGGCGCGGCTGCGCAGGGCCTCCTTCACCTTGAAGCGTGCGATGGCGCAGACCCACGCCATGAAGTTGCTTTCGAGGTCGAAGTCGTCCGCCTTGCGCGAGACGGTGATGAATGTCTCCTGCAGGACGTCGTCCGCCAGGGTCAGGTCGGGCAGCAGGGCGAGGATGTAGCCGCGCAGGTTCGGCGAATACTCGATGAACAGCGCGTGGACGCGTTCCCGGTGGGCTTCCGGGCTGAGGGACGAGTTGGGCATGATGGTTCTACGCCGGATAATGCCGCCGAACGGCCAAATCTTAACCCGAAATCTGAAATCGAATCAGGACGCGGGAAAGGAGCGCGGCGTTCACGCCGCTTCAACTCACGCATTGTCCGCGATGCTCGATCGCGCCATAACCTGCGAACCGTGCAGCGGCGTGAACGCCGCGCTCCTCCGCCTTGGTCTTGTTCCCGCGTCGTTCCTATCTCGGAGTTCGGGCTTAACCAACATTTCGGCCATCCGTCCGGCCAGACAACCGCCAGACTAATCCGGGGGGCGCGGCGGCGAAATTGTCCAACCGGCGAATGGGGCGGGTGGCCGGCGGAGGTTAAGATTTGCCCGGGACCGTGCATTACCCACCGATGAAAGCCTTGTTTGTCCGCGCGCCCGGCGGCGTTTTTGCCGCGGGCCGCCTGCCAATCAACGCACCGCCGCGCCGGGTGGCGCCGGTGGCCGGCCTCATCGCGTCGCCCCTCAAACATCCCCAACCGTAAATCAACCCATGAATCCCCTCGTTCGTCCGCAACTCATCGCTTCCTCCGCCGGGCTGCTTCTGGCGCTGGTCCTCGCGGTGCCGGTTCGCGCCGCGCTGCCCGAACCGGTGGTGCGCTACACGTTTGACGACGTGGCCAACGGCGGCATCGCCGCCGACACGGGCGCGGCCCCGACGACCAATGGCGTCTTCAACGGCCAGGCCACCCGGACGGCCCTGGGCCAGACGCCCTCGGGCACCGGCTACGCGCTCAACGTCAATTTCCCCGGCGAGACGAACTATCTGGTCACCGGCAACGCCGACAAGTTGAACACCTTCTCAAACATGACCATGACGGCGTGGCTCAACCTGCGCGGCACCCCGGCGATGAACGACCGCATCCTGTCCAAGCTCTCCACCTTCGCGGGGTATGATTTCAAGATCGCCAACGCGAGCGCGAACATCTTCCCCGGGCTGACCATCAACCAGACCAGCTCGCGCGATGCCAGCGTCGCGGTCAACGCCTCGAACCGCTGGGTGTTTCTGGCCGTGACGTATGATGCCACCATCACCAACTCGGCCATCCGGTTTTACGCCGGCAGTTCCAATGAGGTGGTCTATCAGTTGAGTTCACACGACAAGCCGACGTTTTTCGGTGGCGACACCATCCTCAGCAACGCGGCCAGCCTGCGCATCGGCAGCACGCCCGCCAGCACCGCGGACCGCACGCCCCCGGCCTGGCTGGATGACGTGCGCGTTTATGGCCAGGTGCTCTCCGCCCTCGAACTCGAGCAAGTCCGGCAGGAGGAGGTCCCGTGGGTCGGCGCGCCCGGCCTGCTGAACCAGCCGGTCAGCACCAACGTGCTCGCGGGCTCCCCGGTCACCTTCAGCGTCACCGCCATTCCGCCCGCCCCGGCGCCCACCTATCAGTGGCGCGTCAACGGGACGCCCATCCCGGGCGCCACCAACACCACTTACAGCATCCCCGCCGCCGCGCCCGAGTTGGGCGCGGGTTACGACGTGGTGGTGACCGGCGCGGGCGGCGCGGTGACGAGTTCGGTGGCGCTGCTGACCGTCACGACGCTGTTCCAGACGCCGGTGATGACGAACGTGCTGACGCTGCTGCCGCCGCAAAGCAACGGGCCGGTCGTTTATTTGAACACCAGCGGCAATCGCGAGCGCGGCATGACTTTCAACCCCGCCACGGGCCGCCTCATCGTGGTCAGCCGCACGGGCACGTTCTCGACCCCCACGGCGGCGGTGTTGGATCCGCTGACCGGCGGCTATCTCGGCAGTCTCGACCAGAGCGCGCTGCTGAACGGCGGGTTCAACAATGTCTTCCTGCTGAACAAAATCGGCGCGGCGGCCGACGGCGCGCTGTTCGCCGCCAACATGACCTTCGATCCGTCTTCGGTGGCCTTCGCGTTGTATCGCTGGGCGGATGAGTCGCAGCCGCAAACGGTGGCCTTCACCGGCGACCCGGGCGCGCCCGGTCATCCGAACCTGCGTTGGGGGGACACGCTGGCGGTGCGCGGTTCGGGCACCGGCACCCAAATCCTGCTGGCGGCGGCGGGCTACACCAACTTCGTCTCCAACCCCGCGCTCTCCAACAACGCCAACGTCGTCTCCATCCTCTCGACCGCCGACGGCGTGACCTTCACCAACGTCGCGGTGCTCGTGACCAACGCGCCCGTGGGCGGCAACGGCCCCTTCGGCTTCGCCAACAACGGGCTGGCGTGGGGCGCCGGCAACACCTTCTTCGCGAAGGCCCAGAGCAACGCGCTGGTGAAGGTGGCCTTCGACCCAAGCACCGGCCTGGGCGGCGTGACCGAGACCTACAGCCTGGCCGCCGTGCCCGCGACGGCGGGGCCGATTGCGTTCAACTCCGGCCTGAACCTGTTCGCCGCGCTGGACATCTTCAATCTCCGCATCTCGCGCGGCTACGACACGATCCGGCTCTACAATTTCAGCGGCGGCGGCGCGGCTCCAGTGCTGATTGACCAGGAATTGTCCGGCTTCAACATCATCAATGATCCCCTGGGCGGCGCGGGCAGCGTCGAGTTCGGGCAGATCGGCGGGACGAACTACTTGTTCGTCCTGGATACCGGCAACGGCGTCCGCACGTTTGCGATCAACACCGCCTACAGCGGGTTGTCCGGGCCGTTCAGCATCACGGCCATCAACCCGCTGGGCGGCGGTCAGACGGCGCTCATGTGGCAGAGCGCGGCGGGCCGCACCTATCAGGCCGAGAGCCGGGACTCGCTCACGGGCGGCGCGTGGACGCCGGTCGGCGCGCCGGTCGTCGCCACCGGGGCCAGCAGTTCGGTCACGAATCTCCCCGTGCCGGGCACCAGCGTGAATCAGCGCTACTATCGCGTGCGCGGCTATTGAATCCGCTTCGGCCGCCGCGTTCCGCACCAATGATCCCCATGAAAACCCCATTCCCTTCGCCGCCCGCCCGGCGCGGGTTCACCCTGATCGAACTGCTGGTCGTCATCGCCATCATCGCCATCCTGGCCGCCATGCTGCTGCCCGCGTTGAGCAAGGCGAAGGAGAAGGCGCAGACGACCAAGTGCCTCAACAACCTCAAGCAACTCACGCTCTGCTGGTTCATGTATGCGGGCGACAACGACGACCGCGTGCCCCGCAACTGGACGCGCGGCAACCGCGCCTCGGACTGCGCGTGGATCGTGGGCGACGCGGCGGTGGACCCGTTGTTTGTCCAGCAGCAGAACCTTGAGCGCGGCGCGTTGTGGTCCTACAACAACTCCGCCGGCATCTACAAATGCCCGTCCGACCAGACCAAGATCTTCGGCACCGGCAATCCGCGCCTGCGCAGTTATTCCATGAGCACCGCCTGGAACTGGGTGGACGGCGTGACGGACTGCGGGGCCAATCCGCCAACCACCACCCTCACCAAACTGGGAGCGGTGGGCAGCACGCCCGGTCCGTCGCGGCTGTCGGTGTTCTGGGACGAAAAGGCGAGCGACAACGTGGACGCCGCCAACAGCGACAGCAGCGAGAACAGCATTGATAACGGCGCCCTCGGCATCTATCCGCTCAGCGCCGGCAACTTTTCCTATTGGAACGTGCCCGGCAGCCGGCACAACCGCGGCGCGGTCGTGAGTTTTGCCGACGGCCACGTCGAGACCTGGCGCTGGCAACAGACCTGGGTGGTGAACGCCAAAAGGCGCTCCGCCTCGCCCGGCGGCGCGAATGATCGCGACTTGCAGCGCATCCGCGAGAGCACGATCCCTTGAGTTGTGGCGTGGCGTGCCCTCATCTTGGCGGAGCTTCGGCGGGGCTGGCTGGTCCTGCTGGCGGCCTGCGGCTTGCCGGCGCCGGGCCTGGCGCAGCTGCTGGCCTTCGGGCCCATCCAGCAACTGCCCGGCGTGATCGAGCCGTTCAAGCGGGTCGAGTTCGCCTTCGTCATCTCCAACTTCACCGGCAACCCGTTCGACCCGCAGGCCATTGACGTGAAGGCGGAATTCACCGGGCCATCCGGGCAGACCCGCGTGGTGCCGGCCTTCTGGCATCAGCCCTACGCCCGCGAACTTTTTTTCGACACCGAATTCATCTATCCGCAGGGCAGCCCGGGCTGGCGGGTGCGCTTTGCCGCCGACGAAGCGGGCCTCTGGCAGGCGCGTTTTCACGCGCGGGACGCGCTGGGCCGCGAGGACGCCCGCACCAACAGCTTCACCCTCGCGCCCGCCACGGGGCCGGTTTCGGGCTTTGTGCGCGTTGCCACCAACACCCCCGTGCTGGTCACCGATGACGGGAAGCCCTTCATTGCAGCGGGTGTCAATCTCGGCTGGTTCACCTCGCTGGAGCGGGGCACGCTGGACTACGAGCAATGGTTTTCCCTGCTGTCCACCAATGGCGGCAACTACGCCCGCATCTGGCTGGCGCGGGACCGGAGCCTGGGCCTGTGGGCCTCGAACACCACCACCACGAATTTCAGCGCCCGCCTCGACCGCGCGTGGCGCATGGACCGCATTCTGGAACTGGCCGAGCAGCACGACATCCGCCTGCTGCCCACGCTGCTGATTCACCGCCAGTTCCGCACCGGCACCAATGGGGAATGGCAATTCAACCCCTACAACGTCACCAACGGCGGCTATCTCACCTCGCCCGCGCAGGTCTTCACCAACGCCCGGGCCGCCCAGGACCTGCGGCTGTATTTTCGCTACTGCGTCGCGCGCTGGGGCTACTCGCCGCACATCCTGGCGTGGGAACTGTTCAACGAGGTCAGCTACACCGACGGTTACGACCAGCAGGCCCAGCGCGTCAGTGAATGGCATGGCGAAATGGCGGACTACCTCAAGGCCATTGACCCCTTCGGTCATCCCGTCACCAGCAGCAGCGCGCGCCCGCTCGACACCAACCTGTTTGCCACGCCGCAGCTCGACTTCCTGACCTTGCACGATTACTGGGACAGCCCGCGCTGGCAGGAAAAAATGGCCAATCTCCAGCGACAGGTGCGGACGAATTACCGGCGGCCGGTGTTGTTTGCCGAAATGGGCTACGAATTTCGCAGCGGCGAACTTTCCGCCCAGCGCGATCCCGACGGGTTGCACGTCCACCAGGGCCTCTGGACCGGCGTCATGACCGGCGGCACGGGCACGGGCATGAGCTGGTGGTGGGAAAGTTACTTCTTCCCGCGCCAGTTCGAGCGCAAACTCGGTCCGGTGCGGGCCTTCGTCGGCCGCATCCCGTGGCTGGACCCGGCGCTGCGGCTCGCGGGCACCAATGAAATCATATTCTCCACCAACACTCTTGCCGCCTACGGTTACCTGACCACCAACGCCGCGTATCTGTGGATTTCGGATCCTGCGTTCGGCCCGGGCAGCCCCAGCAACCGCGTCTTCACCGCTGCCACCGCCACGCTGCCGCTGCCGCCGGGCCAGTATCGCGTCAACTGGACGGACACGCGCACCGGCCAGACGGTGTGGTCGCTGCGTCAGACCGGCGCCCTGCCTCTCCTCACACTGAGCGCGCCGACTTTCACCAATGACATCGCCCTGAGCGTCGAACCGCTGCCGGTGTTGCCCCAACCGGTTCTGCACTACCGGTTTGACGACCTGGCGAACGGCCCCGTCGCCGCGGACTCCGGTCGTCCGCCAGCCACCAATGGCACGTTCAACGGCGACGCAACCCGGACGGCTGCCGGGCAGACTCCGTCCGGCCGGGGCCATGCGTTGAACGTCAATTTTTCCGGCGCAACGAACTACCTCCGCGCCGACAACCCGCCCAAACTGAACGGGCTTTCCCAAGTGACCCTGACCGCGTGGATTAATTTGCGCGGCGCCCCCGCCGTCAACGACCGCATTCTCTCCAAGCTGGCCGCCACCGCCGGGTTCGATTTCAAAATCTTCGACGCCAACACCAACCTGCTGCCGTCCCTGCACATCAACACCACGGCCACCTCGGTCCAGCCGACGAACCGGGTCCACGCGTTCAACCGCTGGGTGTTTCTCGCCGTCACCTACGACGCCGGCCTCACCAATGCCGCCGCCCGGTTCTTCGCCGGCAGTTCCAATGAAGTGGTTTATTCCCTGGGTTCGGCGGACAAGCCGCCCGCCTTTGGCGGCGCGACGATTCTCGACACGGCCAATGAATTCCGCGTGGGCGGCACCGCCGCCACCACGCAGGACCGCACGCCCCCCGCCTGGCTGGATGATGTGCGCGTCTATGACCTGACGTTGACGCCGGAAGAACTCGAACAGGTGCGGTTGGAAGGGGTGAACCTGCCCCCGCCCCCGCCCGTGGCTACCGGATTGCAACGTTCCAGCCAGACGGTCACCGTCACCGGACAGGGTTTGCCGGGTGCGGTGTATCAGTTGCAAGCGGCCGATTCCCTCGCGCCGGCCGCGTGGCAGGACGTTGGCCAGACGGGCCTGGCCGCGCCGGGGGGAATTGTGACGCTCACCGACACCAACCCGCCGGACAGCCGGCGATTTTACCGGCTGCGGTATGTCAGCGGTCCGTGAGTGATGAGACACTGTCACGCCGCATGATTGCAAAACGCTCCCCCCTCAAACCGGCGCGCCTCGTCGGCTTCCTGTTCGCCGCCTTGCTGGTGACCGGCTGTGCTCCGCCGCCGCCCGCCGGCCTTGTTGCGCTCCAGCGCCTGACGACAGACGAGCGCCCGTTCGACCGCGTCGAGTTTGCCTTTCATCTGCCCGGCTTCACGGGCAACCCCTTTGACCCGGCGGAACTGGACGTGACCGGAGAATTCCTCGGGCCGGACGGGAAAATGTTGGTTGTTCCTGCGTTCTGGCATCAACCGTTCAACCGCGCCGTCAGCAACGGGGTGGAAGTGCTGACGCGCGCCGGTGAGCCGCACTGGCGGCTGCGGTTCGCGGCGAACGCGGCCGGGGACTGGCGGGTGCGCGTTCAGGCCCGCGATGCCACCGGTCGGACGGCCGCGCACGAAGCCCGGTTCACCGTTGCCGCGCCCGACCAGCCCCGCTCCGGGTTCGTCCGGGTCCACGCCAACCGGCGCAATTTCGCGACTGACGACGGGCGACCGTATGTGCCGGTGGGGTTGAACGTGTGCTGGTTCACCTCGATGGAACGGGGCACGCAGGATTACGAGGAATGGTTTGCCCGTTTGCAGGAGCAGGGCGGCAACTACGCCCGGGTCTGGCTGGCGCGCTGGCGCAGCCTCGGCCTGTGGTGGCAGGACACCGGCACCACCAACTACACCGCCCGCCTCGACCGGGCGTTTCTGATGGACCGCATTCTCGAGCTGGCCGAGCAGCACGACATCCGCCTGCTGCCCACGTTGCTGATTCACCGCCAGTTCCGCACCGGCCCGAACGGCGAGTGGGCGGGCAGCCCCTACAACGTCACCAACGGCGGCTACCTGGAGAAACCCGAGGAGGTCTGGACCAGCGCCCGCGCCACGCGCGACCTCAAGAACTACTTCCGCTACTGCGTCGCGCGTTGGGGCTACTCGACCCACATCCTCGGCTGGGAATTGTGGAATGAAGTGGGCTGGACCGACCACTACGACCAGCACTGCGGGCGGGTCAGCCAATGGCACGGCGAGATGACGTGTCACCTCAAGTCCGTGGACGCCTTTGGTCATCCCGTCACCACCAGTTCGTCCAAGCCGATTGACGAAACGCTGTTCGCCACGCCGGAACTGGATTTCATCACCCTGCATGACTACTGGGACGGCCCGCAGTGGCAGAAGAAAATCACCTCCCTGACGCAGCGGACCTTGCGGGATTATGGCCGTCCGGTGCTGTTTGCCGAACTCGGCTACGAATGGCGCACCGGCGAACTCTCCGCCGAGCGCGACCCGGGCGGCCTGCACTATCACCTCGGCCTCTGGGCCGGCTTGATGACCGGCGGCGCGGGCACGGGCATGGGCTGGTGGTGGCAGAACCATTTCTTTCCCGGAGGTCATGACCGCTGGCTGCGCCCGGTGCGCGCGTTCGCCGACGCGGTGCCGTGGCTGGACAAGGATTTGCGGCCGGCCACGACCAACGACGTGACGGCCTCCGCCGCACGGCTGGAGGCGCACGGCTATGTGTCGCCGCGCGGGGCCTGGTTGTGGCTGACCGACCCCCAGTTTGGCCCCGCCGATCCGAAGCCGGTCCCCCATCGCGGCATCCGGCTTTCCGTGAAGCTGCCCGCCGGCGATTACACGGCCACCTGGATCCACACGGACACGGGGGCCGTGGTCGCCCGGCAAAGCGCCCCGGCCGCCACCGGCCCGCTGGTGCTGGACGCGCCCGCGTTCACCAACGACATCGCGTTGCGCCTGGTTCGCGCCACCACCCCTTGAACATGTTACCCATCACACCGCCCTGAACCACCCATGAGCCTCGAAATTCATTCGCCCGCCTTGCCCAACCTTCCCTGGCAGGAACGCCCCGCCGGTTCGTCCGAAGTCTTGTGGCGTTACTCCGCCAATCCGGTGATCCCCCGCGACCTGCTGCCCAACTCGAACAGCATCTTCAACAGCGCCGTCGTGCCCTTTGGGGACGGCTTCGCCGGGGTGTTCCGCGTGGACAACCGCGCCGTGCAAATGCGCATCCACGCCGGCTTCAGCCCGGATGCCCTGAACTGGCGAATCGAACCGCAGCCGCTCACGCTGGAGGGCGCTGACCCCGAGATCGCCCGCATGGTCTATGGCTACGACCCGCGCGTGACGAAGATCGGCGACCGCTACTACGTCACCTGGTGCAACGGCTATCACGGCCCGACCATCGGCGTTGCGTGGACGCAGGATTTTCGCCGGTTTCATCAGTTGGAAAACGCCTTCCTGCCTTACAACCGCAATGGCGTGCTGTTCCCGCGCCTGATCCACGGGCACTACGCCATGTTGAGCCGGCCCAGTGACAACGGGCACACCGCTTTCGGCGACATCTTCTACAGCGAAAGTCCCGACCTCAAATTCTGGGGCCGGCACCGGCATGTGATGGGGCCGGTGCGCATCGAGAAAGGCTGGCAGTCGCTCAAGATTGGTGCGGGGCCGGTGCCCATCGAAACCTCCGAGGGCTGGCTGCTGCTCTACCACGGCGTGCAACGCTCCTGCAACGGCTACGTTTACAGCTTCGGTGCCGCATTGTTGGACCTCGAAAAGCCCTGGCGCGTCATTGGCCGCGCCGCGCCCTACCTCCTCGCCCCGTGGATGCCTTATGAAACCACGGGCGACGTGCCCAACGTCTGCTTCCCTTGCGCCGCGCTGGTGGACGGCGCGACCGGCCGGCTCGCCGTCTATTATGGTGGGGCGGACACGGTGACGTGCCTCGCTTTCGGGCACGTGAACGAGATCATCGCGTTCATCCGGGCGAATCCGGAGACAGCGGGCTGACGCCACCAGCCGGGCGGAACCCCCTTGCCCTGAACCACCCCTTCACCCGGCCTGCGACCACCCTCTTCCGAACCGGAGCGCCGGCGTCCCCGCCGGCTTTGGGCGAACGCAGGCCGGTCATCGCCCGGTCGCCGGGATGGCAGCGCCTCGCAGATCGGACACGCAAAGCCGGCGAGGATGTCGGCGCTCCGTCCGGTTCAGGGGTTCAATTCGCGCATCGGGATTCGGCGAATTCTCTTCCGGCTTTTCGGCCACCTTCTCCCCCACGGGGGAGAAGTCCGGGATGAGGGGGCGCTCTGGTGCAAGGCGGTTCGTGGAAATACAGAGCGCGTTCGCGGAGGCCAACGGCTGCAGCTCTTTTGAAACCGCTTCCGGGCGGCTCACCACGGCGGCAGCACCAGCCGAAAAAACGCGGCCCCGGTGAGCGAGTGCGCGGGCAGGACGTGCGCCCAGTTGGTGGCGGGCAGATTGGTTTGGAAGGGCTGCCACGAGCGCAGGTCGGCGGAAATCTCCACCCGGGCACCCGGCGGCAGGCCGCCCGTCGCGCGCAGTTGGACGGAAGCGTCAGATTGGCGGATGGCGGTCAGCGCGGGCGGCGTGAGCTGGAACCGGCCCAACGTCAGCCAGCCCGGGCGGTGTTGGTCCTGCGTGGCGTTGGCGAAGCGCAGCGGCTGGCCGTTGGGCAGCGGGTTCACCGCGCGCAGGGCCAGGGCGAAGACGCCTTCGGGCAGTTCGGCATCCGGGAGCGTCAGACTCCAGGTGGTGTTGGTGGGCGCGGGCGGCAGGCCGCGCAACGGCCACGGCGTCGGCCAGGCGCGGACGAGCGTGCCGTCATCCAGCAGCGCGGCGAGTTCGACAGGCCAGTCGTAGTAGAACGGCGCCACGCCCAGGTTGCGCAACGCGACGGCGATGTTCACGCCGCCCGGCTGCGGGGCAAAGGTGACTTCGCTGACAAAAAACTCGTAGCCCAGCCGTCGCGCGCCGGCGAGGGCGCGGTCCTGCTTTGCGCCGGTGAAACCCGGCTCGAAGGCGGCATGATTGAGCAGCCAGGTGGCATGCGTGGCGTCCACACACGCGCTGAAATCCTGCGCCGGAATCGGGCAGGCGGACAGGCTGGTTTCCCAGAGACAGCTTTGGATTTCAGGGCGAACCTCGCCGCCGATGGGCTGGGTCCGCCATTTGTTGGTTTCGCCGGCGGCCTTGAGTGCGCCCAGAAAATGCCATCCGGGCGGGTCAAGGGTGGAGTGCGCGAACGAATCATCGTGATAGCCCATCGGCCGCTGGCCGGGCTGGGTGCCGTGGGGCTGCCGCAACAGCCAGCGGGTTTGCGTGAAAGCGGATTGATACGCGTCCAGCACCTCGTTCTGCACGGTAACCGACGCGAACCAGTTGCTGGGCGGGTTCCAATACGGGTAGGTGTGCCATTCGCCCCAGAAGCCGAGCAGGCCGACGGTGATGAACCCGATGCGCGGGTCGCCGTCGTAGGCCGCGCCGAAGTGATGGATGAAGTTGGTGAGCGCGGCGCGGAGCAGCGGGGCTTCGTAGTCGGGGCTGACGCTGACGCCGTTGTTGCCGTAGTCGTCGTAGCGGCGCGTCACCAGGCCGGCGTCGAGCAGGTATTGCGGGACGCCGGAGGGCAGGGTGGGGTAATCGAGGTAGAACCGGAAGACGGCGTGATGGCCGCGCGCGGCGATGGCGTTCAAGCGCGTCTCCAGCGCGCCCCAGGCGAACTGGTTCGAGCCGGTCATAACGGCGTTGAGCGGCAGGTAGAACCATTCCAGGCTGTGGGGAAAGTTCGTGTAATTTCCGAGGTAGGGCAGGAAGCCCTTGAGCGGATTGTCCGGCGGGGCGGGGGAATGGGCCAGCGTGCGAAATTCGACCGCCCCGGCCAGGAGCCGGGCGCAGAGGAATGCGGTCAACGCGGCGGTCAGCTTCATGCGATTGCGGAGTCTGACACGAACCGGCCGGGGCCGCAACGCAGGCCGGCCCGCCGGGGCTGATGGACATCGGGGCTGGCGCAAAAGCGGGTGGGCGCAGGCCGGCTTGACTTGTCGAAGTGGCGGCGCAACATGCGCCTGCCATGCCGGAAATGAAGCGTCGCCAGAAGTCCCAGGCACCCGATTCCCGTGAACTGGACGTGGAAATCTCCTTCCTCGAAGGCCTCGTCCGCCGTGACCCCGGATACGTCGAGGCGTTGCACCTTTTGGGCGATGACTACACGCAGCGCGGTCGCATCGCGGAAGGTCTGCAGGTGGACCAGCGGCTGACGCAATTGGAGCCCCGCAACCCGCTGGCCTTCTACAATCTCGGGTGCAGCCTGGCGCTGGCGGGCCGCCTGGAGGAATCCGCGCAGGCCGTGGAAACCGCGCTCGATCTGGGCTACCGCGATTTCAAGTGGCTGACGAGCGATCCCGACTTGAAGGCGCTCCGCAAACATCCGCACTTCGAGCGGCTTTCCGAAAAGATGCGCCGCCTGTGCGGGCAGCCGGAGTGACGCATGGCGCTCGCCTTCCGCGATTTTTTCCCGGCGACCCTGCGGGTGGGGATGTTGTCCAGCGAATACGAGCCGTTTGGGGCAGTCGTCCGGCGCGCGAACGAGTGGATAGCCAGTTCCGGTGTGCAGGTGTTGAACGTGGAAACGCTGGTGCTGCCGAACGTGGGCAACGCGGAGCAGGCGCAGCAGACGAACATCCGCACGAGCGGCGAGATGAGCAGTTACTGGCGGCAGATGCTGCGGGTCTGGTATGACGCCCCGCCGGCGGCAGGACCGGGGCAACCCAGGGACCTGATTTAACCCAGATACGCGCGCCCAGGATTTCAGCGGCCAGGCGTCGCCGCCACCGGCATTATGCAATACCTCCTCGCCCTTGATCAAAGCACCTCCGCGACGAAGGCGGTCCTGTTTGACCGGCGGGGCCGGTTACTGGATGCGGCGGCGCGGCCGCACCGGCAGATTTATCCGCGCCCGGGCTGGGTGGAACACGACGCCGGGGAAATCTGGGGGAATGTGCTGGCGGTCATCGGCGAACTGGCGCGCCGCAACCGCTCCCGCATGGCCGGCCTGGCCGCCGTCAGCATTGCCAATCAGCGCGAGACCATCGTGGTCTTCGACCGGCGCACGGGCGTGCCCTTGCATCACGCCCTTGTCTGGCAGGACCGCCGGGGTGATGCCTTGTGCGCCCGCCTGACGAAGCAGGGGCTTGGCCCGCGGGTGCGGCGGCGGACGGGGCTGATAATTGACACCTACTTTTCGGCCTCGAAAATCCGCTGGCTGGTGGAGAACCGGCCCCGGCTCGCCGCGCGGCTGCGGCGCGGGGACGCGGTGGTGGGGACAATGGATGCCTATCTGGTTCACCGTCTGACGGGCGGGGCGGTGTTCGCGACGGATGTCACGAACGCGAGCCGCACATTGCTGTTCGATATCGGGCGGCTGCGTTGGGATGCGGAGTTGTGCCGACGGTTCAAGGTGCCCCTGGCCGCTTTGCCGGAAGTGCGCGAGAGTGCCGCGCGGTTCGGCGAGACGGACGCGGGCGGGCGGCTGCCGCGGCGCGTGCCGATTGCGGGGGTGATGGGCGATTCGCAGGCGTCGTTGTTCGCGCAGCGCTGTTTCGCGCCGGGCATGGCCAAGGCCACGTTTGGCACGGGCACCAGCGTGCTGCTCAACATCGGGCACCGTCCGCGCCTGTCCGGGCCGGGCGCGGTGACGGCGTTGGCGTGGGTCTGGCGGGGGCGGCCCACTTACGCTTTCGAGGGGCTGATCAATTTCTCCGCCGCCACCATTGAATGGCTGAAAAATCAACTGGGCCTCATCCGGAGCGCCGCCGAGGTCGAGCGGCTGGCGCGGTCGGTGCCGGACAATGGCGGCGTCCATTTCGTGCCGGCGTTCGCGGGCTTGAGCGCGCCGTATTGGTCGCCGGAAGCGCGGGCGGCCATCGTGGGCATGACGGCGTTCACGCGGCGGGAACATGTGGTGCGGGCCGCGCTGGAATCCATCGCCTTTCAAATCCGGGATGTGCTCGACATGATGCGCGCCGACGGGAAGGTGCGGCTCAAGCAACTGCATGCCGACGGCGGGCCGACGCGGAACGCCCTGCTGATGCAGCTCACGGCGGATTTGACCCGGACGGAGTTGCGGGTGGCGGAGGTGGCGGAAAGTTCCGCCTGGGGCGCGGCCATGCAGGGGATGCTCGGGCTGGGGCTGGTCGCCTCGCTGGACGAACTGGAGCCGGCGGCTTCGGGAGGCGGGACTTTCCGGCCGCGCTTGAAGCCGTCGGTGGTGGCGCGGCAGTTGGCGGGCTGGCGGGCGGCGGTGCGGCGGGTGTTGTGAGGGCGGTGCGCCGGCTCACGCGGCGTAGCGTCGCAGATATTTCAGGCCGACCGCAAAATCCTTGGGCAGGGGGGCGGCGAGGGTCAGCGGTGCGCCGGTGGCGGGATGTTGCAGGAGGAACTGCTCCGCGTGGATGGCCGGGCGACCGATCAAAGGTTTTTCCTCCGTGCCGGGCTTGGGTTCATACCGGCGTTTCAGGGTGGAGAGCCGGAGGGGGCCGCCGTGATGCCAGGCGTCACCCACCACGCGCAGCCGCCGGGCCGCCAGATGCAGCCGGATCTGGCCGGGGCGCTCGGTGTGCGGGCAGGCGTGCAGCAGGGTGAAGGCGCGGAACCGCTCGACGACGGCGAAACGGGTGAGGGACTTCTTGCCCCGGCGGGGATCGAGCCGGAAACGGCCCGGGTTCCGTTCGTCCGGGGCCAAGGGGACGTTGACCTCGAATTCGTCTTCCATTGGGGTCCCATGGACGAGGACCAGATGCCGACGCTGTGGCCGGGGGGTGCCGAACTGGGCGGCCAGATGGGCAAGGGCGAGCCGGTTCTTGGCGAGGACAAACAGGCCGGAACTCTCGGGGTCCGGGCGGTGGGCGGGGGCCAGATAGCCGCGCTGCCGGACCTGGCTCCACGGTTTGCCGGCGCGCACGCCGGCATGCAGCAGCCCGGCCAGCGTCGGGGCCTCCGGGGCCTCGCGTTGCCCGGTGGCCGGCAGGTCGGCGGGTTTGTCGAGCACCAGCAGGTCGGCATCCTCGAATAAAACCGCAATCTCCCAGAAACCGCCCCGCTCCGGTGCGGAAAGTTTGATGCGGTCGCCGGCGGGCATGGAACGGCCGGGCGCCGTCAGTTCAACGGCGTGGTGCCCACCTCGGGCTGGCGGGGGCGGTTGATGGGCGTGTTGGCGAGGGCAAGCTGGGCTTCCTGGCCGAACCACGCCTGGAAGGCTTCGCTCTGCCGCGCCTGTTGCAGGAGCTTCAGGAAATCGGGCAGTTCCCGCTCGGCCTTCTGTTCATCAAAGGGGAGGACGGATTGCACATACACCAGCATGCCGCCGTCCATCGTGGGGATGGAGGGGCTGGCCTGGCCGGGCCCGGTGGTGAAGGCAATCTGCTTGAACTGTTGCAGGCTCATGTGGTTCTCCACCTCGGGCAGCGCGCGGGTATTGAGCGAGAACGGCGGCAGCAGGGTCGGGGCGACGCCGGCGGCGGTGGCCAGTTCGGCGAAGGTCTTGCCGGCGGCCAGCCCGTTGGTGACGGTGGCGGCGAAGGTTTGCGCCTCGGCCCGGGCGAGGCGGACCGCCTCGAAAAAGCGGTGGTCCTGTTCCACGCGCTCGCGCACGGCCTCGAAAGGCGGCACTTCGCTGGGCAGTTGCTTGTGCTGGCCGATCACATACATCGCATCCTCGCCAGGCACGGGACCGTAGAACGGTTCGTCGGCCCGCAGGCTGAAGGCGGCCCGCAGGAACTGGTCGTTCACGGCCAGACCGGTCGGCGGGGTGGAGCGGTCGAAGGCCGGCGAAACCTCCACGGTGAATCCCTTTTGCGCGGCCAGGGTGGCGAGATTCTCCGGCTTCACCGGCTCGCGGTTCAACAATTCGTCGGTGAAGCGCGCGGCGTCCTTGCGCGCTTCGCGGAGGGCGAGTTCCTTGTGCAGTTCCTCCCGAATCGAGGCGCGGGCCTGCTCGGGGGTGAGGTCAGTGTAAAAATTCGTGCCGCCGCGGCGTTGATATTCCGCGTCAAGGAGCAGGGGCAGGTTGGTCATGCCGGTGATTTCCTTTTCCGCCGCCGCCCAGTAGTTGGTCATGGGGAAGCGGAGGTAGTTGACCTGGACGCGCTCGGGGAGCCGGTAACGGGCCTGCTGGTTGGTGTAGAACGCGGCCACGGCGGCGGGGTCCGCCGTGACGCGGGCGAGGAAGTTGGAGGCGGTGAAGAAGACGACTTGGGCGCTGAGTTCGCGGTGCTCGCGTTCATACACCTCGCGGGCCTCCTGCGGGGTCACCAGCCGCGCCCCGGTGGCCACGGCGGCGGCCAGTTGCTGCATCCCGAGCGTGTGCCGCAGGAAGCGTTCAAAGTCACCCAGCGTCATCTTGCGCGCGTCCAGCACGGTGCGTTTGAACACGGTCAGGCCGTCGGCCCCGTCGCGGGCAAAGTTGCGGACGATGTTGCGGGCCTGTTCGGTGACGACGTCCTGGCCGACGTGAATGCCCAGTTCCTGCTGTTTCTGGATGAGGAAGAGGCGGAAGTAGGTCTCCCGCATGGCGTCAAAGCCGGCGCGGGTGGCCTCGGGTCCGTCGGGCCATTCGCCGCTGCTCAGGTAATAGTTCAGGTAAACTTCCTTGATGGCGGCGGCGTAGTCATCGGCTCGGACCTCCTTGCCGGCGATGGTGCCGTATTCGCCCGCGCCCCACGGGCGGGTGCTGAGGTCGCTGCGGTTGCCGGTCCAATAGACCAGGGAAATGACCATCAGGGTCACAATCACCAGCCACAGCCATTTGGAATGTTTGCGAATCGTGCCGAACATAAAATCAGGGATGCGAAATGGAGGCCGAACGTAGCGGTCGGGCGCGAGGCCGGTCAAACGCAAAAAGGGCCGATGCGCTCTGGGGCGCATCTCACTTTCTTGCAAGTCCGTTTCATATGTGTGCGGTGGTAGCGTCGGCAATCCTTGGCTGACGTGGAGCCGGGCTTCCCAGCCCGGCGGAAAGGAACGCCCGCCCGCACGGGGCGCTCGGCAAGTTCATGTTGCCCGCCCGGAGCCACGCTCATTCCGGGCGGCAAGGATGCCGCCCTCTACGGCAGGCAGGATGCCTGCCGCCACCGCCTGCAATAAACTGAGATGCGCCCTGCGCTCTGCCGCCGGGCGGACTCAGACCCCGCGCGTGTTGACTGGCTTGTTGCGCGAAACCGCTGCTTGAAGTTGCTGCCCGCCTTTGAAAGGATGCGGTCGCTTGCTTCGCAACGCCCATGAGCCAATCAACGACCGATCCCATCCGCCGGATGCCCCGCCCCCAGGACGTGGCCCGGATGACCACCGAGGAATTGCGGGAAACCTTCTTGCTCACCGGCCTGTTCGTGCCGGGGAAAATTCACCTCCGGTTCACCGACCTCGACCGCTTTGCCGTGGGCGGCGCAATGCCCACCAACGCACCGTTGCCGTTGGAGAACCATCCCGAGACGGGGCGCGCGTTCTTTCTCGAACGCCGCGAACTGGGGGCCATCAACACCGGCGGCCCGGGCACGGTGACGGTGGACGGCAAGAGCTTCGCCGTGGAAACCGAGGGGTGCATCTACGTCGGCATGGGGGCCAAAGAGGTGCGGTTCGCCAGCGCCGATGCGGACCGCCCCGCCAAGTTTTTCCTCCTGAGTTGTCCGGCGCACGCGGCGCATCCCACCGCCGTCGCCACGAAAGCGGACGCCAACACCATCCCGCTCGGCGCGCCCGCCACCGCGAACCAGCGCGTCATCCGGCAATACATCCACGAGAAGGGCATCCCGAGCTGTCAGTTGGTCATGGGCTACACCGAACTGGCCGAGGGCAGCGTGTGGAACACCTTCCCGCCCCACACGCACAACCGCCGCACCGAGGTCTATTTCTACTTCGGGCTGGGCGAGCGCGTGCTCTGCCATTTCATGGGCGAGCCGGGCCAGACGCGCCACCTCTTCATGCACAACGACGAGGCCGTGCTGTCGCCCGCGTGGTCCATTCACGCCGGCTGCGGGCAGGGCAATTACAAGTTCATCTGGGGCATGGCCGGCGAGAACCAGCGCTTCGACGACATGGACGCCGTGAAGCCGCTCGATCTCCGTTGACCCATTCACTTTTAGCCGTTTCACCGATTCAATTGATTCCCAAACCATGAAACGCTTCGAGAACAAAGTCGCCATCGTCACCGGCGCGAGCCAGGGCATCGGCCAGGCCATCGCGCTCGCCTTTGCCCGCGAGGGTGCCGCCGTCGCCAGCCTCTGCATCGGGGACGGCGCGGACACCGCCGCCAAGATGAAAGGGCAGGGGGCCACCTTCCGCGCCTGGCAGGAGGATTTCAGCAAACTTACCCAGGCCCGCGCCGGCGAACTCGTGCAGCAGGTCGCCCGCGACCTCGGCCGCGTGGACGTGCTGGTCAACAATGCCGGCATCATCAAACGCGCCCCCATTCATGAGCATCCCGAGGCCGACTGGAACCTCGTCCTCCAGATCAACCTCACCGCGCCGTTCTTCCTCTCGCAGGCCGTCGCCAGATGGTGGCTCACGACGGGCCGCGCCCAGGCCGGCGCGGACGCGCGCTGCAAGGTGGTCAACATCGCCTCCATGCTCTCCTTTCAGGGCGGCATTCTCGTGCCCGGCTACACGGCCAGCAAAAGCGGCATCGCGGGACTCACCAAGGCGTTCGCGAATGAGATGGCCAAAGAGCGCATGAACTTCAACGCCGTCGCGCCCGGCTACATCGCCACGGACAACACCAAGGCCCTGCGCGAGGATCCGGTCCGCAGCAAGGCCATCCTGGACCGCATCCCCGAGGGCCGCTGGGGCTCGCCCGAGGACATTGCCGGCGCCATCCTGTTCCTCGCCTCCAAGGACGCGGATTATCTCAATGGCACCATCATGAACGTGGACGGCGGCTGGCTCGCGCGTTGAACGAACCATGAACACGCTTCAACTCAAACCCGCCGATACCTGCCGTTACGACCTGCTCTCGCTCGGCGAAATCATGCTCCGCCTCGACCCCGGCGAGGGCCGCATCCGCACCGCGCGCTCCTTCCGCGTGTGGGAGGGCGGCGGCGAATACAACGTGGCGCGCGGCCTGCGCCGATGCTTCGGCCTGCGCACCGCCGTCGCCACCGCGTTCGCCGACAACGACGTGGGCCGCCTGCTCGAGGATTTCATTTTGCAGGGCGGCGTCGCGACGGACTTCATCAAGTGGGTGCCGTTCGATGGCGTCGGGCGCACCGTGCGCAACGGGCTGAACTTCACCGAGCGCGGCTTCGGCGTGCGCGGCGCGGTGGGCATTTCGGACCGCGGCCACAGCGCGGCGTCGCAATTAAAACCCGGCGATTTCGACTGGGATCACATCTTCGGCCGGCTTGGCGTGCGCTGGCTGCACACCGGCGGCATCTTCGCCGCGTTGAGCGACACCACGCCGCAACTCGTCATCGAGTGCGTCCAGAAGGCCAAGCAGCACGGCACCATCGTCAGCTACGACCTGAACTATCGGCCCTCGCTGTGGAAAGCCATCGGCGGCCAGCAACGCGCCCAGGAAGTGAACCAGGAGATCGCCAAACACGTGGACGTGATGATCGGCAACGAGGAGGATTTCACCGCCTGTCTCGGCTTCCACGTCGAGGGCGCGGACGAAAACCTGCTCGACATTGATGTCACCGCGTTCCAGCGGATGATTGAGACGGCGGTGCGGGCCTATCCGAACTTCAAGGCCACCGCGACCACGCTGCGCGCCGCCAAGACCGCCACCATCAACGACTGGGGCGCCATCGCCTGGATGGGCGGGAAGTTTTACCAGAGCCGCCCATATCCCGACCTTGAGATTCTGGACCGCGTCGGCGGCGGCGACAGTTTTGCCTCCGGCTTCATTTATGGCCTGATGACCACCGGCGATCCGCAGTCGGCGGTGGAATACGGCGCGGCGCACGGCGCGCTGGCGATGACGACGCCCGGCGACACCAGTATGGCCAGCCTGGACGAGGTGAAGAAACTCATGAAGGGCGGCAGCGCGCGCGTGCAGCGGTGATCTTGGGCTGATTTGACTGATTTGATCATGCAAGAACCCACTCCCCTCATCCCCGGACGGCTCGTCTGCGTGGCCGTCGTGGACCGCGCGGAAGACGCGGTGCCCCTCGGCGAAGCCCTGCTGGCCGGCGGGTTGAACGCGCTCGAAATCACCTTCCGCACCGCCGCCGCCGCCGAGGCCATTCGCCGCGTGCGCGCCGCCCTGCCGGACCTGCTCGTCGGTGCCGGCACCGTGCTGAACGCCGACCAGTTGCGCCAGGCGATGGACGCCGGCGCGCAGTTCGGCGTCTCGCCCGGATTCGACAAGGAGACCGTGCGCGCCGCGCTCGCCGCCGGTTTTCCCTTCCTGCCCGGCGTGATGACGCCGACCGATGTGCTGCGGGCGCTCAAGCACGGCGTGAAGCGGCTGAAGTTTTTCCCGGCCGAGACGGCGGGGGGCGTGCCCATGTTGAAGGCGCTGGCCGGGCCGTTCGCCCCGGCGGGCGTCACCTTTGTTCCCACCGGCGGTATCAACGCCGACAAACTCGCCGACTACCTCGCGCTGCCGTCGGTTGAGGCGGTGGGCGGTTCGTGGATGGCGGAACGCGCCTTGATCAAGGCCGCCAACTGGCCGGAGATCACCCGCCTGACCCGCGCGGCCATGGACGTGGCCAACGCGACTCCTGCCCGATAAGGCCAACCACGCCCATCACAGCCATCACTGGCGGTCCGAATCCGAAGGCAGCGGCGGCGGGGCTTCCGGCGCGACGTCAGGCGCTGGTGTTTTGATCCGGCGTCCGGGCGGGCGGCGCTGGCGTTCGTGTCGCCAATGGGCGGCGATCAAGTAGGCTACGAGGAGCAAAGTGCCCAGAAGTATGCCTCCCAACCACTGGGTGGTGGCGTCAGCGATGGCGGCTTGTATCATGTCAACTGCTTGTCCGCTGGTCTTCCGGCCTTGAACTTGACGCCTGGCCAATCCTGAATTGAGGACTCAATTGGTCAAAGCGGTGCCATCAATCAGCCGGTCATCAGCAAGGCATTTCCAGAAAAGATTCGGAAACACCAACGTGAGCGAGGAGGTTCGTTCAAATCCCTCCGGGAGGTTAGTTGGACTTTGGTATATGCGGCAGGAGCAGAGACGGAAATCGGGCTACGCCACGAAGCGAGGTTTGTCGGAACCGCCGGTTTGCCGATTTTCACCGGTTTCTACCGGTTACCGCTTTTTTGGGGGCCAGTTCAGGCTTTGCTCTCGCCGCCGGAGTTGGGCTTGACGCCGCGCCAGACCTGGCGGTTCACCCAGCAGGCGCCAAAGAGGCCGGCAAGTGCGGCGGCAATCCACGTCTCCACCTCGGGAATGGGCACCAAGGTCATGTCCAAGCCCCAACTGCTGACCAAGGTCACGCCCTCCGTCTCGTAATCCACGATGAACAACGTCCAGGTGCCGTTCGGGTCCAGCCCGACGAACCCACCGGCGGCAAACCCAACCCCGTCGGGCTGCCAGGTGCCCGTCAATTGTCCGTTGCCGTTCAGGGAATAAGGGCCGGACTGGTAATTGTGCAGCCCCGGGGTGCCGGCATCACTCAGCGTGATGGCAAAGCCGGTGTCCGCGTAGCCGTAAGTCAGGCCGGGTGTGCCGACACGATTCAGCAGCACCGTGAATCCGCTGCCGTGCGTGAGGTAGGCGTAGAGGTCACCGTTCCAGCCGTTGGCCAGACTGAGGGTGACGCTGATGTCCCCGATGGTGCCGTCCAGTCCGGCCAGCGTGCGGGTGTCGCTCCAGCCGCTCAGGTTGCCATCGGGAATGATGGTGCCATTGACAAAGCCGCTGCTCCAGTTGGTGGAGAACAGGGCGGCGGGAGCCGGACTGGCGAGTGCCAGGCCGAGGGCGGCGGACAGGACAAGTTTGGATTTCATCGGCAGTTCGGGTTGCGGAATTTACGGCGTCACATAGCGGGTGCGGTAGAAGCGGCTCACCGGCTCGGGATCAAACGGAGTGGTGTCCTGATGCTGGCCGATGCCATTGCCGCTGGGCGGCAGCGTGATGGTGGCGATGGTGGTCCACGGTCCGGTGGCGGAGTTGGTGGAGCGCTGGAGGTCGTAGGTGTTCCCGGGAACGCCGGTAAAGCGGACGATCGGGCCGCCGACGGCGGGAGTCAGCCCCAGCATGTTGAACGAGGCGGCGTTGGTGGAGACGACCGTGACGGTGACGGTGCCCACTGAGACGGCCTTCCCGTCCGTGAGCAGATACTGGAAGGTATCAATGCCCACAAAATCCGTGGGCGGAGTGTAGGTGGCGGCGGGGACGCCATCCACCACGTTGGAAACGACGGTGCCGCCGTTGGCGCTGGTGGGGACCACGCCGGCAAAGGTCACCACATCGCCCGGGTCCGGATCCGTGGCACCGACGAGGATTTTATGCGCGTAAAGACTGGCCGTCTGGTTCTGGAAGGTTTGCGCCGTCTTGGCAATCGGAACGGGCGGGTTGTTCACCATGGTGAGCACAACGTCGTTTCCAGTGCCACCCGCGTAGGTGATTTTGAATTGCTGCCCGCCAACCAGGTTGGTGGAACCTTCGGGCCAGCCGGCGAAGGTGCCGGTGATGGCTCCCGGTGTCAGCTTGTCCACGATGCGCACGGTGGCCCCCAAGGCGAAAGTCGTGCCGGAGGTAAGGCTAAGGTTGGCACCGCCCAGCGAAATGCCGCCGAACACAATCATCTGGTCGTGTCCCGACCCTGGCGTCGTTCCGTTGAGATTCAACGCCAACGTCATCGCCGACCCGAGTGATAGATTCCCCGAAATGGAAACCTGGGTTGTGTTGGGTCCGGGGGAGACGGTGATTGGTTTATTGATGCCAATAGGTCCAGAGTAAAACCCCTCCGCGACCAGCACGGTGCCGTTGGTGGGCGCACGGTCCACACCCGTTTGCAAATCCGCGTAGGCAAGTATTTCCAATGGCTTGTCTGCCGGGCTGCCGGAGGCCGGCCAGGCTACGAGGGTGCAATTGGTGCCCGTGTAATCATCATCCACATAGATGTTGGGATCGGTGATGGCAAGGGTATCCACGATGATCTGGTCAATGAACAGGTCGTTGCCGGCCCCCTTGGTGATCGTGATGGTTTCGGAGGCGGGGCTGGGTTCCACCCGCCAAAGAAAACGCCTCACCTGCCAGCCACCAAAGGGAGGAACCGCTTCAGTTTCAACATTGGTGACGTTCAGCAGCACCGCGCCGGGCAGGGAGGCTGCCGCATCCTGAAAGATGCCGCCATCCTCAAACTGAGATACCTGAAGGGACACCAGCTTCCATGAGTTCACGGGTGAACCCGGACTGTTGGGAATGGTGAGGGTCATCGAGCCGGTTCCCAAACCCCAGTAGTTGGTCTGGTTGCCATATCCGATCACGTTGGTTACCCAGCCCAATCCCGGGCTGCCGACGCTCATGTTGGCAGACGGGGTGCCAAAAGGGTTTGAAAAACTGTCCGCAGCGGCAGGATTGGCGCTGGAATTAAAATCCCAGCGTTGGAAGGTGCTGGCGGCGGCCCCGCGCCAACAGGGGGGCAGTGGATCCTGGGCCGCAGCATGGCCGCCCAGCAGGGCGGTCAACAGCAGGCCGATGGTCGTAGGTTGTTGGAGGATTTTTTTCATATCGGTTTCAGGTTGGTTTACCGATCAGGTTGTTTTGATTTGGAGATTCAGGGTGAGTCGCCGGTCTGGCCGTAGTTGTCGCGCAGGATGCCGTTATCCACCGCGTTAACCACGCCGTTGCCGTCCAGGTCGGCCACATTGGCCGTGTCGTAATTATCCCGCAGCAGGCCGTTGTCCACTGCGTCAATCAAATTGGACCCGTCCAAGTCCCCGCCCTTGAGCAGGGCGGCTCCGGTGAAGTTGGCGGTGCCGTTGGGACCGGTGAAGGAAACGGGCAGCTTGCGGCGCAAGTTCCACGCAGTCTTGGCGCTGAGGTGCGTCGTGTCCGGGGGAACGTCGGTCAGCGTGTAGTTGAACACGGCCCCCGAGGTGTTCGTCAGGGGCACCGTCCAAGACTTCAGTATGTTGGTGATGGAAGGCGTGGTCTCCGTGGCCACAAAGGTCACGGCGCGCGAATGGGGCGGCACGGTGCCGGTGCCGAGGAAGCCCTGCAATTCCACCTGACCGGCAATTTGCGTCGTGTTGACGCAGACGGTGGTGGTGGCGGTGCTGGCGTTGGCTCCATCCGTGGCGGTGACCGTGACATTCCAGGTGCCCGGGGCCGTCGTGTCCGAAACAGTCCAGGTGTAGTGGTAAGTGCCGGCGGGAGCCTGATTCACAAAGCTGGCCAGTTCGCCGTTCGAGCCATTGGTGAGCGCCAACACGGGGACGGCCACGGCACACGGGTCGGTGACGGTGACGGTGAGATTGACCACGCCCTGCACGGCCGGGTTGGCGCATCCGGCGACATTGACTGTGCCGAGGTAAGGTTGCGCCTGGGTGGCGGCAACCGGGCTGATGACCGGCGGCTCAACATCCAGAATGGTCACGGTGAACGTGCAGGTGTTGGTCTGGTTTTCCGCGTCCACGATGGTGCGGGTGACGGTGGTGACCCCGACCGGGAAGGTGGACCCGCTCGCGGGCGAATCGGTGGCAGACTTGATGAGGCAGCCGTCCACGGTGGGCAGAGCGGCCCAAGTGACGTTGGTCTTGTCGCACAGTCCGCTGTCGGCATTGGCCACTAGGTTGTCCGGGCAGGCAACCGGCTCGACCACCAAGGTATCCACGACCACCTGGTCAATGAACGCACCTCCCGCAGCTCCAGTGACGGTGACAGTTGCAGTGCCGCCGGCGGGAACGACCTTCCAGACTGTTTTCTGGACCATCCAAGTGCCAGCATTAACGACACTGAGGACGCTGGTCTCCGGGGTGCCCACGGCGGTGACGGCATTGGTGCCGAGGACCACGCTGACTTGGGGTGGGTTCGGGAAGACCAGCCCGCCGGTGAGATAGACGACCTGAACCCGAACGTATTGACTGGCGGCAGCGGAACCCGCTGGCGTGGGCACCGCGCCGACGATGGTGCCGCCGGCACCGAGATCCCAGAAACCCTGCCGACAGGGAAGCCCCGATTCCTGATCATACCACCCCAACCCGCCGGAACCGAGGGTCACCGTGGCCGAGGGCGTGCCCGCGTTGCTGACCAACTCGGGAGCGGGCGTGTCATCGGACGTGCTGAAGACCCATTGCTGGAAGGTGGTGAGCGGGCTGCCGCGCCAGCACGGGGCGAGCGCATCCCCGCTGGCATCCACCACGCGCACGGTGAAGGAACAGGTGGCGCTGTTGTTGCCGGCGGCATCCGTGGCCACCACATTCACGGTGGTCAGGCCGAGCGGAAACGTGGAGCCGCTGGCATGGCTGTAGGCGAGGTTGGTGACCGTGCAGTTATCCTCGGCGAAAGCTGCAAACGTGGCCACCGCCCCGCAAATCAACGGGTTGTTGGTGAGCACCAAATCCGGCGGGCAGGTGGTGATGACCGGCAGCTGGTTGTCCGTCACCGTCACGGTGAAGGTGCAGACCTGCTGGCCGCCGAGGGAGTCAAAGAAGCGATTCGTGACGATGCTGACGCCCACCGGAAAGGTCGAACCGCTGGGCGGTGTGCTAGTCGCGTTGGTGATCACGCAACCATCGGGAGCAGGAAGCGTCCAAGTAACGTTTGTCTTGCCGCAGATTCCGGAATCCGCATACAGCACCTGATTTGAAGGGCAAACCGGATCGAGGGAAATGGTGTCCACCACGAGCTGGTCCACCCAGGCCCCGAAGGCGGGGGCCGTCACCGTCACCGTTACGGGGCCCGTGTCCGGGGTGACGCGCCACACCGTCTTGTCCACATACCATTGACCATTCGCGCCGGTGGTCCAGGGCAGCGACGTGATGCCGCCCATTTGCGTGATGGTGCCTGTCCCGGCGGTGACGGCCACCGAAGGCGGGGTTGCGAACACGAACCCATCCGCGTAGCGGACCACCTGCACCTGAACGTATTTGTAGGATGTGGGCGTGCCCGCCGCCCCCGGCACGGTCGCTTGAATCGCCCCGCCGTTGCCCAAGTCCCAAAAACCTTGCTTGCAGCCGACCCCCGGCTCGAAGTCATACCAGCCGAGGCCGCCCAGTCCCAAGTTGATGGTGGCGGTGGCGGGGTTGTTGCCTTGCTCCGGCGGCACGGCCGTGCCGACGGACGTGTGAAAACTCCAGTTCTGATAAGTGGTGCCGGCCCCGCCCCGCCAGCAGGGCTGAAATTGGTCGCCATTGTCGCCGTTGGCCACCCAGGCGTCCGCAATCACCTGGTCAATCGCGCTGCCGTTGGTCGTGGCGGTGATGACAACCGTGGCCGGGCCGCCCGGATCGGGGTCAAGGCGCCACAGAGTCTGGCCCACGACCCAATTGGCCCCGAAGTTGCCGGGGTTGTTGGTGGCCAACTGGCTGCTGACCAGCGTGGCTCCGGAGACGAAAACCGACGCCAAGCCTGTGACCGGCGTGCCGCCACCCAGCACCTGCTGCACCTGCAGGGCGACATACTTCCATCCCGAAGAGGCGGGCACACCCGGAATGGACAGCGTCATGGTGCCGAAACGGCCGAGATCCCAGATGCCTTGATTGGTGCCGAAGAGGAAGTTGCTGTTGATCCAGCTTTCCGCGCCGGTGCCGAGCACAACCTGGGCCGTCGGTGCACCGTTGGTGTTGGTCACCGCGTCCGGGCTAGCGGGGTTGGCGTTGTTGGAGAAGTTCCAGAGCTGGTAGGTGCTGCCGGGCAGGCCGCGCCCGCAGGGGGGCAGGATATCACCGGCGCGGGCGACTTCACCGCCGCAGAGCGTGAGACCTGCCAGAGCCACCAGAAATCGGCCGATTGATTGTTTCATAAGACCTGAATGCACGTTGAACCGAACCTTCAACTTTCCCTTGCGGGCGGCGCGGGCCGGCCAACCTAAAACCGGCCCGCGCGCCCACATCTCCCAACCGTTATCCCAACCCAAAGAACGGCCCCCGGCGCTTCAGCGGCGGAGGCGGAAATACCGGGCACCGTCGGTGCTGCTTACGGTGACTTGATAACGGCCATTGACCAGCTGAGGCTCCAACTCCAACGCCTCCCACCCGGCGTCCGGCCCAAGCCCGCCGGTGCTTTCCACAGTGGCGGGACCGGCGGTCTCCGACCACGAGAGCGTGATCTCGCCCGGATTCTCCGCCGACACCTCGATGGCCAGGACCGGAGCCTCCGGCAGCGGAGCGGTGGTGCTGACCGATACTTCGTCCACCACCCCGCCGCTCGTCGAACTGGAGATTTCGACCCGGGAGACAACGGCCCCGGCGGGCACCTCGAACACGTTCTCGGACACCAGCCAGCTGCCCACGGTGGACGGCTTCATCTGTCCCACGCTGGCAGTGGACAGGGTGGCCCCCGGAACGGCGACGGCGGCCAATTGGGAGAAGATCCACCCATCGAACCATTGCCGGACCCGCACCGTGATCTGGGCCGGACCGATGATGCTGCCACTGGCCAGGTCTGCGGTGACGCGCCCCTGATTGCCGAGGTCGTGCGTGCCAACGGCCCCGGAACTATCCGGGAAGCTGGCCATCCAACCCAGACCGCCCTGGCCCGGCGAGACTTGGGCCGTGGCCCCGGGGAACCCGGCGTTGACTTCGGGGGCGGCGGCATCGGCGGCCTCGAACCGCCAGGTGGCGGTGCGGGCGGCGGCGGCCGGCGCCGCGGGGGTCAGGGCGAGCAGGCCGGAACCCGCCGCAAGGGCCAGCGTCAGATGTTTCAGAGTTTGTGTTTTCATAATGTTGCTCGTGGTTGCGAGGTTATTGGCGTTGGTGTCGGCGTCACTCCGGATCACCCTCCTGTCCCCAGTTCTGGGCCATGACCGAGTAGTCGGCAAAGTTCACGGGGCCATTCCCGGTGATGTCCGATGCCGGCGTGGTGGTGCTTAACCAGTTGTTGACGATGGCGAGATAATCATCCGTCAGCACCTTGTTGGCGGAGGCGGGATTGGTCCCGATGTCGCCTCCGCGCAGCCAATTGGTTCCGGTAAAGCTCACCGTGGCCTGGCCGTCCACCAGCGTGACGCCCAGTTTGCGCCGCAGGCTCCAGGCGGTCTTGGCGCTGAGGCCAAGGGTGCCGTCCGGCACGGAGGTAAGCTTGTAGTCCGCGAGCCCGTTCGTGAAGTTGAGCGGCACGGTCCAAGTCATCAGCGGGGTGGCATTGCTTGAGGCACCATCCGTGGCCACGAAGACCACCGTCCGGTTCGTGCCGGTGAAGTCCTGCAGGGCGATCTGGCCGCTGATCTCGTTCTTGTTCACCTCGAGGGTGAAGGTGGTGTTCGTTTGCTGGCAGATGTCCGAGGCGGTGACGGTGACCGTCCAGGTGCCGCCGGCGGTGGCCGCCGTGACGGGCCAGACGTAGTCGAAGTTGCCGGCGTTGGTGGCCACGCAGACGGCCACTTCGTTGGAAGCACCATTGATCAAGGAAACCGTCGGATGCCCGTTGACGAGGCTGCAGTTGTCACTGGCGACGACATTGATGCTGACCACGCCCTGGAGGACGGTGTTGGCCCCGTTTTTCACGTTGTTCACGCCCTGGGTGGCGGCAATCGCGCCCAGCACCGGCGCTTCGGCGTCAATGCGGGTGGAGTAGGTGACATCCGTGTAGTTGTTGTGGATGTCCGTCACCCGGACTGTGATGGTGGCCGGGCAAGAGCCGGTGACAGAGACAACATTCGTGCTGGCCACTCCGCAATTGTCCGTCCCTGAGGTGGCCGCAATGGCCGCTGCTTCTGCGGCCGCCTGCGTGGTGTAGCAGGAGGCGATGGAGCCGGCGGTGGCGACGGGGGGCTCGGTGTCGGTGACGGTCACGGTGAAGCTGTTGGTGGCCGAGTTCCCGTGAATATCAGTGACGACATACACGTTGGTCGTGATGCCCACCGGGAAGGTGCTGCCGCTGGACAGGCCCGCCAACTGGTTGGTTGCACTCACGCCGCAGTTGTCTGCGGTCGTGGGCGCCGGATAGGTGACGGCCGCGCCGCAGACATTCAGGTCATTGTTGACCGTAATGTCGCCCGCGAACGAGATGGTCGGCGGCTGCACGTCAAGAACCGTGACCTTGAAGCTGTTGGTGGCCGTGTTGCCGTGGATGTCGGAGACCACAAAGACGTTGGTGGTGACACCGACGGGGAACAGGCTGTTGGAAGCCAGTCCGGCTGTCTGAACCGTGTTGGAGATGCCGCAGTTGTCATTCACCACCGGGTCGGCGAACGTGACATTGGCCCCGCATTGTCCGATGTCATTGTTGACGGTGATGTCGGCAACCACAGAGATGGTCGGCGGCTGCGTGTCGTTGACCGTCACGGTGAAGGTGTTCGTGGCGGTGTTGCCGCAGTGGTCGGCGGCGATGTTGGTCACCGTGGTGATGCCCACCGGGAAGGCGTAACCGCTGTGCGGCGTGCTGGTGACGACGGAGTTGCGTTCCAGCGTGGTGTTGTCAATCGCCAGCTTGTCCACCGCCAGGAAGGTGAACCACATGTAGCGGTTGCCACCGACCAGGGTGCTGATGAGGTCTGAGGGATCGGAGCGGGTTTCGGTCCACAACCAGGCTCCCGAGCTGTCGCGCAGATTGAGATCCACCGCCAGCGCGCCGCTGCCGTTGTCGCGGAACACCCATTCGAAGGTATACCAGCCCGAGTTCGTAACCTCGTAATGATTCAAGCTCGCGAGGTCGTTCCGCCGGGCGAAGTTGCTGTTGTTATCGGCTGCGATCAGGATTTTTCCGGGGGAATGGCCCGCCGCGTGGAAGATGAAGTCGCGCCGGTGGCTGCCGGACTGGTTATTGGCAGCGACCGAAACATTCCAACCGTAAGTGTTGGCGGCGACCGCCGGATTGCTGAGATCGAGATAGACGTCCACGGATGCCCGGAATCCGGTGCCAAACGTGTTGTAGTAGCCCCCCAGCCGGCCGAATGCGCCGGTCCACCCGGTAATGGCATTCGAGTTGATGACGGCATGCGCGGAGCCGGACTTGGAAACAATTCCATCCGTTCCCGAGGCGGCCCGGGCCATCTGGCTGTTGTAGTTGTTCCAGTCAACCGAAGGCATCGTCAGGTGGCTGCCCGAAACCCAATCGGGATTCTCAAACCCCTGGAAGTAGCCTTCATCAATCGCCGTGGGCGTCGGGAAGGTGACGACGGCACTGCACAAGCCGGCGTCGTTGGCCACCACGATGTTGGTCTGCGTGGACGTGAACAGCGGCGCGACGGTGTCCGTGACGGTGATGGTTTGGACGCAGGACGCCGTGTTATTGGCCGCGTCCTTTGCCGTCCAGGTGCGCAGCAACACACCGGTGGCATTGCAGTTGGTCAGGCCAGCCCGGTTGTCCGTATAGGTCACCGTCACATTCGTGCAGCCGTCGGTGGCTGTTGCCATTCCGGTGGCATAAGGATCGGCGGCATCCAGCCGGTTGATGGTCACATCCGGCGGGCAGGTGATCGAAGGCGCCAGCGGATCCACCACGGTCAATTGCACGGCCTGGGCAACGCTGTTGCTCCCCGTGTCGGCCACCGTGACCGTCACCGGAGTAACGCCCGGGGCGAGCACGGTGCCGGCCACCGGAAGCTGGCTGACGGCTACCGGGTTGCCGCAGTTGTCGGTGGCCACAACTTCCACGGTCAAATCCGGAACGGTGGCTGCGCAGGCGGAATCAACCGCAATCACCCGGTTCGTGGGCCAGGTGCTGACCACGGGCACCGTGGTGTCGTCCACGATGAAGACCTGGGTGGTCGAGTTGGTCTGGCCGCACGCGTCGGTCAGAATGAAGGTCCGGGTAACGGTCCCTTCATACGGGGCATTGACGCCCGTGACCGGGCCGTCTGCGCTGGTCAAGGTCACGCCATCCGTGGCGGAAACCACCCCGCCAAGGGCGAGATAAGCTGCCAGGGTGTTGGTGGCGGGCGGAACGTCACCCGGACACTGGACGGTGGTGCCCGGCACAGTGGGTGACACGAGCAGGCCGGCGGACTGGCTGGCGGAGACGGGGCCGGTGAAGGCGCCCGCGATGGCCGGCGCGGCAGGCGTCGCCCCGAAGCTGTTGCCGTAGGCGCGCACGGTGCTGGCACTGTTCACGATGGCATTGCCGGAGGTGAGATAACCGGTCAGGATGTTGCCGCCGGTGCTGGCACCCAAGCCGCCGGTGATGTCCGCCAGGCCGCACGCACCGGCGTCCACGGTGGCACCGTTGCTGGCTTGGATGGCGATGGTGTTGCCGGTGAGGTTGTTGTTCTGGAGTTTCGCCTTGCCGGCGTTGACATCAATGCCGATGGCGTTGCCGGTGATGGAGGCGGTGTTGTTGAGGACGATGGCGGAGGCATCCGGGCCTTCCACGAGCACGCCGGTGGCGGTGGCGATGCCATCAATCAAGGCGTTGCCTGTCACTGTTGCCCGAACCGTGGCTCCGTTGGAGTTCAAAGGGTTGTCCTTAACATAGACGCCCGCCAGGACGGCATCGGTAATCGTCACCCCATTGACGGTTGCCGCTGTTGAGCCACCGTTGCTGCCGGTAGCAGTCGGAAACCCATCGAAATTATTCACCCACACACCATAGTCAGCACCCACGACGCTGCCGCCGAAAATCTGAATGCCAGCGGTGGTGGTGTCGTTCCAGAGGTCATATCCCACGGCAACCGGAGTAATTCCACCAGCGGGGATGGTGATACTGTTATTACCGATGACGGGGTTGAGGTTACTCCCGATGCTCGTCAGCCAAACACCACTGAATCGCAGTCCGGCTGATTCCTGAGCCAAGATGCTGTTGTTCGTGATGGTGAGCGGCGTGGCCGTGCCGTAGGCGAGATTATACCAGATGCCGGCGCGCGTTGCGGAAATGGTATTACCTGCCCAACGCACCAATCCGGTGGCCTCGGCTTTGAATGCGTTTTCAGTATAGATACCCACCACTGTGTTGGTGATCACATTATCCAGCACATTCGCGTAATAGTTCCAGAGTGGGACTACACTGCGCTGGCCTGCATTGTCGAATCGGTTCTGCTGGATGGTGTTATTCGAGGAAGCCGGATTGCCGCCAGCACTACCCGTCCATCCCAGGAAGCCGTAGATCTCGCAATCCTTGATAATGTTGTGCGATACCGTCAGCCCGCCCGCGCCGGTGGCGGTGTAGCCATAGACGCCGTAATCGCAAGTCGTCTGGCCGTCAAACGTGAAGCCGGACACAAGCACATCGGCCACATCAAGGTAGATACCATACCACGCAACGAATTTGATGTGCGCCTCCGCGACGCGGGTTCCGCCATTGGGACTGACAAGGTGGTTGGGACCGGTCAGCCGGACAGGCTGCCAAATATAGACTGACTCGGTGTAAGTTCCGGCCCTAACATCCACGATACGGCTGGCCCCGCTGAGAACCCCATCAGCAACCCAGTCAACGCCTTCCTGAACGCGTGTGCCGGTGGTTTGCGCGCCCAGCGCGGTGACATGCAGGGTGCTGAAGTCGCCTTGGAAGCCGGCGGTGCCGCCGTCGCTGTCGGTGCCGCTGGCGAGATACGGGGTGAAGTCCACCGCGCCAAGCATGCCGGCGGCGATGGTGGCCTCGGCGGTGCCGCCCCACCAGTTGCCGGAGGCGTCCAGCAGGCTGCCGCTGTCGCCGTCATTGTGGCCAAACCGGCCCGTCGGGCAGGCGTTGTTGTCCACGGCATTGCCAAAGGCGGTGACCTGGGCGCCCACATGTGCGGCCAGTGCGGTGACCGGTAGGGCACCCACCACGCTGGCCGGGTGGGTGATGAAACACTCCTCCACGGTGAGCTGGGCAGCGTTGCGGGCGACGACAGTGAAACCGTCGTTGCCACCGGTGACATGCGGGTCCTGGCCGTTGCCGGTGAAGGTGGACTGAACGACTTGCACCTGGGCGTTGCCGCCCCTGACGCTGATGCCCCGGTTCTTGTTGTTGAGCAGGGTGCAGTCCGTCACGGTGATGTCCTGGCGCGTGCCGGCACCGGTGGAGAAATCGGCGAAGTTCATGCCCGCGCTGTCCGGGCTGATCCTGCCCGTGCCGTCCACAGTGACGCCGGTGATGGTGCCTTCCACAACGGCGGCGGTGTCCGCGCCACCAGTGAAGACATAAACGCCCGCGTGGAAGTTGAAGGGAGCCAGCGCGGGAACGGCGGTGTAATCGCCGGTGAAGCCGGACATGCTGACCCCGTCCACCGCAAAGGTGCTGGGCAGATAGATCGCGGGCGGAGCCGGGTCCAGATCCACATTGATGACGGCGACGCCCTGCATGACGCCGGAGATGGTGCCGCCTTTGACGGTGACGGCTGGCGAGTTGTTGACGGCGTAAAGAAGGGAGCCGTAGAACGCGCCGCTGATGGTGTTGTCTTCGATCACCGTCGCGCCGCCCGTGGTGCCGGCGACGACGATACCCACGCTTGGGGTTGCGCCAGCAAGCTGGTTGCTCAAGGTGATGCAGTTGTCCTGAATGGTGAAGGTGCCGGCGATGCTCTGGAGGGCAACGCCCTGGGCGGCGGTGTTGATCTGGTTGTTCTGCACGACCGCGCCGGTGTAGCCGGTGTTGCTGACGCCGATGGCACCGGTGAGGGCAAAGCCGTCCACGGTGACGTTGTTGGCCGCGATGGTGACGGCGGTGCCGGTGCCCCCCGCAATGATGCTGTCGCCACTGCCGCCGCACGCGGTGCCCGCGTTGGCACCGAGCAGGGTGACGGGCTTGTTGGCGTTAACCGGCGCATAGGTGCCCGCCGCAACGATGACCTGGCCGCCGGTGGTCACGGCGTTGATGCCGTCGGCAATGGTGGCGAATGCGTCAAAGCCCCAGACGTGTGTGCCCGAGTTGCCGGGGCCGTAGTTGTCATCCACATACACGATGCTCGGCTGGTCGCCGACGGTGAAGGTGAGCGCGCCGGACGTGGTGGCGACGGCCGGATTGGAAACCACCACGGAGTAGCTGCCGACGGTGGCCGTGCTCAGTGAAACGGTCAACTGGGAGGCCGAGTTGAAGACGGGCGCGACCGGATCGCCGCCGACGAGCACCACGGACATGGGCACGAAGTTGTTGCCCGCGATGGTGACGGGAATGCTGCCGTCATTGCTGCCCGTGACCGCGCCGGCGGGATTCAGGCTGGCGATGGACGGCGTGGGATTGCCGATGTCGAACGGTTCGCTGATGGCGTTAGTCAGGCCAGGAGCCGAAGCGACCAGGGTGTAGCCCGCGCCACCGCCGACGGTGATGGCGAGGTCATTGAACGTGGCGACACCCGAGGTTGAGAACTGCGGAATGGTGCCCGTCAAAATGCCGCCGCCCGGGTTGCTGCCGATGACGACGTTGATGTTCGTTTGTGCCCAGGGAGTGACGGTTTCGTTCACATCACGAACCTCAACAACCGGGTTCGTGGACAGAATGCCACCCAACGCCGCATTGCCCGGCTGGACGACAAAGACCAGATGGGTAGGCGGATAGTTGACCGGCGCGGCGGGCTGGAAGCCGATGGCACCGCTGGTATCAGTGCCGGTGGCCAGCCACGGGCTGATGGTCGCGTTGCCCGAAACACCGACGCCCGTGCCGTATGGGTTAAGGGTGGCGCTGTAAGGTCCCGACAGGTTGTCCCACCAGTTGCTGACGGCATTCACGGGGCCGGCAGCCGCCTGCAACGCCCATCCCGCCGTGTAGCTACTGAAAGAGTTGAAATTCACTTGCGCCGTCGGCCCTGCGGCTGTCCGGATGAACAAACCACCAGGAGTATTACCGGGGAATACGTTTCCGGTGACGAGCGTGTTGGCACCACCGATGCGCAAAGCCGTCGCAAAGCGGGTGGAAAGACCGGTGAAGTTGTTGTCCTGAATCGTCGCGTTCGCTGCATCAATCGTGACGAGTGTGTTTCCCTGCGGCTGATCGGAGGTGTTCGTCCCGCCGGAGGTGCCGGAAACCAGATTCCGGCTGAAGGTCACCGGGCCGGAGCCGGGCTGAATAACCACCAACTGGCGCGGAACGTTGGCCAGGGTGAATTGGTCGCCAAAACCATTCCCGGCGGGAGGATCATTAAAAGTCTGGCCGGAGATTTCGTTATCGGTGATCACCAGGTTCACGACCGAAGCTGAGTATTCAGTAAGCAATGCCTCATCTCCCGCCGCCACGATGTTGTTGCCCACGATTGTCGTGTTGGTGTGGTTCCCTTGTAGGTAGATGGCGGCAAACTCAATTCCCGGATTCGGCGAGTCAACGCCTTGGATGGTAAAGCCGTGGTTGATGGCGCCGATCTGAACGCCGGTTGTTGGGGCAACGAGTTGAACCGTGCCCAATCCGGTTGCGGAAGAATCTCGAATGGTGGTCACGGCGCTGCCGTTCGCAGAAAGCAGGGTCACGGTCTTGTTGATCATGACCTGACCGTCATAGATGCCATCGTTGACGTGGATGATGCCACCGACAGCCACGTTGTTGACGCCGAGCTGGATGGTCTTGAAGGCGTTATAGCCGAGGTAGAGGTTGGTGCCGGGGGCAACGGGATGAGTGACAATTGCGCAGCCGGAAGCCGGATAAGCACCGTCCACATACACGACTGCCGGTGCGGCGGCGGGGGCGTTCACGGTGACGGTGGTGTTGACGTTGGTGGCGTTACCTTTCACGTCGGTGACGGTGACGGTGACGGTGACGGGCGAAGCCGCAACGTCGCAGTAGCTGAAGGTTGTCGGCGAGACGTTGGTGGTAGCGATCCCGCAGTTGTCGGTGGCGCTGCTGACCAAGCTGGCAATGTTGGCCGGCGTCAGCGTGTATTCTCCGGCGGAGTTGAGCGTGACGCTGATGGGGGAGAGAGCGATGACCGGCGCGATATTGTCCGTGATGTTGACGGTAGCGGAGGCGGTGCCGACGTTACCGGAGGCGTCCGTCACCCGGAGGTGGATGGTGTTGGCTCCAGTTTCGGAGCAGTCGTAGGTCACGGACGCCGTCCACGGGCCGTAGGCGCTCTTGCTCACCTCGTAGGTGGTGAGGGAGCAGTTGTCGGTGGAGTTGTTGTTGACTTCCAAGGCGGTGACAGTGGCGCTGCCCGCGCCGTCCAAGTTCTTGCTGACGTTCTGGGCGATGGCCGCAGGGTTCTGGTTGTCCGTGATGGTGACAGTGGCGGAGGTGGTGCCGACGTTCCCGGAGGCGTCCATCACCCGGAGGTAAATGGTGTTGGCTCCGGTTTCCGAGCAGCCGTAGGTCACAGACGCCGTCCACGAGTCAGAGGCGGTCTTGCGGACGGCATAGTTGGTGATGGAGCAGTTGTCGGTGGAACCATTGTTGACTTCCACGACCGTGACGGTGGCGTTACCGCTGCCATCGAGGTTTTTGCTGACGTTCTGGGCGATGGCCGCAGGGTTCTGGTTGTCCGTGATGGTGACGGTGGCGGAGGTGGTGCCGACGTTCCCGGAGGCGTCCATCACCCGGAGGTAAATGGTGTTGGCTCCGGTTTCCGAGCAGCCGTAGGTCACAGACGCCGTCCACGGGTCAGAGGCGGTCTTGCGGACGGCATAGTTGGTGATGGAGCAGTTGTCGGTGGAACCATTGTTGACTTCCACGACCGTGACGGTGGCGTTACCGCTGCCATCGAGGTTTTTGCTGACGTTCTGGGCGATGGCCGCAGGGTTCTGGTTGTCCGTGATGGTGACGATGAAGCTGCAGGTGTCGGTGTTGCCGACGCTGTCGGTGGCGGTGACGTTGACGGTGTGGGTGCCGACTGGAAAGACATGACCGGAGACGATGCCGACGCCGTTGTTGGTGTAGGTGAGCACGACGCCGGGCTGGTTGTCGGTGACGGAAGCGGCGAAGGCAACGGACGCGCTGCAATTGCCCGGGTCATTGGCCTGGGTGAAGTTGGCCGGGCAGGTAATCACCGGCGCGGGGTCAAAGCGGAGGACGAGGTTGTTGCCGGAGTGAAGGATTACAAAGCGGCCACCGCCGAGGGCGTTGGCAAATGCGCTGTCGTCGAGGACGAACTTGGTGTCGTCAAAGCCGGTGATGCCCATGGTGGCGCTGGCAATCGTCCAGTCGTATTCCTGGGTGTTGTCGAAGTTGGCGATGTCGCCGGGGTTGTAGAGGGCGTCCAAGGAAGTGATTTCGAGGGTGAAATTCCCGGCGGTAATGGGGCTGAGGTCGAGGATCCCGGTGATGTTCAACCAGTCCCAGCCGGGGTCATTGCCTGCGGTGCCGGTGGCATCGGTGATCTTGATGCCGAGTCTGGCCCCGTTGCGCCAGGTCTGGGAGCCAGAGTCCAACTGGCCGGGGTAGTAGTCGCCCACGAGGAGGGTGCCGCTCAGGTCAATACCGCCGGGCACGTTGCCGTCGCCGACGAGGGTGGCCCCGGCGTTGACGGTGGCGAGGCTGGTGCCGGCATTGGCGGGAAACCAGACGCCGAGGGTGCCCTGGCTCACCAGGGTGGTGGTGTAGTTGTTGGCGTTGCCGAAGAGGTTGATCTGGCCAAGCCCGGACTTGGTGAGCGGCAACGCGCCGCTGACCGGCCCCACGAAATCCAGCCGGCTGCCGGAGGCCGCCCCGATGGTGCTGGCGGAGGCGAGGGTGACGGTGCCCCAGAATTCATTGTCACCACTGACATTGAGAATTGCGCCCACGCCGCCCGAGCCGGTTCCGTTGATGGTCACCGATTCGTTGTCGGTGTATTGATAACCGCCTTGGAAACCCAAGGTGGCACCACTGTTGACGATGGTTCCGTTGAGGGTTGAACCGAGGGCCTTGTCTTTGGCCGCGATGAGGGTGCCTTGAGCCACCGTGACACTGCCGGCAAACGTGTTGGGGGAAACGCCACCCAAAATGACCGTGCCCGCGCCATTGGCGCGCCAGTTGCGGGAGTTACTGATGACGCCATTCAAGGTGAGCGTTTTGCCACTGTCGGCGGCGAATTCATGGGGATTGGCACCGGTGCCGCCCAGATTGATGTTGTTGGCCAGTGTGATGTTTTCCGTGGTCTTCAGGATCAAAGTGGCGGCGGCATTGAAGGTCATCGAGCCACTGCTGGCGGCGGAATTGTTGTTCAGGGTCAACGTGCCGGCATTGAAGGTGAGGCCGCCGGTGAAATCGTTGGGGCCCGCGAGAACGAGTTCGCCCGCGCCCGCCTTGGTGAGGCCGCTGGTGCCGGAGACGATGGCGTTGATGGTGGCCTTGGTGGAGGCATTGATGGTGATGGTGGGGGCGCTCAAGGTGAGGCCGCTGCCACCGAGGGTGACGGTGCCTTCCTCCACAGTGAGGCCGGCGGCGGTTTGCGCGCCGCTCAACGTGACGGTGAACAACCCGGTGGCGTCGGTGCCGGCGGAGAAGATGGCGGTCTGACCGCTGGTCCAGGTGGTGGTGGCCACATTGCCTGACGCCGCCGTGCTCCAGTTGGCGGTGACGCTGTCCCAGGTGCCGGCGGGGGCGGTCCCGCCCGCGCCTGGGGCCGACCCGTTAGTGTCCCAGTAAAGTTGGGCTGCCGCCGGCAGCAGGAACACCGGCAGCAACACCATGACCGCGACGCCGACGAGGAGCCGTTGCGGCAGGAGTGCGGGCTGGTGGGATCCAGTTTGATTCTTGATGGTCGTAGTCATAATGGCCTCACTGGTTTGGTGAATCGGGTTCCCGTTCGGGTGGTTGCGATGGTGTGCTGATGATCTGTCTGGTGGAACTGGCTGAAAGCCTGCGGGTGAGCCGACGGGTGGTGACGCCGCCGACGGCGAGGGCGCCAAAGACGCCGAGGGCGAGGGTGGCCGGCTCGGGGACGGCGGTGATTTCGAGGCCCCAACTCACAACCTGGCTGCTGCCGCCAAACGAGAGGTCTTGCATGGCGAGCGTCCAGAGGCCGTTCGGATCGAGGCCGTTGAACGCGGCGAGCGCGGTGGTGCGCGGGTCGGTGGCGAGCACGACGGTGGGATGCGTGGTGCGGCCATCGGGTTGCCACGCGCCGGTGACCACGCCGGGAAGGGTGCCGTGCGAATGGATGTCGGTGGAAGCGGCGTCATCGAACGTGACGTTCATTCCGGGATTGAGATAGCCGACGGGATTGCCGGTGGTGACGCCGATGCGGTTCAGAAGGACGACGAAGCCGCTGTCATGGACGAGGTAGCCGTAGAGGTCGCCGTTGTAGCCGCCGGAAAGATGGAGGGTGACGTTGAGGTCGGTGATCTGCCATTCGCCGCCGCCGCCGAAGCTGGTGATGCTGCGCGTGTCCTGCCAACCGCTGGGGTCGTTGTCGGGGATGGAACCGGTGTTGGCAAAGCCGGAGGTCCACTGGTAGGTGACGAGCGCCCCTTGCGCGCCTGTGACGCCCAACAGAACTGCGGCCGTGAGATACTCCGCCAACTTCATAATCTCCCTCTGAATTCGCCAACCCCACAACCACGCGGTCACACTGGCTGGCGACATTAGATGAGTAACAAGTTGAACCGCAGAACATCAGTTAGACCTTGGTATATTATGAGGGGAAAAAATACGGAGGGGAAATCCCGGGAGAATGTGACGGGACGGTGAAATGCGCGGAAAGCCGGAAGGTTGGAAACCGCCGCTCAACCCGAACGCCGAAGTTCGCATCTGCGGACACGCGGAAAGTGCGGCAGGGCAGGCCTCCGCTCGCGCCGCCGTAGGCGTTCCGGCCTGCCGGTTCACCCGCCTGCTCGCGTGCGACCAAGGGCGGAGTTCCCGTCCGCCGTTGCCGCAGCACGGGCGGACGGAAAGTCGCCCACACCGGCGGACCGGAACTCCGACTGCGTCGCGAGCGGGAGTCCGCCCCGCCCAGCCGGTGGGCGGTCAACTTCGGCGACCGGATGCAACATCCGACATCGAACATCCAATGTTCAAGGGGGCTTCAGGCGAGGGGAGTGAGGCCGACTTGGGCGGCGCGGTGGGCGAGTTCGGCGGGATTGCGGGAACCGAGTTTCCGCATGGCCCGCCCCCGGTGGACCTTAACCGTGACGAGGGCGATCCCGAGGCGGTCGGCGATTTCCTTGTTCAGCAGCCCGCCAAGCACGAAGCGGACGATGTTTCGCTCGCGTTCGGTGAGAGTGGCGGCGCGACGGATGAACTCGTCGTTGCCCCGCTTCTGTTCCCAGTGCTGACGGGCTTGTTCGAGGCAGCGTTCGATGGCGGCAATCAATTCGGCGGGGGCGTAGGGTTTGGTGAGATAGTTGTCGGCCCCGCCCCGCAGGGCATCCACGACGATGTGGACATCGGAATCGGCGGTCAGGAAGATGGTGGGGAGGTGCCAGCCGCGGGCCTGAATGGCGGCGTGGACTTCGGTGCCTTTGGCGGGGCCGAGGTGCTGATCCAGGAGGAGGCAGGCGGGCACCTCGGGCGGTCCGGCGGCAAAAAATTCCTCGACGGTGGCAAAGGTGCGGACGGGCAGGGTGTGGGTGGCCAGCAGGCGTTCCACGCTGGCAAGGACTTGGGGATCGTCATCCAGCACACGGATTTCGCACTGATTGGCGCTCATGGGTTGGCGGGGGGATGGCTGGGGGGAAATTCGAGGGTGAAACTGGCCCCGGGGCCATCAGGATTGTTGGCGGGGGTCAGGGTTCCGCCGTGGGCATGCATGATGGTGCGGGCCAGGCTGAGCCCGATGCCGCTGCCGGTGGGCTTGGTGGTGAAAAAGGGATCGAAGAGGTGGGGCAGGATGTCCGGGGAGATGCCGACTCCCCGGTCGGTCACGGTGAGGAGCAGTCCGCCGGAAGGCGCGCTCCGGGTGTGAAGGGTGATGACGCGGCGTTCGGGGGGGCAACTGACGCTGGCGTCCATGGCGTTGCGGAGCAGGTTGAGGAGCACCTGCGTGATTTGCACTTCATCGAAAGCGACGGGGGGCAGTTCCGGGGCGGTGAGCAGTTCCAGCGAGAACTGCTGCCCGGCGGCTTCCGGTTGGAACATCCGGGAAACGACTTCCAGGAGGGAGGCCACATCGCCGGGCTTGAGATCCATGCGCTCCGGGTGGGCGAGAACGCGCAGCCGCTGGATGGTGCGCTGCACCTGGCCGAGCTGGCTGTCGGCGTCCTGCAAGACGGCGCGGACGTGGCAATCCACGCGGTCACACTGGCGGGTGAGTTGGCGCCCGACGGTGACATTGTTGATGGCGGCAGTAAGGGGCTGGCCGACCTGGTGCAGAATGCCGGCATGGACTTCGTTGAGTTCGGCGAGGCGCTGGAAGCGGGCCAGATCGTTACGGAGCCGCTCGTAATCCCCGGCCGCCTGCCGTTCGGCAGTGACGTCCCGGAAGGTGCAGATGCCGATTACGCGGTTGTCCTGGGCGGCCTGGCGGCAGTTGCCGGTGACCAGAATTCGGGAACCATCGCGGCAGACGAGGTGGAATTCAAAATTGTCCGCTTGGGCCTGGTTGAGGCAATTCAACGCGAGGGGGTGATCTTCCGGGGCAATGAAGTGGGCCAGCGGCTGGCCCAGCATTTCCGGGAGGGGCCAGCCGAGCATTGCGGCCAGCCGGGGATTGGCATCCATCAGAATCCCCTGGCTGACGATGGCGACGCCTTCGTGGGCCGCCTCGGTCAGCAGGCGGAACCGGGCTTCACTGGCGCCCAGCGCGGCGGTGCGGCGGGCGACGCGGGCCTCGAGCTGTTCATTGAGGTGGCGTAAATCCGCCTCGAGCCTTTTGCGTTCGGTGATTTCGCGGACAATGGCTCCCATGCCGACCGGCTCGCCGGCGGCATCGCGCAGCAGGTAGGTGCGCAACTCGACCGGGATGAGGACCCCATCCTTGCGGCGGTATTCCTTTTCATAGACGTCCGAGTAGCCCCGCACGCGGACTTGTTCGGCGCGGATGCGGTCCTCGAAGCCATGCCAGCAGGCGGGGGTGATGTCGTAGTAGGTGAGTTCCCGCAGTTCCCTTTCGGAATACCCGAGCATTTCCTGAAACACCGGGTTGGCCGTTTGAATCCGGCCCTGCAGGTCCACGGTGGCAAACGCGTCACGCATCTCTTCGATCAACTGGCGATGCCGGGTCTCCGAAGCGCGCATCTGGTTCTCGGCCGCCTTGCGGGCGGTGATGTCCTGCACGACGCCCCGCATGCGTTGGGCCTGGTCGGCGGCGTCCAGCTCAAACCGGCCAAAGGCACCAATCCATTTGACCGTGCCATCGGGCTGACAAACGCGGAATTCATGGTCGAAATCTTTCCCGGTCGCCACGCACTGGGCGACCCAGGCCTCGACCCGCGGGGCATCTTCCGGATGCAGGCGGCTGGCGAATGCTTCATAATTCCCGGGAAATTCCCCGGGGGCAAAGCCCCAGAGATCCTCGTGGCGGCGTGACCAGTGGATGCGGTTGGCGGGGATGTCCCAGTCAAACATGCCCAATCGGGCGGCTTCCAACGCAAGACGCAGACGGCGCTCGGATTCGGCCAACTGTGTCTCCATTTTCAGTTGTTCGGTGATGTCCCGGCTGGTGGCGACGACGGCGATGACTTCGCCCGCGGCATTGCGCAACGGCAGCTTGTAGGTGTCGAACCAGCGGGTTTCACCGTTGACGTTGGCGGGGTCCCGGGGGTTGTGAACTTTCTCGCCGCGCAGCACGGCGCGGTCATCAGCCGCAAACCCGCGAATGCCCCGCGCGGGATCGCCGTTGATGAACTCGGGGGCCCAGCCGTTTTCGAGATCGGTGCGGCCGATCATGTCGGCAGGGCGGCGACCGACCGCGCGGGCGAAGGCTTCGTTGCAGATCACGGTGCGCAGCTCACGATCCTTGACGAAAATCATGTCCTCGGAGACATCCAGGACGCCTCTGAGGAGCCGGTGACTTTCCTCCCGCAGCCGTTCGGCATGGAACCGCGCGGTGATGTCAGACAAACTGACAACGACTTCCTGAATCCGCCCGTCGTCGTCCAGCATGGGGATGGCGTTGGCCTGAACCCAGACGGGATGGTCGGCCCCGGGCCGGAGCACGCCCAGGATTTCATCATGGACCGGCTGGCGCGTGGCCAGAACGCGGCTCACCGGATATTCAGCCACCGGCATGGGGGTTTCATCTTTGCGGAGGAAGCGCCACCCGTTGGAGTCGAGGCTGGCCGCGACCATTTCGCGCTCGGTCATGCCCAGGATGGCCTCAGCGGCCGGGTTGGCGCGGAGTAACTGGCCGCTGGCATCATGGATGACGGTGCCGCCCGGGAGGGATGCCAGTAGCAATTCGTGGCGGTCGCGGGCATGGGCGAGTTGGACGGCCGATTCGCGTTGAATGATGGGCAGTTGCCCCCGTTGCTGGAGCACGCCCGCATCCAAACCGGCCTCGCAGGCCGGAGGCACAAGCTCATCCACCGCAGGCTGCGGCGCGAACCGACGGCCGGGGCTTGCTGGCGCCTCGGGGCAGGGCCGAAGGAAGTGAGCCAGATGCTGACGCGCTTTCTCCCGCAAGGAGCGGGAAACCGGCACTCGGGGCGCGCGGACAAAAACAGAGATGATTCCGGGCGGACAACTGTCGTGAACGGGAACGAAACGCAGTTCCTCCCAATACCAGTGATAGCGACCGCCGGCGGAACGAAGGCGGCACGCCCAGGCCGCGCGGCCCTGACGCCGGGTTCGGGCGAGCACTTGCGGAAGCCGGGAGACATCCTCGGGATGGAGTTTTTCCGCGAAGCCCCGGGCCGGTATTTTTTGCCACCCGAAGGGGCGGGACGGGCCGCTCAATTGACGGATTGCTTGCAGCGGAAGTTGGGCATCACGATGGAGTATGACCGGCACTTTCGTCCCGGAAGCGCTCCGGTCACCCTCCGACCGCCCAACATCTCGCAACGTCCTCACAAAACGGCGACATTTCCTCCCGACAAGAATTTGGTTCCGACACCAAAGTATCAGTGCAGGTTTTTATTGACTTTCGCATAATATAGTGACAAGTGGCTCAAAACAATTCAGCCTGTTTCCAGAAGGACTCCACCAGCGTCGGGCGTCGCCGCATCCGGCCCAGGGCGAGGCGT
>Ga0209381_1001016_pt1 | contig 51853 bp, 44 predicted proteins | sample DewCreD2012metaG_FD_184111 | JGI IMG/M metagenome (GOLD analysis project Ga0209381, IMG submission 184111) | Hot spring sediment bacterial and archeal communities from British Columbia, Canada, to study Microbial Dark Matter (Phase II) - Dewar... ... | reverse complement strand
TTAAATGTTTCATTTGCAACTTTTTTTTAGCGAGGAAAGAGCAAAATTAAACTTTATCCATCAGGGCAAAGAGAGAAGGATTTATTTCTTTCTCCTTTGTCTTGAAAAATATTAATTCTATTTTCCTTTAATTAAGTTGCATTTATTTGTTGAATTTAATATGCATTAAATGCCATGATTCTTGATATTCCTTATTATAGAATAGAATGGTTGAAAAAGTGGGCAGATCAATATAATTTATATCTGTTCAGCAATACAAATGCTATTCATTACCAAAAATATAATGATGATTTAATGCACAATTATGGCTTTTCGCTCGATAAATTATTTAAAAAAACATATTATTCACATCGTATCGGGTTGCGTAAACCCAACATAAAAAGTTATCAATTTGTTATATCAGACAGTGGCATTAATCCGCATGAAACATTATTTATTGACGATTTCGAAGAAAATATCACCGGCGCCGCAAAGGCCGGATTAAATGCATTACTGCTTAAGGGCGATGTGGTTAATTGTTTTAAGCCGTGATAGTTGGTATTGGGGATGGACAGATATTAATCAAGGGAGCGGTTTTTTGTTGGTAATGTGTAATTCGATTATCTATTGAATTCAGAATTAGATATTTATCCTAAATCAGCATAGCCCAGTGTGGCTATACTTACTTTTACGTCCTTTTGTTTTAGCAGTTCGATTGCGCACTGTTCGAGGGTTGAACCGGTAGTTACTACATCATCTACCAGAAGAACATGTTTATTTTTAATTAATTCGGATGCAGCGAGTTTAAATACATTGGTCATGTTTTCGAACCTGCCATAGCGGGTTTTGTTTGTTTGAGTTTTTGTATTACGTATACGGGTAAGCGCATTGGTGATTACAGGTTTATCCAGTATTGAGGCCATTCCTTGCGCAATGATTTCACTTTGGTTATATCCTCTTGATTTGAGTCGTTTCGGATGTAGCGGCACAGGTATTAGCAAATCGGTAAAGATAAGGGGCGAACAGCAAAGATCGGCTCCAAAGAGACGACCCATTTCAAAGCCCACTTCACGGTTCCTATGATATTTTAATTCGTGAAAAATACGCTGGTATTTACTGTGTTTTCTGAAATATATAAATGAGCAGCAATTTTCGATATGTATACGGCCCCAGAACAGCCGCGCAACATTATTTACCGGGTTATTATGAAAACCGGTTTTGGGCATTTCACTGATACATTTCAGGCATATACTTTTTTCTTTCTCAAGCAAACGCCGGCTGCATATCAAACAGATACGGGGATAAAATAATCCGGTTAAATCATTAATTATGCACATTGTATCACAGTTTAATCATTTATGTCAATGGTTTAAAAGTTTTTATTTTGTTGGTGTGCGTGGGAGTAACTAATATTAGTATTTTTGGCTGGTTTAACAACGGCAAAAATATAAGAATAACAGACATGGACAAAAGCATTAAAAAAGTAATTGTACTGGGTTCGGGAGCCCTGAAAATAGGAGAGGCGGGCGAATTTGACTATTCCGGGTCACAAGCGCTTAAGGCGCTTAAAGAGGAAGGGATCTTTACTGTTTTGATTAATCCGAATATTGCAACTATTCAAACATCGGAAGGGATTGCAGATGAAATATATTTTTTACCGGTAAATGCTTATTTTGTCGAAAAAGTAATAGAAAAAGAGCGTCCGGATGGTATCTTTTTGTCTTTTGGCGGTCAAACGGCTTTAAATTGCGGTATTGAACTCTTTAAAAATAATGTTTTTGAAAAATATAATGTTAAAGTATTGGGAACGCCTATCCGTGCGATTATGGATACGGAGGACCGTGATTTGTTTGTTAAAAAGCTGAAGGAAATTAATGTGCTGACGCCCAGCAGTATTGCGGTTAATACAGTTGATGATGCATTAAAGGCAGCCGGCAAACTGGGATATCCTATTATTGTACGTGCAGCATATACTCTGGGCGGACAAGGCAGTGGTTTTTGTTCCAATAAAGAAGAATTAAAAAAACTGGCCTCACAGGCACTTTCTATTACTCATCAGATACTGATTGAGGAGTCGCTTAAGGGTTGGAAGGAAGTTGAATACGAGGTTGTGCGCGACAGGTTCGATAATTGTATCACTGTATGTAATATGGAAAACTTCGACCCATTGGGTATTCATACGGGCGAAAGTATTGTGGTTGCTCCATCCCAGACACTTACGAATGCCGAGTATCATAAATTAAGAAAACTGTCAATAGAAACGATCCGTCATATCGGGATTATCGGAGAATGTAATATCCAGTATGCACTTGATCCTTTTTCTGAAGATTATCGTGTAATTGAAGTCAATGCCCGTTTGTCCCGCTCTTCGGCTTTGGCATCCAAAGCTACGGGTTATCCGTTAGCATTTGTGGCTGCTAAATTGGCAATTGGTTTCGGATTGCACGAGCTAAAAAATTCGATTACTAAAACTACACCGGCATTTTTTGAACCGGCGCTTGATTATATTGTTTGTAAAATACCCCGCTGGGATATGGATAAATTTACGGGTGTCTCCAAAGTGCTAGGGTCAAGTATGAAAAGTGTTGGCGAAGTGATGGCTATAGGCCGTAGTTTCGAAGAAGCCATACAGAAGGGTTTACGTATGATTGGACAGGGAATGCATGGATTTGTGGGAAACCGGGATCTTGAATTTGATGATATAGAAAAAGAATTATTGCAACCAACCGACCTTCGCATTTTTGTTATTGAACAGGCCTTTGAAAAGGGTTACACAATGGATAAAATACACGAACTGACTAAAATAGACCGATGGTTTCTTCATAAACTTTTTGCTATTATTCAGTTGAAAAATGAATTATCGGAATATAAAAATTTAAATGAGGTTCCTGCCGATTTGATGCAGGATGTTAAAAAGGCGGGTTTTTCGGATTTTCAGATTGCACGCTTTGTGCTTGACCCTCCCGACACTGATATGCAGAAAGCCCTGCTTGAGGTACGAGCATACCGGAAGCGCTTGTCCATTTTACCGTTTGTGAAACAGATTGATACTTTGGCGGCTGAATATCCCGCAAAAACAAATTATCTGTACATGACTTATCATGGTAGTTCACATGATATTGATTTTGTTCATGATCAGAAATCGGTTATTGTGCTTGGTTCCGGCGCTTACCGAATCGGCAGCAGTGTTGAATTTGACTGGTGTTGTGTTAATGCTGTTAATACGGTTAATAATAATGGTTTCCGGTCAATAATGATAAATTATAATCCCGAAACGGTTAGCACTGATTATGATGTTTGCGACCGTTTGTATTTTGACGAGCTGTCTTTTGAGCGAGTAATGGATGTGATTGATCTTGAACAACCGCTGGGTGTAGTGATATCAACCGGAGGGCAAATACCGAATAACCTTGCAATGCGTCTTAATCATGAAAAAGTAAATATTTTAGGTACTTCGCCTCTTTCGATTGATAAGGCAGAGAACAGGCATAAATTTTCATCACTGCTTGATAAAATGGCTATTGAGCAGCCACGCTGGAAAGAGCTTACAACGATAGAAGAAATTAATGAATTTGTTGGAAAGGTTGGATTTCCTCTGCTGGTAAGGCCTTCGTATGTATTATCCGGCGCAGCAATGAATGTTGTTTCTAATAAAGAAGAATTGGAGCGGTTTTTAAAAATGGCGGCTAAAGTGTCGAAACAATATCCGGTAGTGGTTTCGGAGTTTATTGAGAGAGCGAAAGAAATCGAAATTGATGCTGTAGCGAAAAATGGCGAAATTTTAGCGTATGCTATCTCAGAGCATGTTGAATTTGCCGGTGTCCATTCAGGCGACGCAACCATGGTATTTCCTCCTCAGCGGCTTTATTTTGAAACTATACGCCGTATAAAAAAGATATCACGGAAAATAGCTGAAGAATTAAAGATCTCAGGCCCTTTTAATATTCAGTTTCTTGCAAAAGACAATAATATTCTTGTTATCGAGTGTAATCTTCGCGCCTCCCGAAGTTTTCCTTTTGTATCAAAAATATTAAAAACGAATTTTATTGATTTGGCAACACGTGTTATGCTTGGATTACCGGTAGAAAAACCTAATAAATCAATATTTGATCTTGATTATGTCGGTATAAAAGCTCCACAGTTCTCTTTTTCGCGGCTCCATAAGGCAGATCCGGTAATGGGTGTTGAAATGGCTTCAACCGGCGAAGTGGGATGTATCGGTGAAACCTTTTATGAGGCCATTTTAAAGGCAATGCTCTCGGTGGGTTATCGCCTGCCGAAAAAGAATATTCTTATTTCATCCGGCCCGGTAAAAATTAAAGCGGAGTTTATTAATCCCTGCCGCATATTAGTACAAAAGGGGTATCAACTGTTTGCTACTAGAGGCACTCATGAATTTCTGAAGCAAAACGGAATTGAATCATTAATGTTGCATTGGCCTGATGAAAATAAAAAACCGAATACGCTGGAATATATTCAGAACCGTAAAATTGATCTGGTTATTAATATTCCTAAAGATTTGTCTCAGAGCGAATTATCCAATGATTACAGTATCCGGCGCAGCGCTATTGATTTTAATATTCCGTTAATTACTAATGCACGTCTTGCTGTTGCTTTTATTCAGGCCATAACCAATATTGGAATTGAGGATATAAAAATTAAAAGTTGGGCAGAGTACTAATATTAATTGTGGCCCCACCAGGAATCGAACCTGGATTTAAAGTTTAGGAAACTTCCGTTCTATCCGTTGAACTATGAGGCCGGTATTTTTTGTTGTTTCAGAGATGGTTAATGGGGGCAAAGGTATTTATTCTGCCGGATTATTTCAAAAAAATACAGTAGAAAAAATAGCTTGGATATCTCCGGCTTTTTAGACAGCTAATTAGGAACATGGATAATGATAACCGGCGGCCAGGCCAAGTTAGAACCATTTTGTATACTATGATAGATGAAAGAAAAAAATAATATTTATCTACCTTTGCAGCAAAATGGATATTTATTACGAATGGAATGAATTATCTTGATTTTATTTTTATAGGATTATTAATATGGGCAGCCGTAAGCGGGCTGATAAAAGGATTAGTACTACAACTGGCAATGCTTGTTGCCCTTTTTACCGGTGTCTGGTGTGCGGTGAGCTTTTCTGTTCTTCTTTCCGGCTGGTTATGTCCGTTTCTGAAAATTTCACCTGCTATGGCGCACATCATCTCTTTTGGTTTAATACTGATTTTGGTTATGGTTTTAATTTTTTGGTTTGGCTCTGTGTTGAATCAAATGATAAATACTACGGTTATCGGTATCGTTAATCGCATTGCGGGGTTGGTGTTTAGTTTATTAAAAACAATATTGCTGATTTCTGTTGTATTGGTGTTTATTGACCGGCTGCCGTTAATACCTCAATTGCAGAAAGAAAAATCTTTATTGTATAAACCGCTTGTATCCATTGCTCCTGCGCTTTTTCCGGCATTAAGATTAAACTCGTCCGAAGAACAAATTACACCGTTAGACAAAAATAAGGCAAGCGAAACTTTTATTTGAATTATGGATTTGATTAAAGAACTTCAATGGCGCGGCATGATACATGATATGATGCCGGGAACAGAGGAACAACTCCGGAAAGAACCAACAACCGTTTATATGGGAATTGATCCGACAGCCGATTCATTACATATTGGGCATCTTGCGGCTATCGTTCTTCTCCGGCATTTTCAACAGGCCGGACATAAGCCCCTGCTGGTGATTGGCGGGGCAACAGGAATGATCGGTGATCCTTCGGGAAAATCGGCTGAACGTAATTTGTTGACACAGGAGACCATAAATTATAACATGGAAAAGATTAAAATACAATTAAGCCGGTTACTGGATTTTAGCGATAGTTCGAATGGAGCAATGATACTTAATAATTACGACTGGATGGGAAAGTTCAGTTTTCTCGGTTTTATTCGTGAGATCGGCAAACATATTACGGTGAATTATATGATTGCTAAAGATTCGGTAAAAAAACGTCTTGAAACCGGCCTGTCGTTTACTGAATTTACGTATCAGCTTGTACAGGGCTATGATTTTTATTATTTGTTTACCGAATATCATTGTAAATTACAGATTGGCGGCGCCGATCAGTGGGGTAATATTGTTACAGGAACAGAACTTATACGACGGAAAAATGGAGGTGAGGGTTATGCTCTTACCTGTCCGCTGATTACCCGTAGCGACGGTGGTAAATTTGGAAAAACCGAAGAAGGGAATGTATGGCTTGATTCTGGTTATACCACAGTATTCAAATTTTATCAGTTCTGGTTGAATGTATCAGATGAGGACGCAGAAAAATATCTCAAGGTATTTACTTTTTTATCGGCAGCAGAAATTAAATATCTTTCAGAACAACACAGTAAACAACCCGAAAAACGTATTATGCAGCGAACGCTGGCAAATGAAATTACCAGCATGGTTCATGGAGCAGATGAATGTATTAAGGCGCAGTCGGCTACCGATGCATTATTTAGCAAGGATGCCCTGGAATCATTGCAAACACTTGATGGGTCAACATTACTCGATTTGTTCAGCGGAGTGCCGGTGTATGAGGTCGCTGCTGAAAAAATTAATAAAGGCATAGGCGTTGTTGATTTGTTGTCGGTTGAAGCACCTGTTTTTGCATCCAAAAGCGAAGCCCGGCGTATGATTGAAAATAGCGGCTTGAGTATTAACCGTGAAAAAATTACAGGGGTAAATGCAATTGTGAACGGCAACAATCTGATATCCGGCAAATATCTGTTGGTACAAAAGGGTAAGAAATTATATTTTTTAATTAAGGTAAAATAGTTACTTTTGATGGTTTTTTAGCTAAAATGGAGCAACAAACACAGGACAATTTTACTTTAAATGCCATTGACCTGGTAAAAACAGCGCTTAAAAATATTAAACTGCTAACTGTTGTAACACTTGCCGTTGCGGTTATTGCGGGCGCTTTATCGTATACTATTGAAAAGAAATACCGTTCACGGGTGATTCTTTTTCCAAGTATTACTATGTCGTTGTCCAAAACATTGCTGAACAGCGCCAGCGGATCGGTTAAGGAAAGTATGATGCCGTTTGGCGAGGAGGAGGAGAGCGAACGTATTCTTCAGGTATTAAATTCCGATGTGTTGCGCAATGCACTGATCAGGAGGTTTAATCTGTTTGAGCATTACGGGGTAGATACAACATCATCCCCTTATCCTTATACCGTAGTTACCGGGAAGTTTAAGAAAAATTTCAGTTTCCGGCGGACAAAATATATGGCCGTAGAGATTGATGTGCTGGATAAGGATCCGCAGCTTGCGGCTGATTTAGCTAATTTTGCCGCTGTTTACATTGATACCATTATGAATAAGATGTACAGGGAACGGGCAATGCAGGCATATCATATTGTTGAAGAGGAATACCGTGATCTGGAACGTCAGATTAATGCTATTCGTGATTCGTTGAAAATAATCAGCCAGTACGGTGTAAATGATTATGAATCACAAACTGAAATGTTTAATATGGAATATGCACGGGCATTGTCTTCGGGTAATATGCATGGCGCAAAAATTCTTGAACAAAAAATGGAAATACTGAAAAAATATGGCGGCTCATATCTTACCTGGAAAAATTTGCTTGAATATGAAACTGATAGATTTTCTGAAATGAAAGAACGGTTAGCCGAAGCAAAGGTTGATGCATTGCAGAATATATCGTATAAATATATTTTAGACAACGCAGTAAAAGCCGAACGTAAAGCATATCCTAAACGTACGATGATTGTTGGGGCTGCTGCATTAACGGGCTTTTTACTAATGCTCTTTTTTTTATATTTTAGGGATAACGGGTTGTTTTAACGTAATAATTATTTATGGATATCAACGGAAAAATTTTTAAACGGTTCGAAGAAACAAAAGAGAGTTACGAATTGCAATTCACCAATAAAGAGGTGATTAACAAACAACATGCAAAAGGAAAACTCACTGCGCGTGAACGTATTAACCTTTTGTTCGATAAGGACACATTCGAAGAACTTGATAAATATATTAAACCGGCTGATGTTGAATTTGGCAAGATACAACAGGCATTGGGGGATGGGGTAATTACCGGATACGGACAGGTGAATGGCCGTCTTATTTTTGCCTATGCCCAGGATTTTACGGTAATGGGCGGTTCTCTTGGCGCTATGCATGCGGCCAAGATTAACAAAGTACAGGATATGGCATTAAAAACAGGCGCACCTATTATTGGACTGATTGATTCGGGCGGTGCGCGTATCCAGGAGGGTGTTTCCAGTTTAGCTGGTTATGCGTCAATTTTTTATCGTAATGTGCAGGCATCCGGTGTGATTCCTCAAATTTCTGTTATTCTCGGCCCCGCTGCCGGTGGCGCAGTGTATTCTCCTGCATTAACCGATTATGTATTTATGGTTGCCAAAACAAGCTATATGTTTGTTACGGGTCCCAATGTTGTGAAGGAAGTATTGAACGAAGAAGTGTCCTACGAAGATCTTGGTGGCGCTTATGTACACACAACAAAAAGCGGAGTGGCGCAGTTTATTTATGATGACGAGGAAAACACTATTCTTGGCGTGAAGCGGCTTTTATCTTATCTTCCTTCAAATAATATGGAAAATCCACCATTTCTTGGCAGTAAGGACTCGGCAACCCGAATAGAGAAAAAATTCCGTGATATTGTTCCTGATGATCCAAATAAACCGTATGATGTTAAAGATGTTATTGAACTGATTCTTGATGATGGACGTTTTTTTGAAGTATCTGAAAATTATGCACAAAGTGTTGTTGTCGGCTATGGTCGCTTAAATGGTAAGTCAATTGGTATTATAGCCAATCAGCCCAAAGTATTAGCCGGAACCCTTGATATTGATTCATCCATGAAAGCTGCCCGTTTTGTTCGTACCTGTGATTGTTTTAATATTCCTCTTTTGGTTCTTGAAGATGTGCCCGGATTTTTGCCGGGGATAAATCAGGAACATGGCGCTATTATTAAGCATGGAGCTAAGCTTATTTATGCTTTTGCTGATGCTACAGTGCCCAAGATTACCGTTATTTTGCGTAAATCTTATGGTGGCGCTTATTGTGTGATGAACAGTAAGCGATTGGGTGGTGACTTTAATTTTGCCTGGCCAACAGCAGAAATTGCAGTTATGGGCCCCGAGGGTGCGGTTGCCATTCTTTACCGCCGGGAGCTTGAAGAAGCAGAGGATCCGGATAAACTCAAGAAAGAACTTGCAGCCAAATACCGCGCTGATATAGCGAATCCATATATTGCAAATGAAAAGGGTTTTATTGATGAAGTAATTGACCCTGCCGATACCAGAGTTAAATTGATCAGAGCATACGAAGCTCTTGAAAATAAGCACGTTAATGTTCCGCAGCGAAAGCATGGGAATGTGCCGTTGTGAATTGAAATAAAGTATAGGTTTTCAATAATATTTATAATAGTTAATCGTTAATATAAAAAAATTGTAAGCAGCAATCTCGCTTTAATGGATTATAACCATTTATATATATTAAGTAGCCTTTTAATTTCGTGTATCGTTACGGCGGGCATTATACCAGTTATTGTTAAAATTGCTCGAGCAAAAAATATTATGGATGAGCCGGGTTTGCGTAAAGCGCATCAAAAACCGGTACCAACAATGGGTGGTTTAAGTATTATTCTTGGATTTTATATTGGTGTCTTTTTGATTCATCATTTTTATCCTTTTCTTGAGTATGCTTCATTATTGATGGGGTTAATTATTTTATTATTTACTGGGTTAAAAGATGATATTTTAGTTTCGACACCGCTATCTAAATTATTTATGCAGATTGCAGCATTTTCTATTTTTATTTTTTTTGGCGATATACGTATTACAAATTTATATGGAATTTTTGGAATTACTAATCTTTCAGATGTAACTTCAATAATTTTTACTTTGCTGTTGATGATTTTAATTACTAATTCTATTAATCTTATTGATGGAGTAGATGGGCTTGCTTCAGGTATAGGTATTATTGGTTCAATTTTTTATGCGGTTTGGTTTTATTTAGCCGGGAACATACCCTTTGCTTTTATTGCAACTTGTCTTACATTGCTTTTGTTAGTTTTTTTATATTTTAATGTGTTTGGGGATAAATATAAGATTTTTATGGGGGATACTGGCTCTATGTTTCTAGGTGCTTTAATATCGGTATTAACTATTCGGTTTGTTGAAAGTAATTTAATGAATAGTAATGGAATATTTTTTAACTCTTCACCAGCGATTTCCTTTAGTTTAATTGCTCTTCCCCTGATTGATGCTGCAAAAGTTTTTATCATTCGTATTATTGAAAAGCGTTCACCAATTAAGCCCGATAAACGGCATTTTCATCATAATTTATTAAGCATGGGACTCTCACATTTATCTATTACCTTGATTGCCATTGCTGTGTGTGTCGCAATTTTCTTGTTAACTTTGATATTTAAACAAACTAATTTGTTATTATTATTTTTTATTATTACAGCATTCACAACAACTATTATAATGAGTGTTTATTTTCTGGCAGGTAAAAAGAGCACATGAATTTATTACATTTCACTTAGATATGACAAATTGGTTGTTTTTTCCAGTCAATTTGATTTATAGCTTCTGAAATATTAATAAATTTAAAATCGGTAATATAATATTCAAATTTTTGCAGCGCAGAATTTAATCCGAAATATGCCTTAAATTTTTTAATCGGATTTAATCCTTTAATAATTGGTTGGTTTGTGTCAAAATCCCGCGGATGGAAGTATGTCATTACATAATTGCTGTTTAGAGTATAATGTTTTATTAAGTTGTATGGAAAAAAACGAAAGTAACCGCCCCCTGAGAATGCATAGTTTTTAAAAAAGATGTTAGATGTGCTAATTGGTAATTCTTTTAGCACGCTATGTTTATTGTGAAAAGTAAAGGGCTTATTATAGAATCCGGAAATACCACCATGTGCCCTAGTAGCAGGAAAAATTGACGAATCAGCAATTATTCCTTGTTGGGTTAAAATATCGATAGCCCATAAATTGTTTCGTTTAATGGAAAAACCAGGCGCCCGGTAATAAATAACTTTTTTCCCAATCAATTGTTCTATTGTATCTATTGATATATAAAGGTCATTGCTGAATTCTTTTTCGGTCATTTCATAAATTAAACCGTGCATATTTGAATGAGACCCTATTTCATATCCTCTTCTCGATACCTCTTTAATCAGATGTGGATATTTACTAGCAATCCATCCAAGACAAAAAAATGTTGCCGGCGTTTTTTTATTGGCTAACAAATCTAACAAATTATAAAGATTTGTTTCAAGGCGGGACTCAAAGCTTAACCAGTTTTTTTCTTCTTTTGTCCCTGCAAAATCAAGCAGATGAAACCAGTCTTCAATATCAATGGTTAGAATATTCATTTTAAAAAAGTCGTTTACCGGCTTTATGGAACTCTAATACATCAGATCGGCAGGGAAAAGAAAAATAGGACATTTGCGAAGCGTCGTTGGATTTATATTCAACATTTCCTTGTTGAATAATGGTAAGTGCCTCGACGATACATTCCATGCCAATTTTTTTTGTTTTATTGATTAAAATACGCAGACAATTGGTGTCAATGGGTACAATTTTTTGTACAATAATAGGTCCATTATCTATTTTTTCGTCCATTTTAAACACAGAAACACCTGTGTAGGGTTCATTATAACGAAGTACCCAAAAGGAGGGCATTAATCCACGATACTTAGGCAGGGCAGAAGTATGCAGATTTATACAACCAAATGTTGGTAATGAAAGTAAATCCGTTTTAAAAATTTGATTTCCTGCAATAGATACAATAACGTCTGGTTTATATTCACGTAATATTTGCAACGTCGCTGTTGAATTAACCGACAAGGTTTCTATTAATGGGATATTATTTTTTTTAAGCAAATTTTTAAATTGTCGGGCATAAAATAGTTTTTTAAATAAAAATTGAAAACCAAAAAATAAAGCAAACGGAACACCAAAAATTTTTATTGTATCTGTAAGTTTTTCAAATAGCGATTTGCGTTTGCCAAATGGTGATGGACTCAATAAAACGCAAAAAACACAGGTTGAATGCGAAGGCCAAATTGTAAAAAGATGATTTAATGCGCTGGTTAGAAAAAAGGGATCATTTTGTGTGATAATACCAATTCTCATAGCTGGTTGCGGAGTATATATTTATAGATAAAAGCGAGTACAAAGCGGGGTATAAATCGTAATGGTATTCTCATTGCTAAAAATCTGATGAAATCAAAATAATTAAAAAAATGAATACGGTACGCTAATTTACAAAATTTAATTTCTCGTTTAGCATAAACTAAGCCCAATCGGCGTTCAATAAATTTATTTCCAATTCTTGAATAGACCAGGACGTCTTTTAGGTTTGCAGCTTTATAGCCACGCATAAACATTCTTATCCAAAGAAAATAGTCCTCGTACTCTTTTAATTTATAACTGCCAGATGCGATTACATGCTCTTTGCGATACATAACAGTTGCATGACTGAAGGGAGAACGGTATTTTGCATAACGAAGGATAGAAATGTGATCTGTTGGAAGGTACTTATACTGATTAATGTCTCCGGGGGAGTTTATAAATTCAAGGATTGTTCCTCCTAATATTGAAATTTCAGGATGAAGTTGAAAGAATTGAATCTGTTTTTCGAAACGATCATATACCGCAATATCATCGGTATCCATTCTGGCAACCAGATCGTTACGGCAAGCATTTAAACCATGATTGAAGGCAATACCCATTCCTGAATTTTTTAAAAGTTGCAGAATAGTAAACTGTTTTGGGTTTTTTGATGCATATTCTGTAACAATACTATTTAATTCATCTGAAACAGGGCCATCAATCACTATTACTATCTGGTCTGGAATTATTGTTTGATTAAGAATACTGTCAAGGGAAAGTCGAAAATGAGCAGGATTTTCCTTGAAATACAATGACATTAACACGGAAAATTTCATATCTATTCGGGCAATAAGTGGATCCGCCTTAAAACATTAATGAATTTTTTTACTGGTTGAAAAAAAGTATCATTCATTACAATATGATGACTGAAAAAAGGGAATCGTTGTAAATATAAAGTTATTCGGTTGGGAAGATCTAAAATTGCAGGTTCAAATTTTTTTGAATAAGAAAGAACGGGTTTGCCCGAATCAGTTATTGTTTCAATGGAAGAGGTATTAAATTCGCAGTTTAATAAAGCATAATTAAGGTGCTTAATGGATTTAGGGTCAAATCCAATTAATTTATTCGCTATATAATCGAGCGCTATACCATTGCTTGATGATAAAAGTAAATTCATATCTATTGGTTTTCCGTTTGTTGGTCCACGGCCATGCATACAGTGTACTGCATCCATGATGGTCAGTTGTGGTTTATAAATGCTGTTTAATTCAAATAATAATTTATACATTTTGTGATGCAATAGCATCCGGTCATTTCGAGGTATGGCCCCCCACAGGTTTTTTAATGCACCGGTGTAACCGGTTATACTATGTGTTTTTAATTTACATAAATTAATAATTACATCGGCAGCAAGCATTGCCGATGACAAGCCAAAATAACGAAAGTCAGGATGATCGTTTATAAAACATTGTTTATCATGACTAATGTTAATTAGTTCAATGCCATGAGAAGATAAATTTTCTAATTTGGTAAATGAATAAATTTTTTCAACTGTTTCGGTTGGCCGAGGCGAATTAGCATCACCAATAATTACCCGGCAGCCCAAATGTTTTATATAAAGTGCTAATTGGCAGATTAATTCAGGGTTAGTTATTGACATTTCCATGTCGTATCGGCTAACCGGTACTTTACATAAATTAGGTTTAATAAAAACAGTTTTTCCCGGCAGAAGTAAGCTGTTAATTGGAGCAAGAATTTTTTCCAATAAAGGATCAAAATTATGATCATTTGATTCCCAAAGAAAAACATTCATAAGTACTGACGAATTAATTTATTTTGCGTATCCAAAAACTACCGGGAAGACGTTCTTGAGATTGATATGAAGGGAAGGCATCTCTTAGACGTTCAGGATAATAGGAATGAATATAGCTACCAGCCCAAAGGATTTCATATTTTGAATTAAAAGCCAAAAAGGCCTGCAGGAGATATTGTTCGGTCCAAAATCGGTGTAACGATTTGACCCATTTTTTGGGATATTCGTATGGCAGAAAAATATCGTGTATGTGCACTAAAACGCCCTTATTCAATCGCGGAAGTATTTCAAGATATTCGTAATAAACATCGTTGCCAATACGCAAAACATGACTTGAGTCAATAAACAGAATATCATTTTCACCTAATTGTTCAAAGATTTTAAGTGGAATTTCTTCAATTTTCTTTTTTTCAAGCCGGGTAAGACCGGGAAAACCGTTTTGTAAATATTTATTGGGAAATGGTTCAAATGAAATCAACTCACCCTCTTTCCCGGATTCTTCTTTATTTTTGAGTAATGCTTTAGCCGACAATAAGGTTGAAAACCCAGATCCGATTTCAAATATTTTACTAGGTTTATAGGTTCGGATAAATGAATATAATACTTCAGCATCTACCCCTTCAAATGCCTTGTTATTAATATAAAATGTATAAGGTGAATGGGTTTTATTTAATGGCAATTGTGAATATTCGTGTTTAAAATGTTTAGTGATATTGATCAGAAATGCAAGTTGAGTTTCAATATTAAGGTTTAATCCAGGCAATGATGAGGGTTTGTTCCATAAGTTATTATCTAAAGTACGGGTATCGGGTATTGGTTCATAAAAATGATTAGGGCTTAAATGAAATCCTAAAAATTGCCAGATTTTGAATGTTATAATGCAAAATCCTTTCCGTAAGGTATAAAAAATATTTTTCATTTGTTTTTTGAGAGGTCAAAGATAATTGTATTATTCATTCACAGTTGTTTAATGAGTACTTTTTTCATATCTTTACATAAAATACTTGTTTTTTTTTAGTGTATTTAATTTATTAATAAACAATTAGCATATGAGTATTGATAAGAGTCCGGATTTAATTGATTTTATTATTTTAATTTTTCGTAAATTAAAAGAGGTTTTATTTTCTGCTGTTAAATTGGCCGATTATTTATTTAAACTGACTGTTAGGCATTATTTAATTGTATCGTTAATAGTTGTTTTTTTTAGTGTGGCGGGCTTTGTTTATGTTAAATCTTACGATAAGATTTATCAGACCCAAGCGCTTTTAGAAACATATACATTGAGTTCATCAGACATTAAAATATTAGTTGAAAACCTAAATAAAGCTGACCGTAATGAATATTGTGAATTATTAAAAATCAACGAATTGGCGGCACAAAGTATTTTGCGTTTTAAATGCAGTTACCTGATTGATGAAAATCATGATAATCTGGTTGATTTTATTGATTGGAATGATGGCGTAAAATTAAACAAAGATACATCAATGCGAAGGGTTCGGAATCGCATTCTTATTCGAGCATGGATAAAGAATCCTGAAAAGTGTTTGAATGAATTAAATCAAGGGCTTAGGACTTATCTGAATTCAAATGTTTATACTTTAACTGTAAATCAGCTTAGAATTGAAAATGTTACAGATAGATTGTATCATGTAAACCGGGAGATTGCTAAATTGGATAGCTATCAGCGCAAGGAGTATTTCGATTACCGATCAGATCATAATATGGCAAATAAAAGTCAATTGGTATTTGCCACTAAAGATGATCGTTATCGTTTATTTCATTATGAATTACTTACATTGATTGATAAAAAGAATTCTTTAGAAAATGAGTTAAATAGTTTTAAAACACCGGTAAATTTTGTGATGCCATTTTATAAACCATATAAACCCGAAACCTCAAGTATTTTAATCTTTGCTTTGTTTATTTTGTTTGGTATTTTTATGGGTTTACTTATGGCACATTTTTATGAAATTGGGAAAAAAAGAGAAACAATAAAGACATTCTAAAGCATGAGAGTGCTGATTGATTTCACGCAGATTCCAAAACAAAAAGTAGGGGTTGGAATATATGCGCGCAATCTGTTAAAAGGGCTTCAACAAGCAGATAAGAATAATAATTATTATTGTTTAATACAGGATGATGATAATGAATTGATAGGATTAGTACAGTCAAATAATTTCTATGTCATCCGAATTAATCATGTTATTTATCGTAAGTTTTTATTGCGGATAATTTTTGAACAGATCGGCATACCAATACTTTGTTTATTAAAAAAAATTCATTTGGTGCACTCATTGCATTATAGTTACCCGTTAGTTCCATTAAGGGCACAAAAGGTAATTACTATACACGATCTGATTTTTGTAAAATTTCCACATTATCACATTTGGATAAAACGTTTATATTTTCGTTTTTTTTTATTTCTTTTATCTCGTTTAACTCACCAAATTATTTGTGTTTCATCATTTACCCGAAATGATTTTATTGATTTTTATTCAATTAAAGATTACAAGCAAGATCGACTGAATGTAGTTTTACTTGCAGTTGAAAAACCGGTCGTTCCGCCGCATGATTGGGAAGTTATATCTAAAAAGATGAATTTGCATGAACCTTATTTGCTTTATATTGGTACTATTGAGCCCAGGAAAAATATACAGCGCCTGATAGAAGCGTTCAGGACAGTGATTAATGCAGGAATGAAATACCAACTGGTTATAGTTGGCAAAAAGGGCTGGATGTATTCAACAGTATTTAAGCGTATAAAAGAATTAAATTTAAAAGATAATGTTAATTTTTGTGGCTATTTAAGTGATGATGAGAAATATATTCTTTTATCACGAGCAGCAATATTTGTTTATCCATCGCTGTATGAGGGATTTGGTCTTCCTGTTTTAGAGGCCATTCAAATGAAAGTGCCTGTAATTACGAGTAATACATCTTCTTTGCAGGAGGTTGCCGGAAATGCAGCGTTGTTGATAAATCCGGTTAATACTGATGATTTAAGTGAAGCAATACTTCGGTTACTTTCGGATTCATTATTAAAGTCAAAATTACTGGCAAATTGTGATGAGCAAGCTAAACGATTTTCAATTACTACAATGGCAATAGAAACCATTAAAATATATGAACGTTGTGGTCGATGAAAACATTACCCATTGTAAATATTATTATTGTTAATTACCGTAATTGGGAAGATACCATCGAATGTATAGAAAGTATTTTACATTGTAATTATGCTTCAATTATTATTACTGTGATTGACAATGGTTCAGAAAACGGTTCTTTTGATTTTTTATTAAAGTGGTTAAAGGGGGAATTATCTTTATGGTTAGAACCAAATAATTATTTTAGAAAATTTGTATGCCCGGGCAGAAACATTTCCGATTTATGTAAACAGGTATATTATTGTAATGATAAGCATATCTTTCAGAAAGCCATTGAAGAAGACATTACAGGGGGTGACGGGTTTCCTAGAATTATTTTAATTCGAAATTTTAAAAATGACGGATTTGCAGCAGCAAATAATATTGCAATTAAGTTTGCACAAAACCATATAAAACCTGATTATTACTGGTTTTTAAATAATGATACTGTAATCAGACAGGACACATTAAGCGAACTATTGGGTTATGCAGAGAAGGCAGGATGTGCTATTCGACATATAGGTATAATCGGTGCATGTTTGATGGAGTATGACAGACCAGAAATAATACAATCACTGGGAGGAAAATATATAATTCCTTTTGGATTATCATATCATATAGGGGCCGGCAGATCGTGTCTAAAATTTCCTGTTGATCAAAAAATGGTTAATGCACAGTTAAACTATATAAATGGAGCATCCATGTTTGTTTTGCCTGAATTTATTACTGAGACAGGATTGCAAAATGAACAATATTTTTTATATGGCGAAGAGATAGATTGGTCAATTAGAGCAAAGAAAAAAAAATGGTATATGGAAGTTTGTTTATCTGCCAAAGTTTACCATAAAGGCAGTTCAACGATTGTTAAATATAGCAAGGTTTCTGATTATTATAGTATACGGGCTAAAATCAGGATTGTTAAGAAATACTATCCTTATTATCTGCCTTTTATTTATTTATCAGCAGGGCTTGTTATTGTAAATCGCATCCGGCGCTATCAGTTTTCACATATTCCCGTAATCCTACGAGCAATTATTGATGCATAAAATATGTTTACACTTCAGTTTTTTTATATTGTATTTTTTGTTCTGGTTTTCTTCATATTAGTAAAAGACAGGTATGCCGGATTGGATACTTTTATTTTGGTGTTTATTACTATTATGTTTATATGTATTGCAGGACTCAGACCTGCCGGATTGGATAAGGACTATTATATTTATGAATACTACCTTAAACTTATTCTTAATGATCCGACGAATGATCTTATTGCTAAGGAGCCGGCATTTCGTATAATTACAGGTATAAATGCGCGGTATTTTTCAAACCAAATGACAAGTTTATTGCTTTTTTTTGCATGTATTAGTGTTTCTTTAAAAATTTATTCTATCAGACAGCTTTCAACGTTTCCTTTAATGAGTATATTGATTTATTTCTCATTTTATTTTATTATACATGACATGACACAAATAAGGGCTGCTGTAGCATCAGGATTATTTTTGCTATCAATCCCTGATATTATTGAGAAACGGCCGGTTAACTATTATATTAAAATATTTTTAGCTATTTCCTTTCATTTTTCTGCTGCCGTTTTGTTACCTTTTTATTTTTTGACCACGCAGAATTTTAAGGTTCGCAATTATTTTCTTCTAATTTTATCTGGTATACTGATATCCGTATTCAGAATAAATATTGAATGGATCGTTATTTTAATTATTAAACCGTTTCCTCTTCTTTATCAAAAATACCTTGTTTATATTAATCTCTTTTCGCAAGGCCATTATACAATGATTAATCTATGGAATCTTTATTATATTAGTATGCTTTTTATTTTTTCTATAATCTGTTTAATATATAAAGAATGGAAGGAAGATACACTACTTAAAGTATTAATGAAAATTTGGGCTATTGGTATTTTTTCTTTTTATGCATTATGGTTTTTACCAGCATTAAGTTTCCGGATAAGTGAATTATTGAATATCGTAAATATTATTATTTTGGTGAATATTAGTTTATATTTCAGACCTTCAGCAATAATAAAATGGCTGATTTTAATATATAGTTTCTTTATGTTTTATAATACTATAGTTATTCAAAAAATAATAAATATAGCCGGTTAAAAATTATTTATTCGATGGTATTATTATAATTATTTATTTGGTTATTTAAAAAGATATTGTTTGCCAGTATTACCATAACGAAGGTGAAAAGTAAAATACCACGCGCCCGGTTAAACAGATTTTCGGTAAGTAAAAAAATAATTGTTGTGAGTAAAAAAATAAAATTTTCATTTTGATATTTTAACCAAACAGATCGAATAATTAGTACGAGTGCAATAATGAAATAAATAAAAAGGATAATACCATAACTGAACCATTCCGTAATGAATTGATTATGGAAATTGTTCAGATATGAATAGCAATATGTATTGTCAATTGGATTAATTAATGAGGAGAGGAAAGCTTTTTCAGAGCAAAGACCATAGCCGGTCAGCCAGTTGTTTTTTATTTCGTGCCATCCGCTAAGCCATAGTTGCATGCGGGTATGATCAAAATGTTTTACATAATAACCGACTAACAACCAGTAAATAAAAAACAGAGAAAGAACAATTAACAGAGTAAATGGTCTGCGTAGTTTTTTAATGTTGAAAGTATACATGGTAGCAATAACAAAAAATAATGCATATAGCCCTGATTTAGAATCCATTATTAGAAGAAGTAAAAATGTGGAAACAATTTGTATATAGTAAATAATTTGAAGTGGCTTTGGTTCTAGTGCTGAAAAATCAGATCTGAAGAAAATAAGCGAAATAATCAGGATATAACCAAGATAGGTTGGATGTAACAGCATCAATGATAAAGAATTTGCCATTTCGTTAAATGAATCACTAAAGTCAAAAATATCTTTTAGTGTAGGATGATAGAAAAAATAATTTATTAAGTAAAGCGCTAAACCAGCCAACGTAAATAACAATGTAATGAAAGATAATGTTATTTTTAAGTTTTTAGGATGAATATTTAATGGTTTTCCAAAGTAATTTAAAAAGGGAATGGCAAAAAATGGGATATACAGGATAAGCGAATTAAAAAAGCAATCTGGTTTGTTATGAAAAAATGCAGGTAATAATTTTAGAAGAAAATAGGACGAAAAAATAATTACAGGAAAAGGCAATTGTAGATTAAAATTTGGTTTATTTTTTATTATCCAAATTACTAATAAAAAAAGAAGTAAGCCGGAAAAGATAATGTGCAAATTTCCCGATAAGAAAAAAGAAATAAACGTTAATGAAATAATTGTAAAAATAAAAATTTCGTTAAAAGACCAGAAAAAGAGGCCAATATTCGGTTTTAGTAATCGGATCAACAATAATGCGAAAATTAATATTAAATAGTAAAAAGTTAATAACCAAATAAGATATTGCCGGAACAGGAATTTGAAATGAAGACCATTGTTTGTTTGGTTTTTAGGGAATATTTTAAGCGTTTGTTTATTAGTTTTAATTATCACTAAAGATCGTTGGTCCCTTGTCATTTTTTTTAACAAACTAATTGGAATAGTGTAATTGCATCCGCTGTTAAAACAAAACACAAACTTTTTTATTAGATATGGGTCTGTTTTTTCACAGTGTAAAGCGAAAGAATGTATTTTTTTTCCAGCTCTATTGGATAATTGTTTTATTAAAAGTATGCTGTCTGTTTTTTTTAAGTGGACATTAAAATGAATGGTGTCTTTTGACATATTAACATTAGTATAGCCAATAATAGTAAATGATTGATCAGATGGAATATGCAAAAAGATTTTTATTTTTATAGGATTAAATAGCAGGATTATAGTTAATAAACCCAGAATATATACAGAGGTTGCAAGAATGATTAAACGGTAAAATATTATTTTTTTCATTCTTGAAGTTGTTAATAATTGTTATCAGATAGTTTTAAAAGTTTTTTTTATTCGATTGAATAGGATATAAAGAGAAACGGTAATAAAAGTTTCACTAAATAAAATACTACCCACGGTACCCGTGGGGCCAAAGTAATATGAAAGCAATATATTGCTACAGATACTCAGAATTGCAGCGTAAAGAATAATGACTAATAATTTTTTTTCATAACCAAAGACCAGTAATTGTTGATAAGGAGGAGTGTTAAGAAAGACAATCAGGGGAGCAATACTTACCATTCGAAGTAGTTGAATGGGAGTATTGCTTGAGGTTCCCGAAAATAATAATACAATTTGGGGTGCCAGCAAAAATAATAATAGACATAGTCCTGTAAAGACAATGGTTAACGGCGGCATTATTTTATTAAAATAACCTTGCGTTGTAAGCACGCCTTTTTTCGCCAGATTACAGATATGGGGATAAATGGAACGAAAGAAAATGACGGCGATCCATCTGAACACAAAATATGCTTTTTCAACAATTGCATAGTATCCGACCAAAACAGGGTTGCTTATAATTCCAAGAATTATTACATTCAACGAAATATAAGCATGACTTAATATATTAGTTAAAAAAACGTCTTTCCCCTCTTTAAGATATTTTTTAATTAGCGGTAGCGTAGGCCTTTGGAATCGGATTTTAAATTTCAGGCACATTATAGAGTATCCCGCAATGCCAATGAATAAATGAACTGAGCCGTTAATTAATAAATAAAGATACAAGTCATTGGGTTGCTTAATTAAGAAAAAAATTAAAAAAATGCCGATTATTTTAATAATTGTATTTGTTATGGTAAGATATTGCAGTTTTTCTATTCCCTGATAAAACCAGACCGGAAAAATGGCTTGACCAATAGCGAGTAAAAACGTTAGTAGATAGATTGGATAATTATTACGTATATTAAAGCTAACCCCAATTAATAACAAAAGAGCAATGAAACAAAGGAGTAATAGTATGGCTTTAATAATAAGAATTACGGATGCAATTTCATTTAGTTGGAGCTGATTTGTTCGATTAATACTAATGGCCTTAGTTCCGGTAAGATCGAAACCATAGTCGGTAATTATGATAAAAAGTTGAATGATAGATTGAGCAAAGATAATGACACCCATCTGGCCGACACCAAATACGCGGTAAAGATAGGGTAAGGTGATGAGTGGATAAGAATAAAGGATAAACAGGTAAAATCCGAAATTTGTAAAATTGTTAATTACATTTGAATATGTTTTCTTAAAGTCAGAAAGTAAATTAAATAAATGTATTAATGGGTTTTTCATTTTGCTTGTTACGAAATGGTCACGAGATTGTTTTTTTATGCCGGTCAGTTGAGAATAATTAGTCAATTATTATGTGTCTGTTTAAGCTCAACTTGTTTGAGAGATATTGATGCGTTTGACAACAATTTTGAAGGGGATATTTCATTTTTTGAGGTTATTAATTGGTTTTGGTTAAAAAGGTAATTATATGCCGAAAGTAGAGAAAAAATGGAGAAATACAAAATGAGTTAAAGTCAAAATACAGGGAAATATAAATACCTTTATTGTGTTCTTTTAAGCTGTATAACTTAGTATTGCGATGTTGATCTTAACCCCGGTATAGCTGAGTAATGGGCAGATAAGAATAATTAGGGTTTGAAATAGCGTGCTGTACGGCACTTTTTATCCTGAAATTCATGGGTTGGGGCGGATAAATATTATTGGAAATCGGTATTCTATGAGTATTGTCGGGTGGTTAGAATAATGACTAAAAAAAGTTGAAAAATTTATTCATTCATAGCTGCTCTTTTATCTGTATATTATAATTTGGCAGAGGATAAAACAGACAGAATGTAAAAATATATAAAAGTTATGTAAGTTTATACTTTTATTAATTGACTATTTTTTATGAGCATTGTAAGCCGACCGGGATTATCTAGGTTAAAGCCAGAATATTGGATGGCTCTTGTCCTTAGTATAATTATTCCTGTGTTATTAATGATGATAAGCAGATATTATTATTTGTTGCTACTAATTCCTTTTTTTATTCTGTTTTTAGTTGGCTTTGCCAAAGATATCCGGTCGTTTTTATACGTTATTGCGTTTGTATCCCCTTTGTCGGTGTTGCTCTCCGAGTTTATTCCATCCGGATCGTTTGATTTATATATCCCCAGTGAACCCCTGATCGTTATATTTTTTTTGCTGTTTATAATATCCCGGGGCAGACATGAATATGATTCAACAGCAGTATTTTCACATCCAGTTACACTCATCATCCTGTTTAATCTTTTGTGGTTATTAGTGACGTCTGTTACAAGTACGTTGCCCGTGGTTTCTTTTAAGTTTTTTCTTTCCCGGCTGCTGTATGTGGCTGTATTTTATTTTGTCGGTTTACTGGTTTTTAGAGATGACCGGGCCATCAAACGATTCGCATGGATGTTTATTGCCGGGCTCTCTGCAGTAATAATTTATACATTATATAAATTGTATGCTTATGGTCTGTTCAACCGTAATGCAGCGCATTTTGTAATGCAACCGTTTTTTAAAGATCATACATCTTACGGGGCAATGATCGCGATGTTTTTTCCTTTCCTTACGGGGATGATTTTTATCCGCCAGAATCTATATCTGCGTATTTTTGCCGGAATACTTACGCTGTTGTTTCTGATAGCGCTGGTTTATTCATATTCCCGTGCCGCATGGCTTAGTTTGATCGTTGCTGCTATAGCGATACTGATCATACGATTACGCATTCGAACATCAGTTGTGGTATTGGCTGTGTTGATTTTTATTTTTTTTGTCGGTATTTCATTTAACACGCTATTTATGCAAATGGAACGTAACCGACAGGGCACAGACGAAGATCTGGCTAAACATCTGCAATCAGTTTCAAATGTTACAACCGATGCATCGAACCGGGAACGGATTAATCGGTGGAAATGCGCCATAGCCATGTTTCAGGAGAAACCGCTGTTCGGATGGGGCCCAGGCACCTACATGTTTCAATATGCGCCCTTCCAGCATTCGGCCGACCTGACACCAATTAGTACCAATGCCGGCATTCTCGGCAGCGCGCATAGTGAATATCTTGGACCGTTGGCTGAATCTGGGCTGCCCGGTTTTTTATCCATGATCATACTTATGGCAGCCGTTATATATTTTGGTATTAAGAATTTCAGACAGGCCCGACAGCCGGAATCAAAAATTATTGTCCTTGCTGTTCTTGCCGGTCTGATTACTTATGGTACCCATGGGTTATTGAATAATTTTCTAGATACCGATAAAGCTTCTGTGGCGTTCTGGAGCTTTATCGCCATAATAACAACTGCGCGAAACGATAAACAACCAAACAAATGCGGTTAATGGACAAAAATTTTGTGTTATCCATGGGAAAAAGAACTGTCTCACTAATTGCACAGATTATAACGGATAAGAACTAACCCTTGGAGCTCCGTCTGTGTTATCCGTGGGAAAAGGAATTTCTACTAAACCATATCTGCTTTTTATGACATAAAATTGTTTTTTATTGTTTTGTTCATTAATAATATCTATATTTGGTGAATATAATCACTAAAAATATGATTATCCGGACATTAGAAATAGTGATAAAAGAGCACTTGGGTACCGGGAAAGCCATTATTTTGCTGGGGCCAAGGCAAACAGGTAAAACCACTTTATTGAAAAAAGTAGTATCTAATGCCGGTGATTACCTTTTTCTGGACTGCGATGATCCGGTTGTACGTGAGCAACTTGATTATCCAAATACTCAACAAATCAGACAATTGCTGGGTGATGCACGAATTGTATTTATTGATGAGGCGCAGCGTATTAAAAACATTGGGCTAACATTAAAAATAATTACCGACCAGTTTAAAAGCGTACAGTTACTTGTGAGTGGTTCTTCATCGTTAGGATTGAGCGATGAAATTAATGAACCCCTCACAGGCCGAAAATGGGAGTATACCATGTACCCGATAAGCTGGATGGAACTCAAAAACCATTTTGGACACCTTAATAGTTTGCAGCAACTGGAGCAGCGGATAATTTTCGGGATGTATCCGGATATTATTAATCATCCGGGCAAAGAGGCCGATTTATTAAAGCAACTTTCGAACAGTTATCTTTATAAAGATTTGCTTGCATATAAAGGCATCCGAAAACCCGAAGTGCTTGAAAAATTGTTGCGGGCTTTAGCTTTACAAATCGGACAGGAAGTGTCGTATAATGAACTGGCCAATTTAATACAGGTTGATAAAAATACCATCAGTAATTATATTGACCTGTTGGAGAAAGTATTTATTGTTTTCCGGTTGTCTCCTTTTCGCCGGAATATAAGAACTGAAATTGGCACAAGCCGGAAAATTTATTTCTACGATAATGGGATTCGTAATTCGTTAATTGCTAATTTTAATCCATTAAATATCCGGCAGGACACCGGTTTGCTGTGGGAAAATTTTTTAATTTCTGAACGAATGAAGGTTCTGCATTATGGTAAAAGGATTGCGAACAGCTATTTCTGGAGAACAACTCAACAACAGGAAATTGACTATCTTGAAGAGCGGGGTGGAAAACTTTATGCCTATGAGTTTAAATGGACATCAGCAAAAAAGAAAAAATTTCCTGAAACCTTTACTTCTAATTATCCGGTAGAGAAATTGATGGTTGTATCCAAAGAAAATTACCTCGATTTTTTTGCAGGGGATGATATAGCTTAGAGATTTAATGACTGTATTTACACCGGACTGATATTCAGGAATATACCAAAACAATGCTTAGTACATTGGGTAGTGCAAAAATTCCTTATTCTGATTTGTGTTATCCGTGGGAAAAAATCATGCTGAATTGAAAAAAAATAAAAATTGTATTGATTAAAAGGTCCGCATCACAAACTCATTTATTCCGATACACTGCGATAACGGGATCAGTTTGCTATGCTTCCGAAAATTGAGTTCACGAATAAATTGGGTTAAAAAATGCAATTGACATAAAACATTGTTTTATATCAACCTTGTCTGTTATCTGTTTTTCATCAATCTTGTTACATTTGAGCTTGAAAAATTTTAAAATCAGGAGGAAAAAATATGCTACATGAACCGGCCGCTAACCTGGGAGCAGATCATGCTTCGGAAAAGAAATCACGATTGGGAATCGTTTTGTTTATCTTTTACTTTGTAATTTATGGAGGATTTGTCGCCATTGGCCTTACTAATCCGGATCTTATGGGTGTCAAATTAATTGGAGGGCAGAATCTGGCAATTATTTATGGTTTTGGATTAATTCTGCTGGCTATAGTTATGGGTTTTATCTATAACTTAATTTGCACCAGAATGGAAGATAAAATGAATAATTAAAACAAAAGGGGGAATTGAATTATGATTTATGAAGTATCTATATTCGCGATAATCATTTTTTTGATATTTGTTGCATTGGTATTGGGGCTCTCATTTTATTTTGCGCGTAAAACTAAATCAGCTGCTAATTATTATGCTGCAGGCGGCAACATACACTGGGGAATAAACGGCATTGCTTTTGCAGGTGATTATCTTTCCGCAGCTTCCTTTTTAGGTATCTGTGGTATGATAGCTTTTTCGGGCTATGATGGATTTCTGTACTCTATTGGTTATCTGGCCGGATGGGTTGTAGCTTTATTTATTGTTGCGGAGCCGCTTAAACGTTTAGGTAAATATACGTTTACCGATGCGCTTGATGCAAAATTTAATTCTAAAGCCATTAAACTTGCTGCTTCTGTCAGCACACTTATTGTTTCAATTTTTTATCTTATTCCGCAAATGGTTGGCGCAGGGGACCTGGTGGTTCCGCTTCTTGGTCTTCCTCACTGGCTGGGCGTGGTAATTGTCGGGTCTATTGTGATAACTATCGTGGCAACAGCAGGGATGACGTCAACAACATATGTGCAATTTATAAAGGGCGGGTTGCTTGTTGTTTTCTCGGCCATACTGACCCTTTTTATTTTGAAAAATGGTTTTAATCTTAAACCGCACGAGAATTATCATTCTTTTCTAACCTTAACCGGTTCTTTTGATAAAGATAGCAATTTGATAGTTTCTGACAACAGCTATACCTACCGGGTTATGCGAAAAGCTGATAATATGACATTTGTCAAAATGGAACATAAAGGTATTGCACAATGGTTTAAGCTTAATGCTGCCGACAGTGTTTTGGTGCTGGAGGAGGTGTTATTCACTACCGACCAGAAGGATGGTGTTAAGCTCTATAACGGGGAACCCAAATCGGCCGGCCGGTTTTTTCAGGTTGGACATTTGTCAAAAATTATTGTTGATGGCAAAGAGGTGGAAAAGACCGGTCCCGTAGGGCCATTTAAATTTCTTAAGACCATGGGAAGCAGTCAGGTTATACGATTTACCAAAAAAGCATTTGCTGATGGCGATGAAAAAATTACCGTTTGGTTTCAGAAAAAAACCGAGGGTGAAGATATTATGAAGCCGGGATTGCTTTATAAATTATCGAAAAAATCAGGAGCAACACAATGGAATAAGCTTAATTTTTTATCTCTTATGCTGGCCTTATTTTTTGGCACATCTGCGCTTCCGCATATCCTTATCCGTTATTATACCGTACCCAGTCAGCGCGCTGCTCGCAAATCAACTATTGTAGCCATAGCGGCCATTGGATTCTTTTATATCCTTACCTTGTATATGGGTTTAGGGGCCATGATCAATGGAGTGCTCGATATGGAGAGTAGTAATATGTCGGGGCCGTTACTAGCAAAATATTTTGGAATAGGTATTTTCTCTATTATTTCAGCTATTGCTTTTGCGACGGTACTGGGAACTGTAAGCGGATTAATTGTTGCTTCATCGGGGGCAATTGCGCATGACTTTATTGACAAATATTTAAAAGTTGAAATGACCGAAAAAGGTAAAGTTGCCGCCGGGAAATACGCAGCGCTTGGCGTTGGATTGTTTGCCATTATTCTCGGTATTTTATTTAAGGGAATGAATGTGTCATTTCTTGTAGGATTGGCCTTTGCTGTTGCGGCATCGGCTAATTTACCAGCTATTTTATTTTTGCTGTTTTGGAAAAAAACGACAGCGAAAGGAATTGCCTGGTCTATTGTTGTCGGCATCGTCTCTTCTATTGGTATTATCTTGTTTTCTCCCACGATGTATGAAAAATACGGCTTATTACCCGCCAGCGCGCCTATACCACTTGATAATCCGGGAATTATTTCCATTCCGCTGTCTGTGATAACGCTAATCATTGTATCTTTGTTAACACAACCCAAACAACAAACAAATCAGGCAATATGAAAAAGGCAGTAATTATTGTATTGATCTTAATCTCATCCTGGTTATCGGCACAGGATAAACCGGATGAATCAAAGTATGGGATTAAATTTGGCGGATTTGTAAAAACAGACGCTTTTCACGACACACGTCAAACGGTGAGTGTCCGTGAGGGACACTTTTTACTTTATCCTGATAACCGGCTGAAAGATGCTAATGGGAAAGATATTAATGATGCGCCGAATTTTAATATCCTTTCAATTCAAACACGGTTACGTGGTGTTATATCAGGGCCTGATGCTTTTGGCGCCAAGACATCCGGATTAATTGAGGCCGATTTTTTTGGCAATGAAAACTCCAGTTTTATTGATGCCAATGGTTTTCGTTTGCGTCATGGCTTAGTTAAGCTGAATTGGAAGAAAACGGAGCTCATGGCTGGTCAGTTTTGGCATCCGCTCTTTGTTCCCGAGTCATATCCTGAAGTTATATCTTTTAACACCGGCGCGCCATTTCAGCCCTTTACGCGTAATCCGCAGGTTCGTTTAACAGTTAAAGCCGGCCCCATGAAGTTTATTGCTGCTGCTCTTTCGCAGCGCGATTTTCAAACCATAGGAGCCGATGGCGCCAGTACTAAATATCTTCGCAATTCACAATTACCCAATGGCCATGTGCAAATACAATTTCAACCCGACTCAACAGAACATTTGTTTGGCGTGGCAGCTGATTTTAAACAGATTATGCCCGAAGTATATTCTACAGGGCTGATTAATAAGAATAAATATCGCGTCCGCACAACACTCGACAGCTATACCGGTATGGGTTTTTTGAAACTGAAATTTAAACCATTTACATTTAAGGTACAGATTATTTATGCTCAAAATGGAACCGACCTCACCATGATTGGCGGCTTTGCAGTCCGGCAATACACCGATTCAATTACGGGCGCCAAATCGTACACTAATCTCAATACCGGATCCATCTGGGCCGAGTTGACGGGTAACGGAAAAAAAATCAGGCCTGCAGTATTTTTCGGCTATTCGGAGAATATGGGTTCAGATGTAAATTTTATTATTGCTTATGGCCGGGCAACCAACATGGATCATGTATACAGGGTTGCTCCCCGTATCGTGTTTATATCCAGTAAGTTTAATCTGGCGCTTGAAGAAGAATATACCTACGCTCATTTCGGGACTCTCGATGGCAGTAAAAAGGGTAAAGTAATCAATTGCAAGGGCGTTGAGAATTTCAGAACGATGCTGTCGTTTATTTATAACTTTTGATAAACAGAGGAATAACTACCGGCTATCTGAGCTGCACAATTTTAATACCACTGACTATCGGCCGGCCTTTAACAGGTATAAAGCGGATATCAATTCCACGTGAGTTTTTAACTCTGAGCGTAAAACTGAAATCAAGAGCATGATGAATACCGTAGTCACGGGCAATATCCAGATCTGTGATCATATATTCGTTATTAATTGAAATAGAGAAAATTCTTTCGGTGATATTTTTTTTGATCTCCTCCTCTGCCGAAATATCATATAGCAGTTTGGTGTTGAATTGTTTTTCCGGTTCAGTAAATAAAAGGTCAATGCGGTATTCGCCATCGGGAACATCAAACCGATAGCCGGTGACGCTGTCTCTGCAAGTCTGATACAGCGGATCATCGTTCGTGCCCAGTATGTTGTTTTGTATTCCCGGTCTGTTATTTTTGCTCCGGAAGAAATGACCACCGGTATATCCGCATCCACCGGGGAAATAGCTCATATCGGGCATCCAGGTAAACCCGGTATGATCGGTGAATGAACAATTGCTTCCTGCATTGATACCTATCGCAATCCTTTTCATTTTTTTCAAATCCCGTTCTAATACTTCACAACTGATCTCGCTTTGGGTGGTCACAGTTTGCCCGTTATACCAGCCAATGGCCATTAGTGTATTAATGCCGTTGCTGAGAAATATATCGAATACAGCATTAAAGTTTGTTATCATTTTTCGTTCAGATAACCGGTTGTTTATCCATAGTACAATACTGTCACAGTTTGAGTAAATTTTTAGCGGACTGCTGATAACCGGTAATGAATCATTAATGGCGAATCCCACCCTGTGATTCCAGTCATTTGTGGCAATGTGTAGGACCGGCGAAGGACTCCACGCGGCCTTATAAAAGAAATAGACATCTTTTTTCTCTCTGTCGAATGTTAGTAATCCTTTGTTATTGATTGCCGGCATTGATTCGTTGCGTTGCTCACTGCCAAAGTCGGTAAGATTCCAGATGGTACTGCCGATGATATATTTTCTCCGGTTGATTTGTTGCCAATAGTTTTCGTGAAACAACTGCTGATACTGAATGCTGAAATCGTAGGGCTCAGCCACAGTGGTATTAATCCGTCTGTCGCTGCCAGCTCCGTATTCACTGATGATGACCAGCCGGTGCGGATACCGTTGATGCTCGTGGTCTTGTTCTTTGCCGAAATCATCTGATTGTTTTGAGTACCACCCATTATATATATTCCAGCCGGTAACTACTGAAATATCGTTTAATCCGAGATTATTATACCATTCGGGTTTGTTATGATTGGTATTAGCAGTGATCCGTAGTGAATCTTCGGTTCGCGTAATTTTTTCCAGCTCATGTGCCAGAAGCAGTGTTTTTTGCTCGACCAGAGGCAGATTTTCGGCTGAAATACCGCGCCACCTGGTCAGCATTATCTCGTTGTAATAGCCCCACAGGATAATGGATGGATGATTATAGTGTTGCCGGATCATCTCGGTCAGATTATATTTACAGGTTTCCATGAATGCCACTGATGTGTCAATGATATCACTAACAGGTATCTCTTCCCAGTACAGAATGCCCAGCCGGTCGAGTTCATCAACAAATGATTTATCCATGGGATAATGGCCGGCACGGACAAATACTGCTCCCAGCTCTTTGATCAAACGCGCGTCGTCACGGTGTTGTTCGTCACAAAGGGCAAAGCCCAGGCCGGAATAATCCTGAGTGCGGCACACACCATTTAGCTGTACGGGAATACCATTGAGAACAAAACCATTTACCGTATCTACCGATAATGAGCGGATGCCAACCGGTATATTCAGTATATCCGTAACAGTATCATTCAGGGAAACAGAGGCCAGGAGCGTGTATAAATAAGGATTTGCCGGGGACCACAGTTTTGGTGCAATTAATATGGAATGAAGCAGAAATTTGGAAATGCCGGTAGCGGCAGTGAAAATTGTATCTGCAGACGACACCTTTTTCCCCGATTTATCGAGCAGAGCCATTGAGATTTTAACCGTATGGCTTCTATTATTTTCATTAACCACTGTTCCATTCACCACCCAGCGGGAGAAACTCTCGTTAACGAGGGGTGTCGAAAAAAAGACACCTTCCGATCCATGATCAAGCATATTGAAATGTAATGGATGTGTTGCAATTAAAAATACATCACGGTAAATACCGCCGTAAAAAGTCCAGTCACCGGATACAGGAGGAATATCATTGTGATTTTCATTATTTACTCGTATGGCAAGCCATGCCGTATCACCGGGAATAACAAAATTTGTGATATCGAAACAAAAACCGGTATATCCGCCCCGGTGTGTACCTGCGTACTTGTTATTAATATAAACATCAGTAACTTCGTTTGCGCCCTCGAAATAGATAAATATTTTCCGGTGTTTAAACGAAAGAGGAATCAGTAACTGTTTTCTATACCAGCCATTACCGCGGAAATAGCCCGGTTCTTCATCAAAAGCGTCTTCAGCATTCCATGTGTGCGGTAAACTAACCGGTTGTGTTGTTGTAACTGAAAAGATTATGTTTGGGTTAATCATTTCTTTTGTTTGAAAAAAATACCAGTCATCATTAATCAAATGCTTAATTCTGATCTGACCAGACAGTGGCAGATAAAAGAAAACCAATAAGACAATTACACTTTTAATTACCTGATTCATAGGGGTAAATATACAAAATATAGGATTGTAAAAGAGCTTCGGCCCCGCCTCGTAATACATCTTTATTTTTATAAAAAAGAGCATACCGGGAAAACAATTGTTTTCCTCTGTTTAATTATTGTTGGGTTAATTAAATCGCTATTAATATCTTTACTGCTTTATAGAATTTATATGAGAACCTTGTTTTTTATGTTTTTCTATTGTTTTATCAGCGGACAGGGTGTTTATTCTCAATCATCAAAAATAACCATTAGCATTAACGGAAGGAGCGGGGGAAATCTTCCTTTATCGGAACTGGTTCAGTTTACCGGCTTTACGGCAGCGCCGGCAGGGGCTGTGATTAAGGGATTCGGACTCACTATTTCGGCAGGAGACGATTTTCAGGAGTTTGCAGGCACATCGGCTCAATTGACCGATGAGATGAAGGCAGCGCTGGGTACCGTTAAGCCGGGAAGTGAAATATCATTTGACAGTTTTATTATTTTACTGGAAGGTAAAACCATTAAACTATTTGAAGGAATTGTTTTTACAGTAACCGAATAATGTAGTAAAGCGATCAATAGTCAATCAAGCTAAATAAGGGAATAGGTTTAAGTTTTTCGGCCCCGTTTAAAAAGGAAAGGTCAATAATAAACGAACACGAATCAACAATGCAGTTATTTTTTATTAAACAATCAATAACTGATTTTACTGTGCCGCCGGTTGCGAGCACATCATCGTGGATATGGATGCGCATACCTTTTTTTATTGAGATGGTTGGCAGGCATAGCCGAGCATAGCCGTATTCCAGTTTATATTCTTCGGTTTCGATATAGGGCGGGGGCAGTTTGCCGACTTTGCGGGCCATAACAAAGCCGACATTCAGTTCGGCAGCAATCATGGGGCCCAGAATAAAACCACGCGATTCGATACCGACCACCATGTCCAGATTACGGGTTTTAATTTTTGCTGCAATATCTTTTGCCGCAGCAGCCATTATGCCCGGAGTACTCAATAATGGAGATATATCTTTAAAAGAAATACCGGGACTTGGGAAATCCTCAACAATATGAATATACTTTTTATAATCCATTGATTTTTTTACAAAAATAGTCAAATGGACGGAATAATTATAACCCGGCAATAATGACTAATGCAATACCAGCAATAAAGAATAGAAACATCAGAGATAATAGCAGCCGGATGGTTTTGTTTGATCCGGCAAATTCTTTCCAAATAAAGACCCCCCACAGGGCAGCCACGAGTGTAGCTCCTTGTCCGAGCCCGTAAGAAATCGCTGTGCCTGCATTCCCCGAGGCCAGCACATTGAGGTTAGTGCCGACACCCCAGATTAACCCGCCAAGAATACCGGCTAAATGCACTTTGGCCGATCCCCGGAAATAGTCGGATATATGTACTGCCGGTCCTTCAATTGGTCGGGCCATTAAGAAGGTATTGATAAAAAAGTTGGAGACCAGAATTCCGGCACTGAAGAAAAACAGAGCGGTATAGGGGGTCAGCTTCCCTGGTTCGGGATAAGTAAAATCAGTAACCATTGAAACGGTTATAAAGCGATAAAACACCGACATCAGAACACCGGCAATAATAGCAACAACAATGCCCCGGGTAGACACTTTTTGTGAATGGGCCGAACATTTTTTATAGCTAAGTGCATCCAGCACAATGGCTGTTACAACAAACAGGACGCCAATGAACAGGAACACCGGATCGCCTCTTTTTTCGGGAACAGAGGTAAAAAAATTAATAATTACACCCAGCACCATGGCAATGCCTACTCCAACAGGAAAAGCAACAGCCATGCCGGCTATGGCAATGGCTGCAACCAGAAGAATATTTGCCAGATTAAATATTGCCCCCCCGATCAAGGGTGAGAGTATCGTGTTTAAACCAGCCTGTTTGATATCCTCTATAAATGGCCGTCCCTGGTCGCCATGACTGCCGAGAGTGAATGAAAACAATAGGGAAAACAGAAAAATTCCAATAACGTAATCCCAATAAAAAAGCTCGAAGCGCCATTCTTTTCCGGCTATTTTCTGTGTATTAGCCCATGAGCCCCAACAGAACATAGTGATGACGCAAAGGAATACGGCCAGCGGATAATTGGTTACTATAAACATTGTTTGAATTTTTATGGTATTTCAATAAGCAATAGTAAGAATTTATTTTAAATTAAGATATCAGAACAATTATTTTTTTCCTTTGTAAATTATTGCAGACGAAATATTCATTTTAATTTTTGGGTCAGCATTCATCCACCTGATTGAGAAGGTATGGTTTTCTTCTTTCAGTTTATAATTCCAGTAAACATCCGCTTTTCGGGTAATCACATTCATGGGCAATTCAATTATTTCGCGATTATTGTCAATTGTGATTTCTATCCTGGCGATCTGATTTTTGTATGAGGTATCATTATAAGCGTTGAACCATCCCGGAATGACAATAGCATTGCCATAAAAATTAAGGGAAGCCGTATAGTTAGAATCGAAATTGAGTGTTTTGTTTTCAGACGGGACAAGTCCGGCAAAATTGACTTCAAGCTGCACCGGCTGAATGGGATTAGTGATGATTTTCACTTGCTGATCGGTAATTGTCCCGCCATTTCGCTGAATATTTTCCACGGCCTGGTTCATGCTCATCTCATACACATCATTGAGTGAAATGGAGGTATATTTAAAATCAAGGTTTTCCACCTGTTTAAGTCCCTGTTTCCAGTATTCCGGGATATTGTTGTAACCAAGCATGGTTCCCAGGATACCACCTACAGTGGCCGGATTACAATCACTGTCCTGTCCACAGCGGGTGCTGATATCGAGCGATTTGCCATAGTCACCTTTTCCGTACAGTAATCCGATGATCACATAGGCCGAGTTAATTGTTGCATCAATATTAAACGCATTAAAAACACCGTTAGGACAACCGATATCTTCACTATGGTTCTTCTCCACGAGGAACCATGTTTTTTTCCAGTCATCGGGGCTTTGTTTATAAGATGCAATGACATCCGACATTACTTTATAAAATTTACTTTCGGAAGGGATTGCTTTCAGCGCTTCTGTCACAATATATTCAATATCATTGCTTACAAATGCGAGAGAATACATTGCGGCCACATAAACGCCGCCATACCATCCATCGCCATAGTTCATGATATGGCCGATTTTATCACAAATAGAAGACGATACATTGACCATTCCCGGTGACATCAGACCGGCAAAATCGGCTTCAATCTGAAAATCAATACAATCGGCATGGGGGTTATTATGCCAGTGGCCTGACTGAGGAGGCATGATTCCATTGAGAATATTGTAGCGTCCGGCCTGGTTAGCATGCCAAAGTTTATATTTGGCCGTGGCATAATGGATGGCATGAGAATCGGCCGGCGCATCCAGTCCGCAACGATTAAATACATCAACAAAAGTCAAATCCATATAAATGTCGTCATATAAACCAGGGTCATTTTCATAATACCACAACATGCGGGTGTTGTCCCAAATGATGGGCTGATAGTCGTGGATCATACATCCCTTAAACTTGAATTCCGTTGGTCCGCCAAAAGTACAGCCGATGACTTGTCCTGCCCAGCCTCCTTTGATCTTATTCAGAAGTTCTGTTTTCGTAAGAGTAAATTCCATTGGTTTGGATGATTGATTTTTTTCGGGGCTGCATGCCCATACAATCATTAATAGAATTGCACTAGTGATAACGTGTTTCATATTTTAGATTTTAATGGCTATAAAAACATCAATATAATTCTTTTCGGAAGGGTATAGACGATTGAGCGCCCATTCGTGTAACAGAAATTGAGGCCGCCAGGTTTGCAAACTCTACGGCCTCTTTAATTGTTTTGCCCTCGGAGAGTGCTACTACGAGCGCGCCGCTGAAGGTGTCCCCTGCCGCTGTTGTATCAACAGGAGTAACTTTTCGTCCTGGCACCAATCCTTTATATTCAGCGCTGAAAACATAAGCGCCCGATGAACCCAATGTGATGACAATATTTTGCACCCCTTTTGCATGGAGAGCGGCAGCCGCCCTTTCAACCGAAGCTAATCCGTCTATTTTCAGTCCGTCAATATGTTCATTGCCCGGAGTGGTTATTTTAATGCCGCTGAGCATTTCGGCTTCTGTTTGATTGGGGGTGATCAGATATAAGGCCTGCAGCAGTTTTTCGTTGAGAAACTGTGCCGGCGCCGGATTAAGTACTACTTTTTTTCCTAGTCCAAAACCCAACTTTGCAATGTATTCAACAGTATCAACCGGTGTTTCAAGTTGTAAAAGAATAATATTCGTTTCCCGGATAGCATCCGTAAACTTTTCTATGTCACCAATACTTAATGTGCCGTTTGCACCTGGAGCAACCACAATGCAGTTTTCTCCATTTTTATCAACCGTGATCAGTGCCACACCGGATGGCTGATTCGGGTCTTTTAACATATACGAAGTATTAATTCCTTCTTTTTCGAACATCTGCAAGGCCTGGTTCCCAAAGATATCATTGCCGGTTTTTGCAATAAAAGTTACGATACCACCCAGCCGTGCTGCTGCCACTGCCTGATTAGCGCCCTTGCCCCCGGCATTCATAATAAATTTACCTCCCAGTATTGTTTCTCCGGGTACCGGCAGATGATTGGCCTTAACCACCATATCGGTGTTTGAACTGCCAATGACCAATATTCTCATTCTGTTTTGAAAGTTTTTACCAAAATAATATCAATCAATAAATAGTGATAGCCAATATTGATATTATTGTTGAATTTTAAATTATTTTTATTCTTTATTATTTGATTGAATAATAGTATTTTAATTACTGAATTTTATATATATTTGTTTATATATAAATTAAAGTTATGACTAAAATATCTTCTCTTTGCGCGCTGATAAACAGTATGAACAAGGCAGAGAAACGACAGTTCAGTATGATGAATGGTTTGCCTGCCCGGAAATCATTTGCTTATCTGTATTTATTGTGCGCGGACAATAAAAATGATGAGCAGTTGATAAACAACAAATATTTATTGAGGTACAATCGTGTTTCATTGAATAACGCATGTCAGTATCTTTACCGCCAGTTGTTGCGAAGTATCCGCGATACACGTATCCAGCAATCGGTTGATGATACGATAGAATTTTTATATGCCGATGCCCGTACACTATTCAGCCGTGGTTTGTTTGAGGAGGGTTTTAATTATACTGCGCGAGGCAGCCGGTTAGCGCTGAAGCATGGGAAAAATAACTGGTACCGGCTTTTCTCCATGCTTGAATCGGAATACCATTTACGTTTAGGATATGCTGAAATTACTGAAAATGAATTATCAGACAAGCAGCAGATCAACGAGAATGTTATTGCCACCGAGGCACGCCTTCATAAATTACAATCGTTATATAACCAGTTATTGTACAGATTTCACCGTTGGGGCTATATTCGCAGTGAGCAGGATAAAGAGCGGTTGAACGACTTAGTTGTGAGCGAACTGGGAATCATATCTCACGGCAATCATCCGACATTTGAGTTTCAGAAAATTCATCTGATGTTTCAGACTATTTATTTCCGCATGAGCGGTGATTACCAGTCGGCGCTTCGAACCTGTTTTGAATTGAATACACTGTTTGAGAGTCACCGGAGCGATTGGGAAGATTCTCCCATTGATTATGTTCGTCATTTGCGGGATATGCTGGGAATACTTCGTTCCATTGGCCGGCTCGACGAGATGGGTTATTTTATTAACCGGCTTCAGTTTTTGAGTGCTACAACATCCGGGGTGAGCGATTATATTTTTTTTGTGGTATGGATATACGAAATGTATAATCATATAGACCGCAGAGAATATAACCAGGCCGGGCATTTGCTTGAGCAAAGCAGCCAAAACCTTCAGGAGATCGAAAGCCGGCTGTCACTATCAGATAGGGCGGAATTACTGTTTATTCAATCAGTAATATTTATTTATCTGAAGAAATACCGTCAGGCCGCAGGTATTCTTTTATCCGTTCAACGGTATGCGTTGTATCGCAGATTACCCGTATACCGTATATTGCGTTTGTTTAATTTGGCAGTGCATTATCATCTTGGCGACTATGATTTTATGGATTATTTAATCCGTTCACTACGACGAGAACTCAATAAGGAACAGAGTTTTTTTCTGGTCGAAAAGACATTTTTATCTTTTCTGCAAAAATTGATTCGTTATATGCATAGGCCTGATCAAAAAAAGGCAGCAGTAACAAAATTTATTATTGATCTTAAAGCACTCCGCGGAAATATTTATGAACTGCAATTATTACAGATGTTTGATTTTTCGGGTTGGGCAGAAAGCGTTGTGCGGGCGGATTAAGTCCAAAGGAATATAGTAGCGGGGAAAGATCTTTTATAGTTTATCAGCGACAAAAAAACAGGTTTAAAAGATATATGAAAACCCAACACCAATGACTTCTTTAAATTGTGTACGTGGCCCTGTTTTATCGGCTATTCCGTCATTATCCGTATCAACGGCAATATCAATATCGTCGTCATAAATCAGATGAGTGGAAATACTGGCAGCTATGTATTTATTGATTTTCATGCCAATGAGTGTTTCCCAGTTAACGTCAATATTTCCGGGTTTTTTCAGATAATTGGAGAAAAAATCAATTTTACTGTTCAATGTAATATTTTCCATAAGTTTCCAGTTTATTGCCATACGATAATAACCACCCAGTTCATTGCGAAACATTTTACCATGTTTAATTATTTTGCCGTTTTCATCAAATATAGCCGGGACAACACCAAAACTTCCGGCATCGGCTAACAGAGTACTGTTGACAATGGTTGTTTTAATGGTTACAGGAGCAATAAAAGCCGTAAATCGGGGCCCCGGTTTATAATCCATTCCTACTGCACCCAGCAGGTAGCATGGAGAAAGAAAATCAGAAATTTTTGTAGTATCGTCAGGATAGTTGTACCCGGGTGAAAATTGTGAACGTATATTCAGCAAGGTTGCATAAAACCAGTTATTTGAGGCCTTCAGTCCGTATTTAGAAGTTAATTCGAGTTTATCATCGCTTTTACGAGCATGTTGGTTATTTCCTTGTTTAAGCAAACCATATCCCAAATCCAGAGTATTATCTAATGCCGAAGAATTGTTTTTATAGTTTAGAAATAAACTTGCCAGACCATTCCCTGCAAGAGAGTTTTCGCCACCGGCAGCCCAGTTTGTCAGGCCGGTTTGTGCAAATGCAGTATTGATTAATCCGCCCGATGTCCACCCTTGTAGTGTGTCGGTATTATCTTTGCGGAGAATGTCTTCGCCTTCGGTAATCTGTGAAAACAGCGAAAGGGATAAAACGGACAGAAATATTAACAGAATTATGCGCATAATGTTTTTTTGCAAAAATATGTAACAATTTCCAGAAATGAAAACCAGTATAAGCGTTTTAACCATGCCGGGACTGCAGATAATACGTAATCATCGGGTTGAAGATTTTTATTCATACTGAACAGTAACTTTTTTTGTGATTCGACGTATAAAGGAACAAAAAGCCGTGAACATGCGTTTTTGTATTTTGTTAATCAGTTTGTTATTTGTATTTATTCCAGTCTCGTATGGTGAAACAGAGACGGTATATGATATTCCACAGATGGAGCAGCAGGTTACTGCGGCATCGGGCATTGAAAAATTCACCCTTCTGGTAAATCTGTCGCAGGCCTATCTTGATAAGAGTCCATCGAAATCAATAGATTACGGGGAGCAGGCCGTAGCGATGGAAAAAAAGTTGAAGCCACAGCCGACGATGTTGGCTATTTTGTATAATACATTGGGAAATGCGTACTACAGGCATAAGGACTATAAGCGGTCTATCCGGTATTACGAACAGGAATTGGCGCTGATTACTACGGGCAGTGACCGACAAGCCATTATGCGTAGTTGCTTCAATGTGGCTGTTCTTTGTAGTAGTACCGATAATCCCAAGAAAGCGCTTGAGTATTATCAGCGGAGCTATGATATTGCAAGCAAACTTAATGATAAAGAGATACAAGTGCGTAATCTGGAAGAAATATCAAAAACGCTTGCAATCCTTGGCCGGTATAAGGAGGCCTATACCAAACATGAAGAATATCTTGCTTTGTATCAAAATTATATGAATCTTGAAACCTCGGCCAAGATTCAGGTGCTGAACAGTGAATACAGTGAGAAACTTAAAGAGACCGAGATGAACAAGGAGCAGCTTAAACACGAGATGCAGGTTCAGATTGAGCAAAAGCAGGAAGAGTTATCGGCAAAAGAAAAAGCGTTAAAAGAGAAGGAAACGGTTATTCTTTTAAAAGATACACTGCTGAATAATGCAAGTCATGTGCAGGAAAAACTGACTACCGAAAATATTAACCAGTCACGAATGATCAGTCAGTTATCCATTGACACTATGCTCAGTGATCAAAAAATTATTTTTCAAAAAAGAATTATACGCATTGTTATTTCATTGTCGGTGATCATTTTATTTTCAGCATTATTGGTTCTGTTATTTTATGCCCGGATGCGGAAGGCCTATCGTAAGATTGAGTTGCAGAAAAGGGAGATACAGATGCAACATGAGATGTTACATGAAAGGAACACAAAAATTCTTAATGCGATCAATTATGCGGAACGCATACAAAAAGCCATTTTGCCTGATCCTGTTTTTTTGAATAAATTTTTTGACGACAGTTTTGTACTTTATCTTCCGAAAGATATTGTTGGGGGTGATTTTTATTGGTACTCGGCATTTGATGATAAACTGGTTTTAGCCGCAGCCGATTGTACAGGCCATGGTGTTCCCGGTGGTTTCATGAGCATGTTGGGATTTGCTTATCTGAACCAGATATGTGATGCCGGTACTATTAGTTCACCAGACGAAATTCTTAATCAATTGCGTAACCTCATCATCCGTACATTGCAACAAAACGATGAACAGGGAAAGGCACAGGACGGCATGGATATTTCCCTGGTGACAATAGACCTCAATACCCGTTTATTGCGGTATGCCGGAGCAAATAATCCGGTTCTTATTTTTCATAATAATGAATTGGTAAGGATGGAACCCGATATCATGCCTGTTTCATACGCCCGCACTATGCAGCCCTTTGAGCAAAAAAATATAGTACTCAATAAAGGCGACATAGTGTATATGTTTACCGATGGTTTTGCAGACCAGTTAGGCGGTGAAGAAAACAAAAAAATGTTGTTTAAAAATTTTCTTGCCCTTTTAACCGAATATCATCATCTTCCCATGGATACTCAGAGAGCTGTATATTTAGAAAAACTTAGTGAGTGGCGTGGTTCTACACCACAGAATGATGATATTACGTTACTGGGATTTAGAATTTAATCAGCTAGTCGGCTTTTTTTGCATAAGCATAGTAATTAAACGGCTTACACCCTGTTGTGCTTTTTCACGGATAAACACAGGGTTACGGCCGGGGATAGAGACGCTGTTTGGATCAATTACATATACAGGGGTAAAGGGCGGAATATATTGTATCAGTCCGGCGGCAGGATAAACATTGAGAGATGTGCCGATAATGACAAAAATATCGGCATTGGAGCAAATAGAGGATGCCCTGTTCATTTCCGGAACATCTTCACCAAACCATACGACATGTGGCCGGAGTTGTGATCCTTTGTCACATTTGTCACCCCAGTTAATCGGTGTATATCCGATGTCGTATATTAGTGTATCATCTGTTGAACTGCGCGCCTGTGTCAATTGTCCGTGCAGATGAAGAATATTTTTACTTCCGGCTTTTTCATGCAGATCATCAATATTTTGTGTAATAATCAATACATTGAAGTATTTTTCAAGTTCAACCAGTCCGGTATGGGCCAGGTTAGGCCCGGTGTTCATTAACTGTTTTCGACGCTCATTGTAAAAACGCAGTACCAACTTGGGATCTTTTTGCCAGCCCTCGGGTGTAGCTACCTGTTTAACGTCGTACTACTCCCATAAACCATCGCTGTCGCGGAATGTGCGGATCCCGCTTTCGGCACTTATGCCGGCACCGGTTAATACTACCAGATTTTGCATCTTAATTTCGTCTTTTTATTGGTTAAATATACTGTTTTTTAATTGTATACCGCCGAATTAAATCTTTTAATTTGTGAGACAGACAGAGTTAAGTAAAAATTTTGCCGGCATAAACACTTAGCATATCTGTTCGTTTTGGAACTAAATGCATTTATAAACAGATATGCTAATTGTAATCTCCAAAAATTTTTAATACTAAAAAACTTCATTTATCTTTGGATTGCCAGATATCAGATTAAAATAATTGAAGAAACGGATATATTTATTTGATAAGCAATCGTAAAAAATTAGGTTAAATCATCCCGTCCAAACCGGCAGGCAGATTATGAATTTGTGCCGGAAATTAGTTTTAATAATATCTGTATTCAGAACAACAAATTGAATTGTAAAAAATGACCATACAGCCCCATGTGAATTCTAAAACAGAACTGGCTTTTGATTTTATTCAGAATACCAACACTAATCTTTTTTTAACAGGTAAGGCCGGTACCGGGAAGACCACTTTTTTACGGTCGTTGGGTAATCGTTTATCAAAGCGGATGATTGTTGTAGCGCCCACGGGTGTGGCCGCAGTGAATGCCGGCGGGGTAACGATACATTCGTTTTTTCAGATTCCTTTCGGACCGTATTTGCCCGGTTCAAAGAGCGCTTTATCTATTGAGCCGCATCAACGGTTTAACCGTATCAAAATAAAAATAATGAAAAGTATTGACTTATTAGTTATTGATGAGATCAGCATGGTACGTTGTGATCTGTTAGATGCTGTGGATGAGGTGCTGCGCAGGTTTAAAGACCGTAATAAACCATTTGGGGGTGTTCAATTACTAATGATAGGGGATTTACAACAGTTAGCCCCAGTAGTTAAGGATGATGAGCGCGAACTCTTGTCAGGTTATTATGATTCATTCTTTTTTTTTGGAAGCCATGCATTGCAAAAAACAAATTATGTATGCATTGAATTAACTCATATCTACAGGCAAAAAGATAAGCATTTTATTGAATTGCTGAATAAAATCGGCGCTAATCAAATTGACGATAAGATACTCAGTGATCTCAATAAGCGGTTTGATCCTGATTATTCCCGGTTTATTGACAAGGGATATATAAGTTTGACTACTCATAATTACCAGTCGCAACAGATTAATAATTCCAAATTGGCTCAACTGCCCGGGCAAACATATACTTTTGAGGCAGAAGTAAATGGTGATTTCCCCGAGTATGCTTATCCGGCCGATAGCCGGTTAATACTTAAAACCGGCGCTCAAGTGATGTTTATAAAAAACGATACTTCGCCGGAAAAACTATTTTATAATGGAAAGATCGGAACAGTTACAGAAATCAATGATGAAGCAATTTTTGTTAAATGTCCCGGAGCGCCCTATACCATAGCTGTTATGAGGATGGAGTGGAGTAATACCCGTTATACTATTGATGATGAGACAAAGGCCATAAATGAAGAAGTAATTGGCACTTTTACCCAGTATCCATTAAAACTGGCATGGGCAATTACCATACACAAAAGCCAGGGATTAACTTTTGATCATGCTATTATTGATGCACAGCAGGCCTTTGCGCATGGTCAGGTATATGTTGCATTGAGCCGTTGCCGTACGCTCGAAGGGATTGTTCTCAGTTCAATGATTTCGGCGCGCAGTTTACGCAATGACGTAGTGGTATCGGATTATATTCTTGGGATACCGGAAAAAGAGCCGGACAGCAATCAATTACAGATGGCCAAAGCAGCATTTTTTCAGTCGTTGATGGTAGAGTTATTTGACTTTTCGTCTCTTACCAGGCGATTTGGTTACCTGATGAAACTACTTATCGAGCATCAGTCCATTCTTCATCCTGCATTTATTGACGGAGCTCGCCGGGTACAATATCGGATGAATAGTGAAATGACAGCCGTAGCTGAAAAATTTGCCATTCAGATTAAAACAGCCATTGCGCAAAATGGACAGCCAGACGAGAATGGTTATCTTATAGAGCGATTAAAAAGCGCCGGACGCTATTTTAAAGAAAAAGCTGGGGAAATAATAATTACATTTTTTACAACAAACAGTATTGAAACAGATAATAAGCAGGTTCGGAAATCATTATCAGAGGTTGTTGAGCGAATATTGGAAGAAATTGCCATTAAGTCGGCCTGTTTCGGTGTATGTGAAAACGGATACACGTTAAAAAATTTTCTTGAGGCACGCGCTGTGGCCGGAATAGAAGATATTGCCGTGCCACGGAAAAAAAGTAAAGAACAGCCCATTTATGACGAATCGGCCAAGGAAACAGAGATTTATGGATTATTAAAAGAATGGCGTACATATATGGCGGCAGAGATGGATGTTGCTCCTTATATGATTATGCATAATAAAGTGCTTATTCTTTTATCAACACGGCTACCGGACACGCTTGAAGAGCTAAAACTGATAAAAGGGCTTGGTCAGCGTAAAATTAATCAATACGGAGAACAATTGCTGGCAATAATCAGTGATTATAAAAAACAATTGCAAGACGAAGTTTCCGGGTAAGAACTTGAATACAGGATAGAACCGGAAATAAAAAATAATTTGTATTAAATTTGTAAAATCAGATTTTTTATTTTATGTTTGTATCAGAATAAAAGATGAAATTGATTAGTTTAAATATTAACAATTGGTGGTGGTGGCGCTTTAGCAGGATTCTTGTCCGTGAAGAGGTGTAGCGCCAGTTTTATATATAGTAATAATATTCAAGGCCTGCCGATATCACGGCAGGCCTTTTTATTTAAAAAAAACAATATGAAAACATACAAGATTATTACAACTACAAAAAAAATTTTAGCCGACACAATAACGCCGGTAAGTATCTATATGAAGTTAAGGGATATTTTCCCCGGCGCTATATTGCTCGAAAGCTCCGATTATCATAGTCATGCCAACAGCTATTCATTTATTTGTCTTAATTCTGTAGCATCATTCAGAGTCGATAAGGGAAGTATAGCGATTCAGTATTTTAGTCAACCATCTGTAATCCGGCCGGTAAAATCACGCAGTGAGGTTATTTCGGGCTTATCGGAGTTTGTGCAGTCGTTTCGGTGCATTGGTGACGAACCACCCCTGATTGATGGTGTTTTTGGCTATTGTGCATATGATGCGGTGCAGTATTTTGAGGATATTCAGTTGCGTCACCAGCAAACCGAGACCGAATATATTTCGGCAATCCGGTATGATTTTTATAGTTATATCATTGCTATTAATCATTTTAAAAATGAGCTTCAGTTAATATGTAATCAAGCCGAAGGCAGGACAGATGATCTTTCGGTTCTTGAGCCATTGCTGGCTAATCGGTCGTTTGCAACATATCCTTTCGAACCACAGAAAGACGAGCAATCGAACATTACCGACAGTGAATATATTGAAATGGTAAAACATGGGAAGGAACACTGCCGGCGGGGTGATGTATTCCAGATCGTTCTTTCGCGCCAGTTCAGCCGGGGTTTTACAGGTGATGATTTTAATGTATACCGATCGCTCCGGTCAATTAATCCTTCGCCTTATCTGTATTATTTTGATTACGGGACATATCGAATTTTTGGTTCATCGCCTGAAGCGCAGATAGAGGTAAATAAGGGGAAGGCATATATTAGTCCGATTGCCGGAACATTCAGGCGTACCGGTGACGATGAAAGGGATAAAGAACTGGCCGAAACATTATCGCGTGATCCGAAAGAAAACGCCGAACATATAATGCTGGTTGATCTGGCGCGTAACGATCTTGGACGCACAACAACTCATGTTAAGGTAGAGCGGTACAGAGAGATACAGTTTTATTCACATGTGCTTCATATGGTGAGCAAGGTTTCGGGTGATTTGCCGGCCGGCGCCGATACAGTGAGGATTTTGGCCGAGTCGTTTCCTGCAGGCACATTATCCGGCGCGCCGAAATATAAAGCCATGGAATTAATTGATAAATACGAAAATAAATCACGCGGTTATTATGGTGGATGTATAGGAGTTATACGGTTGAATGGCGATATTAATCATGCGATTATGATTCGCTCGTTTATGAGTAAAAATAATGTGCTATACTATCAAGCAGGTGCAGGCATAGTAGTTGATTCGGTTGAAGAAAAAGAACTGCAGGAAGTAAATAACAAACTTGCCGCACTGAAGACAGCAATTGAAAAAGCCGGATCAAACCGGCCGATAAACTGATAATAAGCCGGAACAGATTTGCTGAATAAAACAAAAATTCTGAAGGATATGAAAATACTGATGATTGATAATTATGATTCGTTTACCTATAATCTTGTTCAATATGTTGAACGGTTGACCGGCCGCAGTGTTACTGTACGGCGGAACGACAAGATTAGTATAGACGAGGTGGCGGACTTTGATAAGATTATGCTTTCACCCGGGCCCGGAATACCCGATGAGGCAGGCATAAGCAAAGAGGTTGTCAGGATATATGGGCATGAAAAGAGCATCTTGGGCGTTTGTCTTGGACATCAGGCCATAGGTGAAGTATATGGCGGACGCCTGGTGAATATGAATAAGGTGTATCACGGCATAGCAACGGCAGTGCATGTAACAGCGAAAGATGAGCCCTTGTTTCGCGAAATACCGGAGATTTTTGATGCCGGGCGTTATCATTCATGGATGGTATCAAAAGATGGGTTTCCTGATTGTTTAGAGATTACCGCTGTAGATGATGAAGGAACGATTATGGGTTTGCGGCACAGAAAGCATAATGTGCGCGGTGTCCAGTTTCATCCGGAGTCAGTGCTTACAAAGCCCGGAATGCAGATAATCACTAACTGGTTATTGCTATAAAAAATTATGGTTTTGAAAATTCTTTAAAAATTCACACATGAAAGAAATATTAAACTATTTGTTTTCGAGTAAAACATTGACGCGTGATGATGCGCGTACTGTATTAACCAATATAGCGGGCGGAAAGTATAATGATTCCGAAATTGCATCTTTTCTTACGGTTTACCTTATGCGGAGTATAACTGTAGATGAGTTATCGGGTTTCCGTGATGCGCTGCTTGGATTATGTATACCGGTTGAATTTCCGGGATATACTACGATTGATGTATGTGGAACCGGCGGAGATGAAAAGAATACATTCAATATTTCAACCCTGACCGCATTTGTGCTTGCAGGCGCGGGCTATAAAGTAACCAAGCATGGGAATTACAGTGTTTCATCATCTTGTGGTTCATCCAATATTCTTGAGTATTATGGTTACTCGTTTACAAATGACAGAGGCCGGTTACAAAAGCAATTAGATTGTGCTGGGATTTGTTTTTTACATGCTCCGTTGTTTAATCCGGCAATGAAAAATGTAGCGCCGGTACGTAAAAGTTTAAAAATGAAAACATTTTTTAATATGCTTGGCCCTATGGTTAACCCCTCTTTTCCGGCGAACCAGGTTATCGGAGTTTTTAATCTTGAAGTAGCGCGGCTATATCATTATATTTATCAGTTAAGCGAAAAAAATTATGCAATCATTTACAGTATTGATGGTTATGATGAAATATCGTTAACCGGCAAGTATAAAGTATTTACACGGCAAAGCGAAATGCTATTATCTCCTTTTGACATCGGATTACCGGAGAATTTGCCGGCCGATTTATTTGGGGGAACATCAGTAGAACAGGCCGCGCGGATTTTTTTAGAGATTCTTTCGGGAAAAGGTAGCAAAAAGCAATATAATACTGTAGCAATAAATGCGGCATACGGGATTCGTTGTTTTAAACCGGAACAGACCATTGAAGAATGTTTTAATGAGGCAATGGAATCATTGAAATCGGGCGCGGCATTACGGGCATTTCATGAACTGTTAAATTCTGCAAAATGAATAAGCTGGATGAAATTTTATCGGTAAAACGAAGAGAAGTTGAACAGCGTAAAAAGTTAATCACTGTTCAGCAATTGGAAAAATCGGTGTTTTTTCAGCGCTCACCCATTTCTTTTACAGGGCGTTTTAATCAATTGTCAACACCCGGAATTATTGCAGAATTTAAACGTAAATCGCCATCAAAAGGTGTTATTAATCAAACAGCTGATGTGGTTAAAGTTGCGGGCGCATATCTTGATGCGGGAGCGGTAGGTGTTTCGATATTAACTGATATACAATATTTTGGCGGCACGTTTAATGATATTATCAGCGTCAGGCAGGCAATTGATTGTGCTGTTTTACGAAAAGATTTTATTGTAGATGAGTATCAAATTATTGAATCAAAGTCGGTAGGAGCCGATATGATTTTATTGATTGCAGCATGCCTAAGCTCAGACGAGGCCGGCAGATACTATATGTTAGCACATTCGCTTGGATTGGAGGTGCTTTTTGAAGTACATAATGAAGAGGAACTGCAAAAGTGCGGAAAAAATGCCGACCTGATTGGAGTGAATAACCGTAATTTGAAAACATTCAAGGTAGATACTGAAATATCATACCGGCTGATAGAAAAGATACCGGTAGATAAAATAGCCGTTTCTGAAAGCGGATTAAGCCGGCCGGATGAGATATCAAAGCTATATGCAGCAGGATATAAGGGTTTTTTAATAGGCGGATATTTTATGCAATTCGATGATCCGGGTAAGGCATGTTTTGAATTTATTTCTCAAATACAAAAAGTATAATGATTTGTTAATTGATTATAACAGATAATGCAGATAGATTAAGTCGGAAAAAATGAAATATACATTGAAGGTTTGTGGAATGCGCGACAGAACGAATATTATTGAGGTTGCTGCATTGATGCCCGGTTTTATAGGATTTGTTTTTTTTCCGGCATCACCCCGTTACGCGGGTGATTGCATTATGGATGATTTATCTGTTGAGCCGATAAAAACAGGGGTATTTGTTAATTCACCGGTGGATGAAATATTGGCTGTATCAAAACAGTTCGGGCTGGGCGCAGTCCAGCTTCATGGGAATGAGAGCACCAATGTGTGCCAGACACTTAAGCAGGCGGGATTTGTTTTGATTAAGGCCTTTTCCGTTTCAATGGTCAGTGATTTTAATCGCTGTGATGAGTATGCCGGTTGCTGTGATTATTTTTTATTTGATACGGCAACTGAAAAACATGGGGGAAGCGGTATACAATTTGACTGGTTTATTCTTGACAACTATGCAGGAAAATTGCCTTTTTTTCTAAGTGGCGGGATTAGTGTCGCTGATGCAGGAGCGATAAAGCGCATACAGCACCCGCAGTTATTTGGAATTGATATTAATAGCCGGTTTGAGATTGAGCCCGGCATAAAAGATATATCTCTGATTAAAAAATTTATTGATTTATTAAGCTAATGATTATGAAAAATCAGCCAGACAGTAAAGGGTATTATGATAACTTCGGCGGAGCATTTGTGCCTGAAATGCTTTTTCCAAATACCGAGGAGTTGCGAAAAAATTATTTAGCTATCCTCGAAAGTCCGCGATTTAAACAAGAATTTTCAATATTACTTCGCGACTATGCAGGCCGGCCTTCGCCTTTATATCTTGCCCGAAATTTATCTTCACGGTACAACGCATCAATCTATCTGAAGCGCGAAGACCTTAATCATACCGGTTCACATAAAATAAACAATACGCTTGGACAGATATTGATTGCGAAATATCTTGGGAAAACACGGATTATTGCAGAAACCGGCGCCGGGCAGCATGGTGTGGCTACGGCTACTGTATGTTCGCTGATGGGCATGGAATGTGTTGTTTATATGGGAGATACAGATATGAAGCGGCAAGCGCCAAATGTTGCGAAGATGCAGATGTTAGGCGCAGAAGTACGACCTGTATTCAGCGGAAATAAAACATTGAAAGATGCAACCAACGAGGCCATACGCGACTGGATTAATCATGCCGGAAATACACATTATATTATTGGTTCTGTGGTTGGCCCTCATCCTTATCCCGATCTTGTAGCGCGGCTGCAATCGGTAATCAGCATGGAGATGAAGGAACAATTGACTGAAAAAACCGGGAATCCTTATCCGGATTATATCATTGCCTGTGTTGGAGGCGGAAGCAATGCGGCCGGGGCTTTTTATCATTATATTGATTATTCGTCGGTAAAACTGATTGGTGTTGAGGCAGCGGGAAAAGGGATTGATACCGGCGAGACAGCAGCTACCATTGCCATAGGGAAGGATGGTGTGTTGCATGGCAGCCGGACATTGATTATACAGACCGATGACGGGCAGATTATCGAGCCCTATTCGATTTCGGCCGGATTGGATTATCCCGGCATCGGGCCGATTCATGCAGCACTTGCCCGAAGCGGCAGAGCCCAGTATATAGATGCTACAGATGAAGAAGCCCTCGATGCCGCCAGAACCATCACCCGGGCAGAGGGCATTATTCCGGCGCTTGAATCGGCACATGCACTTGCGGCTCTTGAGAAAATAAAGTTTAAGCCCAGCGATATTGTTGTTGTCATTATCTCGGGCAGAGGGGATAAGGATATGCAGCAATATATTTTGAATAATACAAAATAAAATTCTATGAACAGAATAGATGATTTATTTACCCGGAAAAACGGGAATATTCTTTCGGTTTATTTTACAGCCGGCTATCCGTTACTGAATGATACAAACACGATTATTGGGGCATTAGAAAAATATGGAGCTGATATGATAGAGATTGGCATGCCTTTTTCAGATCCTATGGCAGACGGGCCGGTAATACAACAAAGCAACCAGCAGGCACTGGCAAATGGAATGACGATTAAATTGCTCTTTCGACAGCTTTCCTCTATTCGCGAAAAAGTTTCTGTTCCATTATTGCTGATGGGTTATCTTAATCCGGTTTTGCAATTTGGTTTTGAGGCGTTTTGCTCACAGGCGGCTGCGGTTGGAATAGATGGATTGATAATCCCGGATCTTCCGCCGGATGAATATAAAAAGCATTATAAAATGTTTGTCGAGAAAACAGATTTGCGTTTTATTATGCTGATTGCGCCTCAGACCAATGAAGCACGCATCAGAGAGATAGATACAGATGCTTCCGGTTTTATTTATGCTGTATCGGCTTCATCTACTACAGGTGTAAAAGCAGGATTTACTACAGAGCAGATTGCCTATTTTAGCCGGATAGCAACTATGCGCCTGCGACTGCCGGTATTAATCGGTTTCGGTATTTCTGACAGCGCGACATTTCAAATGGCATGTAAATATGCCCGGGGCGCTATTGTGGGAAGCGCTTTTGTTAAACAATTGGCCGAAACAAAGGAGGATGTTGAGAAATGTGTTAAAGAGTTTTGTTTGCGTATCGGCAGACAATAAATTTAAGTAGTTTGTTTTACGGCGAGATATCATTAAATAAATTAGGATTAACCCAAATTCCGCATTGGAAAATGCAGAAATGATTAAGAATTTGTAATTCAGTATTTTTCAAATACTTCAAACAAATTCTAAATCGGGATTAATAAGTCAATCCTTAATAAGATTTTAAGTTGTTGATAATGAACATATTATGTTAATAACTTTTTACGATTAACACGTTAAAATCTGCAAGAAAAGCCGAATTTTGTTAAAAAAACTTGCAGAATTATGATAGGAAAATCACCCAATCAAAACCAGCTTAATTTATTTAAA
>Ga0209381_1001014_pt1 | contig 52013 bp, 44 predicted proteins | sample DewCreD2012metaG_FD_184111 | JGI IMG/M metagenome (GOLD analysis project Ga0209381, IMG submission 184111) | Hot spring sediment bacterial and archeal communities from British Columbia, Canada, to study Microbial Dark Matter (Phase II) - Dewar... ... | reverse complement strand
CCAAGAATTCACGTTGGGCAGACTTGCTCATGGTTGGTTCTTGAGTAACCATGAATATGAGTCAACGTATCAGCGGCGCCCTTGTCCACCTCCCAGCCCCGGTAACATTTATCCTGAGTCAACTCGACGATGCAAATTTTTTGGATTAGGGCTTGCGTGGGCTGTTGAGCTTGATTAGATTTCCCGCCCGCTTTGAGCTGCGGGGGTTGGTAGCTCAGTCGGTAGAGCAGTAGCCTTTTAAGCTATTGGTCCTGGGTTCGAGTCCCAGCCAACCCACCAGATTTTTGCAATTGTGGCGTGACAAAGCCGCGGTCGAAATGTTAATTCCCTGCGGCAGCCAGACCCCATGGTCTAGCGGTTAGGACACCACCCTTTCACGGTGGTAGCCCGGGTTCGAGTCCCGGTGGGGTCGCCAAACCTTCCATCTTCCCAAAAACTCAATATGCTTAGCTGCATGCCTGCCGCGGAAATGTTTTGCCTTGTCGGTTGCGTGAAAAGTGAAATAAAGGTTTGCTTGTGCACATTTGAAGAACGATTAATGGTGATTGGTAACGAAATTTTAAAATCTTACGATCATGAGCGACTCCACTCATCGCAGCGGTTTCAGCACCCGGGCGGTTCACGAAAGTTGTGGTTTCAGCGGGACCACGGGCGCAGTCATGCCGCCGGTTTTTTTGACCAGCACCTTTGCCAGCGGGAATCCCGACGGTTTTGATTACACCCGTTCCGGCAATCCCAATTTTCGGTTGTTGGAGCGAGCGGTGGCCTCGTTGGAGGGTGGACAATATGCCACATGCTTTGCCAGTGGAGTTTCGGCCATTACTGCGGTTTTGAGCACGTTGAAACAAGGAGACCTGGTTTTGGCCGAGGAGAATCTTTACGGTTGCACGTACCGGCTGCTGGAGCGTGTCATGGTCAAATTCGGCGTGCAAACGCGATACGTGGACATGGCGCGTACGGAGCATTGGGGAATCATTCAACGTTTGCGCCCTGCTTTGGTGTGGTTGGAAAGCCCGACCAATCCGTTGTTGAAGATCGTGGATATTGCCGGCGTCAGCGCGGCGGCGCAAGAAGCAGGGGTGCCGGTCTTGGTGGACAACACATTTGCTTCACCCTATTTGCAGAGGCCCCTTGAACTAGGAGCAACGTTATCGCTTTCCTCCACCACCAAATACATCAACGGCCACAGCGATTCTTTGGGTGGTGTGGTAATCACCAATGACCCTGTATGGCAGGAGAAGATGGTTTTTGCACAAAAGGCTTTGGGATTGCAGCCCGGTCCATTTGACGCCTGGTTGACAGCGCGAGGGCAACGCACGCTTGCCTTGCGCATGGAGCGGCATTGTGCCAGCGCGCTGGAATTAGCCTCATGGCTCGAACAGCGGCCAGAGGTCAAATGGGTGCGTTACCCTTATTTGCCAAGTCATCCTCAACATGATTTGGCACGGCGACAGATGGGTGGCGGTTCCGGCATGGTTTCTTTTGAATTAAAAGCCTCTTTGGAAGCCGCGCTGAAGTTTTGCCGCAGCTTGAAGTACATTACCTTGGCCGAAAGCCTGGGCGGTGTGGAAAGTTTGATTTGCCATCCCGCCACCATGACGCATGCTTCTGTGCCGGCTGAGGTGCGACAACAGGTTGGCATTGGAGACGGGCTCTTGAGACTGAGCGTCGGATTGGAAGACGTTGAAGATTTGCGGGCTGATTTGGAATACGCTTTATCGAATCTGCATTCATGAGTGCTTGGGAATTGTTGGAAAATCCACGTTGGAAAGCGGAGGATACAGGCCGGCCTTTGCCGGACGATGAACACGCCGTCTCCATGGCTTTGCCGCGATGGCAGGACGTTGTGGGCTATGAAGAAAAACGTCCTGAATTCATGCAGAAGTTGAAGAATGGGTATCCTCGCTTTGTCATTCATCCTTTGGTTCAACAAGTGGCCATGCGGATGGGGAATTGGAACGCCTGTCTGCCGTTCCCCTCTGCCCGCGTTGCAGAGTTGGCCTTGGCGTTTCTTCGTCGTCACGGGCACGACGGGATGGTTTTGCAAAAGGGCCATTTGTGGGGCGTGGTGACGACTTTGGACGGTGGAATTGTATTGAAAGCCTTCTGGCAGCACACAGGCTTGATTGTTTCAAGCCGCCAGGCCAAAGCCTTTTTGGAGGGACGCTCCGAGCCCTCTGAATCAAAGGAAGTGCGGGCTGCTTTGCGGAGGCATCTGGCGGCATTTTACGACGTGGATGAATCCGACGTTTTTTTGCAACCGACCGGCATGGCTGCCCAGTATGCGGCCTTGGCTGCGGTGCGCGCCTTGCGTCCGGGGCAACCGACGGTGCAGCTAGGTTTCCCGTATGTGGACACCCTCAAATTGCAACAAAAGGCTGGTGAAGGTGCCACCCTCTTGCACCGCTTGGATAGCGTGGAAGAGGATTTGAAAAAGCTGATTGAACGCCAGCCGCTTGCGGCCTGTTTTTGTGAAATTCCTGGCAACCCCCTTCTTGGCTCTGCCGATTTGCGTCGTGTGACTCCTTTACTGCGGGAGCGGGGGATTCCCTTGGTGGCGGACGATGTTGTGGCCACCCCGTTCAACGTGGATTTAAGCAATCACGCCGATTTAATAGCCACCAGTCTGACCAAATATATTGTGGGCACTGCGGACGCGATGGGCGGTGCGGTCATATGCAACCCGCGCTCTACATTTTATCCGCGTTTGAAGGAAGTCCTGCAAACACAGCATGAGGAATTGTTGTGGGGGGAAGAGGCGGCCGTGATTGAACGGCAGGCGCGTGACTTTCCAGCGCGCATGGAAAGACACAACGCCAATGGCCTTTGGATTGCAGAACGTCTCCGTGCCCATCCGGCGATTGAAAAGGTTTGGTATCCCAAGTGGGAATTTGCCGAGGTTTATGAATCCGTTAGACGACCCCGAGGCGGATGGGGGAGTCTGGTGACTTTTTTGCCGCGCAATGCGGAAAAGACATCACCGCGTATTTACGACTGCATGGCAGTAAATAAGGGACCCAGCTTGGGGACGGTGTTCACCCTGGCCTGTCCATTCACGTTACTGGCCCATTACACCGAGTTGGAATGGGCCGAGGAATGCGGCGTTTCCCGTTACTTGATTCGCCTTTCGATCGGGTTGGAAGAGCCGGAAGAATTGTGGCACCGCATTGAAGCAGCCCTCCCCTCTTGAAGGGTGGGCTGCTTCTAATTCAAACTTGGTTGAAGGGTGCCCTATTTAGGGGCCGACGGCGCATTGGTGGCACCTTTGATGGTGGCTCCACCGCTGCGACGGATTTCTGCTTCCAGTTGGGCCGGGGCCTTGTCGGACGAGGGCTTGGTTTGCCGCTGCATCAGACGTTCCCCGCCTCGCATGTCTTGATAAAGGCCGCGCCGCATCCACTCCAAGCGCAATGCAATGTGGTGTTCCTCGGTCAGTTTCTTTTTCTGTTCGCTGACAATCTTCAAGTCATTGAACTGGCGCTCCAATTCCGCTTTCTCAGCCCTCAAACGTTGTAATTCCTTGAGTAAAAAATCGTTTTGGCCGGTGGCTGCTGCCAGTTGTTTCTCGGTTTCGCTGATTTTCACTTCAAGTTGCGCAATTTGATTGGTCAACTGCTCCATCGTGCGCGTCAAAACCTCCCGTTCCTTTTCCAATTCTGCAATTTTGGTGGTGTGTCTCGCGATTTCTTTTTCTGCGACAGCCGCAGCCTCGGCAGCGGCCTTTTTGACTTGCTCAATCTCCTGTTTAAGGTCGTCCCGCTCGGAGGTGACTCTTTGCAAAGTGCCTTCGAGGCGTTTGGTTTCGGCTGTAAGCGTATCCACCTTGCGGCGCTCCGTCACCAATTGATTGGTCAGATGGTTGTTAACTTGTTGCAGCTCCTCCACTTTGGAAGAAGTGGTGGCCAAGGTGTTGGAAATTTCCACCCAATTAGTTTTTTGGAGGGTGACAGATTCCTTTTCTCGTTCCTTGACCTTGCGGCTGACGTTAATCAGGGCTACACCCAAAAAAACGCACACCACCACCAATACCAGGATTGCCAGTTTAGCTCGCATAGATGTTTTCCTATTCCAACAGGGTTCTAAATGTTGGACGCCTTCCCACGGCCATTTTTATCAAAGAAAATTCGGGCTGACCAAGATTTTTTCATGAAAAACCGGACCTATGGTTGATGGTCATTATTTCTTTGCCGGAGGGTTGGTGGAAGGGGCGGTTTTTGGTTTGGGGACCCGCTCCACTAAAGAAACGCGCACCGCCTGGTTGGATTTGAGGGTGTGAAAGGCAATCCAAACTTCGTCCCCCGCACGTAGTCCATTGGCGCCCGGCGCATTGATATAATTTTCTATCTTTTCAGGGACTTTTACGCCGTATCGGCGGATGATCATGGCATTGATTTGGTAGGAACTTGAGGTCCCCCATGTGAGCTCACCGTGTCCACACGTTGGAGTCAGGCCGCAATTGGGTCCGCCTTGTGGACAGAAGCGAGCCACTTTCACGGACAACACCTTGCCCAAGGCAATGCCCAACCCGGCAGCATCCGAGGGGACCCCGGCACGAAACCATCGCATCATGGCAGGGGAAATCTTTTGCTCCAAACCTACTTCATCATAGGAGTCCCCGCCATGGTTTTCCTGGGCTGCCAGCGGCAGCAATAACCCCCAAAAGACCATCGTAGATATGACAAGCCTTTTCACAGTGGTCAAACATGCCATCTTCCCGACTGCGAGGCAATCACGGCTTTGCTTTAATGTCGGCGTAAAGGGATTCGGTGGTCCAAACGCCGTATTTGTTGGTAGTCCAAAGGCGGAAGGTCTGTGAGTGTTGGTGAATCGGTTTCTTGCAAGATAGCCCTGGCGCGAGCCTGCAATTCCAGCCAGCGTGGCCAATCCAAGGGTGGAGCGTGGGCGATTTGCCGCAACGTGCTTCTCCATTCAATGATAATGCGGTCTATGTCTCCAATGCCCAGCCAATCATTGACGAAACGATGTTTACTCTCCGGTTGCCGATGGACCGACGCCACGATTTGCTCTGCTCCGGCCCCATAATGCGGTGGCAGTCCGTTTTCCAAATACCCCGGAATGGTTTGGAGGCCGTAAAGCTTTTGGCAGGCTATTGCGAGCCGGCCTGCCCAACGACTTTCTTCGCCCGAAAAACGGAAACCCGCGTCGAGGTTGGCCAATTCGTAAATCATTTCTTCCAAGGGACAACTTTCATCCTCCAAACCCGCGGCTATGGCCAGACCATCGCCTTGATGGAAAAAACTGACCACGCGTCCCCGACGGGTCGGCACGCCATGGGCATCCACCAAACCCAACCGGCGCCAAAGTGAAGCAGCGCCACTGGCCGTGGGCAATTGTCGGCAGGTTTGAATGTGGGCACAGTGTTGGCAATCAAGCGGAAGAATTTCCCGGGTCAGGGGTTTCCAAATGGGGACACCATGCGCATCCACTGCAACGCGCAACGGCATCTGGGCCATACTTGCCAAAGCTAAAAGTTTACGCCCATTTTCCTCGAACCGGACGACTGGCAATCGCTGGGACGCCAACCGCTGGCGAAGCAAGGGTTTTATTTTGTTTTCCCATGATTCTCTTGTGGTGATGCGCCCATGCCAATGACACAAGCGACGCACCCATTTGACGAGTTGGATCCGGTCATCGCCCAAGATTTCAGCAACCGTGATGGCACGGCCATATATGGGCCATCCCTCCGGTGTTTTTTCCAGAATGACCAGGGCTCCATGCCCCAATTTTTCCAAAGCTTGAGGGGTGGCCAACGCTGGCAACCATTGAAGTTTCTCACGCAATTCAGCGCGACATTTTTGCGTTTCTTCATCCTTGTCCTCCGGGGATAAAAGTTTGAGGGCTTCCACCAAGGGAGGAGGGGGGGATTGCAAAACTTGCACCTCACCTGCCGGGCATTCTTTGAGAGGAGGCAGTGGTTGCCACTCGGCACGACTGTTGAGCATTTGTTGGACTCTGCGGCGTACGTGTCTGGCCCGCTCGGCATCCGTTTTCAAGCCACAAGGGGCGTTGGGGTGCTTCAAGCATTCCTCAACACCCAAGGTCACGGTGCGGCTTGTGAACAAACGTTGTTGTACCTGTACGGCGTCGGCATAGGGGTCACGCCCCGCCTCGGCCGATGCTGCCATGAGACCCAAAAGAGTGTTCCAGTCCACCATGCCATTGCGGCGCAAGTGTGAAGGATAACCGTCCCTCAACCTTATTTCATTAGGGCCTACAAGAACGTAACCCGTTTCGTCAATACCCCGGCGTCCCGCGCGTCCGAACATTTGCAGGATTTCATCCGGGCGAAGGGATTGCTCCAATTGATCCCGGCGGTAGGAATCGCCCGCCAGCGCCACACTCCGGAGGGAGAAATTAATGCCCGCAGCCAGTCCCATCGTGGCCACCACGACGCGCAAAGCGCCAGCTTTGGCCAGGGGCTCAACCACTCCAGCACGCGCGGCATAACTCAATCCACTGTGATGGTACGCAATTCGGGCCCTAAGCATTCGGGCGAGATTTTCGCCCACCAGACGCTTTTGCTCCAAGGTCAACGAAAGGGGGTGGGGACAAGGCAATTGGCGCGTCAGCTCGGCGGCGATGCTTTCGGCGTTAGCCCGCCGTGGCGCAAAAAGCAGAATTGGGCCCAAACCTTCTGCCAAAGCGCGGGCGCAAAATCGCGCCCAATATCCCCGGATTTCCGACGGCAGACGATAACTCAGGCGCTCCACGTCTACTTCTTCGAGGGGTACCGGCCGAATTTTATCTTCAATGAGAACTGCCTTGCGACCCAGTCGGCGGAGCCAGCGGACAATGTCTTGCGGATTGGCTACGCTCCCGCTCAGTAAAAGGAGCTGGGTTTGAGGCGGGGCAAGAGCAATAGCCAATTCATAATTTAAACCTCGGTCCGGATCGCCCAGGAGCTGATATTCATCTACAACCAACAGGCTGGGGCCCATGCCGCGAACAAGGCGATACTTTTGAGTCTCCAAGGTGGCGACTAAAATAGGGGCGTCCAAGTTTTCGGCAAGATCACCGGTGGCGATCCCAACATTCCAACCGCGGGCACGCCACTCAGCCAATTTATCATTGGCCAGTGCACGGGTGGGGACGGTGTAAATGGCTTGTCCGCGGTTTTTGCCCTGCTTCGACCAAAGTTCAAAAATGAGTGTTTTACCGGCACCGGTTGGGGCTTGGACCACCACATCTTTGCCTTCCCGCAAGGCATTGACCGCTTGTTGTTGCCAAAGGTCAGGCACCACCACCGATTGACTCAGGGCAGCAGCACCGTTTATGGCATCTTTCAGCGTGTCCACGCGTATAGCTTAATGCACCTTTTCTCAGGGGTGAAGCCTACGAAAAAGAGAAATGTGTGAAGCAAATGAAGATTGTCAGGTTTGGCAACGTCTGGTAGCAACGGACGACATAACATGACCGGTGCCAATAACGAGCCACATCAAACCCTGACCTTGGAAACATTGGGATGGGACACTTCTTGGGAGACTCATCTCCAAGCGTTGGGTCAGGCGCAATGGGCCCCCGGTAGGGTGGTGGTGGAGGATAAACACCATTACGTTGTTTTTACCCGGCACGGCGCTTTGAGGGCGCGGGCTTCGGGGCGGTTATTGCATCACGCCGTTGATCCCTCTGAACTGCCCAAAGTCGGTGATTGGGTGGCGTTGGTGGCTTATCCCGCCGAGGAAAAAGCCATTATTCAAAAAGTGCTTCCCCGCAGAACCAAATTGGCCAGAAAAGTGGCGGGAAAAGAAGTAACGGAACAACTTTTAGTGGCCAATGTAGATACCGCGTTTATCGTGCAAGCGTTGGACAACACCTTCAACCCCCGCTTGTTGGAACGTTTTCTGGTGATGGTGGTGGATGGCGGTATTCAACCGGTGGTATTGCTCAACAAGTGCGATTTGAGCAACGAGGTCGAAGCCCAAATGGCCCAAGCGCGCCAAAGTGCCAACATGGCACCCGTCCTGGCTGTCAGTGCCAAAACAGGCAAGGGCATTTCAAAATTGCAGGAATTTATCCAACCTCGGAAAACCGTCGTTTTTTTGGGAATTTCCGGGGTAGGAAAGTCCAGTCTCATCAACCGGTTGTATGGCTCGGAAGTAGCCGCCACGGCCGAAGTGCGGGAGTCAGATCATAAAGGACGCCATACCACTACATGGCGTGAATTGATCGTGTTGCCCAATGGTGGTCTGGTCATTGATACACCCGGCATGAGGGAGTTTCACTTGTGGATGGCCGGAGAAAGTTTACCGGAAGCATTTCCGGACATTTTCGCACTGGCTGCCGGCTGCAAATTCAATGATTGCACGCATTCCGTCGAGAAGGGGTGTGCCGTGCAGGCCGCGGTGGCCGCTGGCCTACTATCACCGGAGCGTCTGGTCAGTTATCAAAAACTCCGGCAGGAATTGGCTTTTTTGGAAAAAGCCGGCCGCTTGCGACATCGCCGCTCTGGCGGGCGGCCACGCGACTTTTTGGCTGCTCATGATGATGATGTGTGATTAATCCGTCGTTATTGGAAGCTTGCAGCAGTCTTGACCGCGGACGCCTTGTGAAGCAAATTTAATCACATGAAGCCAGCAGCTAAATTGCCGTCTCCCAGCGAGGTTCAGGAAAAAACCGTCAGAAAAATTGACGAGGAACGCGAGGCGTTGAGACGGCGCATGATGATGTGGGATGGGGGCAAACACAGTCGGATTACCCTCTACGACCTGACCAACAAACAGGAACTCCTCCTGGAATTGGAAGGACTGGGCTGGAAGCGCTACCAAGACATTGCGGTTGAGCCGCATGATTGGGTGATATCTTGCGGGGCAGCCCTGCCAACACCCAAAGAACTTTACGAGGCCTTGGAAAAGGAGCATGGGGCCGTCATTCAACGGGAGCTGATCCGGCTTCGAGACGATGTTTTGCCGAGGATACAACGGTCAGCCCAACAACGCGGAATCTATACCTGTGCCGGGCTGCATCCGTTTGTAGTGAATTACTTGATGGAGAGTTTGCGGGAAAGTGGATGGTGGGTGGATTTCGCCCCTTACACCATGGGGGTCGAAAAACAATTGATCATCAGCCCCAAAACCAAGACTTGAGGCAATTCTCGTCTTAAAGGCGCCTCACTCAGATTACCTGAGGTTCCCACCCTTTTCGGTATTCCCGTGTCAAGTAACGGTTGGCTTCAGGACGATTGGTGACAATGGCACGCCGTGCATCCCAAAGGAGACGCTTGCCTCCCAAACGCAGAGATACGGCTGCCAAATTAAACGCTTCGGTAATTGGCCCCGCTAGTGCAAAATCGCCGTCTGTCTTTTTACCTTCGCGCAAAGCGTGAGTCCAATTCGGTACTTCGCGGGGAGGTGGTTGCAGCGCGTCAATATCCTGTTTGGGTGTGGGGAGCACTCGCGGATTTTGCCCCAAGAAGCCGGCTATAATAATTCGTTCGTCACCCACCCACATCATGCCCTCAGGCGGCAATTCACCGCCTTCTCTTTCCAGTTCAGGGGGAGTGGGGGGACGCATGCCGCCATCATACCAAAATAAATTTAATTCTGGCCGGTCGCCCTGGGCTGCAAACTTAAAACGCACTGTAGATGCCACGGGGAAAGAGAAATCATTTTGGATTACTACACTCACCCCGTTGCGCACTTCGCATACATGACTAGGGGTGGATTCCACCAAGATGGGGGCCTCAAGATTCAGTTCCTGAAACACCCGCCAAAGGCTGTAGTGACCCATGTCTGCAATGGGGCCACCACCAAATTCATACCAGCCCCGAAAAACCGCGTGGGTGTAATGAGGGTGGTATGGCCGTGGAAGGGATGGGCCCAACCATAAATCCCAATCAAAACCTGCAGGAATGGGCGGACGGTCCGTGGGGATGGTGGAATACTGCGGCCATACAGGGCGGTTGCTCCAATTATGGATTTCTTTCAACCGCCCGATCACGCCTTGTCTAACCCAATGCGCAATGCGCCGAACTGCATCGCCCGCATTGGCAGGCAGGAAATGGGTGGCAGCACCGGTTTGCCGCGCTGTTTCGATGACCCATCGGCCTTCAAAGACACGATTGGCCAAAGGCTTGTGAGTGACCACCTTTTTCCCTTTTTTCATCGCTTTTACGGCAATCACGGCGTGGAGGTGGTCGGGAGTCATTATTTTGACCAGGTCCACATCTGGTGCACTGTCCAAAAGTTCGCGGAAATCAGTTAAGGTTTTAACCACACGAAATTGTGATTGTCCTCGTTGCTGTGCGTAAGCCCCTTCAATCATTTCCTTGGCCACATCACGTCCGCCGGGGATGCCAGGGCGGTCCTTGCGCCAGGACGGTTTGCCGATGGCTGCAGCCACCATGCTGCGGATGCCGTCGGCGGACCAGTCCACGTAATCATGCGAGTCCTTGTTGGGGTCACAAGCGGCGACAAATTGAAGCTCAGGTTGTTTGAGTTCATGGGCCATCTCTCGCAGCCCTTGAGTGCCGCATCCCACCAAGGCCACGGTCATTTTTTCGTTGGGTGAAATTTGTCCGGCTCCTCCCAAGACATGACGAGGTACTAGTGAGAAGGCGGCCGTACTTGCAAGCGCGCCCCGAAGAAATTGACGCCGTTTCATAATATTTGGATTTGGTCGGTAAGAGGCACTCTAAACTTCGGACTGTCCCAAATCAAGCCATCCCTCATCCTCAGGGTTTTGACAGGGGCATTAATGCCTGAGGTCAGCCGACGTATCCCAATCTTGAAGGACGGCGGGACTGGGGGAAGGCCACTCGTAAATGTCGTGGGAGTGGGCGTGCAGCAGTCCCCTTAAACCCACTTCATCATGTTGGCTCATGATTTCGGGCACATGCAAGGCCGACAAAATCAAGGGATGTCCTCGACGGCCTTGATAAACCGGCACCAACAGGCTGTGCCTGCAAGTCTTCCAAGCACTCAACATGGAAGAGATAAGGGGGGCATCCAACGCGGGCATGTCTGCAGGAGTGATCAACAAAGTTTTTGTTTCAGGAGGTATGGCACGGAGGCCATACCTAATTGAGTCGAGCATTTGGCTTTCCGGCATGGGATTTTCCACCCATTGCAGGTGCGGACTCTGAAAGGTGGCGCGTAAATCGTGGGCGTCGGGGCGCACAACAATCAAAAGGCGGTCCACAAGATGTTGAGGGAATGCAGTTGCTACTTTTCTCAAGAGAGGCACTCCATCCACAGGCAGCAGGAGTTTTTGGGTGCCCATCCGCCGGGAGCGACCGGCTGCCAACAGAATGGCGACAATCATGGTTCAAATGAGAGAGGAATGCGCGGGGCGGAGCCTTTGCGTCGCACGGCAATGATTTGTGCCATGATTGCCGTGGCAATTTCCTGCACACTCACAGCGCCGATGTCCAATCCAATGGGCGCGTACAGCTTTGCCCACTGTTCCTCAGTGGCCCAACCCCGCTCGATAAACATCTTGCGCATTAGTGGAACCTTCCGCCGGCTGCCAATCATACCAAGATACCCCATCTCGCGGTGGATACAGGCGCGCAGGGCCTCGGCATCCTTTGAGTGTCCACGGGTGGCGAGTACAATGCTTGTGTCGCGGTCCATGGGCATGTTTCTCAAAATTTCCTCAATATTGCCGCATTCGGTGCGGACGTGCGGAGGGAACAAGTCAGGTTGTGCAAACTCAGGTCTGTCTTCGACAACGATGACTTCAAATCCGAGCAACGCAGCTTGTGCAGCCACGGCTTGCCCCACATGCCCACCACCGACCATGACTAAACGTGGGATTGGCAATAGAGGCTCCATTAACATTTCTCCACGCTGACCGGCAACGGCAGGCAGGTACAGAGCTTTTCCGCCCCTCATGCATTCTTCTTGCAGGGCTGATGGAGGCGGGGCGGGTAATGGAGCCGGTTCTCCATTTGGAAGAAATGCACTTTGCACTTGCCAAGGGGATGATTCATTTAATTGTGTCACCCACCAACCCCTTTCGCGTCTGTCCAACGCCAATAGCACTTTATGCAGTTCATTCTCGGCTGCCCAGGGATTCGGGTCCACCACAAGACGCATGCGCCCGCCACATATCGGGTCCGGGTTGGGAGGCCCTGAACCGTGAAGGTCAAAGTCAAAAACGATGACCTGCTGAGTCTGCAGGGCATCGCAGGCAAACCGTATTGCGGCCGCCTCTACTGCGCCACCTCCCACAGTCCCATGAATGACACCGCTGGGCTCGACGAGGGCTCTTGCTCCAGCAGGCAACGGCGTCGAGCCATGCGCCATGATGACGGTAACCACCGCAAAAGGACGGTTTTCCTCAAGAAAAGAAGCCATTTTGCGCCACAAGGCGTGAGGAGCAACGGGATGGGTTGCCTGCAAAGAAGGGGAGTTCACGCGGGTTGAGCTTCGGCCAGTCGGATGGGCATGGCACGCACACGCCGGCCCGTGGCATGATAGACGGCGTTGGCAATGGCGGGCGCTATCGCGATGATGGGCGTTTCTCCTCCGCCGGCGCTTGGCAAATCTGGGCGATTGAGAAGGTGAATCTCCATTTCCGGGACATCGGCGAAGCGGGGAACCGGATACTTGCTGAAGTTGGCGTTGCGCATCTTTCCATTGAGAAATTGCATTTCTTCACGCAAAGCCGGGCCCAATCCCATCAGAATACAGCTTTGAACTTGTGCCAATAAATTATCCGGGTTGACGATGGCGCCGCACTCAAACACCTCGCACACGCGCTTGACTGTGATGGTTTGCAGGGTGGGATCCACGCCAATTTCGACACACGCTGCCACCACTGAATTTTTCTCCGTACCACAGGCCAGCCCAACACCTGTGTTGGGGATTTTTTGGCGAAATCTCTCCTGCCAGTTGAACCTTTTAGTCGCTTCCAACAAAACAGCGCGGATTCGCTCATTTTCCAAGTGGGCCAGTCTGAATTCAAGCGGGTCACGGCCGGCCCTGGCCGCCATTTCATCCATGAAGGCTTCACGGGCAAAATTGTTTGCTGTTGCTGCCAGGGTTCGGTAGGACCCTTGTCGCAAGGGCGAATTGGAGCCTACATGGCGGCTCCGCGCTTTGTTAATTCGATAAGGGGTGTCCACCGCTGCAGCTCCGGAGTTGATGTTCACGAAATGCCACGTGGTCAAACGCCCTTCGGCATCCAAGGTTGCTTCTACATCAATGACTGCGGCGGGACGAAAATAAGCCCATGTAAATTCTTCCTCGCGTGTCCACTGGATTAACACGGGTTTTCCTGCGGCTTGAGCAAGCCGTGCGGCCTCGATGGCTGCTTCCGCAGTGTGTTTGCCGCCAAAGCCACCACCAAAATCCGGCACCACCACACGCACATTTTCATTCGACAGACGAAAGACGCGACTCAGTTCTGCATGATACCCAAAAGGTGCCTGTGTGCCGGTCCACACCGTCAGTTTGCCGTCCTTCCATTCCGCCAATGCGGTGCGCGTCTCCATGGGTGCATGTTGTACATACGCTACATGGTAGGTTGCCTTGTGCCGATGTGCTGCTTGTGCGGCTTCATCCTCAAATGGATTGGGGGGCACTCCACCTTGGGCGCGCTGGCGCAGATAATCATAAATTTCCCGTGAAGAGGGATGTGGGGAAGGCTCCCAACGAGCAGTGGCTTCGACGGCCTTCAAGGCTTGCTCGGCCAGCCATGTATTCGGCGCTGCCACTCCAACAAAAGAGCCGTCTTGGACCGCCACCACTCCTTCTAATTTGCGGGCTGGTTCCAAGTCAACCGAAAGCAGATGGGCGCCGAAAGACGGTGGCCGCAGCACTTTGCCGTATAACATGCCCGGGCGTCGCAAATCAGAAGGGTACGTGTGAGCCCCCGTGACCAAAGCCTGCCGGTTCACTTTGGGAAGCGAACGGCCCATGACTCGCCACTGCGAAACAGGCGTGACTTGCACATCTCCCGGGGGACGTTCTTGCAACAGTTTTTCCGCTTCACCGCTGGCCGCCAAGTCGGCGTACGTCATGGAGCGGCCACTAGGGGGATGGGTGACTTGCCCGTTTTCCAACTTTAAAGCAGCGATTTCCACCCCCCATTTATTCGCAGCCGTCCTCATGAACAATTCACGCGCGGCAGCGGCAGCTTGGCGGACAGCGGGCACTGTTGAGGGAGTGGTGCGACTGCCAGCGGTTATGCCATCGTCGGGAGTCAGCCCGGTGTCTGCCATAATCATTTGCACGCTTTCCGGTGGCACCCGCAATTCTTCCGCAGCGGCTTGGGTCAATTCGGTGCGTGCGCCTTGGCCCATTTCAATTTTACCCGTCATTACGGTGATTTTCCCATCCCGCCCTATGTGGAGACGGGTTGCCAGGCGGCCCCCACCTCCACGTCCCCCACGGGCCTGAGCTTGCGCTGTTTCAAGACTCGCCACAAAAAGCAAGCCGGCACCAAGAATTTCCACAAACTGCCGGCGGTCCATGCCAAAATCGAACTCGACGGCATCCGCAGTCTCGCCGTCTTCGGCGCCACAAGGAATGTTGGGGGGGATGAAAACGCTCATGTCTTTTTGCGATGTTCAGTCACGGCGCGTTGGACGGCCTGCAAGATTCGGGGATAACCGCAGCAACGGCAAATGTGAGGATTCATCCATGCCACGATTTCTTCACGTGAAGCGGAGGGGTTTTGGCGCAATAAAGCCACTGTGGCCATAATCATGCCTGAGGTGCAATAACCGCACTGCATGGCACCTTCTTCAAGAAAAATTTGTTGGACAGGGTGGAGCCGCCCATTTTCAGCAAGACCTTCAATCGTTGTAATTTCATGCCCGACGGCATCCTTGACGGGAATTAAACAAGAGTGTTCGCGGCGTCCGTCCATCAAAACGGTACACGCCCCGCATTGGCCTTCGCCACAACCATATTTGGTGCCGGTCAGCCCCAAATCCTCCCGTAAAACGTGGAGCAAGGGACGCAACGGCTCGGTATTCACCGTATGGCGCCGGCCATTGACCATTAAAGAAAAGTCGGTAGCCATGGCTGTGTTACGTTTTTATTACCACCGGCATCCTCAGGCAAGTGGGAATTGGGCGGGATTTTGATAAAAATGTTCATTTTCATGAAAAATGCCGTGCCGCCGATCTGCATCTTGCCAAGGAAATGAGTTGACGCCGCTGTTGGTTTTTCTTTTGCTGCGCGCAATGGTTTACTTATGTCAATGACGACACAGTCAAAAATGGGCAAAGACGGCTGGACTTGGGAGGCCGTCAAGGATTGTTTTCAACGCTACGTTGTACCTAGCTACGGGCGATTTGATTTATGTCTGACGCGCGGGCAAGGGGCTTGGGTGTGGGATATTCATGGTCGTCGTTATTTGGATTTGGGTGCCGGTATTGCCGTATGCAGCTTGGGCCACGCCAATTCAGAACTTGCTGAAGCTCTGGCCAATCAAGCTCGGACGCTTGTTCACGTCTCAAACCTTTACTATCACCCGTGGCAGGGCGAGCTGGCCGAGCGGCTGAGTGGACTGATCGCACCGGGGAAAGTGTTTTTTGCCAACAGCGGGGCTGAAGCCAACGAGGGTTTGTACAAATTGGCCCGGCGATTTGGACATGAGGAAGGGCGATTTGAAATCCTGACGGCTCTCAATTCCTTTCATGGACGTACTTTGGCGGGGATTGCGGCAACAGGCCAGGATAAGGTGAAGAAAGGTTTTGGACCATCAGTCCCAGGTTTTCGGCATATTGCGTTTAATGATTTAAAGGCTGTTGAAGAGGCCATTTCGCCAGCAACTGTTGCTGTATTAATCGAGGGTGTACAAGGGGAGGGCGGTATTACACCGGCAACGCCGGAATATTTGTTGGGTTTGCGGCAATTGTGCGACAAGCATCGGTTGCTGTTGATGATGGATGGTGTGCAGTGCGGCTATTTCAGAACGGGCCGTTTCCAAAGTTTTCAACGCATCCTCGAAGGGATGGCCGAGGGTGCAGCTTTTCTGCCTGATGCAATATCCATGGCCAAATCCTTGGCAGGCGGAATACCAATGGGAGCCTTCTGGGTGCGGCAACCGTATGCCGATTTGTTGGGGCCTGGGAGTCATGCCACGACATTTGGCGGTACACCATTGGCATGTGCTGCGGCGCTCAAGGTTTTGGAAATCGTCGAGCGGGATAATTTGGCCGACCATGTGCGCAACGTGGGCGAGTGGATGAAAAGTGAACTGGAACGATTGGCAGCCAGCCATCCGCAATGGGTGAAGTCAGTCCGCGGCTTGGGATTCATGCTGGGCTTTGAGTTGGCAGATAAAGCGGAGATTCCAGCTTTTGCAAAGTTTGAAAAACCGGCGTCCCTGCAAATGGTACAGCGGCTTCACGAGGCCGGAGTTTTAACAATTCCCTCGGGCAACCAAGTCATCCGGTTGCTTCCACCGTTGAACTTGACCCGCGAAGAAGCCGCTTTGGGCATCCAAAAAATAGGTGAAGTCCTGCAATCCCTTGGCTAAGGGGGACAGTAAATCACCGATCGTCCGGCCGTTCCAAAGTGAGCGGCTCCGACCACGCCTCCGCATTTTTTAACTGGTTACGCAGGAATTTTTGCAAGTCAGCGGTTTCGGCCAGAAGCACGAAATATTTGTCCTCGGCATTATCACCGGGATTCACCCGCCATTGATGACGCAGGACATTTGGATTCTTTTTCAACCATTTTTCCATCCATTCGTAGGAGAGACTTTGCAGCGTTAAACGGCCATCGGACAGCTTAACGCGGACAACGCAGTGGGAGGGAATGGGCGGCGGCATTGTTTCAGATTCAATGCTGCCAAACAAATCCAAGAACCAATGTTCCTCAAGTTTGAACAGGTGTCCGGTCATTTTGGAGGTTTTCTCTTGGTTGGTGTAGGTGATGAAATACGCTTTTTCTTCATTTCGGTCTGGTTCAAAGTGCCATTGCTGACCATGGCCGGTCCAACGCCCCAGCAGGGCTGGTTCAAAAATTAAGTCCTTTTCTTGATAAAAGGGATGCACGGAAATGACCAAACAACCCGTGAGGCTTGCCATGGCCAAAACAAGAAAAAACCATGCTGCCTTTTTGGACAGGTCATTACAACAACATCGGAAAAGTATGGGCTTCATAGTCTAATTAAAAAAAGTCGTGCGAAACGCGAAATTCGGCACCTGCTTCAGTCATCAACATGCCATGATCATGGTGTGGAAACAAGCCTCCCCTGCAGTTGGCATTTTCATTTTTGAGAGCGGCGAGGGAGTTGCTTTGCAATCAAGTATGATAAAGCCTGCCGTATTTGTAGAGCGCGACGGGATACTCAACCGGCCGCGGGTGGAGCGTGGCAAGGCGGTTCCACCCACGGCCTTGAGTGAATTTGAAATTTGTGTGGAAGCCTTGCCGTTGCTCCGGCGTTTGAAAGATCGGGGTTTTCTCCTGATTGCAACCACGAATCAGCCGGGGATTTCCAGAGGATACCTCTCACGGTTTGAATTGGACCGGATGCATGGGTTGTTGCGGCAGATTTTCCCTCTGGATGATTTGTTTTTTTGTCCGCACGATGAAATGGACGAATGCCCGTGCCGGAAGCCGCGGCCTGGTTTGCTGATTGAGGCCGCCTACAAATGGCACATTGATTTGGCAAGGTCGTTTGTAATAAGCGACAAATGGCAGGATGCAGAGGCGGCGCGATGGGCGGGGTGCATCTCAGTCATCATCCGATCTCCGCACAACGGCGCGGGGCATCATGATTGCGTTGTGCCGGACCTCCGCGCTGCGGTGGAAAAGATTATCCAACTTCATAGTTTAAGTTGTTCCTTTGATGAGTGACAGGGGTTAAATTTCTGCCAAGGAGTCAAGCTTGGGCTTTGCATGTGAGGCGGTCTGATGCTAATTACAAGGCCGATGAATCTTGCAACCCAATGGCATGCTGCTGCTTCACGGGAACCGAAAAAGACGGCCTTGTTTTGGGGTGATGAATTATATACCCATGCCCAACTCCTCACTCAGGCCTACGGAGTGGCGGGTGAATTAAGGCGGCTTGGGGTAAAAAGCGGAGACCGTGTGGGATTGTGGCTTAAAAATTGTCCGGGATTTATTCCATCCTTGTTTGGTATTTTCATGGCTAATGCCGCAGCGGTCCCCATCAATAATTTTCTCAAAGTCGAGGAAGTGGCATACATGGTGCAAGATGCAGGGATTCGACATCTTATCACCGATGCCTCCATGGCCGAAATGGCACAAAAATTAGTCGAAAAATGCCCAGGCTTGGTTATTTGGTTGATTGAAAACACTCCGGTTGTTTCTCCAAAAGAAGTGAGCCTCCCACCCGTTAGTTGTGAGCGTGAGGAGAAAGATTTGGCGGTATTGATTTACACCTCCGGCACGACAGGGCGTCCAAAGGGTGCCATGTTGACTCATGGAAACTTGCTGCACAACATTCGGAGTTGCCAAAAGATGCTTGAAAGCACTTACGGGGACCGTTTTGTGCTGCTTTTGCCCATGTTTCACAGTTTCATGTTGACGGTGTGCGTGCTGCTACCCCTGTGCACCGGTGCTTCAATTGTTCTCATTAAATCAGTGCATCCGGCTAAAAACATCATCATGGAGATATTGCGGCATCAGGGCACGATTTTACCGGCTGTGCCGTCTTTCTTCCGGCTGTTTGCGCAGGCTGAGTTGCCGCCGCAGCTTCCGTTGCGGTTGTGCATTAGCGGGGGGGCGGCGTTGCCGGTGGAAATTTTGCGGGAATTTAACCGGAAGTTTCCTCTGCCACTGCTTGAGGGGTATGGTTTGAGTGAGACCAGCCCCGTGGCCAGTCTCAACCCGATTCGTGGCCCGTGGAAGGAGGGCAGCATTGGGATACCCATCCCGGATGTAGAAATGAGCGTCCAAGACGACCAAGGAAATCAACTGGGTCCAAGAGAGATTGGAGAAATATGTATTCGTGGAGGCAATGTCATGGCCGGGTATTGGAATCAACCCGAGGCCACGGCTGCTGTGATGCGCGGGGACTGGCTTTTGACTGGCGATGTGGGGTACAAAGACGAGGACGGTTACTTCTATATAACCGACCGGAAAAAGGACATGTTGATTGTCAACGGCATCAATGTTTATCCGCGTGAAATAGAGGAATTGATTTACCAGTTTCCGGGAATTCGCGAGGCTGCCGTTATTGGAGTGCCTGATGTCCGTCGTGGGGAACAACCCGTGGCTTTTGTTTCACTTAATGAAGGGGCTCAGTTGGACGAATACGCCTTGTTGCGATGGCTGCGGGAACGCATTGCCCATTACAAAGTCCCTCGAAAGGTGACCGTGTTGCCTGCCTTGCCGCGCAACGCGACAGGCAAGATTCTCAAGACAGAATTGCGGCGAATGGTCACGGAACAGGTGGAGTGACGTTTTTCGCCAACGGTTAAAACTTTGAGTTCCCGGCGCCTTGCGATATAGTTGGCGCCGTGGAAATTCAAGAGTTTGATTTGGTGGTCATCGGGGCGGGGCCGGGGGGCTATGTGGCGGCCATCCGTGCCGCACAATTAGGACTCAAAACCGCATGCGTGGACAAAGAGGCGATGCTGGGGGGGACTTGTCTGCGCATCGGCTGCATTCCAAGCAAAGTTTTATTAGAATCCAGTGCCAAATATCACGAAGCGCTTAAAAGTCTGGTGAATCACGGGATTCGGGTTAGCGGGGTAGCTTTGGATTTACCGGCCGTCCTCAAGCGGAAGGAGCAGGTTATTCAAACGTTAACCAAAGGCATCGAAGGCCTTTTCCGTAAAAACAAGATTACCCGGTTTCAAGGTGTTGCGGGCTTCCAGTCACCCTCGGAGGTTCAAGTCCAAGGGCGGGACAACCTTCGTTTGCGTGCGCGCAATTTCATCATTGCCACAGGCAGTGTTTCAGCGCCCCTGCCGGGTGTTGAAGTGGACGGCGAGCGGATAGTCACCAGCACTGAGGCGTTGTCGTTTTCCGAAGTGCCCAAGCGGTTGGTGGTTATTGGTGCCGGATACATCGGTCTTGAATTGAGCTGCGTTTGGCAACGATTTGGTGCGCAAGTGACCGTATTGGAGTATCTGGACCGCATCCTCCCCGGAATGGACGAGGAAATGGCCCGGGAAGCCCAGAAAATCTTCACACGACAGGGGTTGGATTTTCAGCTCAACACACGGGTAACTTCTGTCCGCCGCGATGGGGCTACATGCGTTGTGGAGCGCGAGGGTGGCGAACCATTGTCTTGTGATTATGTGCTGTTATCGGTGGGCCGGCTGCCAAATACCGAAGGACTGGGGCTTGAGCGTGTTGGAATTCAATTGGAGAAGGGGCGGATTCCGGTGAATGACTGTTTTGCCACGACGGTGCCGGGCATTTATGCCATTGGCGATGTTGTCAGAGGCCCCATGTTGGCGCACAAAGCGGAAGAAGAGGGTGTTGCATGTGTGGAGGGAATTGTCTCAGGACACGCCCATGTTGATTATGATTTAATCCCCGGTGTGGTTTACACACATCCCGAAATAGCTACGGTCGGAAAGACGGAATCCGAACTTCAAAAGCAAGAGATTCCTTATCGTAAAGGAATCTTTCCCCTTATGGCCAGCGGGCGTGCGCGGAGCATGGGAGAGACGGAAGGCAAGATCAAAGTCCTCGCTCACGCGGAGACGGACCGTTTATTGGGGGTTCACATTATCGCGCCATATGCCGGTGAATTAATTGGTGAAGCAACGGCGGCCATGGCTTTTGGTGCAAGCGCGGAAGACTTGGCCCGGGTTTGTCATGCGCATCCCACTTTATCGGAGGCATTGAAGGAAGCGGCCCTTGCCGTTGGTAATCGCGCCATTCACGTTTAAGGGCAAACTCCAACGCCTGACGTTTTTTACCTGTCCTGTCGCAAAGTTGCGGGGCCCGTGGATTTAAGAAAACGTTCTGCCCATTGACTACGGGAGATTTTGCCGCGGTCATTAGGCGTTAAATCGTCCACAAGCCACCAGTGTTTGGGCCATTGCCATGACGGAAGGCGGGACTGAGCGTGTTGGCGGACTTCGCTTAATGCATCGGAGGTGCGCAGAGCCAATGCAGCTACAATGGCTTCGCCACGGTGTTCTAATTGATCTGCTACGCCAAACACCACACATTCACGAACCGCCGGATGATTTCTCAGGACTTGCTCAATGGCTTCGGGTGAAACTTTGCGACCGGCCACATTGATTTGGTCACTGGCGCGTCCGAGCAGGAAAAGTGCGTTTCCTTCGAGTCTGCCAAGGTCGCGTGTTTGGAAAATCCCGTGGCAAAGAGTTGGTTCCGGGTCCGGATAATATGTCAAACCCACATTGGGTCCGCGGACTTGTACACAACCCTGCTGGTTCAAACTGACTTGGACACTTGGAAGAATAGTTCCTACGAGGTTGGCGTCTTCACGCGGAGTTTCAGATGCATCGTATGCTATTCCACCGCATTCAGTGGAGCCATAGAAATTATGAATTTTCAAACCGTGACGCTCAAAAATGAGCTGCTCCAAAGCCACGGGCAAAGGGGCTCCTGCACTAATTGCCACGCGCACATTTTCCGGTATGACACCCGCTTCCAACCACGTTCGCCACAGAGCGGGGACGGATGGCAAAACAAGGTTGTTCATGGAGGCGCAGGCAGTGCGGAGCTGTTCGGGTAAGCCTCCCCCTGCGAGTATCAACGGCATGCCGTGGAATAGCAGAAGCAGCACCAAACTCGAAAAACCATAAGAATGAGCCAAAGAAATGGTGGCTACGTTAGCCCATTCAGAGCGCAGACGCATTCCCTCCATGATATGCGCTGCATCGGCCAGCAGTTGGTCTGCGGAAAACGCCACGGCGCGGGCGGCGCCGGTGGTGGCGCTGGTCAGTTTGAGATGCGCGCAATCTTTTGGCAGGGCTGCCGGCAGGGAAGGGCTGCTGGGATGCTCCAACGGACATGTCACCAGACCTGCACGCCATCCCCTTAGTAAATCGAGGACGAACTCGGCACCTGTTCCCATTGGGTGGCAAATGCCGTGGTCTTCCGAAGGTGGAGGATTTTCCGAGTCACGCGCCAGTTGTGTAAAGGTCCAACGGCGTCCACTGGGAACATCCCATAACGCCAAGTCTGATGAGCGGCAGGATGCCGCCTGGCGCCAAAGCTCGTATAGTTGCCGGGTTGAAGACACCGACGCTCTAGGTAGCGCAGGATGCCCCAGCCGGCAAGTCGCAAGTGTCAGCTTTGAGCGGAGGGGGAAGGGGCACTGGTATTTTTAGCGGCTGTAGCGACACTTTGGTCGATCACTGAACGCAAAGCCAAGGCCAGTTGATTGGGGGTGTATGGCTTCTGCAGAAAGTTCTGTTTTTCCAGTTGCGGGGAGGATTCAAGCAACATTTGGCTGTTGAAATAACCACTTGTAAAGAGGATGGGAAGGTTGGGACGCAGTTCACGCAAACGTTGAGCCAGGGCCAGTCCGGTGATGCCACCGGGCATGATGATATCCAGCAGGGCGGCATCAATCTCAGAATGATGTTTTGCCCAGATGTCCAAGGCTTCCGGGCCGCTCCCTGCCATCATGGTTTTGTAACCGTGCATTTTGAGTATGTCGGTGGCCAGTTGTCGAACGACTGGCTCATCCTCCACAACAAGGACCGTTTCCTTTCCGCGAGGAGCCGGAGGAGTTTGCTGGGGCTGCTTGACTTTAGCAGCAGATGAACCGGCGGGAACCTGAAGAATGGGAAAGTAAATGAAGAAGGAAGTTCCTTGCCCGGGCTCGCTTCGCAATTCAATCCAACCTTGGTGCTGTTCAACGATGCTTCGTACCGTGGCCAGCCCCAGTCCAGTGCCCATCCCCAATTCCTTGGTGGTAAAAAAGGGCTCAAAAACCCGGTGATGCAATTCTTGAGGGATACCGCAACCGGAATCTTGAACCACCAAACGCACATAAAGGGCATGGGCTTCTTTATTTGCCCCGGTATTCGTTTTCAAAGCTGCAGTGACAACGTCTGTGGCGATGGTGAGCCGCCCGCCTTGTGGCATGGCATCACGAGCATTGACGGCGAGATTGAAAACAATCTGTTCCAACATGCCCACATCTGCGTAGATTGCCGGCAACGCAGGCGCGCAGTGCATCTCCAACGTAATGTCCTCTCCAATGATGCGACGCAGCATTTTGGTGAGGTTGGTGAGTACATCGTTTAGGTGGACAGGTTGGGGTTGAAAAGATTGTTTTCGGCTGAAGGCAAGCAATTGCCGGGTTAAATTGCTGGCGCGGTCGGTGGCCTCCGCGATTTCGTGTACTGAGGCGCGGATTTCTGGAGGCAGTCCGGGAAATGTGGCTAACATTTCCGTGTGGCCTTTCATCACAGTGAGAAGATTGTTGAAATCATGGGCCACACCACCGGCGAGCGTTCCAATGCCCTCCAATTTGGCCGCTTGCCTCAATTGGGCTTCCAGTGCTTTCCGCGCTGTAATGTCAACATCAATAAACAGCCAACATGCCTCCAATCCCACTTGAAGGGGTTCCACCGACGTAAGCACATCCACCACGGCGCCTGTCTTGGTGCGCAACTGGAGTTCCAGATTATTCACTGAGCCGTGTCGCTTTAGGGCGGTCACCAGTTGCTCGCGCTGGGTTGAATTAACCCACAGGTTGAGTTCTGACGCTGAGCGGCCGATCAATTCCTCCCGCGTGTAGCCCATCATCTTGATATAACTGTCATTGACTTCGATGAACCGGCCATCCGTCTGAGCGCAAATGCCGATGGCCATGGGGTTGGCGCGGAAGATGCGTTGGAAACGTTCACGCGCATGGCGCAGTTCGGTTTCCAGGCGTTTGCGGGATGTAACGTCTTGTTGTATGGCAATGAAATGGGTGATGCGCCCGTGAGCATCATGAATGGGTGTTACACGCTGTTCCTGCGTGTAAAAACTTCCGTCCTTGCGGCGATTAACAATTTCCCCAGTCCAGGTTTTGCCGGCGAGAATGGTATTCCAATAACGTTGAAAAAAGGAACGATCATGACGGCCGCTGTTGAGGAACCGCGGATTTTTGCCCAGGACTTCTTCCAAGGTATAACCGGTTTCCTCTGTAAAAGCATTGTTAACAAAGACAATATCTCCGGCAGTGTTGGTGATTACCACCGGATGGGGAAGAGTTTGCAATGCCGCCACCTGCAGTCGGGTGAGTAAATACACGTCACTCTGAGGTATAAGCGGGAACACCATGGCCGCTCCCCCAATCAGCACCCCTTGAGGGCTCGTGACGGGACACAGATGAAATTCACAGGCAACATGAGACCCATCGGCCCGGCGCAGTCTCCATGTCACGGCTGATTGGTACTCGTTTTGGTTCTGCCAGTGGGCGCGAATCTCTTCCCATTGGTGCCAATCTTCCGGTGCCACCCATTGGGACATGGGTTTGCCGGACACTGCGGATTCAGGGAGTCCAAGCAATTGTGCACAAGCAGAATTAACCGCCAAACATTGCCCCTCCAAACTCCAATGCACGATGCCGGCTCTGGAATGCTCGAACAGCGCACAGCATGCAGTTTCATCCTTTAACAAGGCTCGTGCAGCCTGATGCCATGCGGTTCCGTGTGATAGCTTTCCTGTATCCATGTTATTGCCAGGGAGAAATCCCCCGGAAAAACTGCATGTGCGTCCCTAAAAACCCGAAAATCGGAGGTTTTCACCTTTCTCCACAGCGAGGAGAGTTTCAAGAACGCGTGTTAACCTTGGGTCATTAGCGTTACGATATTAAATAATTTTGGCAAGTCATAACTCGTTGTGGTTCATCGGTTTTTGTCTTACAAGGTGTGAAGGTTAATCATGCCGGTGAATGCGATTTGGCACTGGACTTTTATCCTAATGGCAGTGCCTTAAGGCGGGATGATGTCACTTTTTCTGATTTTCAATCTGGGTTGGGAACAATTAGTGTTGACCTATGAGCTTGCTGGCAAGTTGCGAGCCGCCAACGCGGCGGGTTACTGCGGAACAGGTTTCGGAATTGGTGTCCAAAGCGATGCCGGCCAATGATTACCGAGACCGGCGGGTGTTGTTAATCATTCCGGACCATACCCGGACAGCGCCCGTAGGTTTGATGTTCAAAACTATACATAAACATTTGTCCCCCGTTGTGAAGGTGTTGGACATTCTTATTGCTTTGGGCACGCATGTGGCGATGACAGAAGAAGCCATCTGCGAACGATTGGAGATTAGTCTCAGCGAGCGACAGGGACTTTATCGTGAAGTAAAGTTTTTCAATCATGAATGGGATAATCCAGCAGCGCTGCAACAGGTGGGGATTATTGATGCCGATGAAATCCGTGATTTGACTCAGGGCTTGTTTGCCATGGACGTGCCGGTTGAAGTGAACAAGCTCGTTTTTCAATATGATCAAGTGGTCATAATCGGCCCGGTTTTTCCTCATGAAGTGGTCGGTTTTTCCGGCGGCAATAAATACCTGTTTCCCGGAGTTGCCGGCCCCCAAATTCTCAATTTTTTCCATTGGTTGGGAGCGGTGGTAACCAACCCCATGATTATCGGCAATCAATGGACACCGGTGCGCAAGGTTGTGGACAAGGCGGGAGCATTGGTCAACGTCTCAAAGTTATGTTTTTGCCTTGTAGTAGAGGGACATGAGTTGGCGGGAGTTTATGCAGGTTCGCCCGAGGGCGCTTGGGCTGCGGCGGTGAACTTGTCCCGTCAACTGCACATTACGTACAAAGACCACCCCTATCATACGATTCTCTCCTGCGCCCCAAAGATGTACGACGAATTGTGGACAGGTGGAAAGTGCATGTACAAGCTGGAGCCCGTGCTGGCCGATGGCGGGGAGCTCATCATTTACGCACCGCATATTACGGAGATTTCTTTGACCCACGGGCGTGTCATTCGCGAGGTTGGTTATCACTGTCGTGATTATTTCCTGAAACAATGGGACCGTTTTAAGGATTATCCGTGGGGCGTACTGGCGCACTCGACTCATGTCCGGGGTATCGGAATGTTTGAAAACGGCGTGGAGCGTTGCCGGGCGCAGGTGACCTTGGCCACTGGCATCCCGGAATCGGTGTGTCGCCAAATAAACTTGGGGTATCGCGACCCGCGAAGTATTCGTCCCGAGGACTACGCAGGGCGGGAGGACGAAGGAATTTTGCTTGTGCCCAAGGCGGGCGAGATGCTTTTCCAGTTAAAAAATCCGCCTGTTTGGGCGGGGGGCAAGGCTTAAACGAGGCGCGAGGTTTTCATGAACGTCTTTTACGATACCCACGCACACCTCGACGACGGCAGTTTCCGGCGTGATTTGAGTGATGTGCTAAACCGGGCCAAGGGGGCGGGGATTGCGCGAATCATCACCATTGGAGTGGACGAAACCAGCAGCCGTGAAGCTGTGCGTCTAGCCGAGGAGCATCCCCAAGTCTATGCGGCTGTGGGATGGCATCCCAATCATGCCGCTGAAGCGCCGGAAGAAGTGCGTCCTTTTTTGCGGGAGCTTGCGCAACATCCCAAAGTAGTGGCGATTGGGGAGATTGGATTGGATTACAAATATTTGCCGAGTTTGCAGGGAGGGACACCGGAGGAGGACGCCAAACATCGGGAGCGTCAGGCACGTTTGTTTGTACAACAAATGGAGCTGGCGGTGGAACTTGGACTGCCGGTGGTGGTCCATCAGCGCTTTTCCATGACTGACATCTTGAACTGCATGCAACCTTTTGTGGGACGTTTGCAGGCGGTGTTTCATTGCTTTTCGGAACCTCCCGAAACTGTTCGACGCATTCTGGACATGAATTGGTTGGTCAGTTACACGGGCATTTTAACCTATAAAAACGGACAAAATGTGCGCGAATCCCTGGCCGCGGTGCCCCTGGGGTCTTTCATGTTGGAAACCGATTGCCCCTACATGACGCCTGAGCCGTGGCGCAAATCAGCCCGCCGATGCGAACCAGCTTTTGTTGCCGACATAGCCACCGTTGCGGCACAGGTCAAAGGTTGCAGTTTGGAAGATTTGTCCCAAGCCACTTGCAGCACGGCCTGCCGCTTTTTTCACAGATTGCCACCGCTGGAGTCCTGACATGCAGCCAGGGGACGCGTGAAAACGTTGCACCATTATTTGGTTCGTCAGACCCTTGCCACCGTTGTGATGACAGTGGGGGTTTTTACTGGCATTTTGCTGCTGGGCAACGTGTTGCGGGAGGTGACACTGCTTCTGCTTAACGAGCAGGTGCGGGCCATGATGGTGTTCAAGGCTTTGATTCTTTTGGTGCCGTATGTTTTGGTGTTTGCGCTGCCGATGGGGTTGCTCACCGCCATGTTGTTGACTTTTGGACGATTGAGCGCCGAGCAGGAATTAAATGCCATGCGAGGCGGCGGCATATCGGTGGTTGCACTCATCTCGCCGGTGTTGTTGTTGGCGGTGGGTTTTTGTTGCCTCAGCGCTTTCATCAACCTCTATTTGGCTCCGCGCTGCCGCATGGCTTACAAAGATATGTTGGCGGAATTGCGGCAAGTCCGCCCCGCCACAATTCTGACAGCCGGCCGTTTCGTCAAGGACATCCCCGGCTACATTATCTATGTCAGCAAGGTCAAAGATGCCGAGATGCATGATGTGCTGATTTCCAAGGTGGATAAGGAAGGCGAAGTGACCACGATTTTGCAGGCGGCCCGCGGCGTGGTAGCCCCCGGACCGGACACCAACCAAATGGTTTTACGATTGTTTGAAGCGCGAGGTTCCACTTTGGAGAAGGGTGTGCTGCAAGCCATGCCATTTTATGCGGGAGAAGCCGAGTTCATTCTGGATTTGCCCAAACAACGGGCACGCTCCATCAAATTAAACGAAATGACGTTTTTCGATTTGTTGGAGGAACGCCGGCGAGTGGAGCAAATCCTTGGAACCGGATCAGGGGGGGCAGGCAAAGGGTTACCACCCGATATCAGGCAGAAAGTCCTGTCGCCCCTGATTGTGCAACTTCACCATCAGGCAGCGTTCTCATTTGCTTGCCTTGGGTTCACTCTAATCGGGATACCGTTGGGGATTCGCAGTCACCGCAAGGAGACGAGTGTGGGAGTGGCGGTGGCATTAGTATTGGTTTTGGTGTATTACAGTTTTTTCATTATGGCCGACGCTCTGGCCACTAAGGCGCAACTACAACCTTGGTTGTTGTGTTGGGTTCCGAATTTTATTTTTCAAGGGACGGGAATGCTTTTGCTGTGGCGGGCCAACCGGCAATAAGAGGACACCATGATTACTCCTTTGAAACTGCCCTTTTTGTTGGAACACTCTGCGGTGGCGGTGTCGGCCATCAGCGGCGTGCTGGCCGCTCGCGGCAAGCGCGTGGATTTGTTTGGCGTTTTGGTTTTAGCGGTGGTGACGGCATTTGGAGGCGGAACTGTTCGAGATGTGTTATTGGGTGACCAACCGATATTTTGGGTGCGGCATCCCGCGTATTTGTGTAATGCAGGATTGACTGCACTTATCACCTTTTTATTGGTGCGTTATCGCGATTTGTCGGGAACAGGGCTATTGGTGGCCGATGCTTTTGCGCTGGCTTTGTTTTCCATCGTCGGCTCACAAAAAGCTCTGGTTTTGGGGACACCGCCGTTGGCTGCCACGGCTATGGGTGTCGTGACCGGCGTTGTGGGCGGGATGCTCCGAGATGTCCTCTTAATGGAAATTCCCCTGGTTTTTAGGCGGGAAATCCATTTTTATGCCACGGCATCGCTTGCCGGGGCGGGGGTGTTTGTTGCGATGGAAGAATGGTGGCCGGGGCAGTCTCGCAACATGTTGCTTTCGGTTTTGGTAACGTTGGTCTTACGATTGGTGAGCATCAAGTACAAATTGGCCCTGCCAGAATTGAGCGACAACAAATAACGACGCAATTACAGATGGGATTAATATACGTGCTTCAAATGCAGGATTATGTCAGCCTTGCCCCGTGCGCTTGACCCGTTGGCAAAAATGGCTTCTGGCAGTGGTGGCCATTGGCGGCCTGTTGTGGCTGTACGATCTTTGGCGGCCATGGCGTGAGCATGCGCATGACAAGGCGATTGTGGCTGCGTCCGTGAAATACGGAGTGGACCCCGCTCTCATCAAGGCGGTGATATGGCGCGAAAGCCACTTCAATCCCAAGGCCAGGGGGCGACGCGGAGAAGTTGGATTGATGCAAATCATGGAGCCCACCGCCCGCGATTGGGCCAAAGCACAAAACCGGACCTTGGTGTTTCACACCGAACTTTTCGATCCTCAATTAAACGTTGATTGTGGCACTTGGTATTTGAGGAAATTATTGTCCCGCTACACCCGAACCGACAATCCGCTGCCTTATGCCTTGGCCGATTATAACGCCGGTCGGGCGAATGTTTTGAAATGGATTGGCGGCCCCGCTGCCACCAACAGCACAGCTTTCATTCAAAATATCGGATTTCCATCCACCCGAGAGTATGTCATGGCCGTCATGGAACGCCATGCGCATTATCGCCGTGTATGGAGCCCTCCCAAACCTTAGCCGCTTTAAAACGCCACACGCAATGACTTCAAGGCCGCTTCAGCAGCGTCTTTAACGTACTTTTCCTTGGGATCGGTGCGAGTGCGTTGTAAGTGTTGATAAATATGAACCGCCTCCCGTACTTTGCCGGTGACAATCAGCTTTTCGGCCAGGAGCAGACAGGCCTTAGTAATTTGCGGGCGTTCCCATGCATCCCCTGCATCGGCCATTTTTAAAAGGCGGTCAGAATCCGATGCGTTACCCAATCGTCCCAACGCCCATGCGGCTGCCAATCGAACATCTACCTCTTTATGAAATAATAAACGTCTCAAGGCCGCCGCAGCCTCGCTCGCCTCGTATCTCCCCAAGGCCTGAATGACACCCACCAAATTTCTCCCGTTGGTTTGGGAGAGGCAACGCACAAGCGCCGGGATGGCTGGTTTGCCCACCGACTCCAAGCAGGCGATCGCATAAAGCCCGATTTCTTCATCACTCGCAAGTTGCGCAAGGGCTTTGACCTGCTCGGGGCCGGCAATCCACTGCAATTCTCGTACAAACAACCCTCGGGTGGATTTGTGGAAGGTTGGATCGGTCATGGCTTGAGCCAAAAGATGTGCAAGGAGGGCTTTTTGTTTTGTGTGTTCGGTGCGTCCCACATATACCACCAACCCGTGGAGTACGTATTCGGCTTTGTAATTGGCAAAGTCCGGGTCCGCCGGGTCCTTGACCAGGGCGAGCAATTGGCGCAATGCCGGTTCGCCTCCTGTTAATATTTTTTGATAAATGCCCTCCGCCTCAGACCACGCGGGGCCGGTGAACTTGCTCGGGCTGCCGGGCTTGTCCACTTCGGGCATTTGCTCGACCAGTGCCTTGATGTCCAGAGTGTTGTCTGCCATGGGAGAAATGGGGTTGAGGGTGGATGTCGAGTTTTACAGGTGCCAAGGAGGACGCATGGGAGGATTAACCAGGCGGTTGGCCTCTTCATCACCAATGATTTCTTCCTTCACCGGGTCGAAACGTATTTTACGTCCCACACGAATGGCGATATTGGCCAGATGCATAATACATACCGTGCGATGAGCTGCCTCTGCATGCCCACCGGGTTGTTTGCGGGTTTTTACGGCCTCGGTGAAATCAATCAACGGTTCGGGGTCAGGCATTTGCCGTATTTTCTGACGCGCCTCTTCGTCCAAGTCCTCCAGACGCACCGGGCGGGACTTCAGGCGGTCATAGTCGGGTCCCCATTCGCCGCTCACCAACACAATGGTAAAACCGTTGGCATATTTAAGTTCCACCCAACCCCACATGCCGCAGACCTCTGGATGGGCAGGGGGAGCCAGGGCTTCGATTTCCACCGGGGCAGTATCATCCAAGCCATAGGTCCACGTGACAGGATCCATGGCATGTTGTCCCATGTCTCCCAACCCCCCGCCTTCATAGTCCCAGTATCCGCGGTGAGTTCCACCGAAACGATGTGGGTGAAAGGGTTTCATGGGGGACGGCCCCACATACATATCCCAATCAAGCCACTTGGGAACGGGCTGCGGTTTGGCATTAACGATCCCGCTCCATTCCTTGACCTTAAGACCGCCCGCTTTGATGTAAACTCCCTTGCATTCTTTGAGCAGTCCGCTCTTCATGATTTTGCGCGTTAAAACATCCTGAGGATTCCTGCTGGCGGAAAACCGGCCAAAGGTGCCGATTTGAAAGATGCGCCCGTAGCGTTTGGCGGCGTTCACCACCGCGCGGCTCTCGGCAATGAAACGCGTCATCGGCTTTTCGCACATGACATCCTTGCCCGCCTCCATCGCCATGATGGAAATCAGGGCATGCCAGTGCGGCGGCGTAGCAATGGCCACAACGTCAATGTCTTTGCGTTCCAAAACGCGCCGGAAATCCGTGTAATAACGTTTATTATCCGCGCGGTCTTTGAAACGAACATCACATTCCGCCAACTTGACCGGATTCAATCCCTTCAGGTTTTCAAAAGTGCCTGGGCCGCGTCCGCCGCAGCCAATCAAAGCTGCCCCCACTGTTTCACTTGGAGGCGGTGTGCCAGGTTGCCCCAAGACATGACGGGGAATGATGGTGACGGTGCTGAGCCCGACTACGGCGCCTTTGATGAAATGCCGGCGGGACGTGCGCAGCGGGATTTTTTTCATACGGATGCATTGTGCCAAACAACAATCCGACTGTGCCAGCTTTTAATGATTGGTTTTTGTTGCAGCTCGGACGACAAAATATTTTCCCTCTGCTCTGTGTGTCTTGTCCACAGCAGTACGGAAATCCCATCCAATGCTGAGATGTCTGGTGGACAAGGTCGCAAGCTTATGCCACTTTTTCGGCGCGCACTGCATGGACACCAAAGAAAAACCTCGTTTGGGACGGACTTTTTGGACGCTCAATGTCATTGAGATGTGGGAGCGTCTGGCGTTTTACAACCTGCGGGTGATGGCGCCCATTTACATTATGCAGGCCGATGACCCCGGTGGGTTGCATCTGACAGCGGCACAAAAGGGCACCATCTACGCCTGGTGGGCCGTTTTTCAATCCATTCTTCCTATTTTCACCGGTGGTTTGGCCGACCGCTTCGGCTACAAGCGAACGCTGGGCTTTGCTTTAAGCATGATGATGGTGGGGTACCTGATGATCGCCTTCATGCGTGATCTAGGTTTTATCAGCAATTTCTGGGCGTTGTTCATCAGTATCATGACCTTGGCCACTGGCACTGCATTCTTCAAGCCCAGCATTCAAGGCTCACTGGCCAACATTTTGACGAAGGCCAACTCCAGCGTAGGGTGGGGGATTTTTTATTGGGTGGTGAACGTGGGAGCGTTTATCGGTCATTTTCTTCCCTCGCTGTTTTTGGTGTACAGCACCGTATTTCCAGGGCCTTTCCACGCCGAGCCGCATTCCAAGGAGGCATGGCGCAACTTGTTTCTCGCCTCGGCCTTGTTCACCAGTTTTAACCTGCTGCTGCTCTTTTTCCTCAAGGACACTCCGTCTGGGGCTTCCACCACAGAATCGCCGATTTCGGTTCTGATTCGCACGGTGCGCAATATTTTTGAGCCTCGGTTGCTGGCTTGGATTGCCATCATGTCATGTTTTTGGTTGATGATGTACCAGCTTTGGGATCTGCAGCCCAACTTCATCAGTGATTGGCTGGACAGCCGTCCGGCAGCGGAGATGCTGCGTCAAATGCCGGACTGGGCCTATCGTTCCATGGTAGGCGATACCCCACGAGGCCCCATGGTGCGGCAACAGGTGCTTTTGAGTTTCAATGCCTTGTTCATTATTCTCGGGGTCATTGGCATGGCATGGTTAACGCGAAAAATGCGGACCTTGGAAGCCATGTTGATTGGCATGTTGATGGCCACCGGCGGCATTGTCTTGGCCGGTTGGACTACCAGTGTTTGGATGCTTATCGCCGGCATCTTGCTTTTTTCCCTCGGGGAAATGCTGACTGGGCCGAAAAAAAGCGAGTATTTGGGATTAATCGCACCACCAGGCAAGAAGGGGTTGTATTTGGGGTACGTCAACATCCCCGTCGGCGTGGGGGTGTATGTGGGGAGTGAGATGGCCGGCTATGTGTACGGGCATTATGGGGAGAAAGCCATGCTGGCTTTGAAGTATTTAGCCGAGAAAACCCCTTGGGGCCAAAGCAAGGGTTGGGATGGTTCCATCTCCACTTTGCAGGAAACCCTTGGGGTCAGCCGCACGCAAGCGATGGATAAATTGGTTGAAGTAACGGGGTTGGACCACGTTCAAGCGACACAATTGTTGTGGGATACATACAGCCCCCACGTGCATGTCTGGCTGCCGTTTGCAGCTATCGGCGTGCTGGCGGCCATCGCGTTATGGATATTTGGGCGTATGGCCAAAAATTGGCAGGATATGAATGCCTGAACCTCAGGCCTGCGAGGTTTTTGTTTGCGTTGGGTGAGCTGCGATGAACTGACGGACAAGATCGGGAAACAGGCACGGATCGCATAATGTGTTGGCCTGGTCACAACAATCCCGGACGATTTGCAACAGCCCTTGTTGCGCCGCTGCCGAGTTAAGGCGTGCCGCACTAGTGCCGCCTAGCATACGTTGGCGGGCAAGTTTGAGGACGGCATTGTCCTCCCCGGCTGGCCAGCTCAGGTAGCGTTGTTCAGCGCGTCGAATCCGTCCCCGGTCGCGCACCTCCAAGCCTCGCGCATAAAACCAAGGCAAAAGGACATTCACCGCGAGATCGGTCGTCCGCGATTCTCCAAGCAAAGGTTGGCGCTGTTTCAGTCGTTGAGAGTTCAAGTTCCAATGCCACTCCCAAAAATCATCCTGTACGGCCAAGATACTCAAGAGAGATTCCAACACTTTTGGCATGGGATGGTCGGCATGAAACCATTGCTCCAACTTTTGAAAAAATTGCGGCGTGGAAAGCCATTGCGCAGCCAAGGCCAATCGGCGCTGAGGATGGTTGACCGGACGCAGTCCGCCCAAACGCCACAGGTGGCGCGGCAGGAGGCAGTCGCCGAATGCTTCTTGGTCACGCCACCACCAATCCCAAAGTTGCCGAGCGTGAGTGGAAGCGCTGCGGCGTTTGTCCACATCTATCGGCAGAAGCCCACCAACACCCAATAAACGGGATTGCCAATGCAAGGCGTTGGTCGAGCCGTCTTGGAGCCGGGGCCGTAATTCCCCCAGGTTTTGCATGGGCCAGGTGTTGTGCTTGTAACCAAGGGCCCGAAAGATGCCTTCCCATAAGGCTTGTTCCCAGCCGGCCACTCGTGCGCGATGCAGAAGTTGCAAGGCTTTTCCATGCATGCGAACCAAGGCGGCTTGATGAAGCAATTCATCGCGTTGAGACGTGGTAAGCTGCCGCCAAGCCTCGGCACAACGACCGGCCTGCTCCGGAGGCAGGTCCGGAGCGGAGTCGGCTCCAATCCATGGTGTGAGCTGCTCCAATGAAGCCTCCAAACACTCGCTCATCACAAGAGCAGGAGGAAAAGAAGGGGCAACAACGGGGCGCTCCCATAAAACGTGCAGGATCACTTTGTCATAAGCGGGATTACGATGGTGACCATGATTTCTCCAGCCGGTGGCTTGCAAATCAATTTCCACATCGCCCTGTTGAACCGGTTCATTACCAAGCCGCACCATCGCATTGCGAAAGTCTGGGCCTGCTTCATGGTTCCAAAAACCCGGATGAAGCACTCGCAGCGGCCGCCCGTCCATGAGCTTTAATTGGTCGCGCCGCAAACGCTGATGCTGCCATATCCATTGCAGCCAGCGCTCAGGCGGTCCGGGCACAGCGCTTTCCTCCAAGAGGGAGGGGGACTTGTTTAGCCGCCAATGTGTGTAAAAGGAACTGAGGGGGGGCAAGTTCATCTCCGCTTAAGATTGGCGGGCGTGCTGCTTCAAAAAGCGTTCAATTTCCCGCTGTGTGGGAGCCGAAGGCTGGGCCCCAAGCCGGGTAACCGAGATGGCCGCCGCGGCTTGTGCAAACCGCACAGCTTCACGCAATGGGCGGCCTTCCGCCAATGCCACGGCGAGGGCACCGTTGAAGACATCTCCGGCCGCCGTGGTGTCCACCGCTTGCACCTTGAAGCCCGGCAAATGAGTGGAAATATCCGGAGCACTCACCCATACGCCGTGTGCTCCGAGAGTCACTATGACTGTTTTAACCCCTTTGGACCTTAAAACTTCTGCGGCCCTGGCCGCAGTCTTTGGGTTTTCAACTTTGATGCCGGTTAAATGTTCGGCTTCGGTTTCGTTTGGAGTGAGTATGGAAACCCTTTTTAGAATTGAATCTGTCAAAGGTTGCGCAGGCGCCGGGTTGAGAATGACTATGGCTCCGGCCTTGCAAGCATGCTGAATTGCGGCTTGTACCGTGTCCATCGGCACCTCCAACTGAACAAGCACCACCTTGGCGGTGGAAAAAACAGGGGCAGCTTTCAATACATCTTGACGACTCAAACGCCCGTTGGCACCGGGGGCCACGACGATGCTGTTTTCGCCATCTTTTGCGACTGCAATTAACGCCACACCTGAGGGCTCTTTGGCATCACGTTGAATCCACTGCGTTTCCAAACCGTCTTCTTGAAATCCTTTCAGGCAGCGGTCTCCAAAAATGTCGCGCCCCAAACGACAGATGAAAGTCACGTGTCCACCTGCACGCGCCGCGGCCACAGCTTGGTTGGCGCCTTTGCCGCCGGAGGCGAGGGTAAATCGGCCTCCAAGCAATGTTTCCCCGGGGCGGGGGATGCGTGGTGTTTGAACCACCATGTCCGTGTTGGCACTGCCCACTACAATAATTTTTGGGGCTGCAGAATGTTTTTTCTTCATGGCCGAAGTCTCTATTTTTCTTGATGGATTAAGCGCTTCGTTGAACCCCGCTTGCCCGATGTCGGTATTGGTCAAAGATAACGGCCAGGACTATCACAGCGCCAGTGACCAGTCGTTTCATTTCATCGCGTGCACCCTCGGCAGAAAGACCGGCATTGAGCACGGCAATGATGAGCACTCCAAAAAAAGTGCTGACCAGTGAACCGCGCCCGCCCATCAAGCTGGTGCCACCGATGACCGCTGCTGCAATGGCCTGAAGCTCAAAACCCACGCCGGCGTTCGGATTGGCGGATTGAAAACGGGAAGTGTCAATGATCGCGGCCAGAGCCACCAGCAGGCCGCTGGCTACAAACACCGCCAACTTGACGGGGCGTGGATCAATGCCGCTCAAGCGCACTGCTTCTTGATTGGTTCCGATGGCAATCATGTAGCGCCCAAAAACCGTCCGGGTCAAAACCAATTGAGCTACAACCACCGCTCCCATGGCCAACCAAAAGGGTAGTGACAATCCTAAAAAGGTTGCGCCTGCAATGCCCTCGATGGAGGAGCCAATGTACTGCGTTTGACTTCGGGTCAAAGCGTGTGCGCCCCCGCGTGCCATTTCCAACATTCCCAAGGTGACGATAAAACTCGGCAATCGCCAGGCCAGCGAAACCAAACCATTAAACAAGCCGCATATAACACCGGCCAACAGTCCAGCCGTCACGGCCATTGGCAGCGACCAATCCCATTGGGTCATCGCCACTCCGACCACGGCACCGCAAAGTCCCAAAACTGAGCCTACCGAAAGGTCAATCTCCGCAATAATCAGCACGCAGGTCATCCCTACGGCGACCAGAAGAATGGAGGGGATTTGATTCGCAATCGCCAAAAAATTCGTATGACTTAAAAAATGTTCAGTGCGCAGGCTGAATATGACAATCAGGGCCACCAGCGCCCCGATTAATCCACCATATTCGCCTGCCCACCTTGCCCATGTGGGACGAGGGATTGCAGTTTCGGATTGCTTAGCCATACTCATTGCCTCGTGGTATCCGTGTTCAAATAGCCGCTCAGCGCTGCGGACATCAAGACATCCTCAGTCCATTGACCTCGCACGAATTCTCCTGCAATCCGGCCTGCGGACATGACTAAAATACGGTCGGCCAGCATCATCAGTTCTCGCAAGTCGGAAGAAACCACAAGCAAGGCTTTTCCTTGGGCGGCGAGTTGCTGAAGCCATTGATAAATTTCGAAACGTGCGCCGATATCAATACCGCGGGTAGGTTCGTCAAACATGAGCACATGACAATCACGCATCAACCACCGGGCCAATACCACCTTTTGTTGATTGCCGCCGCTCAATTCATTCACGGGTTGAGCTGCGTTGCGACAGCGGACTTGCAAAGCCTTCAACCATTTCTGGGTTGGCGCATCTTCCCACACCGGCTGCAACCATCCGTGTCGCGCGATCCGGCCAAGACTGGCCAGGGTCATGTTGTGTTGGATGGGCAAGGGCAGGAGCAGTCCTTGCTCCTTGCGGTCTTCGGTCAACAAAGCCAGCCCTTGTTGCACCGCATCGGCGGGGGATTCAATTTTTGCCGGTTTCAAACTCCCATGCAAATAAACATGACCTGCTTCAGGTTGGTCTGCGCCAAAAATAGCGCGCAATGTTTCCGTCCTTCCCGAACCAACCAAGCCGGCCATTCCGACAATTTCACCCGCTCGGACTTCAAAACTGACTCCTTGAACGGCGGTACCACGGGTGAGACCTTCCACTTTCAAAGCGACATTGCCGGGCGAATACGTATTGCGTTGCGGCAAATCAGTTAAATCACGCCCGACCATGTTTCGGATGATGTCATCCATGCTCAATTCAGACACCGGCCAGGTTCCCACGCGCCGTCCATCGCGGAGAATGGTGATACAATCGGCCAGACGCCGAATCTCTTCCAATCTGTGGGAAATGTACAAGATGGCGGTGCCTTCTTTTTTGAGCTGATTCAACTGAACAAAAAGGCGTTCGATTTCCGGGGCTGTCAATGGCGCGGTGGGTTCATCGAGAATGAGAAGAGAGCATTGACGCGCCAGACCTGCAGCAATTCCCACCAACTGTTTTTGTCCAATTCCCAATTTGGAAACAGGCGTCCAGGGATCCAAATCATTCAATCCTACTCTTGCCAAAGCGGCCGTTGCCATCCTTTTAAGTTCCTGCCGGCGTACCCACCCGCCAATGTTGGGCAAATCCTCAAGAAAGAGATTCTCCGCCACTGAAAGCGTCCCGATCAGGTTTAGTTCCTGCAATACCATGTGAACGCCGTGCTGTTCGGCATCGCGCTTGCGGCGGGGATTATACGGTGCTCCGTTTAAAAACATCATCCCACCCGTGGGAGTTAAAAAGCCGGCAAGAATACGCGAGAGGGTGCTTTTTCCGGCTCCGTTTTCACCAATCAAGGCATGAATTTGCCCGCGGTTCAACTCCAAGTCCACCCCATGCAACACCCGGACCGCGCCAAAATCCATCGTCAATCCTTGGGCCTTAAAAAACGGCGTGGCTGATTCGTTTAAAGGCGGCAAGGGCAGGTCTGACATGCTTTTTGGGAAGAAGGTGGTATTAAAAAAATGTCACTTGAAAGAAGCCGCAGTGACAAGGTCCACGGGTGTTTCACGGTCTGCAGGAGCCGACTTTGTCTTAAGCATTTCCAAGGCGTACTCAATGCCGAACACTGCAAGTTGGTCGGCATGTTGGTCGGCAGTGGCAAGCATTCGGCCTTCTTTCAATAATTGGCGGACTGCAGCAATATTGTCGTACCCCACCACACGGATACGATCGAGTTTGCCGGAGTCCCGCAGCGCCGCCACCACACCCAAGGCCATGCTGTCATTGGCACAAAGAATAGCCTTCAAGTTCGGATACTCATTTATGATGGCAGAGGCCACCTTGTTCGCCTTGTCTGTTTCCCAATAACCGCTCTGGGAGCTGACGATTTTCATTCCTGCGGCTTTCATCGCATCTTCAAATCCCAGTTTGCGTTGGACGGCGTTAAATGCGTTGGGCGCTCCTTCGATGATGGCCACTTCATCGCCGGGCTTAAGGTGCTTGGCGAGGTGTTCGCCCACCATTCGCGCCCCTTTGCGATTGTCCGGCCCAACAAACGGAAACTTGACACCGCTTTGAGTCAGAACTGCTTCATCAAATTTGTTGTCAATATTGATGACTTGAATGCCGGCTTGCTGGGCTTTTTTGCACACCGGCACAAGGGCTTTTGAATCCGCGGGAGCAATGACGATGGCATCCACGCGTTGGGCAATCATCTGTTCCACCAAATCAATCTGCCGCCCCACGTCCAGCTCGTCTTTGATGCCGTTGGCCAGGAGGTCGTATTGGTCGGCGTGCGCCTTCTGGTGCGCCTTGGCTCCGTTTTCCATGGTCAGGAAAAATTCGTTTGCCAGGGATTTCATGACCAAGGCAATGCGTGGTTTCCGGCCCGCTTCAGCGGTGTTTTTTTTGCAACCGGCTGGCACCAGCGCCAGCGTTAAAACCGCCACAAAAATCAAGGTGTGAACCGCCAACTTGAGGGGCCGATGATTGAGATAAGTATTCATGTTGAACAATATTTGTTAAGTATTAAGGCGTATTCTGTCGCTCTTGCCTTATTGGTAAATGATGGCTTCCCGGATGGCAATTCGGCGACCCTTGGAGCGGTTGTCAGCCGTGCCGTTGGGCACAATTGTTAAAGTGTGCGGACCGGACTTCAGTCCATAGATTTGCCAGAGGACATTATCGTGCGTGTTGGGGACAATGTAGGCATCCAAGGGCAATTTTTGTTTTTTGCCATCCACATACACATCGGCGCGTGCTCCCTGATCATTCAGTACACCAATGACCGCCACTGCGACACCTTCAAATTTAAATACGGTGGACATACCTACGCCCTCGGCCACTTTGAGGTTTTTTTCCGTGTTCCAAGGTCCAATCCATTGCCATGCAGCATCGTTGACACCAACGCGTCGTGCAGGCTTGCCGGGTGTCCATTGTTCAAGTTTTGGCGCCACTGGTCGCTGCAATTTAACGGTGACTTCCGTCTCAGTTACTTTGCCGCCCGTGCTCCGTATGATTTGCAGGGCACGCTTTTCCGTAGAGGCTACGATGTCCTTGAAGGAGTAATCTGTGTAATCGAATTTGCGGTTTTCCAGCGAAGGCATTTCCGCCTTATATTTCGCCGGAATGGCGTCATATCCAAGCATGACCCCCAACACGCCGGCCGCGCTCGATGGATTACAATCGCTGTCCTGGCCGCAACGTGTGGATATTTCCATGGTTTTCTCGAAGTCTCCGTTGCCATAGAGCAGTCCCAATGCGATGTAGGCACCATTAAGCTTGGCATCAATGTTGAAGCTGGCCAGGGCGCCGTCAGGGCAGGGGTCATCTTTGTCCCATTTGTCCTGCACCAGTTGCCACACCTTGCGCCAGTCGTGGGGATAAACCACATGCCAATCGAGTAAGTCCTTGATGAGTTGTGCATATTCGCTCTTTGGCGGGATGCATTCATATCCTGCTTCCACCACGCGTCGGGGATTGTTTTCAAAGTACGCCACGGCGTACATGCCGCAAACAAACATGCCGCCGTACAAACCATCCCCGTAATTCATCACACGCCCTACACGGTCACAGTACTTGTTCGATTCACGCGGCAGGCCCGGGCACATGAGTCCGATGAAGTCAGCCTCAATTTGAAAATCAATGTCATTGGCATGAAAATTGTATCGCGGATGCCCCGACCAAGGCGCGTCAATCCCTTGATTCAAGACGCGTCGTGCTCCTGCGTTGGCATGCCAGAGGTGGTATTTGGAGTCCCGGAAAGCCCGGCCATAATCGCGTGTAGTGGCCTTCAAGCCCAAATCGTCCATCACCTTGGCAAATGTCATCTCAACGTAAAGGTCGTCTTGGTGGATGGTGTTTTCCAGCATCCCAGCCTTCCAAACCAGTTCCCCTTCAATAATCTTTCCTTGTGACCGGAATTCAGTGGGAGCACCATAGGCCACGCCAATCATTTGGCCCGCCCAGCCACCGCGTATTTTATCCAATAAAGCGGCGCGGCTGAGAGTGCGGCTCTGAATGCCGGGAGCCGCCGTAAGCATCCATCCTCCAAGAATGGCACCGAGCAGGCCGATACGCAGTGCGAGTGTGGTTTTCATGGCGTGCATTTGAACTAGTATTTACATTATCCCTCCCACGTTCACGGCATGATTTTACGCCGTTCTCACGGGAGGTCTCCCGCATGGGTAGAACAATCAAAGAAGAGGCTCAAGCAAATTTTGGATTTTCGGCATTCGCCCTTTGCCTTAGTCTATGGCCATGTTTGCTCCGGAAGTTTTATTTGACTTGAGCCAGACCGAACATGCTGAAGTCTTTTCAGGTTGCCAACAAGCGTGGGAGGCACTGGCGAAACTTGCTGATTATATCAACAACCGTGTTCAACCTGTCCTGAAAAACCGCTGCGAAGGGGTGGCGTACATTGGAGACCATGTGTTTATAGGGGAGGGGACCCTCGTGGAGGACGGTGCCATGATTAAAGGCCCCGCTATTATTGGCCGCAATTGTCAAATCCGCCACAATGCCTACATCCGGGAAAACGTCATCATCGGCGACGGCTGCGTGGTGGGCAATTCATGTGAGCTGAAAAATGCGCTTTTGTTCAACGGCTGCGAAGTACCCCATTTCAACTACGTCGGCGATTCCATCCTCGGCTTCAAAGCACATCTGGGCGCCGGTGTCATCCTTTCCAACCTCAAATTAGTGCCTGGCAACGTCACAGTCATTGTGGACGGAAAACTAATAGACACCGGGCTGCGAAAATTTGGCGCGCTGATTGGGGACCACGCACAAATCGGATGCAATTCGGTCCTCAACCCGGGCAGTATCATCGGGCGTGAATCCGTCATTTATCCATGCACCAACTGGCGCGGCGTTCTTCCCGCCGGTGCCGTGGCTAAAAACAAGGCCCCTCAAGAGATTGTTTTACGCGACAAGCGCTGAGCCCCCGCCAATCCGTCAATCGGCAGGCAAGTTGTTAGTCGGGCCAAAATTCTTCGGCGGACAAACGCCTCCCTTATAGCGTTTGGATCAAGACATCCACGAGAAAAACCAACGCCATCAAAACAGTGATGGCGGCCTTGCCCATCGCTCCTGCCACCAATCCCAACATTGCACCCACCCCCGCCCGCCATGCCTCCTTTTTGGGCCTGCCGGTGGCGAGTTCCATAAAAACAGCTCCAAGCAAAGGTCCCACAAACAGTCCAACCAGACTACCGATTACCCCCACAAAAAATCCCACCACCACTCCCACGCATAAACCGGCCAGCGCTCCAAACATTCCCCACCGGCTTGCGCCTAATTTTTTAGCTCCAACCAAGGCCGCAAGGTAGTCCAAACCAACGGCCATTGCTGTCATCAACACCAACACCGCCAACACCCACCATTGCACACTTGTCTCCCCAAAGTACAACTTGTGCGCCACCACAGCTGCCAAGGCCAGAGGTGTGCCGGGAATTCCGGGTAGCAGGCATCCCAAAACGCCAATGCTCATGATGGCCAGAGCCAAAAGCAATCCGATGAGTTGTTCGACACTCACACTTTTAATTTAGGTGCGTTGCCGCTTGTGTCCAACATTAACAACAACACTTTTCGCGGCCCATGGAATGACCAGGTAATTTCAAAACGACTCTGGCAGGAATCAGGATTGAAATGAAACAAAGGACCATTGCATAGTCAGGCCATATCACAAATGAATGCGAAGTGGCTGGCATTCCAAAGTCTCCTCTATACGGTGGCCATTCTTTGGCAGGCGGGGCTGATTGATTGGGAGGGCAAATTATTCTCTTCCAATCTCCACTACCGTTCCCAGGTTGAGGCATTTCTCAACGGTGAGCTGGCCATCAGCCGCAATCCTGCCCACGCAGTCCATGATTTGACATGGTCTGAAGGGGGAGTGCATCAAGTCTGGGGGCTTGGTGTGCCGCTCTGGCGGCTCCCATGGGATTTGGCCGCAAAGCTTGCCGGTTTGGGTGGCTTTCCAGATGTTCTCGCGCTTGCCTTGGCGATGACGGGTGTTTGTTGGTTTGCCATGCGCACCGTTTACTTATCGCAATCGGCCAGTGTTCCCATCCACGACTTGCATCACCTCGTTACCGCAACAGGAATTGTAGTTTTGGTATTCTTGTTCCCTCCTTTTATGGGGCTGCTTGGAACGCGCTTCGATATTTACGAAGAAGCCGTCATTTACGGTTATCTCTACACCATTCTTTTGCTTTTTAGCCTACTCCGACTGCTCAACAAGCCCACCTGGCCCCGGTTTTGGCTGCTATGCTTGCTCGCGGGCTTGGGCGGATTGGTGCGCCCTACGGTTGTGTTTTACAGCTTCACAACCGTGGGAGCGGCAATAGCAGTCATGGTGTTTACAAACCGCTGTTCCCGCACTTCCCACCTAGAAGCCCAAGTTGAACCTAAAGATCCGCTCTTCAAAGCATTATGGCGACCAATGGCTTTGGGACTCTCATTGTTTTGCCTTGGCGGCGGCGTGCTGTATTCGACCAACCTGGCCCGCTTTGGCAGCGGATTTGAATTCGGTCACCGCCTCAATTTGCAACATCTCTATGGCTCCATGTACGCGACTCGCTTCGATCATCCATTCCAAAACGAACCCCTGTGGAGCGCGACCAAAGAGATGTGCGGTTTGCTGTTCTTTACCCGTGAAATGAGCGGCGGCGATTTTTACAAACGCAACTTCTTTCCAGGGCAATCCCGGACTATCCGCTGGCGCGAAGTTTACTTGTCTGCGTACAATTGGCGGTATCTGCTTCTCCTATTGGGCGGGGGACTGGCAGGTGTCTTGGCTTTGAAACGAATTTGGCGAGCATGGCGCGGATCCCGTGCGCTTCCGCAAGGAGCATCAAATTTGGATATTGCCCTCTTGGCCGTATGGGGCGGATCGGCCAGTCTGTTGTTATTCGCATTTTACCTGCGCAACAGCGTCATTTCATCACGGTACTTGCTCGATTTTATGCCCGGGTTTGTGGCATTAATCGCGGCCGGGTGGCTTGCATGGTGTCAATGGTGGGGACGGCGCGATATCGGCAAATACGCAGTCCCTCTTTCAATTTTGGCTTTATGCGGATGGCTCTTGTTGGAAATGACGCAGTTGCGGACCGCTTACGGTCTCTCCAGATTGCAAACGTGGACCGAAGTTGAACGAAGAATTGAACGCCAAATGTCCAAGACCTCCCAACCGCACACGGTACTACCAAGCATTTACGACACCAGCACCCGATTTGAAGACTACCAAATCCCGTACAATGGCGCAGGCTGGACCCCAAAAAACGGAATGGTAAAACCCCTGATTATTTTGTTCATGGAAGATCCGCAATACTTGGAATTAACTGTGCGGCACGATTCGCCAGGTTGGGAGACAGAGCCGCCACAGCATGTGCGCGCCAAGATTGGATTGGAGTTCTTGGAGCGTGAAAGCGTAACCAAAGGCGATGAGGGTTGGGTGGTGCGTTTTCGCGGCCCGCGTGCGCGCAGGTATCAGCACGGGCTCCAAGTCGGCTTTGTAGTATTTGTGCCCAATACGCACCTGGCCGAAAAAATGACATATTGGCGGCTGCTTAAAGCGCAATGGAAGGATCTGCAGGGCCATTCAGATGGGACTGACAAGCAAAGATGAAACGAAAAAAATTAATATGGCATTCAAGAACACTCATAAATCATTGATGTTCAATGGTTAACACATTTTTCAATTTTTTTGAATAACCTGTTGACAGGCGTTTTTTTGTCATATTATGCCTTGTTAATAGCACCTTGATGTTCATCGCCTGCCGTGTGGTGGCCGGTGAAAGGTGCTCGGGAGGAGAACGAGTGGATGGGAAGGTTAATGTAATGTTTATGGTTGGGAAAATGAGCCGGATGCAGGGGATGGCATCCGCATTGAACCAAGCTTATATTATAAGCATTGCTTTGCGCAGAAGTTGGAATTCTTGTAGTATTAATAATCAAATACGATGGCCGCGCAATAATATTTCTGTAAAATATTGGAGCATGTCAAACTGAGGGCTGGGTGGTGGCGTTCATGTTGAGGTAGATTTTTCCCGATTCCCATTCTTCGCTGATTTCGGCCAGGAGGGCGGAGACCAGGCGCAGGAGGGAGGCTTCATTGGGAAAGAGGCGGGCGACGCGGGTGCGGCGTTTGATTTCCTGGTTGACCCGTTCGAGCGGGTTGGCGGTGCGCAGGCGTTTTTGGTGGGCGGGGGGCAGGGCAAACGCTGTCAGGCCCTGGGGCAGGTTCTCCTCCATCCAGGCGGCCAGTTTGGGGGCCGGCTGGGCATAGTGGGCGACGATTTCCTTGAGCCGCCGTTCGGCGGCGGGGCGGCTGGGGCAGTCGAAGACGCTGCGGACGGCGGTGGCGACTTCAGCGCGTTGCTCCCGGCGCGGGACGTACGCCTGGGCGTTTTGCTGGAGATGGAACTGGCAGCGCTGCCAGGGGACGGAGGGGAACACGGCGGTGCGGGCGGCTTTGAGGCCGGGGTGATCATCGCTGGTGATGTGGGTGACGCCGCAGAGACCGCGCTGGACGAGGCTTTGGAGGAAGGCGCGCCAGTGGGCCTCGGCCTCGCTCAAGGCGGCGCTGACGCCGAGGATGGCGCGTTGGCCGTCCGGGCCAACCCCCAGGGCGATAAGCACGGCGCAGTCGAGGAGTTGGCCGTCCCGGCGGACCTTTTCGTAGCGGGCATCCAGGATCAGATAGACAAAGGCGCCCAAGGGGCGGGTGCGCCAGGCGTGGAGTTCGGCGTCCAGGAGTTTGGCGCACTCGCTGACCTGGGTGGAACTGACGCTGGTGCCGCAGAGGTGCTCGACGATGGCGGCGACTTTGCGGGTGGAGACGCCTTGGACGTACATTTCGGCCAGGGCGAGCTTGAGGGCCTGTTCGGAACGGAGGCCTTTTTCGAGGGCGGCCGGGTAGAACTGCAGGCCGCCGCGGACCTGCGGGATGCTGAAGGTGACGGGGCCCAGGCGGGTGGTGAGGGTTTTGGCTTTGAAGCCGTTGGCATGGCCTTGGCGGGTGTCGGTGCGCTGGTAGGGCTGGGCCTGGAGGGCTTGGGAGCGTTCCTGGCACATGGCGGCATTGACGAGCAGGCGGACGCCTTCGGCGAGGCCGGCGGTGCCTTGCTCGGTCAGGAGTTGCAAAATGGTGTTCAAGAGTTCAGGCTGGGTTTGGTGGGTCATTGGGGTTTGGCGTTGGTTGTGTTTTGCGACACCCCAACAAGAGACCACAGTGGCCCGCCCTCGACCAGTTTTTCGCGCGCGGCGCGTCCTTGCCCCTCCGGGGTTCGGCTCCGCTCGGCTCGCTGCGCTCGCCTTCGCTCCGCCTCACCCCGGAGGGGCAAGGACGGAGGGAAGGAAAACAAATTACAGAAAGAGTTTTACACCGGCCATACGATATTATTTTTGGAATCAACATATTGTTCAAAAGGGCTACAAGACGGCATTGTTTGTTGTGATTATATCTTGCTTTCTGCAGGCTAATTTGATGTCGGCGGAACCAGGTGCTGTAGTCAACCATGTATCATTTGAAGTTAAGGGAACAGTGGATTGGCAGCCGGCTTCTGGGTTTGATTTGACGAATCTTGCTGGCATACCGCAGTATTCAACATTCTGGCTCGGATGCAGTAATAATCTGCAATATCTTGTAATTATGCCAAGCAATTGGCCGACTAGAATAAGATTCGAAAAACCAGTTCCAGAATTGATTAGTTATAGATATGAAAAATATGCAACACAAAGCTTCACCATTGAATTTTCAAAAACTGCTGACAAAACCAACAAATATGTATCGACGTGGGAGGGGGGCATTCCGCTGAGACGTCTGAAGCTAAGGCAGGCTTATGCCTTATGGCATGCATTTTTTTCATATCCATTCACTTCAGATGGTGATCCTCAGGTGATTAATCAGGTGAGCAAGACTTGCATGTCGGCTTATGATTATGATATTGTGGCGAACTACCTGACCAACAGCCAGCCTCCTCATTTGCCGATTAGGATAGAATGGGTGACCAGCGAGGGAACAACAATGGAAATATATGAAACATTATCGTGGACAAATGTAAATGGGATTGTGCTGCCTTGTTCAGGGCGGCATACGTATTTCAACCCAGATTCCAAGCGTGGAGGGCAGGAAATATTTTTCGTGGCGTTTAACGTTTCTGAGGTTAAATCCGCCTCAATATATAATGGTTATGCATATAATATGGATTCAAATATGTTTAGCATGACGGATTATACTTACAAGTATGCTGATCCTCCTTTTACACGCTTTCAACGCAGTAACACGCTTATGAGTATTCAAGATACTCATAAAGCTTACATGGAATATAAAAATCTTGAGTTGCAGCGCAGATCACGAAGAAGTGTAAAAGGCCGACATGTATTGTATGTTTTTATAGCCATACTGTTGCTGCCGCCTTTAATTTATTATTACAGTGCACGACGCAACTGTAATAAACAACAAAAACCACAAAACCTAAAACACAATGAAGAAAAATAATGGAATAGTGATGCTGGTGATAGCCGCAGTGCTTGTTTCTTGCTCAACTATCATCATTGCGGCATGTAGCCAACGGGTAGAGACTCAAAGATTGACGCCTTGCCTGCCTGGGGAGGTGTCTGATAAGGGGTACCCATGCTGTAAATACATTATACAAACAGAAGGTTATGGATGGGAGTGCAGGCAGATTTATGATCCTGAATATGGGTGTGTAATGACAGCTGTTCAGTATGAGGGGCAGGTGCAGTATAATGAATACGTTGGAAAATGCAGTCAGCAAGGCTTCTGTGTGAACACGGTTTTGCTATACGAAAATGAACACTTGCCGATATTTCATAGTGTTAGCGTTGAATATCATCCGTGCTATGAATAATTAAGACAGCAAAAGTATTGCTTGACTTGGGCATCTCATCCGCAGTACAGAGGTATTCGTGGGTGGATGAGCGAGGATAATGTGCTTGTGCCCATAAACAAATAAAGGATATGGGGACTGCAATGATATCATAAACGAGCAAAGCATAAATATGTATCGGTGCCAGAAATATTTTAATTATAGCGCTATCATTGTGCTGGCACTCACTGCTTTGTGCAAGCTAGTCAGCATTAGCGGGGAATCCAGGATTCTGGGCGTGCCTGATCCCATATTCAGTTTCTTGACCATGCGGCAGTTGCTGCTGCTCACGTCGGTTATTGAATTGCTTGCGGCATTTTACCTGTGGAAGGGCGCAAACCCAATGACCAAGTCGTTCGTTGTGCTGTGGCTGGGCGCAGTGTTTTTTAGCTACCGTGTGGGCTTGTGGCTGATGCATTACAAAGGCTGCGCATGCCTGGGTACGGTTGCGCAGTGGCTGCCTGTTTCCCCGGCGGCGGTGGACGTGTTGATGAAGGTTGTGCTGGCCTACCTGACCATTGGTTCCGCGATCTTCTTTTTCCGAGCATGGTTCCAGGATAAGGAGAAAAAGCGGTGGGGCGGGCGTATGCCGGATGAAGCCTGTGGGTGACCCATCGAATTCAAGAATTGATAAGAACAGCGATCCCAATGACCAGGGGCAGGGGCATGGATTCCTTTCAGTCGTCTTACCTGTGTTCAACGAGGAGGGGAGCCTGGCCTTGTTGTTGTCGCGCGTTTTGGCGCAGGCGTTTGTTGTCGAGGTGGTGGTGGTGGATGATGGGAGCACGGATGGGACGTGGGGGGTGATGCAGGAGTGGGCGGGGCGGGATGCGCGGGTGCGGCTGGCTCGGCACGAGCGCAACCGCGGCAAAGGGGCTGCATTGCGGACGGGTTTCGCCCTGGCCACTGCGCCGGTGGTGGTGGTGCAGGATGGGGATATGGAGTATGATCCGTCCGACTTGGGGCCGATGCTGGAACTCATCCTCACAGGCAAGGCGGACGTGGTGTATGGGAGCCGGTACGCGGACGGGCGGCGGGATGTGGGGCCGTTTTGGCATACGCTGAGCAACAAGCTGCTGACGTTGTTTTCCAACCTGTGCACCAACTTGTGGCTGACGGACGAGGCGACGTGCTATAAGATGTTTCGGCGGGAGTTGTTGGGGAGGCTGGAGTTGCGGGAGGAAGGGTTTGGGTTTTGCCCTGAGTTCACGGCGAAGGTGAGTCGGCTGGGAGTGCGTGTGATGGAGGTGCCGATTTCGTATCATGGGCGGGGGCGGTCAGAGGGGAAGAAAATCCGGCTGCGGCACGGGCTTGAAGCGATATGGTGCCTCCTGAAGTACAGCCGGTGGCAAGAGGGGACGAAATGGGGTGATGGGCAGGGCCGTACAGATGGGACTGACAAGCAGAAATGAAACGGAAAAAATTTCAGATGGCATTCAAGAACACGCATAATTCCTTTATGTTCAATGGTTAACACATTTTTCAATATTTTTGAAAAACCTGTTGACAGGCACTTTTTTTTTTTTTTTTGCTATAAATTGATTTGACAATCCACATTGCTGTTCACCGCCTGCCGTGTGGTGGTCGGTGAAAGGTGTTCGGAAGGAGAACGGCTAGAGAAACGGACGCGTGAGGGATATGGCAGAAAGCGATGAGATGGTACTGTGTTATTGCGTGTTTGGATTAAATTCTTAAAAGGCCTCTGTTTTGGAATGATTTCCATGTTAAGTAAGTTAACCATCTTGATTTCCATCTGGGCCACCATCTGCTTCTGTGCGGTAGCGGGCGATGAGGCAAATGGCAGCCCGGTTTTTCAAACGCATTTTGCCGTAACGGGCCGGATGACGGACTCATTGGTTATCAGTAATCAATATACCAATTTCAGCCACAGCTTTCCGTTTTCCTTGCAACGGCAGGGTGATCGATGGCGCATGCAAGTTGCTATGAGAACCAATGAAATAGTGAGAGACAATCAAATGTGGCTATATTATGATATTGGGTGCGACGGAACTAATGTGTATTCAGTTTTTCATGATTACCTCAGCGGGGCGCCCACCAACAGACACGCAGCACAGGTTTTCCCTGGAGTAGTATGCACAGTGCCCAATGGAGAAAAAATATGGCTTGCCTTTTTGCGGGACGTGCTGCCAGCGAATCAAAGATCCTTCATACCACGTCCAATAGGAAATGCTCATATTAATCACTGGGCGCATATTAGTCTTCACGGGAGTGCCATAAACTATTCGGGGGACGAGGCTCGGGAGACAGGCTGGTTCGTGGTGGATAAAGAGCGCCTGGAAAAGGCCCATTTGTCTCCTTATTTGTTTACGAATGATAAGTCAGTAGGAGTGCCCTATGCGCCTGGCCAGACAGATGCCGTGTACCACGCAGTTTTTCGCAAAGACGAGTCGGGAAAATACTGGCAAAAAGAATTCATGCTGCTCAGTTATTGGCCCAAGCCAAGAATTCCAGACGATGCCGAGTTCCTCATGCCCGACCCTAACCGGGTGTTGATTACTCATTTTGAATACAAAATGACAAGTCTAAATGAAGCAGAATTTAATTGCTACCCGGTCACCGGGACATTGCTGGATATCTATGACGGCCGGTTGTGGGATAAGCAGAAGCGGATTTTCACGCATTATTACAAGAGCACGAACTTTTTAGCTCCGAACGAGCTACACAAGGCAGCTTATGTATTGGACATTGCGAAAGTCATGGAGGAAAGGAAGCGGGGGGAGAAAACATTTGGCACCTCGACGCCGGTGGCAATTATGTTTGCAGTATTGCTGCTGGGGCCGCTGGGGTACTGGTGGACGGTAGTTAGAAACAAGAACAAAAGAACAGAAAGAAAGGATGCAATATGAAAAGCAAAATAGTGTTGTTGGCGGTATTGATGTTCATGAGCGCGACCATTGTGTCGGCAGCATGGTATCTGAAGTGTCGGGAATTTATCAATTATACAGATACATCAAATTGCGGTAGTCCTTTTAACGCCTGTCCCGGCACATGTTATGTTCATACTTACGCAATTAATTTGGCGCCTCCTCCTCCTTATGGACTGCCGCCGGTCGGCCTGCCACCAGGTTCTGTTGGCGGGATTTGCACCATGGCCAGTTTTTATAATTGGTGTACTTCAATTACACCAGCATGGCTGGTAGCCCAAACAACTTGGAGTTATCCATGCATGACCACAGCTTCGTCTTGCCAGTGCAACACTTCAGTTGGCGGTACGATTATTGGTGGCGTGAATTGGGTTGCTGACTGCTTTTAATTCAATAGTGGAAAGTGTCGGATTAAAAGCACATTGTTTGGAAAACGCGTGTTCATGTGGGCTTGGACAGCCGGGCACTGTGGAGTTGTAAGCTGGCGCAGGGATTTAAGGCGGCCCTTGGCGGATCGCATAAGATGCCGGGGACCGCAGACACAGAGTACTAGGGCCATTGATGGATGGTGCGGAGTGCGGCAACCGGTCCTGTGCGCCGATTGACCAGCGGACTGAAAACTGACAACATCAATCATAGTAATGTGCCAAAGAGTGCAACAGGAGGCAGCATGAACTACAAGACGAGCGGATTGGATCGGTGGGGTGGATTGTTTCATTACAGTGCGCTGATGGTGCTGGTTATTACTGCTGCTTGCAAATTGGTGAGTGTAATGGGGGAAGCGAAGGTGCTTGTCATGGCGGACCCGATATTCCGGAATTTTAGCACTCGGCAGATGTTAATGGTTGCCGCGTTGATGGAACTGGGGGTTGCATGGTATTTGTGGAGAGGCAGAAATGCGATAATAAAGAGTTACCTTTTGTTTTGGATGTGCGGGTTATTCATAGCCTATCGTATCGGACTTTGGATGATGAATTACAAAGGTTGCTCTTGTGTGGGTACGGTTGCGCAGTGGCTGCCTGTTTCCCCGGCGACGGTGGACGTGTTGATGAAGGTCATTCTTGTCTATATGACGGTTGGATCAGCGTTCTTTTTGATAGTGGAATTAGTTTGGGACAAGGGCAAGAAGGCGGTTGAAAATGCTCATGCCGATTGACGCCGGTGGGAGACTTTTTTGACTCAAGCGTTGTTGAAACCAACGCTCGTTGTAATGAGGGGCAAAACCAAGCCTTCTTGACTGTTGTCATTCCCGTATTCAACGAGGAGAGGAGCCTGACCTTGCTGTTGGCCAAAGTTTTGGCAGAGGCGTTTGTAGCCGAGGTGGTCGTGGTGGATGACGGGAGCACGGATGGGACGTGGGGGGTGATGCAGGAGTGGGCGGGGCGGGATGCGCGGGTGCGGCTGGCGCGGCACGA
>Ga0209381_1001013_pt1 | contig 52062 bp, 40 predicted proteins | sample DewCreD2012metaG_FD_184111 | JGI IMG/M metagenome (GOLD analysis project Ga0209381, IMG submission 184111) | Hot spring sediment bacterial and archeal communities from British Columbia, Canada, to study Microbial Dark Matter (Phase II) - Dewar... ... | reverse complement strand
ATAGACAACGCCATTGCTGCCCACGGCGGGCGAGGACCAGATTTCCATGCCGGTGGACAGCTTCCAGTCCGTTTCTCCCCGCGCATTCACGCACCAGAACTGTCCGTTGAACGTGCCGAAATAAAGTCGGCCGTCCGCCCCGACCGCCGGTGAGGAATCAGACTCGCTTCCAAGATTGATTTCCCACGCCAGCCTGGGCGGTTCCTGGGCGGCGACGGCGAATGTCAGCAGGCAAGCCTGCACGATGGCGTTCCCAATCCGGGCCAGGCGGCGGGCAAAACCGTCCCCGGAGCGCCGGCGTCCCCGCCGACTTTGAGCAAACGAAAACCAAGGGCGTTGCCGCAGGAATTGAATCCCGCTGAAAATTGTGGACGCCCCAAGCTGCCGGGACGGCGGCGCTCCTGCCGCCGCGAACCCGGAGCGCCAACTTCCCGTCGGCCTGGATGGATCATCGGGTTCCCGAGGGGCAGGCGGGACGCCGGTGGCGACGGCGCGTCCCAGCGCAGTGCAACTGGCTGACCGAGGCGGCATCATGGGCGGCGCAGTTTCGGGGCAAGCCCGCGCCGAAAACAAGCGCGATTCCCGGCACCGGTATTGCATTGAACCGGCCCCGGGCCGTTCACCATAATGCCCGCATGAATATTCTCGTCCGCACCGCCAGCCCGGCGGCGCACGGTTGATCGCCCTCACTCGCGCATGGAAATCATTCTCGCCCCCGGCCGGGCCGCCAAAAACTACTGGCGGGACCTGTGGCATTTCCGGGAACTGTTCTACATCCTCGCCTGGCGCGACCTGGCCGTGCGCTACAAACAGACGGTCATCGGCGTGGCGTGGGCGCTCATCCGTCCGCTGCTGACCATGATCGTGTTCACGGTCATCTTCGGGCGCGTGGCCAAGCTGCCCTCGCCCGGCGACGTGCCCTACGCCCTGCTCGTCTTCGCCGCCATGCTGCCGTGGCAGTTCTTCGCCACCGCGCTGACCGAGTCCAGCAACAGCCTCATCGCCAACACCAACCTCATCGCCAAGGTCTATTTCCCCCGACTCATCGTGCCCGCCGGGTCGGTCATCACCAGCTTCGTGGATTTCCTCATCTCGTTCGCTATCCTCGTCGGCCTGATGGTCTGGTATCAGTTCGCGCCGGACTGGCGGGCGCTGACGCTGCCGTTGTTCACCCTGCTGGCCTTCGGCGCCGCGATGGGGGCGGGCCTCTGGCTGTGCGCGTTGAATGTGAAGTATCGCGACTTCCGCTACATCGTGCCGTTCATCGTGCAGTTCGGCCTCTACATCTCGCCGGTGGGCTTCAACAGCGCGGTGGTGCCGGACCAGTGGCGCCTGCTCTACTCGCTGAACCCGATGGTCGGGGTGATTGACGGCTTCCGCTGGGCGCTGCTGCGCGGGCAGGCGGAACTTCCGGCCTCATCGCCTCCATCGCCCTGACCGCCCTGCTCTGCGTCACCGGCCTGTGGTATTTCCGCAAAATGGAGCGCACGTTTGCGGACGTGATCTGAACACAAAACAGAAAGCAGAAAGCAGAAAGCAGAAATGAACAACGGCCGGCTGACTGAAGAATTTCGTGGGCGCACCAAGCAGTTTGCGGCGGGGGTGATCCGGCTGTTTGTGAAACTGCCCCGCGCCCGCGATGAGGTGCGGACGCTCGCCGGGCAATTGCTGCGTTCGGGCACCTCCGTCGCCGCCCATGTCCGCGAAGCCTCGCGGGCACGCTCCGACGAGGAATTTGTGTCCAAACTGGGCGGTGCCTTGCAGGAAGCGGACGAATCAGGCCTGTGGATGGAACTCCTGCGCGAGGAATGCGGCATAGACGCCAGCCTGACCCTCCCGCTCGAAAACGAGTCCTCCGAGTTGATGGCCATTTTGACAACGATGATCAACCGCACGAAAGCCAGGAAAGAAAATGGAAAGTAAGAAGCAGAAATCAATGCAACCGTCCAAGCTGCTGGCGCATTTCCGCCATCCGCTTTCTGCCTCGAGGTTTCCCATTTCTGCTTTCTGCTTTCTGTTCTCCGCCTTCCAGTTTTTGCTTTCCCATTTCTGCTTTCTGCTTTTCCCATGAGTTCCTGGATCATCAAGGCCGAGGGGCTGGGCAAGCGTTACCGCATCCAGCATCAGCAGCAGCGGCAACGTTACACCGCCCTGCGCGATGTCCTCGCGGAAAAGGCGCGCGGCCTGTTTGCCAGGCGGAAAGAGGAAAGTGGAAAGCAGAAATCCGTGGAGGACTTCTGGGCGCTCAAGGATGTCTCGTTTGAAATCCAGCCGGGCGAGGTCGTCGGCATCATTGGCCGCAACGGCGCGGGCAAATCCACCTTGCTGAAACTCCTCAGCCGCATCACGGAACCGACCGCAGGCAAGGTGACGTTGCGCGGCCGCGTGGCCAGCCTGCTCGAGGTCGGCACCGGTTTTCATCCCGAGCTGACCGGACGCGAAAACATCTTCCTGAACGGCGCCATCCTCGGCATGAGCCGCGCCGAAATCCGCCGCAAATTCGACGAGATTGTGGCGTTCGCCGAGGTGGAGAAGTTTCTGGACACGCCGGTGAAGCGTTACAGCAGCGGCATGTATGTGCGGCTGGCGTTCGCGGTGGCGGCGCACCTGGAACCGGAAATCCTCGTGGTGGACGAGGTGCTGGCGGTGGGCGATGCCGAGTTTCAAAAGAAGTGCCTGGGCAAGATGCAGGACGTCGCCGGCCATGGGCGCACCGTGCTGTTCGTGAGCCACAACATGGCGGCCGTCCGCAGATTGTGTGGCAGCGCGATTTTGTTGCAGGCGGGGCGGATTTTAGCGACCGGCGGGGCCGCCGAAATTTCCCAGAAGTATCTGTCCACCTCGCTGGCCGGTGAAAAAAACCGGCCGACAGCCGATCCTACAAAACCGTGCATCACGAACGTGGAACTTCGGGACCGGACGGGGAAACCGGTTGCCTCTGTGCTGGCTGGCGATGAGGCGTATTTGACCGTCGAACTGGAAAGCCGGAACCGGCGCCGCATTTCCTTTGGGATGACCATTTTCAACAGCGATGATTTCGGCATCTTTTCGTCGGTTTCCTCGGACACGCTCGAATTTATTCCCCGGCAGGCAACTTCCCTCAAGATCGCCATCCCGACGGGCATGCTGCACGCGGGCAAGTATCGGGTCGAAGGCAGCTTGGTGGATGATGGTTGCCTGATCGAACAGAGCGAGTGTTATCTCGTCTTTGATGTCATAAGGACCGGGGCATTTGATCTGGCCCAGTGCAAGCCCAGAGGGCTACTCCGGCTGCCAGGCACCTGGACATTTGAGACACGGGAAAGCAAAGCAACCGACAATTTAGAACATGATCAAGAAACTCATTAAAGGAAGTCTTGCCCGGGCCGGGCTGAAGGTCAGCCGCATCCCCGCCGTCGGCGGGCCGCCGGACCTTGATTCGCAGGTGGCGGCAACCCTGCCCGCATCGGAATGCTATGCCAGATTCACCTCCGCCTGCCCCATCTTCCAGCCTTGGCTAGGATACGGCGATTTTGCCGCCGCCTATGACGGCGTGGCCGTGCGGACGCTGGTCAGCCCGGACCGCTGTTACGTGTTGCAGAAATTCGCCCAAGCGACTGGTTCTCTGGAGGGAGATTTCATCGAGTGCGGGGTCTTCAAGGGCGGCACCGCCCTGTTGCTGGCCCGCACCTTGCCTCCCGGCGAAAAGAAGCTGTGGCTTTTCGACAGTTTCGAGGGGCTGCCGGAAAGCTCGCGTCCCAAGGGGGACTTCTACCAAAAGGGCGATTTTAACCAGACCTCGTATGAATCTGTGCGCGAATTGCTGAATCCCTTCGCGAACCGGTTGTCCATCCGCAAAGGTTGGATTCCAGAGAGCTTTACTGGATTGGACGGCCTTCGGTTTGCCTTCGCCCACATTGATGTGGACCTCTACAAGCCGGCTTTGGCATGTTGCGAGTATATTTTTCCACGGCTGGTTCAAGGGGGCGTAATGATCTTTGACGACTATGGATATCCAGCCTGCCGCGGGGAACGAAATGCGGTGGACCTGTATTTTTCCCAATCCAAAACGCCCGTGATTGCGCTTCCCACCGGCCAGGCGCTGGTCATCAAAAACACGCCCTGACTCATTCCGTGAGACTGCCCTTTCTTATCCTCGGCGCCGGCCCCACCGGCCTCGGTGCCGCGCGCCGATTGCAGGAACTCGGCGTCCCCGACTGGCAGCTCCTCGAAGCCGCGCCCGAACCCGGCGGCCTCGCCGCGTCGTTTGTGGACGGCAAAGGCTTCACCTGGGACATCGGCGGACACGTGCAGTTCTCGCACTACGAATACTTCGACCGCGCGATGCTCGAGTTCCTCGGTGCGGACGGCTGGCTGCACCACCAGCGCGAGTCGTGGGTGTGGATTCGCGACCGGTTCGTCCCCTACCCGTTCCAGAACAACATCCGCCGCCTGCCGCCGGAGGATTTGAACAAGTGCCTGCAAGGCCTCGTGCAGATCACGCGTTCACCACGGCCCAAGCCGGCGAATTTCGGCGAATGGATTGACGCCACGTTCGGTCCCGGACTCGCCGAGGTGTTCATGCGACCCTACAATTTCAAGGTCTGGGCGTTTCCGCCGGAGCTGATGAACGCCGTCTGGGTCGGCGAACGCGTCGCGGTCACCGACCTGGGCCGCGTGCTGAGCAACCTCGTGCTGGGCAAGGACGACCTCTCGTGGGGGCCGAACAACACGTTTCAGTTCCCGAAATACGGCGGCACCGGCGCCATCTGGCGCGCGTGCGCCAAACGATTGCCGGCGGAGAAGCTCCGGCTCAACACTCGCGTCACCCGCATTGACCTCGAACGCCGCGAAGCCACCACCGGCACCGGCGAAACCTTCGGCTACGACCGGCTGATCACCACGCTCCCCCTGCGGGAGTTGATCAGGCTGACGGGCCAGACGCAGTTCGCCCCGCTGGCCGAGCGCGGCCTGCTTTATTCGACCTCAAACATCTTCGGCCTCGGCCTGCGCGGGAAGCCCCGCGACGAGCTGGCCACGAAGTGCTGGATGTATTTCCCCGAGGACAACTGCCCGTTCTACCGCGTGACCGTGTTCAGCAACTACTCGCCGAACAACGTGCCCGACATCCGCCAGCACTGGTCGCTTATGGCCGAGGTTTCCGAGTCGCCGCACAAGCCGGTCAACCGCGCCACGCTGCTCGAGGAAGTCATCCAGGGTGCGCTCAACACCCGACTCATCGAGCGGCGCGAGGACATCATCTCGACGTGGTCGTATTGCGCCGGCTACGGCTACCCCACGCCCGGCCTGCACCGTGACGAGGCGCTGGCGGAAATCCTCCCGTTTTTCGAGCGGCACGACGTTTTTTCGCGCGGGCGGTTCGGCCTCTGGAAATACGAGGTCAGCAACCAGGACCACTCGTTCATGCAGGGCGTCGAGGTTGTGGAGCGGCTCGTCAATGGCCGGCCCGAAATCACCGCCACGGACGCGAACCACGCCAATTCCCAAAAGCATCCGTGGCCGTTTGAACGGTGGAACGCTGCCAAACCCTGATGCGCCTTGCCGGCCATGAACGCCATTCTCCTCTTCACCTGGCCTGGGGCCACTCTCCCCCCGAACCTCAACGTGCTGCCGTGCGTCCCGCCGGCAGAAACCGTTCGATTGGAAACTGCCGGCGGGACGCACGGCAGCACGCTCATTGGCGGTTCGCGGGTTCAAAGCGCAAAGCTCCGTTTGGGAGAAATCTCTCCCCATCGGATGGGGAGAGCCGCCGCCTGGAATTGCTCCCCGCAGCGACGCTGAGTTCATGAGTTCACTCCAACGCAATCCAGACCTCACTCCGCCAACTGTGGCGCCCGTGCCCGCCGGCACGCCGCGCCCGCTATGGTCGGTGATGATCCCCACGTTCAACTGCGCGAAGTATCTGCGCCTCACCCTGCAAAGCGTGCTCGCGCAGGCCCCCGGCCCGGACGCGATGCAAATCGAAGTGGTGGACGATTGCTCGACGAAGGACGACCCCGAGGCCGTCGTGCGCGAAGTGGGCCAGGGCCGCGTGCAGTTTTACCGCAAGCCGCAGAACGGCGGGGCCATCGCCAACTTCAACACCTGCCTCGAGCGCAGCCGGGGCCAGCTCGTCCACATCCTGCACGGGGACGACGCGGTGCTGCCCGGTTTTTACCAAAAAATTGGGGCCGCCGCCGCCGCGCAACCGCAGTTCGCGCTCTATGCCTGCCGCTGTTTTTTCGTGGACGAGGCCGGCATCATTTCCGAGGTGTCCGTCCGGGTGCCACAACTGGAAGTCGGCGGCCAGTTTCCCGAGTTGTTCTTTTACGGCACGCCGTTGCAGACGCCGAGCGTGGTGGTGCGGCGCGCGTTTTACGAGCAGCACGGCGGTTTCCTGCTGCCGCTGGTCCACACGGCAGACGCGGAGATGTGGTCGCGCGCGGTGGCGCGGGGCGGCGGACTGCAACTGCCCGACGTGCTGTGCCACTACCGCGTCTTCGCGGCCAACGATTCCGGCCGGCTGGCGCGCACGGCGGAGAACCTGCGGGATGTCGTCCGGCAGAACGATCTGTTCGCCCGCAGTTACCCCAGCTTCGACCGGCAACGCGCCCTGATCCGGTTGACCCATCTCGCCCGCACCCAACTCCAGCGCTTTCAACGGGCAGGTGATGCCGAGGCGGTGGCGGCCAACCTGGCCTTTTGGAAGGAGTGCATCCCTTTCAAATTCCGGCTCCGCTCCACCGTGGTGAACGGCGCGCGGAAGTTGATTGGTTGACGCCCGCGCCATGAGCGACTCCGCCCCTCCTCCCGCCGCCGCGAACGGTGTGTCGGTCATCATCTGCTGCTTCAACAGCGCGGCCCGGCTGCCGGAAACCTTGCGGCATCTGGCCGCGCAACGCGTCAGCGCGGACGTTGCGTGGGAGTTGTTGATGGTCGTGGACCGCGCCACGAGCGATGACACGGTGAAAGTCATCGAGTCTTTCCAGGCGCAATTTGCCCCCGGCCAGCTCCGGCTGGAGTGGGAAACGCGCCGGGGACTCGGTGCCGCCCGGCTCACGGCGGCCCGCAAGGCGCGGTATGAATTTCTGTCGTTTGTGGATGATGACAACTGGGTGCCGCCCGACTGGGTGGAACGGGTGCAGCGCGCCTTCCTCGAGCGGCCCGAAGCCACGGCCCTGGGCGGGCGGGGCGACGCGGTGTTCGAGCGCGAGCCGCCGCCGGCGTGGTTCAAGGACTTTGGCGCCGCTTACGCGGCCGGGGACCAATACGCGGCGGCGGGCGAAGTCACCGACCAGCCCACGAGCCTGCTCTGGGGCGCGGGGCTGTGCATCCGCCGGAGCGCGTTTCTCGCGTTGCTGGACCGCGGCTTTGAATTCATCTGCTCCGAAAAGCTCGGCCCCGGGTTGTGGGCACTGGTCCGGGCGCGGCCGTGCGAGGACACGGAACTCTGCTTCGCCCTGCGCGCCATGGGCGGGCGCTTCTTCTACGTGCCGGAACTGACCTACAAACATTTCATGGCCGCCGACCGGCTGACGTGGCCGGTGGCGCGGCGGATGTATCGCGGGCATGGCCGCAGCGGCGTGTTTTGTCATCTGCTGAAAATGGCCACCGACCGCCGGCTGCCGGCACCGCAACTGGCCCGGGAGCGGAGCTGGCTCTTCCAGACCGTCCGCTGTCTGCGCCGGCTGGTCCGCATCGCCCTGCGCCATCCCGCCGCCGTGCTGACTGCCGCCGAAGGCTCCCACGCACGGCTCCAGGCCGACGCGCTCCTCGGCCAGTTGGAACTGCTGGTTCGTCTGCGCGGCCAACATGCGGTCTTGTTTGACGAGCAACGCACCCGTTATTTGAGCCACCCACTGTCCGCCACCCCCTCTTCCCCGCCATGAAAGCAATGTCCGAACCTTCCGCCCCCGGCACCGATCAACGGATTGCCGACACCGTCCGGCTGCTTCAGCACGCGCCTTTTCAGCCGACGGACGTGGTGCTGGATGTGGGCATGGGTGACGGCACCATCAGCCGCTCCATCGCCGCGCGCGTGGCCAGGGTAGTGGGCACCGGCCTCGACACGCTGTCCTACAAGATAGATTGGGAGGCGCTGAAACGGGACCGCATCGAAGTGGTGGAATGCTGGGTGGAGAAGATGCCGTTCCCGGACGCGACCTTTGACGCGGCGGTGATGTCGCATGTGCTGGAGCATTGCCTGAACGTGGGCCTCGCCTTGCAGGAGGTGCGGCGCGTGTTGAAACCGGGCGGTCTCTTGTGCGTGGCGGTGCCGCCCTCCGACCCGCTGGTGTGCGGCGGGCACGTTGCCGTGGGCTGGAACATCGGCCAATTGATGTATGTGTTGACGATGGCCGGCTTCAGTGCGGCCACCGGCCACTTCGCGAAGAAGGGCTACAACGTCTGCGCCTTCGTCCGCAAAGAGGAACGCCCGCTGCCCCCGTTGCGCCACGATTACGGCGACCTGCGCGCCCTCGAGGCGGATGGCCGGTTTCCGCTGCCGATCGTCAACGCGGACCCGGACCTCGAGGCCTTTTGGGGTGATCTCGACGCCGTGAACTGGCCGTGGGTGGAAACACTGGACCCGGAACGCGTCGGCCCGAATGCGCGGTTGCTGCGGAAACTCACCCCGCCCGGCTGGCGTCCCAAACTCGGTCAAATGTTTCTGCGGCTGGCGGTCGCGTTGGGCGTCTCACGGACGCGGCCGCCGGGGCGGAGTTATGTGAACCCGGACCACTTGCGGGCGTAGCGATCGCCTGCTTCAGAACGTCACCTTCGCCTCCGTCGGCAGGCGCAACGCGTCGGCGGCTGTGCGCGTGGGCAGCCACTTGAGGATTTCCCGGATGGCATGTTGCACCGCCTCGTCCGAACTGCGCGGCAGCGCGAAGCCTGCGTTCCGCAGCTTGGTCGAATCCATGCGGGATTGCGGCACGTCGCCCGGCCAGCCCTGGGCGGATTCGCCGTAGCGGATGGCGGTTTTGGCCGCGAAGCCGAGTTGGCGGACCAGTTCGTTGGCGATGAACCGCACGCTGGTCGCGCCGTCGGGGGCCAGGTTGAACACCTCAAACTTCCCCGCCGCCAGTCGGCCGCACATTTGCTCCCCGAAGCGCAATCCCGCCACGAGGTCACGCACATAGACATAAGGCTTGGCCTGATAACCGTTGCCCAGCACGGTGAGCACGGAGGAGTCTTTCGCCAGTTGCCGGAGAAAATCGAAGATGACGCCGTGCGTCGTGCGCTCGCCCACGATGTTGCCGAAGCGGAAGATGACGGCGCGCAGGTTGAAGGTGCCGCAAAACGCCGAGATCAGCGCCTCGGATGCCACCTTGCCCGCGCCGTAGAGACTGATGGGCAGCGCCGGCCCCAGCGTCTCGTGCGTCACCGTCGTGCCCACGTCGCCATACACGGTGCCCGAGCTGGAGAACACGATGCGCGGCACCTTTTGACGGCGCATGGCTTCGAGGACGTTGTAGGTGACGATGGTTTCCTGTTCGAGATCGAGGCGCGTGTTGTCAATGCCCCAGCGCGCGTCAGGGTTGGCGGCGAGGTGGAAGACCTGATCCACGCCGGCGAAGTGCGGGAAGAGGGCCTCGAGGTGAAGGAGTTCGATCTCGATGACCTTCAGGCGCGGGTTGCCCGCGTGGTGGGCGAGGTGTTCACGCCGGCCCGAGGAAAAATTGTCCAGCACCCGCACTTCGGCGGTTTGCGGGTCGGCCAGCAGCAAATCAATCAGGTGGGAACCGATGAACCCGGCACCGCCGGTCACAAGGTAGGTGGTCATGAAATTGAGGCGGAATGACAGCGGGTCTTTGTGGCCCGCGTCCCCGTCTGCCGGGCGAATCTACGGTGCCGCCGACGCGAGCCAAGTATTTAGTGCGGGCGGACCGGCGCGGGGCCTCCGTTCCGGTTGAGGCGTTTGGTTTTGATGGCAGCCCCTGGGCGACACTGTCTGCGTGATCCTCCCGCCTCCGCTTTCCTTGCGGAAGGGGTGCCGGTCACCGTCTTCCGGGGCGTCCGCCGCGCTTCGTGAACGTCGGCCGTCCGGCCAGCGGCCTCCTCCGGGGAGGACCTGATGGGGCCGCGCGGCGGCGCCCCGGCAAACCGCAGTCGGCTGTTTTTGTTTTTCGCGCCGGTGCCGGCCGCTTAATCTGCGGCCTTGCGCATCATGAAACCTGTCACCCACCCGGCCTCATTGTTCCGCGCCAACCGCGACCGCCTGCGCGCCAGACTGCTGCCCCGCTCGGTCGCCATCCTCAACGCCAACGACGTTCCCCCCACCAACGCCGACGGCACGCTGCCGCTCGTGCAGAACGCCGACTTCTTTTACCTGACCGGCGTCAACCAGGAGGAAAGCCTCCTGCTCCTCGCGCCCGACGCCTTCGAGCCGGCGCACCGTGAAGTGCTCTTCCTGCGCGAGACCAGCGACCACCTCGTCATCTGGGAAGGCCACAAGCTCACCCGGGAGGCCGCCCGGGCGCTCTCGGGCGTCGCCACCGTGAAGTGGCTGAGCGAATTCCCCGCCGTGTTCCGCACGGTCATGTGCGAGGCCGAGAACGTCTATCTGAACACCAACGAACACCAGCGCGCCGTCATCGAAGTCGAGACGCGCGACGCCCGCTTCATCCGCGACTGCCAACGCCGTTACCCGCTGCACCGTTACCACCGGCTCGCGCCGCTGTTGCACGCCCTGCGCGTGGTGAAGTCCGCACCCGAGATCGCCGCCATCCGCGCCGCCTGCGACCTCACGGGGCGCGGCTTCGCCCGCGCGTGCCGCTTCGTCAAACCCGGCGTCAACGAAGCCGAGGTGGAGGCTGAGTTCGCGCACGAATTCATCCGCGCCCGGGGCCGCTTCGCCTACAACCCCATCATCGCCAGCGGCGTCAACAATTGCGTTCTCCACTACCACCAGAACGACCAGCCCTGCCGCAGCGGCGACCTGCTCCTGCTCGACGTCGCCGCCAGCGTGGGCAACTACATGAGCGACCTCACCCGCACGATTCCCGTCACTGGCCGCTTCACGCGCCGCCAGCGGCAGGTGTATGACGCCGTGCTGCGCGTGTTCCGTCAGATGGTGCGGGCCCTGACGCCCGGCAAGACCACGAAAGATTTGCGGACCGAATGCGAACAACTTCTGGCGGAGGAATGTGTCGGCCTCGGCCTGCTCAAACGCGGCGCGCTCCGGCGGCAGACGCCCGAGAACCCTGCGGTGCGCCCGTGGTTCATGCACGGCGTCGCGCACCCCATCGGTCTCGACGTCCATGACGTCACCTACAACCACTTCAAAATCGCCCCCGGCTGGGTGCTGACCTGCGAACCGGCGCTTTACCTCAAGAACGAGGGCTTCGGCATCCGGCTGGAAAACACGGTTCTCGTCACGGAGAACGGACCGGTGGACCTGATGGCGGACATCCCGATCGAGGCGGAGGCGGTCGAGGCAATGATGCGGCGGAAAAAGTGAACGGGAAAAAGCCGAAGACCCAAGCGCCGAAGTCCGAAAGGAATCCGAAGGCCCGAAAGCGGGCGGAAGGGTTCGCCGGAGTTGTGGTTCGCGGGCAGAACTTCCCGGCGATGCGGGTTTCGGCTGGCGGACTTCAGCTCCCGTTCAACCCGAATTCCGAAGCGCGAAATTTTATCGGTGCGCGGCGTCACAAGGGAGCGCGGCGTTCACGCCGCTTCACCGTCCGAAAGATTTTGTGCGTTCGGCTGACCGCAGTGCGGCGCAGGTTGAAGCGGCCTGAAGGCCGCGCTCCTGCCGCGTCGCGGGGTTCAACTCCGGGATTCGGGTTCAAACCAGCCCGCTCGCCTGCCGGGCGCGGTCCAGCACGGTGCGCGCAACCGCCCGCGCCCGCGTCGCCCCGTCGCGCAACACCTGGTGGACGTAATCCAAATTGGCCAGCAGCTCCGCCCGCCGGGCGCGCGCGGGGGCGAACCGCTCCCAATACGCCTCGAACAACTGCTTCTTCAAGTCGCCATAGCCCAGCCCCCCGGCGGCCAGCTTCGCCTCGTATTCCCGGCCCGCCGCCGGGTCAATCACCTTGAGCAGTTGAATGGCGAGGTTTTGCCCCGCGTCCGGCTTCGGCTCGGCGGGCGGGCGGCTGTCCATCTTGATGGCCATGACCTTTTTCCGCAGCGTTTTCTCGTCGCCGAAAATCTCGATGGTATTGCCGTAGCTCTTGCTCATTTTTTCGCCGTCCAGCCCCGGCACTTTGGCCACCTCGCCGCGGATGCGCGGCTCGGGAATGACGAACGTGGGGCCGTATTGCTCGTTGAACTTGATGGCGATGTCGCGCGTCATTTCGACGTGCTGTTTCTGGTCCTGGCCCACGGGCACCACGTTCGAGTCGTAAATCAAAATGTCCGCCGCCATCAGCACCGGGTAGGCGAACAGGCCGTGGTTGACGGGAATGCCCTTGGCGGACTTGTCCTTGAAAGAGTGGGCGCGCTCGAGCAGCCCCATCGGCGTGAGCGTCGAAAGCAGCCACGCCAGTTCGCACACCTCCGGCACGGCGGACTGTTTGAAGAACACCGCGCGCCGCGGGTCGAGGCCGCACGCCAGGAAATCAAGCGCCACATCGAGTGTGTTCTGGCGGCGCTGCGCCGCGTCGAACAGCGACGTCATCGAATGATAATCCGCAATGAAATAGTAAGCCTCGCCCTGGGTTTGCAGTTCGATGGCCGGCTGCATCATGCCGAAATAATTCCCGAGATGCAGCGCGCCCGAGGGCTGGATGCCGGACAAAATGCGCATGGCCGCGAGGCTAGGCCATCCCCCGGGGGGCGGTCAACGCGCGCCCCCGGCGGCGCTGCGGACCGGATGGCGTCCGCCCGCACCGCCGTCCGGGCGCGGCCCGTCCGCCCCCGCCCCCGCTCGCTCCAGCAGGAGCAACTCCAACATGCCGCCAAAGCAGTTGCGCGCGGCGCGCAGGAGCAGGCCGTGGCGCTGAACGTGGCGGATAGCGGGCCGGGGCCGGGAACTGCCACCAGGGCCGCTGGATGCCGACACGCCGGACCCGTCATCCAGCCGCGGTTCGGAGGGAACGGGCCTCGGTTTGTTGATCGTCAGCAACGTGGCTCGCGCGCACGGCGGAGAAGTGCAGGCGTCCGCGAGCGGGCACGAGATGCATGCGGGAAAGTTGCGCCTGCGGTTCAGAAGGCCAGCGCCCCCGGCTCTCCGCAGGCCAGTGTTTCGCAGCCGCCCGGTCTTGCGTCCGGCGTTGCGCGGGACGGTCGGCGCGGTAGGCTGACGCCCATGCTGAATTACATCTGGCTCGCGCTCATCCTGCTCGCGGTCGTGATCGGCGGCGCGCAGGGCAGAATGGAGGCCGTCACCAAGGAGGCGATTGACCGCGCCAGTTTCGCGGTCGTCCATCTGGCCCTGCCGCTGGCGGGCATCATGACGCTGTGGCTGGGCATCATGCGGCTGGCCGAGCGCGCCGGTCTGGTGCAGGTGTTGGCCCGGGGGTTGCGCCCCCTGCTGCGGCGGTTGTTCCCCGAGGTGCCGGCGGAGCATCCGGCAATGGGTGCCATGGTGATGAACATGGCGGCGAATCTGCTCGGCCTCGGCAACGCCGCGACGCCGCTCGGCCTGCGGGCGATGAAGCTGCTCGAGGCGCTCAACCCGCGTCCCGGCACGGCGACGAACGCGATGTGCACCTTCCTCGCCATCAACACCGCCAGCCTCCAGCTCATCCCCATCACCGCCATCGGCGTGCTGGCCGCCAGTGGCAGCGCGAATCCCACCGCCATCGTCGGCACGGCCCTGCTGGCCAGCTTCACGGCGGCGGCGTGCGCGATCACGGCGGTGAAGCTCTACGCGCGGCTGCCCTGGTATCGCCTCGCGCCCGCCAACGCCGCCGAACGCGCCGCCGCGGCGCCGGTGGCCGAACCGGAACCGGAACTGCCGGAGCCGGCGGCCCTGACGAAACCGGGAATCCTCCTCCTGGTCGGCTTCCTCGGCCTGTTCGCCTGGCTGTTCTTCCGCCTGGTCTGGCTCCCGGGCGGCGGCGCGGAAACGCTTTTTGTGCGGACGGTCAAGGCGGTTTCATTGCTGGCGATCCCGTTCCTCTTGTCGGTCATTCCGCTGGTGGCCGCGTTGCGGCGGGTGAAGGTGTATGAGGAATTTGTTGAGGGCGCGAAGGAGGGCTTTCAGACGGCGGTGCGCATCATGCCGTATCTGGTGGCGATTCTGGTGGCCATTGGGATGTTCCGCGCAGCGGGCGGCATTGAGCTGCTGACGCGCGGGCTGGCACCGGTGCTGGCGGTGGTGGGCTTCCCGACCGAACTGGTGCCGATGGCTTTCCTGCGGCCCTTGAGCGGGAGCGGGTCGCTCGGCGTGTTGACGGACATTGCGAAGACCCACGGGGCAGATTCGCTGCTGGCGCGGACGGCGGCGACGATTTTCGGAAGCACGGAGACGACGTTTTACGTGCTGGCGGTTTACTTCGGCTCGGTGAACGTGCGGCGCACGCGGCACGCGCTGGCGGCGGGTTTGACGGCGGACGTGGTGGGCATTGCTGCGGCGGTCTTTTTCTGCTGGGTGATGTTCGGTTGAGCGGCGGCGGTCAGGCCGGCGGGCGGGTGACCAGTTCGACCAGTTCGGCCAGTTCCCCGGCGAGGTAGGGTTTGGCGAGGAAGGCGTCGGGTTTGTGCGGGGCGTGGTTGAGGAAGCTGGGCGCGATGGTGCCGCTGACCAGAATGACCCGCTGGCCGGGATGCCGCTGGCGGCATTCGGCCACCAAATCCAGGCCGGTCATCTGGTGCATGGCGTAGTCGGTGATCACCAGGTCCGGGGGCTGCGGCGCGGCGCGGTAGGCAGCCAGCGCGAGTTCCGCCGAGCGGAAGCGCCGCACGTCGTAGCCGATGCCGCGCAAAATCTGCTCGTTCAGGTCCAGCAGCATGGGTTCATCATCCACCAGATAGACCAGGGGCCGGCGGTGGGAGGGGGTGTTCATTTGAGGCAAACTTATCACCGCCGTCCCGCGGCGGCAATGGTGCGCTACCAGTCCACCGGCACGGTGAGCTTGCGCCCGAAGCGGTTGTGGTAGTGCAACTGCCGGTGCGCCAGGCCGTATTCGTGGACCAGCCGCGTGAGCTTCACGTCGTAGCAGCAATACTCGGCGATGTCGCAAAGCTTCCCCTGCTTGAACCATTCGATGGCCTGCAGGCCCTCGGACGTCTTGTTGAGCCCGAAGGTCGCCCCGGCGATGGCGTCCAGCGAGAGCCGGTGTTGGAGTTTGTCGGCCAGATACGCCAGCAGGTCGAGGGTGGGCACCTGCGTGAGGTCCATGGGGGTGTAGCCGTGCAACACTTCGTAGTCGAAACGCAGCACGTTGAACCCCACCACCAGGTCGGCCCGTTGCAGCTCGCGGATCAGGTCGGCGACATCCCGCTCGCCGTAAATCTGGTAGCCGCCGCGCGCCGTGCTGTAGGTCACGCCCACGCTCATCTTCATGGCGCTGATCCTGGCCCAGCCGCCGACCTCTTCGGCCGACTTTTGGGTTTCCAGGTCGAAATAGACGATGTTGCGCACGGGGCGGCAGGCTAACCGGGCGGCCGGCGGCGGGCAAAGCGGGAAAACGCCGGGAAATTGCATTGCGCCCGCCGGACCCGCCGGGTTTTCATCCGACCGCTCCGCATGAACGCGCCCGCTCCCCAGCCGCCCGCCGGGCCACCCACCCGCGCCGTCCTCGGCGCCCGCCTGCTGGTGACGACGTATGACGAACTGGGCCGGTGGTGCGAGCAGTGGGCGCGCGCGCCGGGGGTGCGCGCGTTGGATTTTGCGAACACCCAGACGGTCACCATGCACCGGTGCGAACCGGAGTTCCGCGCCGCCCTGGCCGCGTTTGATTTTCTGGCCCCGGACGGCATGCCGCTCATCTGGTGTCTGAACCGCGCCGGGGCCGGCCTGCGGGACCGCGTCTATGGCCCCACGTTCATGCGTCACTTTCTCAACCGCGTGCCGGGGTCGTTCACGCATTACCTGCTGGGCGGTTCGGCCGCCTGCGGCGCGCGGCTGCGCGAGATTTTCACCCGCGCCAACCCGGCGCTCCGGTGGGTCGGCGGCTACCATGGCGGCTGCACGTTGGATGGCCGGCTGGACCCGGCGGACGAGGCGCGCGTGCTGGCGGAGTTGAACACCTTGCAGCCCGACTTCATCTGGGTCGGGTTGGGCACGCCCAAACAACAGGCCTGGGTGCGGCGCTACAAATCCCGCCTGCCGCGCGGGCTGATCCTGACGGTGGGATTCGGCTTCGATGTGAATGCCGGATTGAAAACCGACCAGCCGCTGTGGATGCAAAAACTCGGGCTGGGCTGGCTGTTCCGGCTGGGGTCCGAGCCCCGTCGCTTGCTGGGCCGCTACCTCAAATACAATTCCCTGTTTCTGGCCTGCCTCGTCTGGGACGGTGTGCGCGGACGGGCGTGGGGCCGGTAACGCGCGGGGAGGGGCAAGGCGCAGCCCGGTTCCGAAAGTCACCCGGAATCAACTCCGCCACCCGGACCGGCAAGCGGGAAAAGTCCGGCCAGATTGGCTGACGGGGGTTGGCGGAGAGGGGGGGATTCGAACCCCCGATACGCTTTTAAGGCGTATACCGGTTTAGCAAACCAGCGCCTTCAGCCACTCGGCCACCTCTCCAAACCCGGATGCGCCACGCATCCTTAATTCAACCAGCCCGCGCCCGCCAGCGGAAGTTTCCATCGCCTCACGCAAGGGCGTTGCCATGTTTCCCGCCGCCGGGTCTGAGCCGGGAACGGAACCGGCACGCCAGCTATACCCGTCCCCCCCCGGGGGGGTCAAGCAGGGTGTCCGCGCATCGCCGGTTGACGGCCCCGGCGGAAAGCGACACAGTCGGCCCGGTTCGCGGCGGGGCAACCCCTCCCGCCGCCCGCTCGCCACGCGACGGAAACCGCCCGCCCGGGAGGCGCAAACGGAAAGCCGGCACCATGATTCCCAACCCCGCGAATGTCCAACAGCGCGCGCTCCGCATCAATCTCGACGCGAAACGCTATGGCACCTTTGCCGAAATCGGCGCCGGGCAGGAGGTCGCCCGCTGCTTCTTCCGCGCCGGCGGCGCGTCCGGCACGGTCGCCAAAACCATGTCCGCCTACGACATGGCGGTGAGCGACGCCATCTACGGGCCGACGGAACGTTACGTGAGCCGGCAACGCCTGTGCGCGATGCTGGATCACGAGTTCAACCTGCTGCTGGAACGGCTGGACCGGACCCGCGGCGACCGGACCGCCTTTTTCGCGTTCGCCAACACGGTGGCGACCAGCAGTTACAAGACCCGCAACGACGGCCACGGCTGGCTGGGCCTGCGTTTCCAGGCGGAACCGCGCCAGGCCCCGTCGGAGGTGATCCTCCACGTCCGCCTCCTCGACAAGGAGGCCGAGCGCCAGCAGGAGGTGCTGGGCATCGTCGGCGTCAACCTCATCCACGCCTGCTTCTACTCGGCCCCGGACGCGGCGCGGATCGTGCGCGAACTGCTCGAGGGCCTGACCTGGGAACACGTCGAGGTGGACTTGATCCGCTTTGCCGGCCCCGTTTTTGCCGGGGTGGACAACCGGCTCATGGCGTTGCAACTCGTGCAATGCGGCCACACGGAGGCCGCCATGTTCCGGGCGGATGGCGAGGCCGTGCAATGGGGCGAATTGCTCCACAAAAAACCCGCGCTCGTCCTGCGCGGCAGTTTCCGGCCCGTGACGCTGGCCACGCTCGACCTGCTCGAGCGGGCGCAGACGGCCTTTGCCGCGGACTGCCGGAGCGGGGGCGCGGACCCGGTGACCCTGCTGGAAATGACGCTCCGCCACCTCACCACCGACGACACGATTGACCACGCGGACTACCTCGAACGGGTGGACATGCTGTGCGCGCTGGGCCGGCCGGTGCTCATCTCCAACTTCCGGCGCCTTCACCGGCTCGCGAGCTATCTTGCCCGCTACACGAACCAGCCGCTCGGCCTCGCCCTGGGCGCGTCCAAACTCCGGGAGATTTTCGACGAAAGCTTCTACAACGAAACCGAGGGCGGGCTGCTGGGCGGCCTGGGGCACCTGTTCAGGAACCGCTCCCGCCTCTACGTCTATCCCAGCCTCGACGTCGCGACCGGCGCGGTCACCACGGCGGACAATTTCACCGGACCGCCCGCGCTCCGCCACCTCCTCGCCCACCTGCGCGAAAATGGCTGCCTCCGTCCCCTCGAGCCGGGCCGCGCGGAACTGCTCCGCCTCCGTTCCCACGACGTGCTGGCGCGCATTCGCGCGGGCGCGCCCGGGTGGAGCGACGAAGTGCCGCCGGCCATTGCCGAGCGCATCCGCGCCCGGCGGCTGTTGGGCTGCCCCGGGTAAGCCCCGTCACGGTGCCCCGGCCTCGGGCGTGAGATACTTCATCGCCGTCAAGGCATCCCGCCGGACGCCCTCGTCCCGGTCTTGCGCTGCCACCTCCCGCAGCGCCCCGAGCGCCGCCACGCGGCCGGCGTCATCATGCGGGAACAAGGCGAGGGAAAGACACGCCAGTTGCCGACAGGCCACCTCGGGATGCCGCAGCCCGCGCAACAAAATCGGCACCGCCGCCGGTTCGGCCTCCTGGTGGTTGACCAGCGCAATCGCCGCCCACAAACGCACCTCCTCGTCGTCATCCGCCAGCGCCGCGCGCAGCGCCGGCAACGCCGGCTCGGCGCTCTCCACGCCCTCTCCCAATCCGCTCAATCGCCGCGCGGCCCGCCGCCGCTCCGCCACGTCGGCGTCACGCAGGGCCGCCGCCAATTCCCCCGCGCTCCGCGCGTCCGGCGCGGCCTCCTCCCCGCTGGAATGGGGAGCCGGTCGGGCGGCTTCAGCGGCGGACGGAAGGGCGGCGGCCGCAGCGGGCGCCACGGCCGAACCAGCGTCCGGCACAGCGGTCCGGTCCCGCGCTGCAGGCATCATTTGCCAAAGAATGATGCCCACGGTCAGCAGGCCGGCGGCCCCGCCAACGAAGCCGACGACTCGAGGCCAGAACCGGCGGCGTGGCGACCGGAGGGGTGGCGCGGGCATGGGCGCGGTCGCCGCCGGGGGCGGTGCCGCAGGCAGGCCCGGCACCGATTGGGCAAGCGCCGGCCCGGCCACGGTTTCACGGCGGAACACCGCACGCACTTCGCCGAACTTGAGTTGGTCTCCGTCGTGTAATCGGGCTTCGCTGATGGACTGGCCGTTGAGCAACGTGCCGTTGGTCGAGTTGAGGTCCTTGAGGTAGTAGTCCTCGCCGAACCGGGTGATCTTGGCATGCACCAGGGAAACCGAAACATCGTCCAGCGCGATGGAATTGCCCTTCATCCGGCCCACCGTGACGGCCTCGTCCCGCAACACGTGCTCGACTGGCGGCAGGCCCGGCAATTGGATGGTGAGGGTGGGCAGGGGCGGCATAAGCGGCTAGTTTCAGCCTACCCAACCGATTCCCCGGCGCAACTCCGCAAGCAAACCGGATTGACCCGACGCCGGAGTGAACCGCCGACCGGCCCCGGCCGACTGCGTCGCTCCGGTTCAACCGGTCCGCCGGTTCACGGGCCGCGCAACACCGCCTGGGCGATCAGTTCACTGGCCGCCTCCGGCGTGACCAGGTCCGTGTTGATCGTCAGGTGATACAGCAGCGGGTCGTTCTGGTCGGCCTCGAAGTAGCGGCGCAGGTAACGCTGCCGCCCGGCGTCGGCGCGCTTGACCCAGGCCAGCGCGGCCCGCGGCGTCATGCCCCGGTTCTCCGCCACGCGGCGCACGCGCACTTCCAACGAGCCGTGCAGCCGGACGTGGAACACGTCGGGCATGCGGCGGGCCACCATGTTCGCGCCGCGCCCGATGATGATGACGTTGCCGAGGGCGCAGAGCTTGAGGATGGTTTCGCTGGTTTGCTGGACAATGGTTGCGGGCGTGGGCCGCAAGCCGAACAGTTCGTCCATGAACCCCTCGATTTCGCTCAACCGGTCCTCGGGAAACCGCTCCGCCAGACGCGGCGATTCCTGGTGGTCCTCGAGCACGCGCTCAATAAGGTTGCCGTCGAAGATGGTCCACGGGCAGGGTGCCTTGCGGTCGGCGGCGGTGAGGCGGTCGGCCAGCAGTTCGGCCGTGCGGCAGGCTCCGCTGCCGGCGGAGCGGGACAGGGTGACGGCGCGATAACGGTTCTCCCTGCGGCTGGCCGGACGGGCGGCGGGCTGGATTTCACAATTCAGGAAGCTGAGGCAACGGTCGTAATCGAGTTTGCTGCTCATGGGCGCTCCAGGTTGAAGGTTTCCCGCTGGGCGCCGGAAGCGGCCGACGGAAAACCCGCCGCGTTCCGGCCCCGCCGCAAAATAGGCGCGGGATTAGCAGATTGCAACCGCGCGCTCGAAAAATGAGGGAAACTGAACAGAATCTCCGGCCCCCGGGCCGGGAAAACCGGCCGCTACGCGGGCAGGCCGGGCAGGCGCACGGTGAACGCGGCCCCGCCGGCGGGAAGGTTTTCCGCCATGATGCTGCCGCCGTGTTCCTGCACGATGCCCCGGGCGATGGCCAGGCCCAGACCCAGCCCGCCTTGCGTCGGGTCGCCGGGCTGCTTGGTTGAAAAGCCGCTCTCGAAGATGCGTTCGCGCAGCGCCTCAGGAATGCCGGGGCCGGTGTCCGCCACGCGCACCCAGACGTGGTCGTCCGGCGCCCGCCCGCCCGTCAGCGTGAGCGTGCCGCGGTCGCCCATCGCCTCGCAGGCGTTGACCACGAGGTTGGTCCAGACCTGGTTCAATTCGCTGGGCCGGCCGCGGACGCGCAGCGGCTCCGGGAGCTGGACCTCGACCTGGAATTTCTTCAGCGCGTAGCCGAAGAGCACCAGCGTGTCGCGCAGCCCCTCGCGCAGGTCCGCTTCGTCCACTACGTCCTTGTCCTGGCGGCTGTAGCCCTTGAGGCTGCGGACCATGCCGCCAATCCGGCCGGCGGCGACGCGCATGGCGCGGGTGAGGGTGCCCACCTCGAACATTTCGACCCAGCGGCGGGCCAGTTCCTTCCGCTCAACGGTCGGATTGGCAATGACGTGCGCGGCGAAGGCCTCGAGCGCGTCCGGCTCGACTTGCGCCAGCGTCCGGAGGAGCGGGCGCGGCAGTTCGGGAAAGCGCCGGCTCAACTGGTCAATGCGCTCGCGCTGCACCTCGCCGGGCAGGGGCGGCTGGCGGAGGCCCTGCGCCAGCGCCTGGCGGAGCAGTTCGAGGCTGGCGGCGTCGGTGGGGCGGGCAAACACCTCGAGCAGCGCCGGTTCGATGGCGTCGGCGGCGCGGCTGAGGGCGGCGATGGGGTTGTTGATCTCGTGGGCGATGCTGGCGGTGAGCTGGCCGAGCGTGGCCATTTTTTCCTGCTGGATGAGGCGGTTGCGCGTGGCCTCGAGTTCGGCGATGGCGGCCTGCAACTGCTGTTTCTCGGCGGCCAGTGCGCGGCCGAGTTCCGCCACCTTGAGATGAAGCTGGACGACGCGGCGGTAGCGGCTGACGAGGTTGCCGAGCAGCAGCGGGCCGATCATCTGGTAAAAACCCGGCAGGTTGTAGAGCAGCAGGAGGAACGTCTTGCGCGGCATCGTCAACATCCGCCCCGCCGTCCGGGCGCGCGCGGTGAGGAACGACGGCTCGCCGGAACTGAGCAGCAACAGCCCGAGAAACTGCCCGGGGCGGACGTGACCGACAGAATGTTCGCGGCCCTCGTGGTCGCGTTTCGACAGCTCGATTTCGCCCTGGATGACCAGCGAAATGTGCGCGTAGGTGCCGCCCTCGCGCATCAATTCCTCGCCCGGCGCGAACGGCTGGTCCACGCATTCGGTCTCCGGCATCGAGGTCAGCGCCTCGCGGATGTGCTCCAGTCGCCGGATGGGGATGCTCATGGCGGCGGGCGGTTACTCGTCACCGGGCAACGGCTGGCGGCGGACTTTTTCGGTCAGCCGGTCGTCCTCGAGCACGCCGAAGTAGGGGAACACGGTCGGCTCGTTTTCGAGCACGAAATCGGTGAGTTGCCGGCGCACGACGGCGCGCAGCTCGTCCGGCTGCCACGGTTTGGCGAGGTAATGATTCAATCCCGCGCGGTTCACGGCCTCGATGGTGGCGGCCAGGCCCGCCTGCGCGGTCAGCAAGATCTTCCGGGCGGGGGCGGTGCGGGCGTCCTGTTGCAGTCGCACGAGGAAGGAAACGCCGTCTTCGCCGGGCAGGATGTGGTCGCACACCACCACGCCCAACTGGCCGCGTTTCAGGATGACGTCCTCGACGACGCTCCGCGCCTCGGCCACGGTGGTGGCGGATTCGATGGGAAACTTTTCCTCGAACGGGGCGAGGTCGCGGATGACGGCGGCGAGCACCTCGGGTTCGTCCTCGACGCACAGGATGTAGATGGGCTTCATGGAATAACGGGTTTATGGGTCAACGCGCAAACAACGGCCAGTAGAATTTCGCCAGCACCAGCACCAGCGCCATGCCGCCCAGGCCGATGACGCTCCCGGCCTTGACGAGGTGCCGGGTCTCGAGCACGCCCGAACCCATCGCAATCGCGTTGGGCGGCGTCGAGATGGGCAGCGTCATGCCGTAGCTCGACGCGACCGCCACGGCGATCAGCGCGGTGGCAAGGTCGAAGCCCGCGATCTGGCCGGCCACGGCGCCGACGCTGATGGCGATGGGCGCGAGCAGGGTGACGGTGACGGTGTGGGAGAGGAAATTCGCCAGCGCGAACGAGAGCAGCGCCAGCCCGAGGATGATGCCGTAGCCGCTGAGGCTGGACCATTGCACCTGCGCCACCATCCACTCGGCAAGGCCGGTGGTTTTGATCGCCGTCCCCAGCGAGATGCCGCCGGCCATCAGCCAGAACACGTCCCACGGCAGCGCGTGAATCTCCTTCTTGCCGACGATGCCGAACATCGGCAGCGCCACCACGGGCAGGAACGCCACGATGTTGCTGCTGATGCCGTGCTGGTTCTCCGTGAACCACAACAGCGCCGTCAGGCCGAACACCACATACAGGCCGATGGCCCTGGGCGAACGGTCGAATTCGTCGGCGAGGTCCAGGTTCAGCGCGCGCGTGCGCGCGGGAAACAGTTTCAACAGCACCACCCAACTGAACAGCAGCGTCACGACGACGATGGGCAGCGCCATGATCACCCACGTTACAAACGGCACGGAAACGCCGGCCTTGGTCAGCGCCGCGAGCGCGATAGCGTTGGGCGGCGTGCCGATGGGCGTGGCGATGCCGCCGATGTTCGCGCCGACGGGGATGGCCAGCACCACGGCGATGCGCAACGGGTCGTCGCGGTCGAGGCTGGCGATGAGCGGGAGCACCACGGTCATCATCATGGCCGTGGTGGCGGTGTTGCTCATGAACGCCGACAACGTGCCCGTGGCCACGAGCAGCCCGAGGATGATGAGGCGGGGGCTGCTGCCCAGCGGTTTGAGGAACATCCGCGTCAACGCGCGGTCCAGCCGGTATTTCACCGACGCGTCCGCCAGCAGGCAGCCGCCGAGGAACAGGATGATGATCGGATCCGCCAGCGCGGCGAAATAGTTGCGGTAGGCGGTCGGTTTTTCCTTCACCGTCCAGTGCGCCGGTTCCGTCAGCACGGCGCTGTTGGTTGAAAGGCCGGTCGCGCGGACGCGCACCTGCGCGCCGACGGTTTCCAGTTTCTCGACGGCCACCTTTTCCGGGCCGCCCTCCTTCTTCGCGACGAACACGGCCGTGTCGGACAGCAGCGCGGAGGCGGGCAGCAAAAATTCACCCGGATTCGCGGCCATTTGCGGCGGCACGCGGGGCGGCTGGGCAAAGTTGAACAGCGGCCCCTCGGCGCTCAACAGCAGCACCTCGAGGAAAATCACCAGGACGGACGTGGTGTAAATCGGCACCGGCTCGAAGAGCCAGAACGCCGCCGCGAGCAGGAAGATGCCCAGCGTCACATGGCCGGTGAAACCGAGGCCGGGGAACTGCACGAAGAACGGCAGGGCAAACCCGGCGAGGCCGAGCACGATGCCGAGGAGGCGTTTGGTTTTCATGAAAAGCAGGTCGCGCCACTCCCGCCGGGCAGCCTTCGACAAGGGATTGCGTTCCGTGGTTTCGCGGAAAGGAGGCCGGAGCGGGAAAACCGGCCTTACGTCAGAAGGCTGGCCGGAGGATGCCAGAGGCCCTGTCAGGGAGCAATGCGCCAGCGGCGGTTATGGGCGGCGGTAATCAGCGGCATTACGGTCGGCGGCAGCCTGTGCTTGGACAGGCCGGGGCGGTCTGGTATTCCGCCCGGTGTGATGCCTCCGTTGACCGCCGCATTACGTCGCGCTTACCGGTTGATGCGCGCCCGCTTTGGCCATCAAGCCTGGTGGCCCGGGGAGACGCCGTTTGAGGTGTGCGTGGGGGCCATTCTCACCCAGAACACCAACTGGTCGAACGTGGAGCGGGCCATCGCCAACCTGAAGGCGGCGGACGTGCTCGAACCAACGAAACTTTTCGCCCTGCCCGAAGCGCGGCTGGCCGAACTCATTCGGCCCGCCGGCTATTTCAACGTGAAGGCGCGCCGGCTGCGGAACTTCCTGCGCGTGCTGGTCACCGGGTGCGGCGGCCGGCTTGACCGGTTGTTCGCCGGGGACACGGCGGCGGTTCGCGCCCGCCTGCTGGCCATCAACGGCATCGGGCCGGAAACGGCGGACAGCCTGCTGCTCTACGCGGGCGGGCAGGCCAGCTTTGTGATTGATGCCTACACGAAGCGGATTTTCGAGCGGCACGGATGGAGCAGGGAAAAGCGAAAAGTCGGAAAGCGGAAGGCGGAAAAGGCCGGACCGTTCAGCTATGACGCCTTAAAGGCGCTGTGCGAGGCGGCGTTGAACCACCGGCGCGGCGCGGCGCGGCTGGATTACTGGCAGGATTATCACGCGCAACTGGTCATGGTGGGGAAACACTTCTGCCGCCCGCGCGCACCGCAGTGCGGCGACTGCCCCCTGCGACCCTTGCTGCCCGGGATGCCAGTCGGGGCGGCGAACATCCGGGGAAAGTGACCCGGGAAAAGCCGTTCGGCCCCAACGCCGAAGCAGCGGTGGCCATTTCGGGTCGGTGACACGGGCCACTGGCCGGTGCCGGACTGCGATTCGCCGCCACACCGCCGCCTCGCCTCCGAACGGCCTTTTCAATTTCGGAGTTCGGGATCAGTAGGCGTTCAACCGGAAGAAGGCGCGCTCGGTTTCGATGCTGAACGGATGGGTGAGCAGCAGCAGGTTGCCGTCGCCCACGTTGGTCGAGAGCGGGAACCAGAGGAGGGGCGGTTCAAGGTTTGTGGCCTGTTCAAGGATGTAGGTCACGCCGACGACGCTGAGGAGGGAGAATTGCAGTTCGCCGTCCACCAGCGCGATGCCGGTGAAGGCCGGCGGATCAAGCGGGGCGACCGCGAGTGTGCCGTCCACGCCCAGGTTGTTGACCCACTTCAGCCCGGGCGGCAACGGGGGCAGGTTGACGCTTGCGAAGCCGCCGCTGATGGCCGGCGCGGTGAACAGCGTGAACGTGTCGCCCGCCGCGAGCGGGTCGCCAGTGAAGCTCACCGTCAACGCACCGCCCAGGGTGAGCACGCCGCCGACGCTGACCTGGTCGCCGCCGGGCGCGGGATTCTTCACCAGCCGGAACTGGCTGACGCCATTCAAGGTGAGCGCGCCGGTGCAAGTGAGCGCGCCCGGCGTCGCAACGGGGCCGGGGGCGAGGATGCCGTCAATGACCGCCGCGCCCCGCACCAGGCCGGTGCCGCGGAGGGTGGCGCCGTTGCTGACGACGAGGGAATTGGCACCGAGCGCGCCGGTGAGCAGTAGCGTGCCGGCGCGGACGCGGGTCAGGCCGACGGAATGATTGGTGCCGCTGAAGGTCCACGTTCCCGCGCCGTCCTTGATGACATTGACGAAGTGGTTGGCGGTCGCGCCGTTGCTGATGACGCCGCTGAACACGCCGGCGCCGGGGCCGTCGAGGATGAGGTCCCGGCCGCCGTTGACGTCGGTGGTGACGAACCCGGCCAGCGTGAGCGTGCCCGCGTCGCTGGTGAAGCGCGCGCCGCCGCCGCCGGACTGGATGAGGACGGGGCCGGCGAGGGTGTTGTTGCCGGAACGGTTGCGGAGGGCGGGGAGGAAGGGGGGATTGGCGAGGCCGTCGTTGCTGATGTTCCAGGCGAGATTCGTGCCGAGGGTGATGTTGTTTTCGAGTTCGACGCCGAAGGAGCCGGCGGTGTTGGGGCTGCCGCCGGATTTGAGGTTGATGACCTTGTTGCTGGCACCGAGGGCGAGGTTGTTGCGGAGGCGGAGGATGCCGGCGTTCAGCGCGTTCAACGTCACGGGACCGGTGAAGGAGCTTGCGCCGTTCAGGACGAGCGTGCCGGAGCCGAGCTTGGTCAGGGAGCCGGAGCCGAAAATCTGGTTGGCCAGCGTGAGTTCGTGGGTGTGGTTGAAGACGAGCGCGGCGTTGTTGGTGATGGCCCCCTGGCCGGGCGAGCCGGCCGGCCCGCCATTGCCAATCTGCAGGGTGCCGGCCTGGATGTCCGTGGGGCCGGTGCGGGTGTTGTTGGTGGTGAGGAGGAGGGCGCCGGAACCGGTCTTGTAAAGGGTGCCGGCGCCGGTGAGCAGGCCGGACAGTTCGAGCTGCGTGCCGGCGGCCACGTCCACGACGTTCGAGCCGGAGAAGGCAACCGGGCCCGCGAAGCGGTTCGTGCCGGTGACGTTGAGCAGGAGGCCGCTGCTCAAGCTGGCAACCTTGTTGATCGCGTTGGTGCCGGTGCTGTGGAAAGACAAGGCCGCGCCGGAACTGACCGTGAGATTGGAAGTGGCAGGACCGAGAACGGTGTCGCCCTCGACGCCCAGCGTGCCCTTGCCCACGGTGATGGCGCCGAGGCCCGTGTTGCCGAGGTGGGCGAGGCGGACTTCGTTGGGACCGCGTTTGGTCAGGGCGAAGTTGTTGCCGGTGAGCGTGCCGTTGCGCAGGTCCCACCGGCTGATGCCGCCAAAGGTGGTGTTGCCAGTGAGCGTGACGAAGCGGAGCGCGTTGGTCTGCGTGCCGCCGTAATTCACGATGGCCCCGCCCGTGCCGAGGCCGGTGCCGGTGACGGAGACAGGTTCCGCGCCCAGGTTGAAGCCCGCCAGATCCAGCCGCGCGCCGCTGGCGATGGCGATGCCGTTGTTGGTGCGGCCCAGGGCGGTGGCGTTGCCCGCGCGCAGGGTGCCGGCGGAAACGGTGACGAGGCCGGTGAACGTGTTGGCGGCGGTGAGGCTGAGGGTCCCAATGCCGGATTTGGTCAGGCCCGCCGCGCCGCCCACGACGCCGGTGATCTGGAGCGCGTCGGCGATGAAGAAAGTGGAGTTGGTGTTCAAGGTGACGGGGCCGCTGAACAAGTTGTTGCCCGCTTCGTTGCGGACGTTGCCACCGTTCAGGATCAGCCGCTTGTTGAGCGCGTTGTTGTCGGTGTTCCAGAGCGCCAGCGTGGCCCCCGCCGCCACGGTGAGGTTGCTGTTGGCGTTGCCGAGGGTGGTGGTGTCCTGAATCGCGAGCGTGCCCTGCGCGATGGTGATGTCGCCCAGGCCGGTGTTGCCGAGGTCGGCCAGGCGGATTTCGTTCGCGCCGGTCTTGGTGAGGCTGAAGTTGTTGCCCGTCAGGCTGCCGGTGGGCTGGGCGCGGATGTCCCAGCGGCCCGTCCCGCCGAGCGTGACCGGCCCGGTGAGCGTGGCGAAGCGGACGGCGTTGGGCTGGGCGGTGGCGCTGGAGTTGATGACCGCGCCCGCGCCGAGCGGCCCCGCGCCCGCCAGCGTGAGCGGCTCCTCGCCGATGGAACGGGCATTCAAATCCAGCACGGCCCCGGCGGCGACCGTGGTGCCGCCGGCGGACGAGCCGAGGGCGTTGACGGCATTGAGCCGCAGCGTGCCGGCGTTGATCTGCACGGGACCGGTGAAGGTGTTGGCGGTGCTGAGGGTCACGATGCCATTGCCGTTCTTGGTCAAACCGGTCCCGCCCGCCAGCGAACCGCCCCCCGCGAGGCCGTAGGAAAAATCATCGTTGAAAGTGACGCTCGCCGGACGCAATGCGCCAACCAGCGACACGAGCGGCTGAGTTGCGCCGGTGGCGTCGAACACGACGGGGTCGAGTTGCTGAAACGGCTCGGGCGTGGCACCGGCGAGCCAGTTGGTGCTGAGGGCGGCGTCCCATTGATTGCCCGCGCCGGACCAGACGAGCGCGGCGGGCGCGCCGCTGACGTGAACGCGGATTTCGCCGGGCACGGTGTCGTCGAAGGTGTAGCTGTATCGGTTGGTCTGCGCGACGGCGGCGAGATTGGCCGCGCCGCCGGTGAGTGTGCCGGTGTAAGCGAGCAACGTGTAGGTGCCAGGGCTGGCCGGGCCGTTGGTGAGGAAGTTGAAGCTGACGGCCACGGCGCCCTCGAGCGCGAGGTCGCCGTTGATGAACAGCAAATCATTCGTGCCGCCGCCGGGAGCGTCAGTCCCCGCAAGGTCGAAACTGAGCCGGCTGTTGTCAGCGAGCGCGAGGTTGCCGACGATGGTGAGCACGCCAGCCGTCCCCAGCGTGCCGGGGTGAATCCTCGCCCCGCCCGCAGCGGTGAGGTTGCCCAGCACGACGCCGTCGCCCCGCAAAGTGCGATTCGACGCGAGGGTGAGGCCGCCGGCCAGCGCGGAGACATCCAGCGTGCCGGCGGAACCCAGCTCGAAGTCGCCGGCGTGCGTGGCCGCCGCGCCGAGCGCGAGCGTGCCGGCGGTGACAACGCTTCCGCCCGCGTGCGTGGCGTTGCCCTCAATCACCACCGTTCCCGCGCCGGCTTTGCGGAGCGTTCCCGCGCCCGAAAGGCTGCCGGAAAGGGTGAGCGGTTGCGCGGTGGTGTTGGTGAGCGCGAGGTCGCTGGCCAGGATGACCGGCAACGTGAGCGCGTCGGCCAGCCCGGTGGTCTTGATGAGCGCGGCGGGCTGGTTGGACAGCGCCTGAAAGGTGAGGCTGCCGCCGCCGCCGTTTTCCAGCGTGAACGTGTGCGTGGCCACGGCGTCACCGAGGAACAGCCGGCCCACCGTCACGGGCGCGGTGAAACTGACGGCCTGGTCGCCGACGATGTTGTTGTTGAAGCGGAGCGTGGCCCCGATGCCGTTGGGCACGGTGTTGGTGGCCCAGTTGGCGGGCAGCAACATGGCGAACGTTCCCGCGCCGGTGGGCACCCACAGCGAGTCGTTGGGCAGCGTGCCCGAGATCAAATACTGGCCAAGGCTCGCGTAATCCGAGTAGCCGGTGTTCAACGGGTCGCCCGACCCGATGCCGTCCACGGAGAACGCATAGGCGCCGGCGGCGAGGTTGGCAATGAGCGTGACGGGCTGGGTGCCGTCGGTGGTGTCGGCCACGTTGGTGGTCTGCAGCAGCGTGCCGGCCTGGTCGTAAAGCTTCACTTCGATCCGCATATTGGAATCGCGGGGCGGGCGGTTGACGTTGAGCGTGACGCGGCCCGCGCCGGTGGTGAACGAAAAGAAATCGAGATCGGTGCGCGTCGAAATGATGCCGTTGGTGGCGAAGAAGACCCCGGCCAGCGGCGTGGCGGCGGCAATCGAATTCCCGTGATCGTCCACGCGGAACGTGACGCCATCGTTGGGCATGACGGCAAGGTCGTCCTGATTGGTGCGGTTGGCATTGGCGTATTCGCCCCGGCTCCATTGCACAATGGGCTTCGAGTAGCCGACGCCCATGATGGGCGCCCAGTTGCCGTGGCCGGAGTAGTATTCGCTGCCGGTCGTCGTGCCGTCGTGGCTGAGGCCAAGGGTGTGGCCGACTTCGTGACTGGTGGCCTCGGCGATGTTTTTTTCGCTGTCGCTCAGGGATTTGGGGAACACCCAGGTGGGCGTGTCGGTATTCCAATCGAACGAGCCGACATAGGCCACCCCACCCGCGCTGCCATACCAATCGCCGCCCGCGCCGCCGATGACGACGCGGATGCCGAAGTTGGTGTCGCCGCCGCCCGAGTTGATGAGCGCATCCGTGCCGGGGAATTCGGTCGTCACGTTCACGTCATACATCGCGAAGTCCTCGGCCACGCGCTGCCAGACGCCGATGATGCGCTCGCGCTCGGCGGTGCTGAAGAAGTGCGGATTGCCGTCCGTGTCGAACGGGCGCGCAATCGCCTCGCCGCCCCAGCTCGTGGCCGAGGCGTCATGGCCGTCGAAATCGAGGTAAATCACCTTGCCCACCCCCGGGCGGCTGTGCAGGCGGAAGGCCATCTCCGGCGGAAACGGCGTCGGGTCCGTAGGCCCAAAGGTCTGGCCGGTGACGCCCTCTTCGGTTTCGGTCGTGTGCGGCCACTCGCAAACGTAATACAGCCGACCCTGCGGGTTGACCCACAGGCATTTGTCCGAGCGCAGCAGGGCGCGCAATTCAGCGGGCGTCTTGCGGTAAAAGGCCGCCACCTCGTTCAGCCGTCCGCCCAGCGCGGTGATGGCCGCCTCGCCCCGGGCCTTGGCCGGCAGTTGGATGTCGCGCGGAAAGCCGGGCGGCAGCTCGGCGGCGCGGGCGGCGGCATGATGGCAAAAGACCGCCAGCAGGGCGGCGAGGCAAAGAATTCTCATGTGTGCGATGACTACGCCGGGAGTGGCGGTGGATGGCTTCTTCTAACATGCCCCGGCGCGGCTTACAACCGCCGGGAGCAGGGGAATTCGTCATATAAGCACGAACGCTGCCGGGTCAGAAATGCGACGAGCCTCTTCCCCCTGCTCACCGCCGGCCCGGTGAAGCCCACCGGCCCGGCGGCCGCACGGGCGAGGGGCCGGTCCCGCAGCGTGCCGGGGGTCAGGCCACCTTGGCTTTCACCGTGCGGCCCTTGATTTCGGCCCGGTTCAGCTTGCCGACGATGGCCGGGGCGTGCTCGGTCGCAACGTCCACAAACAGATGTCGTTCCCGCACGTCCACCTTGCCGACGACCTTGCCCGGGAGGCCGGTCTCGCCCGCGATGGTGTTCACAATGTCAAGGGGCACCACCCCCGCCTCGGACCCGATGTTGAGGTAGAGCCGCGTCTGGCCGGCGGGCGTTTTACGGCTGGGCCGGGGCGGCGCTTCCGTGCCTGGCGGCGGATGGTGCGGCGGCGCAACGGTCGCTTCCGCTGGTTCAGGCGCGGGTGCGGGCCGGGGCTTGAACGGCGCAACGGGCAGGGGCGGTTTCGTCATCGGGCGCTTGGGCGGCGGAATGAGCCGCTCGCTGACGGGGCGGCGGGGTGCAAACGCCGCCGGGCGCGGGCGGGATTCATGGCGGCCCGGCGGGCGGTGCTCCGGGTATCCTCCCCGCCCCGCAATGGGTGGCCGCTCCGGGTGGAACGGCCGCTCGAAACCTTCCTCCCGCGCCGGCTTGGCGGGCGGCGCGGCACCCGCCTGCAACAGGTGAAACAGCGCCGACGCGATGTCCGTCGAGGCGTGGCCCTCCTCCAGCAGACGTTCGATCAGGGAATCCTGCCGCTTGAATTCGCCGCTTTGCAGCAGCGCGCGCACCTTGTCGAGGAACACGTTCTCGCGGGCCTCCTCCACTTCCGCCAGCGTTGGCACGCGGCCGCGTTGGATGCGCTGGCGGGTGAACCGTTCGATGTTGCGGACCTGGAATATCTCGCGCCCGGCGACGAAGGAGATGGCGATGCCGCTGCGGCCGGCCCGGCCCGTGCGCCCGATGCGGTGGACGTAATCCTCCGGGTCGTAGGGCAGGTCGTAGTTGAACACCACCTCCACGTCGTCCACGTCAATGCCGCGGGCCGCCACATCGGTGGCGATGAGGAACTCCAGCCCGCTCTTGCGGAACTTGTTCATCACGCGGTCGCGCTGCACCTGGCTCATGTCCCCGTGCAGCCGGTCGGCGGAGTAGCCGGCGGCCTCCAGATGATCGGCCAGTTCGTCCACCATGCGCTTGGTGTTGCAGAAGATGATGCCGAGCTTGAAGTCGTGGATGTCCACCAACCGCGTCAGCAGCTCGACTTTGAACCGCCGGTCCACCTCGTAATACACCTGGTCCACCGTCGCCACCGTCATCGCCTTCTGCTCGATGCGCACGCTGGCCGGCTCGCGGGAATATCTCTCGATCAGGTCGCGGATGGGCCGGGGCATCGTCGCCGAGAAGAACACGGTCTGGCGTTCCTTCGGCACGGATTGGAGGATGGTTTCAATGTCCTCGCGGAAGCCCATGTTCAGCATCACGTCGGCCTCGTCGAGGATGGCCACCTTCACCGTCTCCAAGCGCAACGTGCCGCGCCGCATGTGGTCCATGACGCGGCCCGGCGTGCCGATGATGATCTGCGCGCCCTGCTTGAGACCCCAGAACTGCCGTTCGTAGGACTGCCCGCCGTAAATCGGCAGCGCGTGGATGCCGCGTTTGAAGCACGCCAGCTTGTGGACCTCCTCGGACACCTGGACCGCGAGTTCGCGCGTGGGGCAGAGGATCAACACCTGCGGCGCGCGCTGCTGGGGATCGGTTTTCTCGATGGCCGGGATGGCGAAGGCGGCGGTTTTGCCGGAGCCGGTCTGCGACTGGCCGACGATGTCCTTGCCCTGCATCAGCAGGGGGATGGCCTCGGCTTGAATCGGCGATGCCTGCTCGAAGCCGAGCTTGGCCACGGCCTTGAGCAGTTCGGGCGAAAGGCCGAGTTCGGAGAAAAGTTTCGGGGTCATGTAATTTCAACTATTTGAACGGCCAGCCGCCGTGTTGCTTGATGCTGGCGTCAATCTCGCCCATCAAGCGTTTCGTTTCGATCAGCGCCCAGATGATGCGTTGATATTCCGTCTGTTCCTCGTAACCCAGCGTGCGGCCGATGCGGTCCTTGAGCCAGCGTTGCGCGGGCAGGTAGCCGCCAATCGGGAACGTCCACGCGGCTTCCGGCACGCCTTCCACGTATTGCCGGTTGTTGATCCAGACACGGCCAGCGTGGGCGTCCCCCTCACCCCTTCCCTCTCCCCCCGAGGGGGAGAGGGTGGTCGAAGACCGGGTGAGGGGGCGGCTCGGCGGTTGATAGCGGACTTCCTCGATCACGTTGTCGCCCTTCACGGGAAAACTGAGGCCGCGCGGTTCGCCTTTGCCGCGCGCGTGCAGGTCCACCAGTTCGCCGCCGAAACCGGCCAGGGTGCGGAACAACTCGAAATCGCTCGTGAGTGGCAGGCGCGGGAAGTCCGCGCGCAGGAATTCCGCGTAACGCTGGCGATACGTGGGGCTGTGGAAAACCGCATAGGCGTAATTGAAAATGCACTCTGGGCCAACCTCCCGCTTCGAGGGGCGGCCAAAGCCATCCGGCACAAACTTGACCTGCAATTTTCCGCAGAAGTCTTTGATGAACTCGGCGCTCAAGTTTGGCCGGCGGCCGTTGTCGTGCGCGAATAAATCTTCCTCGGGCAGCTTGCCGTTCGGGTAGAGGTAGAGCGGAAAAAGAGTGTTGATGTCGTAGCCGGCGCAAGACTTGTGGCCGCAAATGATTGTCGTCGCGAGAACAGAAAAGACTTCCTTGGTCTGTCGAGTCGTTATCAAGCCGAGGTTTGGGCCGCTCAGGAAGTGATTCATCAAATTGCCGGCTGGCGTGCCAATAAAGCCCTTCCCGCGCCCGCTATACCAAGTGTGACGGACATCCAGCGGTCGGTAAAGGATGCGGGTCGTGAGCATTCCTTTGGCGTGATCCAAAACGTCGGCTTTGGCCCGTTCAACCGACCAATCTCTACTGTCGCTTCCAAGTTCAAATTTCTGCCTCAATTCGGAAACGGAATTGATGCGGAACTCGCCGACAACCCGTTCAACTTCCTTCTCTGTGAAGTGAATGCTTATTTTGTCTCGTTCGGTTTTGACGCCATTGCCTGAAACCGGGAACAAGTCACGGATGCTCCAGTGCCGAGCGTATTCCTTCGCGGCGGATGAGTCTTTCGGGACAAAAAGAAAATCAGGCGCTTCTGGTGAGAGTTTTTTCCACTTCGTGTTCTCGGTATGATGGTCGTCCAACCACTCGTATTTGTGGGCGCGGCGTCCCCACAAATCCACATACCGCACCGTGGCCAGCGGCTTGGTCGTAGCGGCGTTCGGCAGAACGCCGCCATCCTTCTTCCGCCGGGATGTTTGCGGCGGACTGCCGTCCGCCGCTACGTCCGGCAGCTTCACGAACAGCGCAATCGAAACGCCCACGGTGATGTCGAACACGTTGTCGTCCTTGCCGCCGTCCGGCGTGGTTTCCTGCTTCTTGGCCGAGCCGTGGAGATTGACGAGGTAAATCTCGTCGAAGGCTTCCAGCAGACATTCGCGCATCCGCCGGTGCGTGAGGCCGTCGAGATACACGTTATTGGTGATGTAGCCGATGATGCCGCTGCCGGTCTGCTCGATGCGCCATTGCGCCCAGCGGACGAATTTGATGAAGTCGTCGTTGAGGTTGAGTTTCTTCTCGTTCAGCCCGCGCTTGTAGTCCTCCAGCAGGTTCAGAATCCACGGATTTTTATTCTGCTGGCCGAAGTTGGAGTAAGGCGGATTGCCCAGCACCACGAGGACGGGCTTGTGTTTCTTGATCTCGTAGGCGGAGTTGGCCTCGTCGCTCAAGGCGCGGAGCGGGCCGAGTTGTTCGGTGGCGCGCTCCAAATCCTCGAGCGTGTTCGTCAGGAAAATGTTCACGCGCTCGTTGCCCTGCGGATCGTAGCTCCACTGCTGGCGGAAGAGCGGTTCCTCATCCATCGCCGCCAGCGCCAGGCCGATTTTGAAATGCGCCACGGCATACGGCGCCATCAGGAGTTCAAAGCCGAACAGACGCGGCAGCAGGTGTTCGTGGACGTAGCTGCCCCATTGGCCGGCGTTCTTCTTGGTCTTGAATTGCGACCGGATGAAATCGAGCACGGTGTAGAGAAACGTGGCCGTGCCGGTGGCGGGATCGAGGATGAGCACGCGATGCGTCTCGTCGGTGATCTCGCGGTCGCCCTCCTTGCGTTTGACGGTGATCTTCGAGTGGTCGGCCAGTCCCGCCTTGATGCCGAACCTGTCCTTGAGCAGCCGGTCAATGCTCTGCACGATGTAATTCACCACTGGCTCGGGCGTGTAATAAACGCCGCGCAGCTCGCGCAGCTTCGGATCGTAGGCTTGGAGGAAGGTTTCGTAGAAGTGAACGACGGGATCGCGCCGGTGCCCGCGCTTGCCGAAGTCTTCGAGAATCCGGGCCATGTCCGCGTGATCGAGCGTTTGGATCAAATCTTCGACGAACCCGGCGAAGGGTTCGTCGTCCAGCGCCGCGCCGGTGATCTGCTCGAAGAAGGTGCGGAGAAAGGGATTGGTGCGGGGGATGAGCTTTTGGGCTTTCTCGCGGGTGAACTTGACGCTGTGGCTGGCGGCGCGGGCGCTGAACAGGCCGTAGGTCAGCGTTTGCGCGAACATGTCCGCGAACTCGCGGACGGCTTCGGCTTCCTTCTTGGCGTCGGCATTTGGTGCGAGTTCGGGCAGGAGCGTGGTAGCAAAGGCATCACGCCAATCGCGCAACTGTTGCGACGCCATGCCCGTGTGAAACGCGCCAATGATGATGTCGCGGATGACGTGCGTGAGATTGGCGAGGCGGCGGGCGAGTTCTTCGGCAGAGGCGATGTCCACCGGTTTTTGCGCGAGGAAGTTGATGAGCCGGTGCCGGGCGCGCTCCAGTTCGCCAGGCGGGGCGGGCGCAAGCCTGCCGCCAGCGGCGACGGTCGCGAGCCGGAAGGTTTCCCGCTGCTTTCCGTCCACGAACCACCGGAATTCCAGGTAGTCGGTCAGGAGCAGGTTGGGCATCGAGGCGAGGTAGCGCCTGAGCTGCTCGGACCGGATGACGTCGTCCAGATTGACGCCCACGTCCTTGGCCTCGACTTCACCAAGCTTCAAATGGTCCCGTCGGCGGGAGATGGAGTAGTCGGGCGCACCGCAGGCGGAGCGTTTGGGTTCGTTGGTGGCGACGATCTTGTCATCCAGCGCTTCGAGCAGTGTTTTGAGGGCCGGGCGGTGGGTGTGTTCGGTGGCGTCGCCCCGTTGCAGCGCCCGTTGAATCTGCCGGAGATATTCCTGAATCGGGGACGGTTTGAAGCCGCTGCCCGCGCCGTAGGCGGCGGGTTCTTCCTGGAGGAAATCTGGCTCGCTCATGTGCGTTGAACTGCCGAACCGGAGTCCGGCTCCCCTACCGCCGCCGCCGTTTGGCCGGACCGAAGTAATAGCCGCCATGCACGCGGACGGCCTGGATTTTCGCGGGCCGCACGTTCGCGTCGCCCCGCTTTTCCGCCTCGAACAACGCGGTGTAGGTGTAGTTGAAGCCCGCGAGCTTCTCGCGCGGGATTTTCTGGCCGATGAACCGTTCGATGTCGAACACATGCGTGGCGTCCTCGGCCACCATCAGCGTGAAGGCGTCGCCCGTGTTCTCGGCGCGGCCCGTGCGGCCGATGCGGTGGATGTAATCCTCGGGATGCTGCGGCACGTCGTAATTGATGACGTGGCTGACGTTCGTGATGTCCAGTCCGCGCGCGGCGATGTCGGTGGCCACGAGCACTTCGTAACGCCCGTTGCGGAAGCCCTCGAGGGCGTGCTCGCGTTCCTTCTGCGTGCGGTTGGAATGCAGCACGGCGACGGCATGCTGGTTGCGCTTGAGCAGCGCGGCGACGCGATCCGCGCCATGCTTGGTGCGGCAGAAGACGATGACCGAGTCGTAGTTCACCCGGTCCAGCAGCGCGAGCAGCAGGTCGGTCTTCTGCGCCTCGGCCACGGGGTAGATGACGTGCTTCACCGTTTCCGCCGGGGAACGCCGCGCGCCAATCTCGATCAGCTCGGGATTGGTCATGGTCCATTTGATCAGGCTGTCAATCTGCGGCGGGATGGTGGCGGAGAAGAGCGAGGTCTGGCGCTGCTTGGGGCAGCGGTCAATGATGCGGCGCACGTCCGGCAGGAACCCCATGTCGAGCATCCGGTCCGCCTCGTCGAGCACGAGGAACTGCACCGCGTCGAGCCGGGCCAGGCCGCGGCCCATGTGGTCCAGCAGCCGTCCGGGCGTGGCGACGAGAATGTCCACCCCGGTCTTCAACGCATCCGTCTGCGCGCCGTAGCCGACGCCGCCATACAGCACGGCGACCGTGAGGTCGGTGAAGCGCGCGAAGTCGCGCACGGCGGTCTCGACCTGCGCGGCCAGTTCCCGGGTGGGTTCGAGGATGAGCACGCGCGGTTTGGGCTGGTGCGTGCCGAGCTGGGTGAGGATGGGCAGCGCGAAGGCCGCCGTCTTGCCGGTGCCGGTCTGGGCGCTGCCGATCACGTCGCGCCCCTGCAAAATCAACGGAATGGCCCGCAACTGGATGGGCGTGGGGTCCGTGTAACCCATGGCGGCGACGCCCCGCAAAATCGGTTCCGAAAGGCCAAGACTCTTGAATGGCATGGCCGGGACTATGCGGGAACGGGGCGGGCGAGGGAAGGGCATTTCCGCCCGCCCACCGCCGCCGGGACGGTCGGCCGCCCGACCAGCAGCGCGTTCTTGCCACGCTGGCGGAGCGCCGATACAACGCCGGCGCGCGCCGCGCCCGCGCCATTCCCATGAAACGCATCAAACGCATCGGCATCCTCACCTCGGGCGGCGACGCCCCCGGCCTCAACGCCGCCATCCGCGCCGTCGGCAAGGCCCTCATTGGCCGCTACGGCATCGAAGTCGTCGGCATCCGCGACGGTTTTCTCGGGCTGATCGAGAACCATACCCTGCCGCTCGACAAGCAGACGCTCGCGGGCATTCTCACCGTGGGCGGCACCATCCTCGGCACCAGCCGCATCAAACCCCACCGCATGATCGTGGACGGGCGCCAGCGGGACCTGCGCGACTCCATCGTGGCGAACTGCCAGAAGCTCAAACTCGACGGCCTCGTGTGCATCGGCGGCGGCGGCACGCACAAGAACGCCCTGCGCCTCATGGAAAAGGGGCTGAACATCATCACGCTCCCCAAGACGATTGACAACGACGTGGCACTCACGGACACGAGCTTCGGCTTCGACACCGCGCTCGGCATCGCCACCGAGGCCATTGACCGCCTCCACAGCACGGCGCACAGCCATCACCGCATCATCGTGGCCGAGATCATGGGCCACCGCGCCGGCTGGCTCGCCCTGGGCGCGGGCATCGCCGGCGGGGCGGACGTGATTCTGATTCCCGAGATTCCCTACGACGTGCAAAAGATCGCCCGCGCCATCCGGCGGCGCAGCGAACGCGGCACCAATTTCAGCATCGTGGCCGTGGCCGAGGGCGCGTTGTCGAAGGAAAACGCCGCGCTGTTCAAGGCGGCCAAGAAGCGCAAGGACGCCGCCCGGACGAAGGCGGCCAAACTGAAGGCCAAGCAGGAACTGGCGCAACTGGACCACGCCCACAACGGCAACACCCTCCGCCTCGCCCAGCAACTCGAGGAATTGACCGGCCTCGAATCCCGCCTCTCGATTCTCGGCTACGTCCAGCGCGGCGGCGCGCCCTCCGCCGCCGACCGCCTGCTCGCCACCAAGCTCGGCTCCGCCTGCGCGGACCTCATTCATCAGGGCGTGTTCGGGGTGATGGTGGCCTCACGCGGCGACGGCGCCCTGCCGGTGCCCATCCGCGAAGTGGCCGACAACCGCAAGGAAGTGCCGGCCAACCACCCCTGGGTCGAGGCCGCCCGCGCCGTGGGAACCTGTCTGGGCGATTGAGCCCGAATTCCCAAGCTGGCAGCGTCAGGCATCCTGCCTGCCGCCACACCGCCGCCCCGCCCACCCCTCACCCGCCGAGGCGGCCCAGTTCGCTCCGCTCCAGCCAGCCCCGGCCCCGGCTGGATTGGACGAGCAGATAATTGCCCCGCGCGCGTTCGATGCGCACCGGGTCGCCAGCGGTCAGCAACGTCACGGGCTGCGCCTCCGCCGTCGGCGTCAGGCGCAACGGCGTGTTGCGCTCCAGCACGATCCCGGTGCGGGCGCGGGACTGCACCCCGAGCATCGCGGGCACGGCCATCAAGAACACCGCCAACGCCGCCGCCGCCACCGCCTGATGCCAGCCCCGCCGGGGCCGCCGGAGCCAGCCGGGCACGGTCATCATGCTCACCGCCAGCCACAGGCTCACGCCCGCCAGCCAGGCCCACGCATTCACCGGCAGCCAGGTCGAGGCGACTTCGTGCCACGCCTGCGCCGGGGCTTCGAGTTGCAGCTCGCCCCGCGCGAAGGCGAGGTTCTCGCGGGCCAACGGATGGGACGGTTGCAACCACAACGCCCGCTCCCACGCCAGCACGGCATGACCGCGCCGGCCGCGTTCCCACTCGGCCAGACCCAGGTTGACGAAGGCTCCGGCGGCGGGCGCGCGTTCCGCCGCCGCGCGGAAGTGCTCCGCCGCCTGCGCGAATTCCCCGTTGCGATACGCGGCGACGCCGTCGGCAAACGGGTCCGCCGCGCACGCACCGGAGCACAGCCACATGCCCAGCCACAGCACCGCCAGGCGAAATCCGAAATTAAATGCGGCGCGGCGGAACCGGGGGCGGTCCACAGCGCCGCCGCACCCGGGCCTTTGGGCTTCGGCTTTTCGGATTTTGGAATTCAAATCGCGGTTCATGGCTCCCGGTTCCTGGCCGTTCACGTCCCCTCGCGCAACCGCGCCTCCAGCCGCGTCATCACGCGGTTCAACGGCTCGCGCAGGGCGAGCAGGTCGCTGTGGGCGGGCGCTTCGCGCGCGAACCGCGTGGCGTCCACAGCGGCGAAAATTTCCCGCACCGCCCGGCCCTCGTCGCCCGCGCGCTCCGGCTCGGGCAGCAGCGGCAGCACGTCGCGCCCGACCAGCGCCGCCGGTTCGGCGGGATAATGCGGCGCGCAACCGGCGCGGAGCGCGTTGACCGCGTGGGCGGCGAACCGCCCCGTGTCGCCCAGTCCCGCCGCGCGCCGCCAGGCCGCCCATTCCCGGCGCAGCGTCCGGCGGGCGCGCCGCCGCACCCGCACTTCGGGATGCGCCTCGTGAAAGCGCCGGTGCCGGTCCCACCCCGCCCCCGCCAGAAACAGCAGCAACGGCAACACCCCCACCAACGGAAACCACGCCTGCGCCTGATGCGGCACGAGACTCGCCATCGTCCGGCCCGGCGTCTTCGCCAGCCCCGTGAGCCGCGGGGCGGGCGGGCCGTCCTCGTCATTGCTGACGCGCGCGGCCAGCGCGGCGACGGCCAGCGCATCCGCACCGCCCGGCTGCACCGTGACGGGCACCGGCGGAATGTGGAGCGGCACATATTCGCCGCGCTCGGGATCGAAATAGGCGAACGGGATGGCCGGCGTCGTTTGCACCATGTCCGTGTTCGGGATCAGCGTGAATTGAAATTGCGCGAAGCCGCGCACGGCGATGACTTGCGGGGGCGTGGCCTCGGGCCGCGCGGCGAAAATCTGCCATTCGCGGGAACGCGGCGGGGGCGGCGGCACCAGCCGGGCGAGCTGCCCGTCGCCGCGCACCGGCACCGTGAGCGTGAGCGGTTCGCCCACCGCCACGACGTTGGCCGAGAGCGTGGGCGGTCCGAGTTCGAAGCGCCCGACCGCGCCCGTGAACCCCGGCAATTCGCCCCCGCGCGGCAATGGCCGCACCTGCAGCGTCACCGGCTCGGCATCAAGCAGGGTGAACTGCCCCGCGCCGCCGGGAATGGTGACGCGGCCCGTGATGGTGATGGGGCCGGCCAATTGCAGCCCCGCCGTGTGGCCTTGCGCGGCCAGTTGCACCCGGCCCGGGCGCAGCGGCGTCAACGCGGCCTCGTAGATGAACGCCGGCACGTCGCGCCCGTTGCGCGGCGTCATCGCCACCTGTTGCCGCGCCGAGTTCAAGTCGGTGAGGAAGCCGTCGCCGGTCAACTCCACGCCCGTCAACGTCCGCAACACGCCGTCCTCCCCGCCCGGCAGCAGCACCCGCGCCGTCACCAACTGACCGACGTAAGGGTTGGTGGGATGGACGCTGACCGTGAGCGCCGGGCGAACGGTGGGCGGTGCCTCGGCGCTCACGGTGAGTTCCGCCGCCGGCACGGTGACGCCCACGCCGCCGACATAAACCAGGTAGCGTGGCACGGTGAAAGTTCCGTTTGTCCCGGGCCGGGCGCGGTAGTTGAACGTGGTCTGCGGCAGCAGATTGTTGTTCGGTCCGGGGCGGAACACCTGTCCGCGCGCGGCGGTCGCCAGTTGCAGCGCGTTCGGCGCGATGACTTCTTCCGGCCACTGGATGGAAGCCTGCATCGCATTGAACGTCACGCGGTAGGTGGCCGTCTCGCCGGGCCGGATGACGGGCGGATCAAACGCCGCCTGCGCCTCGACGGGCGACTGGGTGTCAATGTTGGGCTGCGCGTGCATCAACGCCGTGAGGGGATTGGCCGTCGGCGGGGGCGGGGGCGGGGTCTGCGCGCCGGCGTGAACCGTCCACACAACCCCGAGCAGGCAGCCAGCCCGGCCACGAAGCCGGGCCAGCAGGCAGGCGTTGGCGCTCCAGTTCACGGGAGGAAAGCAAGACTCAAGGCGCGGCCGGCGCCGGCGTCAGCCGGCTGTGCGTGCCGCGCGGGAATTGCGGGGACTCCAGCCAGTCGGTGACCAGATGCCATTCGAGCGCGGTGAACCCGGTGGACGAACGGCGCGTCAGCCGCAGCCGGTCGGGCGCGGGCGCGGTCACCACCGTGAGGCTGTTGCCCAGGCGCGGGCGGCTGGCCTGCAACCACTGCGAGCTGGCCGTTTCGGCGGGCATCTGGCCCCGGCGGTTGGCCACGCGCAGCACCTGCGTCACCAGCAGCCACGGCTCGACGCGTTCGCCGGTGGTTTCCCAGCTCATGGCCACCACGTCGGGCGAGGCAGTCAGTTCGGCGAGCACGCTTTCCAACGAACGGCGCGGATACAAATCCGCCACCGCGTTCGTGGCCGGCACGGGTTGCGGAATCAAACCGCCGCTCAACAACGCGTTCGTGCCCGTGCCCGAGGCGCGCAGGAACGGCGAAATCAACGGCAACTGCTCCCACACCACGGCGTTCACCTCGCGCACATGGACGAAGTTGCCGCCGCCCGCCCGTTGAATCCAGTCGTTGCCCGCCGTCGCCAGCCGGGGACCGAGGGATTCAATGAACGCGCCCGCGCCCGCGTCCGGCGCCAGCAGGTGCATCTGGATCGGCGCGTGGCGGTCGGCCCACACGAAGAACTGGTTCGGCGGGGGCGCGAGTTGCGGCCGCTGCCACGCCGCATGATTCGTCAGCCACGGCCGGATGCCGCGCACGGCGGTGAATCCGATGAAGTTGGTGCCGAGCTTGGCGGCGGGAATGTTCCACGGTTCCAGTTCGAGGCCGTGCCCGTGCGGAAAGAGGAATTCGGCGGTGGTCAGCGCGTTCTCGCCGTCGCCGGTGAGGGCCAGGGCCACGCGCGGGAGGTTGGCGGGGGCATGGGTCCAGCCGATGGCGTCCGCCAGCCAGCGGCCCTCGGCCTCCACGGTCAGCCACGCGCCCGCCACGGCCGGCACGAAGGGAGCGCCGGTTTCCTGCACGCGGGCCAGGGCGTCGGCAAAGGCGGCGTTCGTTTCCGGGCCGATGCCCAGCAGCACCCACGCGCCCGCGCGGCGGAACTCCCAGCACACCGGCGAGCGCGCGTGCGCGAGCCGCCAGCCGCCGGAGCGGTTGGAGGGATGCACGCCCGCGAGCGATTGCGCCACGACGGCCACGTTCACGCGCCAGCGTTCGGCGGCGGCGTCATTCAACCGCACCGCAATGACCGTCTGCGCCGGGCCGCTGGCCGACTGGCGCGCCTCGAAGAAACCGCCCTCGCGCAGCACTTCCTCGAGCAACGGCCCGAGCACGTTCGCCGCCTGCGCGCCGCCGTCCTTCCCGGTGAGCAGCCACGGAGCCTGCGCCAGCCGCGCGAGCGTCTGCTGTTCCAGCGGTTTGCTCTGCGGCGCATCCCAGAGGCGCATCAACGAGTAGGCTGAGGCGGCGATGCCGAGCGCCTTCTTGCCGGCCCAATGGACGCGCACCACCGAGTCGGCGGCCAGCGGCGTGGGCGCGGCGGGCGGAACCGGCGCGGTGGGGGCGGGCCGACAGCCCGCCAGCAGCAGCGCGCTGACCAGGGCCAGTCCGCCAACCAAGGGGATGTGATTCATGATGCCGCCTCTACTGCCACAATTCGGCCCGCACCGCACGCGGGAAATGCGGCTTTTCCCCGCCCCGCAGCCACCGTCCGCCGCCGGGCAACGGACCAAGCCAGGGCACCCGTCCGACGTTCATGCCGGGCGTTCGCCGAGGCTTTGCGGCTCAGGACGTGCCCGCGCCCCCGCGCCTCCCGGGGAACGGGCCGACGGCGACCGGTGATCCCTGACCGGGGCATGGCGCCAGCGGGGGAGGTTGTTCTTCCACGCCATCAGCGAGAGCAGATGGCTCGACACGGGAATGGTCAGCAACTGGAACAACACCGCGAGCACGATCTTCAGCCCGCTCGCCGCCGCCTCGCGCCCGAGATGAATCCACAGTCCGGCCAGCATCAGGCTGATGCCGAGCGTCATCGCCTTGGCCAGCGCGTGCGAACGGCACAGCACGTCCGGCAGCCGCACGATGCCGATGGCGGCCACCAGCACGAGCGCCGAGCCGCCCAGCAGCAACGCGGCGCAGAGGATGTCGGCGAGCCAGCTCATGGTCCCTCCTCCTTGTCCGCCGCCGGCACGTCTGTCTCGCTCATCCGCTGGCGGGACAGGTAGAACACAAACGCCACGGTGGTGAAGAACCCGAGCAGCGAGACGATCAGCACCGCCTCCAGAAACACCGGCGTGTGCCACGCCACCGACAGCAACACGATCATTCCCACCACCGCCGTGCTGATGAGGTCAAAGGACAGTATGCGGTCGAGCACCGACGGCCCGCGCCGCAGCCGCACCAGCGCCAGCAGGATGGCGGCGGCGAGCATCACGAACGAGATGGCGATGACGATGGGCATGCTATGCGGGGCCGTTGATGAACCACGAAACATACGAAACACACGAAATGGCGGCACGGAATCCCGCGCGGCCGGCCTTCGGCGCCGGGTGTAGCGTCAGGCATCCCTGCCTGACGTAGCGGGCGGCATCCTGCCGCCCGGAAAGGCGTGCGGCGCAAAATGCGCTCCGGGACTTTCCCGCGCCATGACGGGGACGGGCGTTCTTTTCCGCCGGGCCGGGAAGCCCGGCGCCACGGCAGACAGGATGCCTGCCGCCACTTCGCACCGCGTTCCGTCCTGTTTCCTTTCGTGTCATTTGGTGTGTTTTGTGGTTGGAAAAATTTTCCCGTTCATTTGCGCGAGAAGCCGAGGATGGCCCGGACAAAGGTGTCGTGGATCTGCCGCCGCACCGCGTCCGGGTCGCGGCCACTGAGCGCATGGACGAGAAGGGTGTGGAAGTCCTCCTCGATGTGGACCGACACGCTGCCCGGCGTGAGCGAGATGCAATGCGTCAGCAGAAGGATTTCGGGCTTCGTCAGGCCGCGCACGTCCACGGTGATGAGGTTGGGATGCAGCTTCTCCTTCGGCAGGAACAGCACGGTGCGCAGCAGATCAATGTTTGCCAGCACGAACTCGCGCAGGAACACAGCCACGAACCGCAGCGCGCCCAGCACGCGGCCCAGATACCGCTCGCGCGGCAGCACCGGCTGGAACAGCGCGATCAACCCCGTCCCGAGCGCGAAGCCGATGAAGAACGTGGCCACGCCGGGCTGCGAGCTGAACAGCAGCCAGATGACGGCGATGATGAGGTTGAGCGTGAAGCAGCGCATGGTTACGGGCCTCCCTTCCCGCCGGCGCCCAGCACCAGCCGCACATAACCGGCCTGGTCCAGCGCCGTCTCGGCGGCCTGCTGCGCGAGGCGCATCACCAACTCCGCGCCGAGGCCGATGCCGATGGACAGGACGGTCATGCCGCCGACCACCCACAGCAACGGCTTCCACCGACGGTCATCGGTGCGGACGGCGACGCCTTCGGGTTCGGACCAGAACGCGGCGAGCCAGATTTTCAACATGCTGAACAGGGTGAGCACGCTGGCCACCAGCGACGCCGCGATCAGCCAGTATTCCTGCCGCCGCAGACCTTCCACGATGATGACGTATTTGCCCCAGAACCCGCTCAAGGGCGGGATGCCCGCCAGCGAGAGCGCCTGGAACAGGAACACGATGCCCACCCACGGCGCCACGCGCCACAAGTGGCCCATGCGGTCGAGGTCGTCGGTGCGGTTGATCACCGTGGCCACGCCGCCCACGAGGAACAGCGACGCCTTCACGATGATGTGGTGGATGATGTAGAAGATGCACGCGGCGATGCTCCAGGGCGTGAACAGCCCGAGCGCCAGCGCCATGAACCCGATCTGGCTGAGGATGTGGAACGACAGGATGCCGCGGATGAAATTGCGCGAGATGGCGCCCAGGACTGCCAGCACCATCGTGAGGCCGGCCAGCCACGCGATGAGTTGATGCACGCCGGCGAGTTCCTGCGGCAGCACCGTGGCGAACATCCGCACCAGCACATACACGCCCACCTTGGTCAGCATGCCGGAATACAATCCCGCCAGCGCCGCCGGCAAAATCGGGTAGCTGTTCGGCAGCCAGTAATACAACGGGAACAGGCCCGCCTTCGTCCCGAACACCACGAGCAGCAGCAGCGCGAGCACGAGGAGGCGCGGGTCCCCGGCCATGGCCGGCGCGCGTTCGATGATGCCGGCGAAGTTCAACGTGCCGAACAGCCCATACGCCAGCCCCGCCGCGCAGATGAACAGCGTGCTGCCGACCAGGTTGATGGCCAGATACGGATAGGCCTGCCTGATGTCCCAGTCGTCGGCTTCGAGCGTGAGCAGCGCATAGGACGCGATGAGCATGATCTCGAACGACACAAACAGATTGAACAGGTCGCCGGTGGTGAAGGCGAGGTTGATGCCCGCCACCATGAACTGCAGCAGCGGCAGCCGCAGCGGATGCTCGACGCGCGGGCTGGCCTCGAAACAGGTGAACAGCACCGCCGCCAGCGCGGTGACGGAACTGAGCGCCACCATGATCGCCGCGAGCAAATCCACCACCAGCGCGATGCCGACCGCCGAAGCCCAGCCGCCCGCCACCAGGACCGGCGGACGCCCGGCGACGTTCTCCGCGATGAGCCAGAGGGCCACCGCCAGTTGCGCGGCGGCGGACGCCACGAGGTAGCCGCGCCGCACCGCACCGGGTTTGCCGAGGAACAACGCCAGCGTGCCCGTGAGCAGCGGCAGCAGGAAGGGGAGGATGGCGGCGTTCATGCGGTCGGCCCTCCTTGGGCGTGCGGTGACTGGTCACCGCTTTCCGCAGGCGACTTGTCGCCGTCGAACTGAGTGACGCGTCCGGAATTTCGCGCGCGGCGGAACACCGCGCGGCTCTGGCGACGAGTCGCCAGAGCCGAAAAGCGATGACCAGTCACCGCACTCCAAAGCGTGGCGCGCGCGTTCACTTTTCGTCCTCCTCCCGATACATCTCGGCGACGTTGGTCGTCTTCTGGTCGAGGAACATCCGGTAGAGCAGCATCACGAGATACGCGGTGACGCCGAAGCCGATGACGATGGCGGTGAGAATCAGCGCCTGCGGCAGCGGGTCCACCAGCGGGCCGGGGGCGTCGCCGTTGACCACGGGGGCGCCTTTGCCATCGGGCCGTCCGCTCATCGCGAGCACGAGCAGGTTCGCCGCGTTGGACAGGACGATGAACCCGAACAGAATCCGCACGAAGCTGCGTTGCAGAATCAGCCAGGTGGCGCCGGCGAACAGCGCGCCGATGAGCAGGGCCGTTTCAATCTGCATCGCGCGCCTCCTTTGGTTCTGCGGGAACACTGCCCTCACCGCCGACACCGGACTGGTGTCCGCCCAAAGCCGGCGAGGACGCCGACGCTCCGGCCTCCGACTCGATGGGGCTTTCCAGCGGTGAGCTGTAGCGGCGTTCCTCCTCGGCCACGAGGCCCGGCAGGCCCTGCGTGGATTTCGCGAGCACGAAGATGATTTTGCAGGTGATGCCGATGACGACGAGATACACGCCGAGGTCGAAGACGAGCGGCGTGCCGACGTGCAGTTCGCCGAAGACGGGCACGCCGTGCAAATGCCAGTTGAACTGCGTGAGGAACGAGTGGCGGAAGATCATCGGCGCGGCGCCCGAGAGCATGGCGGTGAGCAGGCCGGTGGCCGCGATGCGCACCGGGTCCACGCGGATGAGCCGGTGCAGCGCCTCGACGCCGAGGGCGAGGCTCAAAAGAATCATCGCGGCGGCGGACGCGAGGCCGGCGATGAAGCCGCCGCCGGGCGCGTTGTGGCCGCGCAGAAACAGGTAGAACGCGAACACGTTGATGATGAAAAACGCGAAGCGCACCACCGTGGTGAAAATCCAGGAGCGCGGTCCGATCATGGGCGGCCCTCCGGTTGGTTGCGGGTGCGGGGTGTCAGCGCGGACAGGATGCGCGCGGCAAGGCCGAGCCTGGTAGTGGGACGGGCGTCTCGCCTGTCCAGTGGGGCGTGGCAAGCGGATGCCTCACCAGACAGGCGAGACGCCTGTCCCACTACGCTTGTCCCGCCTTGCAACCGGGCGTGAGGGGGAACGCTCCGCCGGACTTCAGCGCCACGATTTTGCGAGGAGAGTTCATCCTCACCATCTTCATGCTCGATGCCGAAGCCGGCCGGGCCTTTCGGGCCGCTGAGGTATTCCTCGCGGGTGCGTTTGCGGCGCATGAGCAGGCCGAGGCAGCCGAGCGCGGTGATGAGCAGCACGGCGATTTCGCCCAGCGTGTCCAGGCCGCGGAAGTCCACGAGCGTGGTGTTGACGGCGTTGGCCCCGGCGGCCAGCGGGAGGGTTTGCTCCAGCACGAGTTCCCCCACGCGTGACGCGGGTTCCTCGCGGGTGAACACGAGGACGAGCGCGAACATCAGCGCGCCCACACCGAGCGAGAGCGCCACATTCAACCCGCGCCGCGCCGCGCTGAACGGCTGCGACCATTCGCCCTGCTCCGCCGAGCGCGGGAACCGGCTGAGCAGCAGCAGCACGAGGATCAACGTGACGGTCTCGACCAGCAACTGCGTCAAGGCGAGGTCCGGCGCGCGATACAGCACATAGTAGAAGCTGATCAGAAATCCGGCGACGGAGAGGCAGACCAGTTGCGTGATCCAGCCGCGCAGGACGATGACCGCCACCACGGCCAGCACGATCAGCCCGGCAATCATGGCGCGCAGCGGGTCCGGCGCGGTCCAGACGCCGTCGAGGAGGGCCGGTCCCAGCGTGCGCACGAGCGTGCCGCCGACCACGAGAATAAGAAAGGAAATCAGGACCGGCAGGTAATCCATCGGCGCGTCGCTGCGCAGGCCGCGGGTGACGAGCTTGGTGAACTTCCCGAAAAGTTCGAGGCCGCGCGCGAAGGCGAGGTCGAAACGCAGCGCCCGGGGGATGCTGTGGTCGTTGGCGCGCCAGCGGTAGATGAAGGCGTAGAGCGCCAGACCGGCCACGACGAGCGCGGTGCTGGTGAGCAGCTCGCGCGTGATGCCGTGCCAGAGGTGCAGCTCGCCGTGGGCGCGGTTGTGCAGGCCGTTGACTTCAAAGGTGGCGAGCAGTTGCCCGAGCAGTTGCGGGTGGCAGCCGAAGACCACCGAAGCGGCGGCCAGCAGCAGCGGCGGCAGCAACAGGCCGAACGACGGCGCATGGTAGTGGCGCTTCACCACGTCGGTCACGGGGCCGAAGAACACGCCATGAAAGAGGCGCGCCGAGAAGGCGATCTTGATGAGCGAGGTGAGGACGATGCACCCCAGCGCGAACCAGCCGAGGTATTCATGCGCCGGGAACTGGGTGAAGACTTCCTTGAGCAGGTATTCCTTGCTGACGAAGCCGGTGGTGCCGGGCAGGCCGGCCATCGCCGCGCAGCCAATGAGCATGATGACGCCCAGCAGCGGCGCGCGTTTCCACAGCCCGCCGATTTCGCGGATGTCCCGCGTGCCGACGGCGTGGTCCACGATGCCCGCCACCATGAACAGGCTGCCCTTGTAAAACACATGGTTCAGAATGTGGAGGTAGTCGAAGTCCACGCCCTCCGCCGGAGCCATGCCGTAGTAGCCGATGAGCAACCCGAGCTGGCTCACCGTCGAGTAGGCCAGGATGGCCTTGAGGTCCACCGCGAGGAACGCCAGCACCGCGCCCAGCAGCATGGTGCCGAACGCGACGATGGCCAGCAGCGGCATCCACCAGTCGCATTGCTGGAACACGGGGAACAACCGGCCGCACAGGAACACGCCGAGCTTCACCATCGTGGCGGAATGGAGATACGCGCTGACGGGCGTGGGCGCGGCCATGGCGTTGGGCAGCCAGAACTGGAACGGGAACTGCGCGGATTTGCCAAACGCGCCGATCACGACGAGCAGCAGGATGAGGTTCATGAACCCGGTCGCGTCGCGGGGCGGATTCGCGAGCAGTTCGGCGAGGTTCATCGTGCCGCCGAGCTGGCCGAGCAGCACCACGCCCGCGAGCATGACGAGGCCGGTGAGGCTCGTGATGAGCAGCGCCATGCGGGCGCCCTCGCGGGACTCGGCCTTGTCGTGGTTGAAGCCGATCAGCAGGAACGACGCGATGCCGGTGAGTTCCCAGAAGATGAACAGCAGCAGCAGGTGCCCGGCGAACACGGTGCCGAGCATCGCGGACATGAAGAGGAGCAGGTAGCTGTAAAACCGGCCATGATCGCGATAATGGCCGTCGAGATAGAACGCGCCATAGAACATGATGAGCACGCCCATGCCGCTGACGACGAGGCCGAAGAACACCGCCAGCCCGTCCGCGAGGAAGACCAGCGACAGGCCCAGCGACGGCACCCAGGGCCAGGCGAAGGTGCGCGACGCGTGCGCCGTCGGGATGAGCATGGCCACGCCGAGGAACGAGACCAATGCGAAGGCCACCGCCACCCAGCCCGTGCGGGGGCCGAGACGGCGGCCGAGCGCGGGCAGGATGGCCGCGCCGAGCAGGGGCAGAAATATGGCAATCAGGAGGTTCACGGTTGGGCTTCCCCCGTTTGACGGGCCAACCGGTTACACCACGGACGGCGTGAGGGCAAATGCAACCGGCGGGAAAAGCCTTTGCGCGGCACCGGGGCCACGCTTAGGCTGCGCGCCGTCGTCCTCAAGGCATCATGAACACCTCTTCCGCATCCCCATCGGAACGCCCGCAGTATCCGCAAGGTTTTCGCGCGCGGCGCGGGCTGAACTGGGGTTCGCTCGGGCTGATGTATGCGGCGTATTACATGTGCCGCTACAATTTCCGCTTCGCCACGCCGGGCATGCAGGAGGAGTTCGGGTTCACCACCACGCAAATCGGGGACATGCTGGGCATCTGGTCGCTGACCTACGGCACGGGGCAACTGGTCAACGGCCTGCTGACGGACCGGATTGGCGGGAAGCGTTCGATGCAGATTGGCGCCCTGGGCACGATTCTTGTGAACGTTCTGATGGGGTTCCTGCCGCTGGTGGTGTTGGGCGGCGCGCTGGCGGCGGCGGCGAAGTTCATCTTCCGGGCGGAATCGGTGGACCCGGCGTTCCTCGCCATCGCGGGGGTCTGGCTGGTCAATGGCTGGTTTCAATCCTTCGGCGCGCCCGGCATGATCAAGATCAACGCCGCCTGGTTTCGGCGAACGGAACGGGGCACGTTTGCGGGCATCTTCGGCTTCATGATCCAGCTTGGCCAGGTGGCCAGTTCGAAGCTTTCCCCGCTGATTTTGAACGGGATCTCGATCGGCGTGCTGGTGATCGCTCCCGGGCAATGGCGCTGGCTGTTCATCATCCCGCCGCTGGTGACGCTGGTGGCAGCCCTTTTCATGAGCCTGGCCGCGAAGCCGTCACCCGACGAGGCCGGCTATCCGGGGGTGATTCAGGATGAAATTGACAATTCCGCGGGCGTGACGGTGTCGCTCAAGGAATCGTTCAAAGCCATCTTCACGCATCCGCTGGTGTGGTTCTATGCCGCAGCTTACGCCTGCACGGGGGCGGTGCGGACCAGTTCGGATCAACTGGCCATCTTGTATTTCCAGGATCAACTGGGCATGAACATGAAGCGGGACATTCCCGCCGTCGTGGCCTGGACGCTGGCGGCGATGCCGCTGGCGGCCGTGGGCGGCTCGCTGGCCTCGGGCTGGGTGTCGGACAGATTCTTTCGCGGCCATCGCTCACCGGTGGCGATGGCCTTGTATTTCCTGGAGGCGGCGGTCATCGCTTTTGCCGCCCTCCTGCTGCTCAAAGGACTGGTCGGCCCGACACCCGCCGGCATTCTGGTTGGCTGCGGCATTCTGATCATGATCGCGCTGACGGCGAACTCGACGCACTCGATCGTCGGTGCCGCCGCGCCGATGGACATTGGGGGCAAGAAGATGGCGGGGTTTGCGGCCGGCGTGATTGATTCGTTCCAATACTACGGAGGCGCGCTGTCGCTCTTCGTCACGGGCCGGGTGATTGACGCCACGAAGGAACAACACGGCTGGCTGTTCTGGTATGTCATCATGGCGGGCTTCGGCGTCCTCGGCGGCGTGGCCATGCTGCTCGTCATGCGGAAGCAGAAACGGATGGCGCGCGCCGCCGCGACGGCGGCCGCTGCGGAAAGTTAGCCGCGCCCGGGCGGCGGCCAAAAATCAGGGGCGCGGCGGCGCGGCGGAAACGGGCGGCTCGAAACGGATCACCGTTTCGCCGGGCCGCGCGTAACCCAGCCGTTCCCGGGCCAGACGCTCAATCGCCCGCGGGTCGGTTCGCAGCGTCTCGAGCGCCTCGCGCTGTTGCCGGATCACCATCTCCTCGTGGGCGATCAGCGAGTCCAACCGGAGAATCTCCCGGCGGTAGCGTTCGTTTTGCCGGATGAGCGGCGTGTAGCACATCGCCAGCAGGAGCAGCCCGGCCACCACCAGCAGGCCGACCACCGCTTTGGTCAGCTTGCTCCAGATGCCGAGGTCCGCGCTCATCGCGGCGAGTTAATCACGTCCTCCCCGGCAGGTGAAGCAGGAACTTGACCGGACCATGCGCCCGGGCGCATCTCACTTTCTTGCAAGTCCGTTTCATATGTGTGCGGTGGTAGCGTCGGCAATCCTTGGCTGACGTGGAGCCGGGCTTCCCAGCCCGGCGGAAAGCAACGCCCGCCCGCACGGGGCGCTC
>Ga0209381_1001010_pt1 | contig 52235 bp, 48 predicted proteins | sample DewCreD2012metaG_FD_184111 | JGI IMG/M metagenome (GOLD analysis project Ga0209381, IMG submission 184111) | Hot spring sediment bacterial and archeal communities from British Columbia, Canada, to study Microbial Dark Matter (Phase II) - Dewar... ... | reverse complement strand
CACCGAGCCGTCCAGCATGCGCGTTGACGAGATCCAGATTCTGGCGGCCGATGTGCTGTTGCCGCCACCCGACCTGACGGTCTCGCAGTGGGCCGATCAGAATGCGCGGCTGAGTTCGGAATTCGCGGCGGAAAAGGGCGAATGGCGCACGGACCGGGCGCCTTATCAGCGCGCGGTGATGGACGCCATGGGCCCGTCGAGCCCGTACGAAACGGTCGTCATGATGTGGGCAGCCCAGAGCGGCAAGACCAGCCTTCTGGGTCACTTTCTCGGCTACATCATCGATTTGGACCCCGGGCCGGTGCTGCTGGTCGAACCGCGCGAAGTGGACGCCGAGGCGTTCTCGAAAGACCGCCTCGCGCCCATGCTGCGCGATACGCCGTGCCTGCGCGGCAAGGTGGCCGATGCGCGCTCGCGGGATTCGAACAACACGATCCTGCACAAGAAGTTCCTGGGCGGATCGATTACGCTTGCGGCGGCCAATTCGCCGGCGGGCCTGGCCATGCGCTCGATCCGCTACTGCCTGCTCGACGAGGTGGACCGCTATCCGGCGAGCGCCGGAAGTGAGGGCGATCCGGTAAACCTTGCCATCACCCGCACGGCCAACTTCTGGAACCGCAAGATCGTGCTCTGCTCGACGCCGACGACCAAGGGCGCATCGCGGATCGAGCAAGCCTGGCTCAACTCGAACCAGCAGAGCTTCTGGGTGCCGTGCCCGCACTGCGGCGCCTACCAGGTGCTCGCGTGGGGCAACCTCGTCTGGCCAAAGGAGGCGCCAGAAAAGGCGCAGTACCGCTGCGAGCACTGCTCGAAGCTGGTCGCCGACTGGCAGAAGCACCAGATGCTCAAGGCCGGCGAGTGGCGCGCGGCTCGGCCGGAGGTGGCCGAGATCGCAGGTTTCTGGATCAACGGTCTCTATTCGCCGTGGCGCAAGTGGGGCGCGCTGGCGAAGAAGTTCCTGGCCGACAAGAAGTCGATCGAGACGTTGCGCGAGTTCGTGAACACGGTGCTCGCCGAGCCTTGGGACGATGCCGCGGAAACCACGGTCGACCAGGCCACGGTCATGGCGCGCCGCGAGCACTACCGGGCGGCGATGCCGTATGGCGCGGTGGTGCTGACTGCCGGCGTCGATGTGCAAAAGGACAGGCTCGAGCTGGAACTCGTCGGCTGGGGGCGAGGCGAGGAATCGTGGTCGATCGAGTATCGCGTGCTGCCGGGCGATCCGTCGGGCGCGTTGGTCTGGCAGGAACTCGACACCTACCTCGAACGGCGTTGGTCACACGAAACGGGGATCTCACTGCCTGTGGCGGCGTGCGCGATCGACGCGGGCTACGAGTCGCAGGCGGTGTATGAGTTCTGCCGGACCCGCTATCACCGGCGCATTTTCGCCGTGAAGGGCAAGGGTGGGCCGTTGCCCGTCTGGCAGCGCAAGCCTACGGCGAAGAACATCCGCGGCGAGAAGCCGTGGATCGTGGGTACCGACACGGCGAAGGAGACAATTTACGGACGGCTCAAGAACCCGACGCCGGGCACGCCTGGCTACTCGCACTTCCCGGCCGACCGCGAGGAAACCTACTTTGAGCAACTCCTGGGCGAGGTGCTCGTGACCACGTACGCGAAAGGCCAGCCCAAGCGAGAATGGCGGCCCAAGCCAGGCGTGAGGCAGGAGGCGCTCGATGCGCGCGTCTACGCCTACGCCGCGCTGCGGGCGCTCATCTCGATGGGCTTGTCGCTCGACAACGAAGCGGACCGGCTTCTGGCGGCAAACCGGCCGCGTCCCGTTCCGGAGGATGACACTGACCGCGCCCGATGGCTGGGCGATCGGGGAAGGAAGTGGCTCACGCGATGAAAGTCAGGAGTCAGACGCAGGCCGCCGGGCTGGCATGGGAATACCTGGTGGTCACGGCAGAAGCGGAGTCCACGGCCGCGCTAGCAGAGTACGGCGCGCAAGGGTGGGAACTCGTGGCGGTCGTTCGCGAGTTCGGGACGCGGGCGACGTTCTACTTCAAGCGGAGGCGCGGGTAGATGGCCTGGACGCAGCAGCAACTTGACGCCGTCGAGGCGGCCATCGCCAGCGGTGAACTGACCGTCAGCTTCGGCGATCGCACGGTGACCTACCGCTCGATGGATGAACTCCTTCAGGCTCGGGCCGTGATCCGGGAAGCGCTGGCCGCCGAATCCGGCACTACGACAGACCGCTTCTCATTTGCTCAGACCTCAAAAGGATGAACTGGCTCGACAAAGCGATCGCCTGGGTATCGCCCGAGACGGGTCTGCGCCGGATGCGCGCCCGCCGCGCCGGGGAACTGATCCGGCTGGCCTATGAAGGCGCGCGGACCGACCGCCGCACGGGCGGCTGGGTCACCACCGGCAACTCGGCCAACGCCGAGATCTCAGTGGCGCTCTCAAAGCTGCGCGAACGCTCGCGCGACCTGATCCGCAACAATGCCTACGCGGCGCGCGCCGTGGCCGAGGTGGTGGGTAACGTCATCGGCACGGGCATTACAGCGCAGGCGCGAAGCGGCGAGCCGGACCTGGACCGCTTGATCAACGCGGCCTGGGCGGACTGGATCGAGGAGTGCGACGCCGACGGGCAGCTTGATTTCTACGGACTCCAGGCGCTGATCGCCCGCACGGTCTTTGAAAGCGGCGAGTGCCTGGTGCGATTCCGCCAGCGGCGTGAAAGCGATGGTTTCACGGTTCCGTTGCAGCTTCAGGTACTCGAGCCCGACTATCTCGACCACACGAAGACGCAGAAGACTGAGACGGGCTACGTCATCCAAGGCGTCGAGTTCGATCTCGTGGGCCGCCGCGTCTACTACTGGCTCTACGGCCAGCATCCCGGCGACGTGGTGCAGACAGGCGTGCGTGGTGGAGCACCTCTGCAATCAGTCCGCGTGCCTGCCAGCGAGGTTCTCCACATCTACAGGAAAGACCGCCCGGGCCAGGTGCGCGGTGTGCCGTGGCTGGCGCCGGTTGTGGTCACACTGCGCGATCTCGATGAGTACGAAGAGGCCGAACTGGTCCGCAAGAAGATCGAGGCCTGCTTTGCAGCGTTCGTGACGCAGCCGCAGGGCCCGGATGGGCCGCCGATCGCTCCGGCCGTGCCGGACCCGGCCACCGGCAAGCGCGTTGAGAGCTTCGAGCCCGGCATGATCGAGTACCTGAAGCCCGGCGAAGAGATCACCTTCGCCTCGCCGTCAGCGTCTGCCGGATACCGCGACTATGTCGCCGCCAAACAGGCGCAAATCGCCACGGGCTTGCAGCTCACCTACGAGCAGTTGACCGGGGATCTTTCGCGCGTGAACTACTCGAGCTACCGCGCCGGGCTGCTCAGCTTCCGCAACGGTATCGAAGGTTTCCGGTGGCTGACCTTCATTCCGATGCTGTGCATGCCGGTCTGGGAGCGATTTCTCACGGTGGCCTATGCGGCCGGCGCGATCCCCGAACCCGGCCCGTTTCGCGCTGAGTGGACGCCACCGGGCTTTGGCAGCGTCGATCCATACAAGGACTCCGTCGCGACGCTCAACCGCCTGCGCACCGGAACGCTGACGCTGCGGCAGGCGATCGCCGAGCAGGGCTACGATCCGGACGCGCAACTGGAACAGATCGCCGAGATCAACCGGCTGCTCGACGAGCGCGGCATCGTGCTCGACTGCGACCCGCGCCGCGTGACGCAGAGCGGCGCCCAACAAAAGGAGCTTCAAGATGACCCCAACGAGAGAACGGCTGGAAGCCCAGTTTGAGGCGCTGGCTCCGGCCGACCGCGACGACCGCACGGCGACGCTGACCTGGTACACCGGCGCGTCTGTCCGCCGCTGTGACGCGCGCGGACCCTTCGAGATGCGCTTCTCGATGGAACCGGGCGCGATCCGAATGGGACGACTGGCAAGCGGCTCTGCGCCGCTGCTCAACGGGCATCGTGACTTCACAGTCGACGACGTCATCGGCGTGATCACGCGGGCGTGGGTCGAAAACGGACAGGGCAAAGCGACGGTGCGGTTTTCGAAGCGCGCCGACGTGGATCCGGTCTGGCAGGACGTCCAGGACGGCATCCTGCGCAACGCCTCGATGGGAGTCGCGATTCACGCCGTCGAAGATGCGACGCCGCAGGGAGCAGCAATGCGCCAGGTGCTGGTGACCGATTGGGAGCCCGAGGAAGTCTCGCTCGTGCCCATCGGCGCCGATCCGGGCGCGGGATTCAAGTTCGAACGGGCAACTGGCCCACAGGAGCAGAAGATGGACGAAACCATCGTTACCGCCACGGGCGAAGAGACCCGCGACGAACTGAAGATCAACCTGGATGCCGAGCGCCAGGCCGCCGTACTGGCCGAACGCGCGCGCATCCGGGAAATCGAGAAGGTCGGCCGCACGCTCGGTCTCGATGCGCACTTGGTCGCTCAGCATGTCGAAGCAGGCACCTCGATTGAGGAGTTTCGCAAGCTGGCGCTTGACGATACGGCACGCCGGTTAGCCGAACCCGAGATCCGCAGCGCGGCCGCCGTGGTTACCAGAGATGCAACCGACACCCGTCGAGCCGGGATCATGGCGGCGCTCTTGCACCGGTACGATCCGGCGGTCTTCCCTTTGAAGGACGACCTCGGCCGCGACTGGGCAGGGCAGACGCTGCTCGATCTGGCGAAAGAGTGCCTCGAAACCGCCGGCACGCGCACCAAGCGGCTGCCGCGCCACGAGATCGCCAAGCTCGCCTTGTCGACCTCCGACTTCCCCTCGATCCTCGCCGATGTGGCCAACAAGACCCTGCGGCAGGCCTATGAAGCCTACCCGCGCACGTTCCTGCCGTTTTCGCGGCGGCGCTCGGCGGTCGACTTCAAGAACATCAACGCCGTGCAGTTGGGCGAAGCGCCAAGCCTGATGAAGGTCAACGAGAAGGGCGAGTTCACCCACGGCTCGATCGCCGAGTCGAAGGAGACCTACAAGCTCGCCACCTATGGCCGGATCGTTTCGATCACCCGCCAGACGATCATCAACGACGACCTGAGCGCTTTTACGCGCATCCCCGCCGGGTTCGGCTTAGCGGCGGCGACGCTCGAGAGCGATACCGTCTGGGGCATCATCACCTCGAACCCCGCGATGGGCGACGGCGTCGCTCTGTTCCACGCGAACCACGCGAACCTCAACACGGGCGCGGGCAGCGCGCTGGCATTGACGGGTCTGGGCGCGGGCATGGCGGCGATGGCCAAGCAGAAGGGCCTCGACGGCGTCACCGTGCTGAACGTGCAGCCGCGCTATCTGGTGGTCCCGGTGGCGCTGCAACTGGCGGCCTTCCAGATGATCGCGCCGAACCTGGCGCCGGCGAAATCGGCAGACCTGGTGCCCGACTACATCCGGGCCCTGACGCCGATTGCCGAACCCCGGCTCGACGCGGCGAGCACGACGGCCTGGTATCTGTTCGCCTCGCCGGACCAGATCGACACGATCGAGTACGCCTACCTCGAAGGCCAGGACGGCGTGTACATCGAGACCCGGCAGGGCTTCGATGTCGATGGCGTCGAGATCAAAGCGCGGCTCGACTTTGGGGCCAAGGCCATCGACTGGCGCGGGCTCCAAAAGAACGCTGGTGCGTGATCAGGAGGACTGAGCAATGAAGAACTACGTGCAGAAGGGTGAAACGCTGACTCTCACCACGCCCTACGCGGTAAGTTCGGGCGGCGGCGCGCTGGTCGGCTCCATCTTCGGCGTCGCCGCAACCGATGTCGCCAGCGGCGAAGAGGGCGAGTTCCAGGTGGCGGGCGTCTTCGATCTGGTCCGGGAGACCGGCGCGAGCACGGCTTGGTCGGCCGGCGACCTCATCTACTGGGACAACATCAACAAGCGCGCAACGAAGACCGCAACCAGCAACAAGCTGATCGGGGTCGCGGTGAGAGCAGCGGCCGACGGCGACGCTACCGGCCGTGTCCGCCTGAACGGGGCGTTTCTCTCCTGATGGCGTTTGCGGACCAAGTGAGCCGCGTGGACGAGGCCTGCCTGCGGGTCTTCGGGCGGGAGGTCACCTACCTTCCCGAGGCCGGCGGGCAGGCCCTCATCCGCGCGGTGTTTCAGCCGGCGCGGGAGGCCGAGGACGCCTCGCCGGGCGTCTATGCCGTGCTGTTCGTGCGGCTGCCGGACCTGCCTGAGGCGCCGGTGCGCGGCGACGAGGTCGCGATCGAAGGCGTCCGCTACAAGGTCTTCGACATCGAGGCCGACGCCGAGGGCGCTGCTGCGCTCCGGCTGCGTATAGCCAACTGACTTCCGGAAAATCTTCCGGAAGTCGGACTTCCGCCAAATCTGGCGGAGGTTTCTCGACTTGTGCGCAATTGCGCACAAGTTCTCTCAAGGCGTTTCATGCCCAGCGTCCGTGTCTACCAGAAGAAGCAACTGCGGCTCGACCTGCTCAACTTCCGCCAGCGGCAGATGTATGAGCTGGGCAGCGCGGGCGTCGCGGCAGTGAAGGCGCGGCTCGCCGCCGCCCAAGGTCCGGAGGATTCCGCGGCCAAGCCGCTCACGAAGCGTTACGCGATCTGGAAGACCCGCAAGGGCAAGGGCAACCGCCGCAACCTGACCTTCTCGGGCGACCTGCTGCGCAACTTCCAGGTCCGCGCGGTCAGCGAGAACCGCGCCAAGGCCAACGTCTCGACCCGCAAGGACCGGATCAAGGCCTGGGCCAATCAGAAGCGCGAGGCGTGGATGGTGTTCTCGCCGAAGAACAAGGCGGCCATGCTTGAGGCTGCCCGCAAGATGCTGGAGGCAATGAAGCCCCGTCTGCTTCTGGAACGCAGCTTGGGGGGCAAACAAAGGTGATCAACCCGGCGGAACTGGTGGACAACCTGGTCGCCCTGCTGCGCGACATCCCGGAGCTGGTCGCGGAGATGGGTGGCGATGAACAGCGGATCTTTGCTTACCACGACCAGTATCCGAAGCGCTCGAGCCTCACGGCGGCGATCCACGAGATGCCTGCGCCGGGAATCATGGCCGCCTGGCAGGGGACGCAGCCGTCGAGTTTCGGCGGCGTGGATGTCTGGCGGCACCAGGTGACGCTCTATCTGCGGGCGCGAGAGTCCTTCGAGGGCGATCCGCCCACCGCCTACTACCGGCTGTTCCGGCTGATCACGAAGGGCGTTCCGACGTCGGCGGGGGTGCCGTTGCTGAACGCTACGGTGCATCCGTCCTGCCACCCGATGGACCTGCCACTCATTCAACGGCAGACCGACGCCGAGGAGCTCGACTATTTCGAGGTGCCCCTCAGCTTTATGGAGATGGGAGATGACTGAAACCGTGCTCATGCGCTCGCCCGAGGGCGAGGTGCAGGAAGTGGAAGCCGCGCCGGTCACGCTTGTGCCGCTCATGGTGCGGGGCTGGCGGCAGGTCACAGAAGAGGAGGTAACGCCTGATGTCCGTCACTCGGATGCAGGAAATCCAGATCTGCTTCGGTAAGCAGAAGCAGGCAGACATCTCGACGCCCAACACCGGCGTCCAGATGTGGCAGTTGAGGAAGCTCAACGCCGCGCTCGCCAACCCGAAGCTCAATACCGAGAACGATGCCGAAGAATTCGGCAAGGGCCACGAGTTTCCGACGCAGTCCTTCCAGACGTCCTGGGACGTCAACGGGACTCTGGAGAAGTATCTCGGCGCGGAGATCGGCGCATGGGCCATGGCGTTCGGCCTTGGGAAAGTGGTCAAGTCGGGCACGACACCGAACTTCACCTACACCTGCACGCCGCTATTCCCGGCGTCGGGCGACGCGGCCGAGCTGCCCTACTTCTCCTTCGTTGAGCAGATCCGCCCGGGCGCGGGCGTCGTCGTCGACCGTATGGCGGTGGGATGTGTGGTCGAAGGCTGGACCATCTCGATCGGCTCGGGTCCCGGCCGCGCCAACTCGAAGATCACGGTCGAGTTCGTTGGCTCGGGCAAATTCACAGAGCCCTCGGGCATCACGATGCCGACGGCGACCGTCGAAAAGCTCCTGCCGTCGGCGTCGCTGGCGCTCTCGATCAACGGCGTCAACTACGTCTCGAACAAGAACATCGTCTCGCTGGAGACCTCCTGGAAGAACAACGTCCGCCTGGACGGCGGCTTCTATCCCGGCTCCGGCTTCCAGACGCCGGGCGATGGCGCAAGCGGGGCGATCCGCGGCCGGCTCGAGTTTGGAAACCGCCAGGGGACGCTGCGCTTCGTGGCGCGCTTCGAGAACGGTTCGACCGAGTTGACCAAGCTCAAGAGCCAGTCCACAGGCACAGCAGTGCTGGCGCTCACCTACGATGCGAACAACTCGCTCGAAATCACCTGGCACAAGGTCTCCTTCGCCTCGGCTGAGGTGGGCGAGACGGACGGCATCGTCACCGTCTCCGTCGAGTGCCTGCCGATGTGGGATGAGACCAACGGCATCGTCTCGGCGGTAGCCAAGTGCAACGTGGATGGAATCGCTCAGTAAGGAATTGCCATGTTTGACGTAAAGCAACCCATCACCATTCACCTGCGCACGCCCGAAGGTGTGAAGCCAGTCCGCGTCCGCTTTCCGACGGACGAAGAGTGGATTGACCGCCAGAGGAAGCGCAAGGTCATTGTGAAGCAACTAGGGCGCGGGGTGTCGGAGACCACGATCCCCGACTCGGCAGAAGCCGACGCCGCGCTGCTCGCGAAGATCCGGGTGCCGGAGGAGAACGCGCCCGAGGTCGATGCCTTCGAGGCTAGCCGCATCATCGAGCAGTTGAGCCAGGCCGATGTCGACGACGTGGTCCAGCAGGGTGACGCCTTCCGGGTGACGCTCCGCGTCCTTGGTGGCACGGTGGCGCACATCCTTAAGATGCCCTCGGCCAAGGATGTCTTCGAGTACCGCCGCGGCTTCGCGCGAGTGCTCGATCTGCCCTACAACCGCCAGGAACTGATCATCAACCTCGCCACGGCCGCCGCGCTCTTCAAGAAGCTGCTCGAATCCTCCGAAGGCTACTCGGGCGAGGTGCCGATCATCCACCAGGCCGTCGCGGTCAAAGCCGCGATTGATGCTCTGGACGGCGCCTTTGAGGAGCAGCGCGACCCAAACTGACGCGCGGGGAGTGGCCTGAAAAACCCTCCCTGCGGTTCCTAGTTCATTGGGCGCTCCGCCGGGAGGAACTCTGTGACCCCGGTCTCTGCCCGGACGCTCCGGACGATGGCGGCCGCTGCGACCACTGCCCGCTCGACAAGCTGGATGCCGCACAATCCTCCGAAGCGGGACTGTTGCTGCGGCGCGCGCTCGACCTTCGGGCGGCGCTGAAGCTGGGCGTCTGGATTGGCCTTGACGAGATCCGGGCCGACGAGTTCCGGGCGCTTGTGGTGCTCGAAGAGGAACGCGACGCGTTGGACCGCGAGCAGATGGACCCGCATGGCCGATAACAGGCTCGAACTCGTCGTTGAAGTCGACACCAACAGGGCCAATGCGTCCATCAAGAGCGTCAACGCGAGCCTGTCCAGCATGGAGGCGGCGGCGGTGAAGACCGCCCGGGGCGCGACGCAGGGGATCGACGGCATGACCGCCGCCATGGTGAAAGGCGCCACCGCCGGGAACCTGCTCGCCGACGCCATCAAGAGCGCGCTCGCCTGGGCCAAGGAGTTCACCGTCGGCTCCGTCATGATGGCCGCCCAAAACGCCAAAGCCGAGGCCTCGCTCAAGGCGCTGGCCAACGCTCACGGCGTGGGCGCGGCTGCTGCGGCCAGGCAGGTAGCGGCGGTCGAAGAGATCGGCTTCGAGTACACCGAAGCCGCGCATGCCGTTCAGCGGTTGATCGTGGCCGACCTGGAACTGTCGAAGGCGCAAGGCTTGGCGAAACTGGCCAAGGACGCGGCGGCGGTCCAGAACATCGCCGCCGGCGAGGCACTTGAATCCATCGTAATGGCCATCGAGTCGGGCGCCTCGCGCGGCCTGCGCACGCTGGGGCTGTTCGTCGACTTCCAGAAGGAATCTCAAATTGCCCAGCTTCAACTCGGCCGCGCACTGACCGAGACAGAGGAGAAGCAGCTCCGCTATAACGCGGTGATTCGCGAAGGCGCGAAGATCCAGGGCGCGCACGCGGCGGCGTCCCAGACGGTCGAGGGACAATTGGGCGCGCTGCGCCGCGAATTCAACAACCTGCGCGAAGACATCGGAGCCAAGTTCCAGGATGACTTCAAGGCGCTGATCGGCAATCTGCGTGGTCTGGTCGCCTGGCTCCGGGAAAACACAGATCTGCTCAAGAAGTTTGGTGAGGTCGCGCTGTGGGTGTCGGGCATTTTGGCGACTTACGCCCTGGCCGACAAGATCATGGCGCTGGCGAAGTCGATCGCCGCGCTCCAACTCGCCAGCATCAATCCGTATGCGTTGCTTGCTGTGGGCGTGGTAGGCGCGGGCTTTGCCATCTACTCGCAATGGAAGGACACCCAGGATCAACTTCAGGCTCGCTTCGACGAGATGCAGCGGAAGGCGATGCGCGAGGATCTCTTCAGCGGCCGGACGAGCGTCGATGCCCTGCGCAAACAGGGGATGACCGACGACCAGATCCGCGAACTCATCATCGGCAAGCGGTGGCTCCCTGGAGAGCAGCCCTTCGAGTACGAAGGGCCGAAGCTCACCATCAAGACGTCTCCGGAGCCGGACCTCGAAGCACTGAAGCGGGCGGCCGAGATCCGGAAGCGCCAGTTGGAAGTGGAGCGGGAGAGCGCACGCGCGCTCGACGAAGTGCGGCGGCGCGGGCTGACAGGATTCGCGCGGGACATGGCCGAAGTCCAGGAGCAGCTCCGCAAGTGGACCACGTTCGTGGACGATCGCGGAAACGAGCAGCGGATTGCACTGACGCGCGAAGCCTGGGAGAACGTCATCGGCGAACTTCGCGTGCGCTTGACGAACTGGCAGAAGGAAGTCCAGGAGACCAACCGCAAGAACCTCGCCGAGTATCTGGCTGCGGAAGAAGAAGCCGCGCGCCGACGCCTCGAGATCGAGTCGCACCTGTTCAGCCAGCGGCTGGCCTACAACGAGGAGATTTCCAAACGCAACCTCGATCACCTGGAGCAGATGCTCGGCATCGAGGAGACACGGGCCGGAATCGCGCGCGAGGCGCAACTGCGGGCGCTCGACGCCACGAATGCGCAGACTCTGGAGCAGAAGGTCGCCGTCGAACAACGCAAAGCGGCGATCGAGATCGAGTACCTCACCCGCGTGCACGAGATCCGCATGCGTCTGTTCGACCTCGAAACCTCGAGGATGGTGATCGAGGAAGAGGCGGCGCTGAAGCGGCTCGGCTACCGGGCCGATGAAATCGAGGTGCGCATTGCTGAGCTGACCGTACAGCGGGATGAGATCCGGCGGTTCCAGCAGGAGGCGACGGACGCCGCGATCCAGGGCGCGCGGGAGAATGCAGCGATTCGCCAGGCGCAGTTGGTGAGGGATCACAATCAGCGGATCTTCGAGTCGTTCAAGCGCCAGGCCGAGGGTGTCTTCGACGCGCTGCTCACCAAGTCGCAGTCCATCTGGTCGGCCATCGGGAATTCGCTCAAGACCGCTCTATTGACGGCCATCAAGGACGTAGTCACCTCGCGCGTCGCCGCGATGCTGATGCAGTTGTTCACCGGCACGCGGGTCTCGATGGCCGGTGGAGGCGCCTCCGGCGGGGGCACGCTCGGCAGGATCGGCGGGCTGCTCGGCATCGGCGCCGCGCCGGTCTTCGGAGGAGGCAGTGGTGGTGGTCCCATTCCCGGTGGCGCGGCCGGAGGGTGGGGCACGCCTCCCTTCGTCCCTTCGACTCGCGGCAGGGGCTGGAGTGGCCTGCTCGGCGGCTGGAAGGATTTTCTCGGCTTCGGCGGCGGTGTCCAGTATGCGCCTGGCAAGGCCGTGACGTGGGAAGCGGCCACCGTGGGCCAGAAGCTGTCGGCGCTCGGACGGTCCAATGCCGCGCTGGTCGGCGGTGCGACGCTTGCCCTAATGGGCCTCCAGCGCGGCGGTGTTTCCGGCCTTGCCATGACCACAGCCGGCGGCGCGATGATCGGCTTCAAGTATGGCGGTCCATTGGGCGCGGCGATCGGCGCCGGAATCGGCGCGGTCGCTGGGCTGGTGCGGCTGTTCGTCAAAGGCGCCGAGGAGAAGGCGCGCGAGAAGATCAAGGCCACCTACGGCGTCGACATCCGCGACAAGGGTGTGCTGAACCAGATCGTCGACATCGCCAAACAAGGCTTTGGCGGCAATCTGGAGGCGGCCATCCGCAGCCAGCAGATCCGTGACCTGGTCGAGTTGTACGCGTTGTCGACCGGTCAGAGCACTTCGGGGCTCCCGGCAACCGTACGCCCAGTGTCGCTCCTTCAGCAAGGGGGCGGGCTGTTCCAATCGAGTTCCGGCGGCCTAGTGATTGACCGCATCGGAGGTGTCACGCCATCGTCCGCCACTGGGCCCACGGTGATCAACATCACCGTGCCTGGCGCGAAAGAGTTCTTCGAGAAGGAAACGGTGCGCGTCGTCGTCGAGAATCCGCACGCCGTGCAATCGGCTGCAATGACGGCGACCAAAGCCAGCGCCGGCCGCCGCGAGATGACCGGCTTGCAACTGAGTCCAGGGTTGATTCTGTCATGACACGAGCAGAGCTGATCGAAAAGATCGCGCGGGCGATCGCCGAGATGGAAGGTTTCTATGTCAATGTGGCAAAACCGACCCTTGCCCAGAGGAACGCGAACCCAGGAAACATCCGGCAGTGGCGCGACGCGCGCGGCCGGCCGTATCCGACCCATCGCGGTTACGTCGACTTCGTCGCATGGGCGTCTGAGCGGTTTCCCTGCGCCTCGCGCGAGGAGATGAGCCAACGAGCGATCGAGGAAGGCTGGCGCATCCTGCGCGTGCTCGTGGGGCAGTACCTCGATGGAAAGTACACGCAGGGCAAGCCGCCTACGCTCGATGAGATGTTCCGGGTCTACGCGCCCTCGGCGGATGGCAATCATCCGGCCAACTACGCGCGCTTCGTCGCCCGAAGGATCGGCGCGCGCCCAGACCAAAGGCTCCTCGACCTGGTGACCGCTTGATGCCCGGCTCGGTCCAGAACGCGGCGCCGCTCACCGTGCTGCCGGCCAGCCTCTCCCGCGCCTTCGTCCACGAGCGCGAGTATCCGGTCGTCGGCAATGAGTACCGCAACGGCGAATCGCAGCGGTCCGTGCAGGCCACCAACAGCCGCAAGCGCTGGCGGCTGGCCAAGCGGCTGACTCCGGCGCAACTCGCGGCGCTGCGCGACTTCTTCGACGTCCGTAAGGGCCCGACCGAGCCGTTCTACTTCTACGACCCCTATGAGACCAGCCCAAAGTTTGCTCATGATCCCTCCGGCCAGGCCGTCGCGGGCCGCTACACCGTTCGCTTCGCCGGCGAGTGGAGCCAGTCGGTCTCGCTCGGCCGCGCGGACTTGAACATCGAGTTGATCGAGTTGGCCTGACCCCCGAGGAGATCTAAATGCCGTTTTCCGACTACCTCGACCAGAAGATTCTCGAAAAGGCGTTTCTCGGGCAGGACTTCCAGGTGGCCGAACACTGGTGCAGTCTTCATACCGCCGATCCGGGCAAGACCGGCCAGAGCGAGGTCTCGGGAGCACCATACTCCAGGAAAGCCGTCACGCCGTTCACCAGCGTGGACAGTGACGGCAGCGCGAAGCGCGTTCGAAACGCCGCTGTGCTGCTGATACAGGTCCCTGCTGGAACCTATACCCACATCGGCCTGTGGGATTCGCTGACTGGCGGCAACTTCCTCGGCGGTGGCCCGCTCTCCTCACCAGCAACAGTCAACGACGGCGATTTCGTCATCGTTCGCGAGAACGACCTTTCGATCTTCCAGGACTAAGAGGCGCACGTGTCCACCATTCGCACGGAATTTGGCCCGGTCGCCAACTTCGGCATCACGCTCAACGGCCTTGCATCGGGCGCCGCCCGCAGTTCCGCGAAAGTCGACAACCAGAACAGCCGTTACATCGACGCCATCTGCCAGTTCAAGATCAAAACTGCCACGGGCACCTTTGGCGACCGCTATGCCGTCTACTTCTTCGCCTGGGGCGCGGCCGACGACACGGCTCCCATTTTTCCTGCGGGCGTCACCGGCGTGGATGAGGCGGTCTCCGTCAGCCTGGAGACGCTCTCCATCCGCCCGATTGGCTCGCTCTATGTGGCCGCCGCGGGCGCCGTGATCAGCCCGCCGTTCTCCGTAGCATCCGCATTCGGCAATGTCCTTCCGCCGGTGTGGGGCGTTCTCGCCATCAACCGCTGCGGCGTTGCGCTCGACGTCGTGGACAACCTCGGCTTCTGGCGCGGCGTCGACTTCGAGGTCTCCTGATGCGGCAGTTCCTTCTCAACGCCGAGCCGCAGACGTGCTTCCCGAGCAGTCACTACGAGGAACTTCCGGACTTCACCTCATCGCTGGCGGGCGGCCTGCATTCGCTCTGGCTGCCGAGTGCGATCGAACCCAGGATGTCGCTCAATGTTCTGCACCTGAACAGCAAGCGGGAGACGACCACTGGAGAATTCACTGCCGCGTACTACAGGCGCAGGGCGCAGTCTGGCGGTGCGCCCGCCGGACTCGTGGTCCCAGCCGGCTCGGGCGGCAATCTCGCCACGCCCTTCGGTCATGCCTTCGCTTACAGCAACGAGCAACTCGGCTTGTCAGTCGGCAGCCTCGGCTACTGCCCGATGTACAGTAGCGATGGAACAAACAAGACCATCTCCGTCTGCACCTGGTTCCGGATCAACCGCGTGAACGGCTCGGGCTTCCCGACGCTGCTCGGCAACAGCTACACGACCACCTGGTGGCTGGGGCTACGAACCTCAACCGGCAAGTACAAAGCGATCTTCCGAAACAACTCGTCGCCGTACGGGCCATTCGAGTGGGGCTCCTACGGCGCGGATCTTCGCAAGGTCGCCTGCGTGGCTTTCGTCCTACCATGCGACGCCAACAAGACCGCCAGCGTGTACCACAACGGCGTGTTGGCCGTGCAGAGCACGCTCGCCAACGCCAGTTCCGTTGCGGGCAACCTCGATGTCTGGGCGTTGTCGTCAGCCACTCCGGGGATGTTCGCCGAGATCTTCGGCTTCGCCTCCTGGACGCGCGCGCTGTATCCGGAAGAAATCCGCGAACTCGCGTTGGGTCCCTGGGTGCTGCTCGGCAAGAGGCGCCTGTTCTGGTATGCGCCGTTGATCGCGTACCGTTCCGCGTCAATCGCCGGCGACTCGTTTTTCACGTTAGTGGGGTTCCGCGGCACATCGCGAAGCGCGGAAATCGCGGGAATCTCAAGTCTCATGGCGCACCTCCGGCCGTCAACGGCTCTGGAACGCACCTTGCCGGTCCGGTCCGAGGGCCGCTCGTTTTCGCCAGCGGGCGAGCCGCGCACGCTCGTTGTCCGGCGAGAGAACCGGGGCATCGACGCATGACCTTCCCGAAAGACCCGAACGCGGTCCTCGACTACACGATCGACTGGACCCGCTGGCTTGCCGCCGATCAGGTCGTGACCAGCGAGTGGCTGGTCCCGACTGGACTCACGAAGGTCGGTGACTCGAAGACTGCGTCGTCTGCCACGGTGTGGCTTTCCGGCGGGACGGCGGGGCAGTCCTACACGGTTACGAACCGCATCACGACCACAGGTGGTCGCACGGAGGACCGTTCGTTCACCATTCGCGTGGAGGAGCGCTGATGCCTGACTACATCGGCAACATCGCGGTCCCGGAGATCGTGCCGTCGGGCGTGTTTCCTCTCGTGCCCGATTACCCGTTCGAGGTGCGTCGGGACGATGAAGTCGTGGTGCATCAATTCGGCAGCGGCAATGCAAAGGTCGAGCAGCGCGTCCTCCTCGGAACCGGCGCTCGCCGCTTCACCATTCGCAAGCAGTGGCTGCGCGACGCCGAGCGCATCGCCCTGCGTAACTTCTGGGAGTCGAAGTATGGCCCCTACGGAGCTTTCACCTACAACGCTCCGAACGATAGCGGCGTCGGGACCACGCCCGTGATCTGCCGCTTTGCCAACGAGCCGCTCTCCTGGGAGATGGTCGCCGACTGGGCTTGCTCGCTCGGCGTGACGCTGGTCGAGATCCCCCAGACCAGCCCGTCGTATCCGCTCAACCAGACCGTCAATCGCTTCCCACCCGCCGCGCTCCAGAGTGCACTGCTCTCGCAGGTCCAGGAGATCATCCCGCTCGTCTGTATTCAACCTCTTCAACCTGGTTATCCCGCCATCCATGTCAGTGATCGCCGCTGCACGATTGGGAGTCAACTCTACCAGGCGCGCCTGGTCGAATTCGACGGCATCTTGCAATCCATCGGCAACGAATCTGACGAGGCCCAGTTCACCTTCGGCAACGCCGACCGCGTGATGCGCGATCTGGCCAACGACGTCGACCTCTTCCGCGCCGAGATTGCCTTCAGCCTGTTCCACGTCGGAACCGGGATCAAGCTCGATCTCTGGAAGGGCAACATCGTGAACTGGTCGTGCGATGCCGGCCCGGAGTTCCGAGTGACCGCCACCGATGGCCTTTACGAGTTGAACCTGCCTTACCCCACGCGCAAGATCTCCCGCACTTGCTGGAAGCCGTTCAATGCCCCGGCATGCCCGTTCGCCGCGCAGGGCGCGCTCGACTTGGTCCACTTCCCCGAAGCCGACCCCACGCGCTGCGACAAGGGTTTCGACACGCCGAACGGCTGCCGGGCGCACGGCATGAACGACTACTACGGCGGCATCATGGCCAAGCCGCAGGGCGTGCGAATCAAGGACAACTCGACCGGCGTCTGGGGCTTTGGCCGCTCGACGCTCACCTCCGTCTCGCTGGTCGCCGACTCGATCTACGATCAGGTCCTGCCCGAGATCTACACCGATTCGGCGATGCCCGTGAATGCCAAGGTCGCCATGGGCCGCGACGAGAGCGACTTCTACGCTGCTGTGGGCATCGTCGGCGAAGGGCCGCTGGGGGCCTATGGCACCGGCCACAAGCTCGACGGGCAGTACCATCACGGCTACCCGGGTTCACTTGGGCTGATGACCAGTCTGGGCACAGATCCGAACCCAACGACCTTCGGCATGGACACGGACGCCGGCCCGGAACGGGCAGCCGGTACAGCGTTCCTCATGATTCGGCGTTCGGACGCCAAAGGATTGCAGCTTTCGCGCCTGGGCGAACACGCGATGGAAGCCGTCGTCGCCCAGGGCCTCGGCGGCTGGGTGTGGACGGCTCCAGAAGAGCGCGCATGGCAGACGGCGCTGACCAACCCGATCTGGATCGCCGTCAACATGCTGCTGCGCGCCCGAGGCCTGCGCCTGGGCGCGGGCGCGACGACCGAACAACTCGACTTCGCCGAGACGCTGTTCGATGTCGATGCGGCCATCGCGGCAGCGGCGATTTGCATCGAGCAAGTGTCGAAGCTGGTGGGCACAGGCACGGAGACCCAGTTCAAGTTCCGCGGCGTTCTTCAGGAGGAGAAACCGCTGCGCGACTGGCTCCAGGAAGTGCTGATGAACTGCCTGGGCTACTACACGTTCGCCAATGGCAAACTGAAGCTCGGCGTCCGCGTGAACTCCTCGGCAGTCGAGGCGTTCACTGAAGGCAACATTTTGTTCCGCAGCCTCCAACTCGCTCCGCTCAAGCCAGGCTTCAACCACCTGACGGCCAACTTCGCCGACGAGGACTTCGAGTTCGTCGCCAACTCGATCTCGCTCTACGACATCGACCACGCCACATTGATCGGTGGCGGCGCTGGGTCACTGTTTCTGAAGTCAACGGTGAATCTGTCGGGCACAGCGTCGAAGTCGCAGGCCGCCCGGATCATCACCGTCCGCCTGCGAGAGGAGTTGGGCGGCATCACCCCGGAAGAATGGAAGAAGGCGCGTCAGATCGGCTTCCGCACGACCGTGCTTGCGCTCAACACCGAGCCCGGCATGGTCTGCTCGATGACCCATCCGGACATGCCCGGCGGCACGGGCGAGTTCCGCGTGACCGGCTGGCGGCTCAACCGCGACTACTCGATCGACATCCAGGGCCGCACCACTACGGACTCGATGTACGACTTGGTCGCCGGCCCGAAGCCCGCCGACGTCGTGCCCGAGCCGCCCGCCGAGGAAGTGCTCATCGACACGGGCGTCCCCGGCGTGCTGACCGGCGTTCCGCGCCTTGGTGATTACGGAACCTTCGCGATCGACGACATGACAGTTGCGCCCGACGCCTCCGGCAATGCCAACATCGTCGGCGCACACGAGATCACCCTGGCGCTTTACTACGTGGACGAATTGACCACCGATCTCTGGGCGTCCATCGACACCGCCATCGACGCCACGACCGATCCGGTCAATGTGGTCTGTACAGTGAACCCCGATACGCAACGGGTCTTCCGTGTAGGCGACTTCATCGTCTTCAATGATGAGTCCGCCGACACTGCAAACCCTGGCCGCCGCTCCTACGAGTGCGCCCAGATCACCGGCCCCGGCGCGCCCGGCGACGTGGTGCCGAGCGGCGAGTTTCACCTGCAACGCGCCTACCCTGGCGTCCCCGAAGGCCAGGCGACTTTCGGCACCCTGCGCTGTGCACATCTCGCCGGCATCCGCTTCTACAAGCTCGACCAGAAGACGTTCACCTTCAGCGTCCGGAAGGGCTTTTTCCGAACGCCGGGCCTGCCCGCGCGGATCGAGGCGAAGCTGCCGAGCGCCTGCATCGTGGCGGCACTGGCCGGCGTGGCGAACCACTTCGGCTATGGGCCGTTCACTGTCTTCCCGCTCTCGCGCCACAACGAGCCTCACATGCCCGGCTTGCGCACCTGTAACGGCGGCGCGTACACCTTCCAGGTGCCGGGCCCGCTCACGGTGCAGGAGAATGTCGTCATCCCGATGAAGGTGCAGGACGCCGCCTCGATCCGCTGCGTCTACGCCTATCTCCAGCGGGGCACGACCGACGGCCAGTCGGCCTTCCTGGTGAAGATCAGCCGCGATGGCGGCGCGACGTGGGAACCGCTCGAGTACATGGGCATCGCGCAGGCACTGCCGGACGCCTACAAGACCACCTACGACTTCCTGGTGAACAACGAAGGCTTGGGGCTCCCCGCCACGCGCCGTCTGCCGTATGCCGACTACGGCCTGGTGCTGATCTCAGCGGTGACCGCCGGGCCCGACCCGCAAACCTTGCAGACGCGAACGAAGAGCACGTCCGCGTGATCAGCGCCGATCCGGACAATCAGACGTTCGAAGCCATCGTGACCAAGGACCACGCCGTAGGAGAGCGCATCCGGCCGACCATCTGGCCGACGCCGGTGCTCAACGAGGGCGACGATCTAGCCTTTGACATCCTTGCCGTCGCCTCGCCGGATCCAGGTTCGGATCTGACCGTTGTGGTTCAGACTTGAGCAACTTACGAGACCTTCTTGAGCCCGGCCTGGATGGCCCGCTTCAAAACGGTTTGGTATCCAATGCCTTCTTTGGCGGCTATCTGCTGCGCGCGTTCGAGGTCGGCCACTGGCAGCCGGATCGAAATGGCCTTGGTGGCCTTTGCTTTGGCTTTCTCAACCAGTTCAGCCAGGACTTTCGCGTCCGTGGCTGGAATCGGCGAACCGGGCAAGCGCAGGAGGGTCCCCTGCTTCAACGCCCGCTCGAATTCACGCTGTGTCTGCCGCCGGCCTTGCGGCGTCGTGTACCACGCCGCTTCGGTACTCATGGACCCCAATTCAGCCCTCGATTTTCGGGACATGGCCTATCTAGTATAGACGCGCCTCGTATATACACATCAGTCCATGGTCTGAGGCCGTGATGCCTTCCGAACCACTCCTTCTCTTCGACCCGCGCCGTACCATCCAGCTCCAGGGCTTCTCTGGCCGCGCAGCGACCACTACGCTTCATGACGCTTCCGAGACCGGCTTTCAGATCTCCGGCATCTTCCAGGCGGCCGAGGATTTCGCCAACGTCCAACTCCTCTCGACCTATGACTACTTCAACCACCTGCGCCTGAAGCCGCTGCCCGTGACGGACCTCTCCGGGTTGACACTCCTGTACGACATGGAGATCCTGCCCGTTAACGGTGAGGAAGGCAACGTCCGGCCGGACTGCGTGCGCTACGCCTCGGTCGGGTGGGACAAGCTCACGATTACGACCGGAGTGGGCGATATCTACGAAGTGCCGCTGATGCACCACGCGGCAGTCGTCTCGGGAAACTACGCTCCCGGCAGCTTCGGTTTCTCGCTCCACGATCGCGACGCCGCCACGCTTGACGAACTGCTCGTTGGCAATCCCACGCCCGCCCTCACCGACAAGGCCTACGTCTACTTCATGGGTACCCGTTGGTCCTGCTCTTCGGCCGAGGCCATCGCGTTCTGCAACCTCGAAACGCGGCTCCTCAACGATATCGGCGCGCCTAACCTTCCTTCCTGCGAGCAAGCCATCTGGTGGCAGGACGACCCTAACTTCTGGCACTACCTGTTGGTGAACAACGGCGGCGCGGGCATCCAGGAGGCCGGCGCAACCGACGCCGCTGACATTGCAACGCGCCTGGCCTCAATGGTGGGCATTTCGAGTTGGTTGGTGGACTGCACCGCCTCCGGGAACGTCATCACGGTCTCGCTCGAGCCGGGCGTGAATGGCCCCGTGACGGTCTCGACCAACAGCGGCTCGGCGCCCGTGACGCTCAGTCGGTTCGTGCCCGGCATCTACACCGCCCAGGTCGCATCATCGGCCGAGATCCGTGTGGGCGACTACGTCGGCGTCGACATCGGAAGCGCCAACGACGAGGTTGTCAAGGTCCTGGCCGTGGGTCCCGGCACGTTCACGGCGTATTTCACCAAGCCGCATTACGGGAAGGTCTATAACATCCAGTGCCGGGTGCTTCCGCGGGCACGGCACTTCGGGCGGGTCCTGAAGAATCGCATGGTGGACGCGCCGGCGCCCGATTACGGCGAGCAGCCGAGCAGCCTCGCCACCGAGCAGTTCACCACGACGAACACCTCCTGCGAACTGAAGGTGCGGCTTGTTGGGCAACTGGGCCAGTATGGACGCGATGCCAACGGCATGCCCGTCCGCATCTCGGTCGATGGGCAGAACCAAATCGTCCGGATCGAGAAGAACGACGACGAGTTCGGGGCGACTTCGCGCGCCACTGCCGTCGATGGCGCCGGCAACACTCGCGTCTATCGCTTCACGTTCCCCTTCGCCTCCCTCTCCGGCTACCTGAACGGAGACCACAACTCGCTCGTGCCCGTTCCCGCGAGCGACATCGTGAAAGTCCACCTCACCTTCGCGCCGCGTTTCGAAGATGTGGAAGCAGGCCTGCGCGAAGGCGGGCGGCTGAAGGAGGCCGTCACAGCCACCCAGCCTGGAACCGAAGAGGAATGGCATCTGACGCAGGCCGACCAGATGCTCGCTGGCCGTAAATACTATGTCGGCACACCCGATGTTGAAGAACGCATTTCTTGCCTCGCTAACTTCGGCCTCCTAAAGCCCGACCCTGACGACCCCGCCACTTGGTACTACCGCCTGCTCGTTCGCCGCGGCGAGGACTCCTCAACGCCGCAGGCTTGGCAGCCAGGCACGCGCATCCAACGGATCTCGACCATCACAGGCACACGCTCCGACATCGAGTGGCAGGTGCGGATCTCGAACCTCACCCTCACCGGCGACCGGACACTGAAGGTCGGCGGCGACGCGCCGCGCATTGAAGAATCCGATGGCCGCTGCCGCTACGAAGGCTTCTGGGAAGACTACCGTTATGGCGCGGGCTGGCCCACGCAGTGGTGGTCGCTCGGCCACGCGAAGCGTTGCGACCCGAACGACGCCCAGGATTATCGGGCGGTGACCACTCGCTACTCCTATCCGCGCGAGCACGATCTCTACCTCGGCACGTGGCTCGGGCGCGATGCGGGCCGGATCGAAGTCACGATCGACGGCGGCGCGCCTGTCGTCCACGATCTCTACTTGAACGACTACAACGGTCTCGCGGCCATGAGGAAGCTCGCCACCGCGCTGCCAGGCGGGACGCATACGGTCAAGGTCCGGGCGTTGTTCGACAAGCACCCGTCGAGCAACGGTTATTACTTCTACTTCGACTACCTTTGGCCGCTCGAACCGATGGACCCGCCTGATCCGCCAAAGGTCTACCCTGACGCCTCCCTCGCCATCGACTTCGACACCGACCACGGCTACAAGAAGCCGCCCGCCTGGCACGTCTGGCACCTGGATCGGCTCGGCTTCCGCGGCCATGCCGACGTCTACATGGGCGTCTTCTGGAACAACAAGCGCCGGCGCATCGAGGCGACCTACCCGAGCTGCACCATCAGCATCGGCGCCTGGGAGCCGGATGAGCCGCTGTGGGTCAACCTATCCGGCACAACGCTCTACTTCTCGCCCGGCGCGGGCCTTGCCACCGAGGACATCGCCGCGCACCTGCGAGCAATGATCAACGTCACCTTCCCGGGTGTCTGGTGCACGAGCGAGGGTGGCTCGATCCACATCCGCTCCCGTGCGCCGAGCTATACCTTCACCATCTCGGCCAGCCCGCAAGTGAGCATTTCTCAGGGCACACCAGCTCTCGATGAGCCGGGTGCCGAGGGCGACTGGGAGATGATCGACTCGATCTCGCCCGTGATGACCCACGGCGCGCGCAACTGGATTCGCGACCTGGCGCGCGAGTTCAAACAGGCAGGCATCGACGCCAGCTTCGCCTACTCGATGGAGTGCTACAGGCCTCCGACGGCGATGGCCGCGCGCTACTGGGACGGCGAGCCCGTCTTCCTGCCGATCCCGTCACACCAGATGCACTTCGGCCCGCGCGTGCGGAATTACCTCAAGCAGATGTACAAGGAGTGCGCCGACGAGATCGCTGCCGCCGGGTTGCCCATCGTCCTCCAGTTCGGCGAGACACAGTGGTGGTATTTTCCGAACGCCTCCGGCATGCCGTTCTACGACGACGACACGAAGGCGGCGTTCCAGGCTCGCTACGGCCGCCCCTTGCACCGGTTCCTGGCCAACACCGACACGCCCGACGACGACATCGAGAGCGCCAACTTCCTTCGGGACCGCATCTGGGAGTACTGCGCCGAGGTCATCAGCTACGTTCGGCGGTTCCATCCCTCGGCGGTATTCGAGTGCCTCTGGCCGCTCGACGCCAATCAGGGCAAGCCCGTGCCGGACCCTGCCTTCCGTGCGCTCAACTTCCACGTGAACCTGCCCAATGAATGGAAGACCTCGGCGTACGGCGTGAAGTACTTCCGCGCGGAAGGCTTCGACTACGACGTCTGGCAGAAGAACGCGCGGCTCATGCGGCAGACGCTCGAGTTCCCGCTGAAGCTGGGTCGCCCCGCCTCCGAGTGCATGTACCTGGCGGGGATCTACGGTCCGCCGGACCCGCCGATGCGCGAGGCCTACGGCATGTGGCGGAATCGCGGGCTGTATTCGTTCTGCTTCTGGGCGTTCGACCAGTTCTGCCTGAACTCTCGGGCCCTGCCGCTGGAAGTGCCCGCGCAGTCCACTGCAACCCTTGTCTCTTATCGCCGGCCGCGCGCCGCGCGCTCGCCCGAAGCGCCCGTCGCCGTGGCTGATGCGCCCGAGCCGAGCAGCCGCTTGAACACGTTCCGCTTGAACGCGAGGAGGTTGAACGGATGAGCAACTACCCGAACGCGATCGACGACGCATCGAGCCTCTACTCGCCCGCCGACGCCTTCTCCGCAAAGCCGCTCGAAACGATTACCACCATGCCGATCTATGCTGGCGACACGACGATCAGCGTCGAGTCTACCGGCGTGGGCTTTCCCGACGAGTACGGGATTCTTTCGATCGACGACGAGCTTGTCGTCTACACCGGCAAGACCGCCACGCAGTTTACTGGCTGCCAGCGCGGAGCGTTCGGCACCGTCGCGGCCCAACATACTTCCGGCGCAACCGTGCGCGCCAACATGGTCTCGGCCTACATCAAGGCGCTGCAGGAAGCCGTCATCGCGATCGAGCAGGAACTCGGCACGGCATCCAGCCGCAACTACGTCCGCAAGGACGGCGCGGTAACGATCACCGGCGCGAAGGCCTTCGTCGATGGCGCGGAGTTCGGCTCGGGCAACAAAGCCGCCACCGGGCTGGTGCGACTGCCCAACACCGGCGCGGTGAAGTGGCGCAAGGCCGACGGCTCCGGCGACCTGGGCCTCGCATTGAACGCCAATGACCGCCTGGTTGCCGATGCCATCATCGACTTCGCGCCCGGGCAGACCTTCGGCGCATTCTCCTATCCAGACGCGGGCTACGGCAACAAGGGCATCGTGCAGGTCGACGCAGCCGGAGGCCTCGCCGTCGAATCAGGCATGCTGTCGATGGCACCGTCCGGCGCATCGCCAGGCACGTATCCCAAGGTCACCGTCGACGCCAAAGGCCGCGTGACCTCGGGAGCGAACCTCGCAGCAGGCGACCTGCCCGCCCACGCCCACACGGCCGCCGACATCGTGAGCGGGGAACTCCCGCACAAGGTCCAGAAGGACGGCATCGACGTTGGCACCCGCCGGGCGCTGAACCTGGTCCAAGGCACGCGCGTTTCGCTGGCAGCCGCAGACGACCCCGCCAATGACCGGGTCAGCGTGACCATCAGCGCCAGCCCGCCAGAGGCCGGGGAAATCACCAACGCCCTCGGCTACGCCCCGGCCGACAGTGCGGGCGACCATTTCACCGGCCCCGTTGATTGCGGCCCGCACCAAACCATCGGCGGCCCGCTGGAGAACATGGCGAAGCACTCCGAGAACTTCGCCGCTGCCGCCTGGGACAAGAACGGCGGCTCGTGTTCGGTCACTTCAAATGCCGTCATCGCTCCGGACGGCCACCAGACTGCCGACGTGATCACAGCAGTCACCGACACGCCCGTCCTCCAGCAGCAAATCGCGGGCCTCACCGACGGCGGCACCTACACCTTCTACATCTGGGCCCGAGTCCCCTCTGGCACGCGCAAGGTCTCGCTCGCCATCGTCGACAACCCCTACGCCGCCTACCTCGCCGGTCCGACCCAGGTCACGCTGACAACCTCCTGGCAGCGCTTCAAGATCACCGGCACGCTCGCGAGCGGCCAAACCGGCCTCTGGATTGTCGTCCGACAGTACGCCGCCAACGGCGACGACTGGACGACCGGCGACATCCACCTCTGGGGCGCTTGCCTCCAGGCGGGCAACGACCCACAGAAGGCCTACGCCCGCACCTCGGCCTCGCAAACGCCGCACATTTCCTCCGGCCTCGCCGTCGGCCCAACGGTCATCGCCGCGCTGGACTCTACAACATCGCCCCTCAAGATCCACGGACCTGGCTCCAACCTCGCCGACAGCACCCTTCTCGAACTCACCGCCAACGGCGAACTCATCCTCGCCGGCGGCTCCGGTAACGGCTACCGCTTCGCCGAACTTTGCGCTGCCAACAATCCTTCGGGTTGGGTGGGAGTTCTCAAGGTGAAGGCACCCAGCGGAGGGACGCTAGGCTATATCCTGCTGTATTCGACCCCGTGAATCCCAGCAGGGTTGGCAAGTGCTTTTCTTGCCGCCGCCCGACGACCTACGAGATGTGGCGGCTGGCTTTGCTCACGGAACGGCAAATGTGAGATAAAATTAGATTTGTGAGCCGCTCCCTCATATATCGGCTTGTCGCAGTCGCGTTTCTGCTCCTTATTGGAGCTGAGCTGTTCGCCTGCGAAGCGATTGCTCCTGAGCGATGCGAGAGCTTTGGCTTCCCCAAGGAGAGCAGTTCGCAACCGGGCGATGACAATTGCGTTTGCTGTTGCACCCACGTAGTTGTTTTGGAGCCCCTTGTTGTGGAGGTCAGCGCGCCTGCGACCACTACTCCCGATTCTGCCGATCCAACAGCGGCCGACGGTCTATTTCCCCTGATCTACCACCCCCCCAGAGTCTGACCTCTCCCCGAATCTGATTTCGATTCCTTGGAGGTCCGTGTGTTTCCTATCCGACTCACTGTTGGATTGGCAGCCGCATGGATGGCGATTCCTGGCTGGGCTCAAACCGATCAGGCGTTGTCGTCTAGCGTTCTGCTGGCAAGGGCACTTGAAAACAACCGCGAGTTGCTCGCGGCAAGACAACGCGTGGAAGAAGCCCGAGGGCTCTTGCAGCAGGCGGGCGTGCGTCCTGCGCCGACCCTGGAGGCGACCGGAACGACGGGCCGGCCGCTCGCCACGGTGGGCGAGGAACAGTTCGGCGTCGGCATCGCGCAGATTTTCGAAACCGCCGGCAAGCGGTCCAAACGGATGCACCTGGCCGAAAAGCAATTGGCACTTGCAGAGGCAGAATACGATGAGCGCGTCCGCCAGCTTCGGTTTGAGGTGCGTTTCCGCTTTGCCGAGTATGCAACGGAAGCCGAGCGGCTGCAGATTGTCGAGCGGTTGCTGGGCGCCTATCAGCGGTCTCTCGATCTGGTGAGGGCGCGCGTCGCCCAGGGGGATGCAGCAGCATTGGAGCGCGACCTGCTGCTAGTCGAAGTCAGCCGGAGCGAGGCGCAGCGCGCCGCGATCCTCGGCAGGATGGAGGCGGCCCGTGTCGAGCTTGCCCGGCTGGTTGGCTTGGGCGATCCGCAAGCCATTGCCACTCCACTGATCGAGCCACTCCCTGTGATCCACTTTGATCTCGGTCAGCTTAAGAGCAAGTCGCTCACCGAGCGACCCGACCTCAGAGCTGCGGAGATCATCAGGCAACAAGGCGAGGCGGAGTCTCTATTGGCTCAAGCTCAAGGAAAGGCGGATGTGACTCTCTCAGCAGGGTACACTCGCGTGTTCTCGCGGTTTGACGATCAGCTTGGCCTGACGCCGGCGGGCGTTCCGGCCACTTTGCGGGATCGCGATGACGTGCTCTCCATCGGCGTCTCGATCCCGCTGTTCGGTCGGGACCGCAATTTGGGGAATATCGAGGCGGCGATCGCAAGAACCAGAGGGGCCCAGTACCGGAGGGAATTTCTGGAGCGATCAATCCCCCTGGAGGTGGAGGTGGCCTGGCGCAGGTTCACGAGCGCGCGCGAAGCCTTCCAGACGCTGAATGAGAAGGTCCTGCGGCAAGCCGAGAAGAACCTGGAGGTGATTCAGCGCGCCTACCAGCTCGGACAGCTTCGCCTGCTGGATGTGCTGAATGAACAGCGGCGTCTGCTCGACACCCAACTGGCGGTGGTCGATTCGAAGCTGGAGGTCCTGCGAGGACTGGCGGAACTAGAACGAGCCAGCGGAGGAGAACTGCAATGAGAATCCTCACGGTGTTGGTGCTTTGCTTGACGCTGGCGTCCTGCGCGAAGAAGAAGCAGTTCGAGGCAGCGAAGGCCGAGAAAGCCGGAGGCGAGGCGCATGACGAGAAACACATTGAGGAGGCCAACGTCGTCGAGTTGAGCTTGGAAGCGCAGAAGCGGGCGGGAATCGAAGTCCAGGAAGTGCGCATGGGGCGTGTGGAAGTGCTGATCAAGGCGACGGGCACCGTGCAGCCGATTGACAGCCGCATCGTCCAATTACGGCCACTGGCGCGGGGGCGTGTGGTGCAGGTGCTCGCGAAGACCGGCGACCGCGTGGAGAAGAACCAGGTCTTGGCTCGATTCGACAATATCGAGGCCGGCGACCTGTCCAGCCAGGTGGAAGCCGCGCGCGCGGAACTACAGCGGTTGAGAATCCAACTCGCCAACGCACGCCGCCAAGCCGAGCGCGCGCGGAACTTGGTCGAGATCGGCGCCGTCCCAGTGAAGGAATCTGAGGCGGCCGAGGCCGATGCGAGAGTGCTAGAAGAGGCCGTCCGGGCGCAGCAAAGCACGCTTGCAGGCGTCGAAACCCGGCTCAGGCGATTTGGGGCGCCGTCCGAGAGCGACGCCTCGCTTACGACGATCCGGGCTCCGTTTGCCGGCGTCGTGATCAGGACCGAAACCTCTCCCGGGGACGTCGTCGACTCGGGCAGCGTTCTCTTCACCGTCGCGGATCTAAGCCGTATCTACATTGAGGGGCAAGTGTACGAGAAGGATTTGGCGAAGATCCGGATCAACCAACCCGTCTTCGTCACGGTCGACGCTTACGCCGGAGAGGTCTTTGAGGGCCGTGTCATCGCGATCAAGGACATCCTGAATCCGCAGACGCGCACGGCCGGGGTCCGATGCGAACTCGCCAATCCGGCGGGGAAGCTGAAACTCGAAATGTTTGCCAACCTGGCGATTCCGACCACGGACACTCACGTGGCGCTCACGCTTCCGTCGGATGCGGTCCAAACGATTAACCGGCGACAGGTTGTCTTCGTGCGGAAAGGCGATCTTCATTTCGAAGCCCGCGAAGTGCAAGCGCTCGGCGACGGACCGCGGGTCGAAATCACGGCGGGTCTGAAGGAAGGCGAGCTCGTTGTCGTGAGAGGCGCGTTTCAATTGAAGTCGGCGTTCCTGGCTAAGGAATTGCAATCGGAGCACTAGCGTGATTGACCGCGTAATCGCCTGGAGCATTCGCTATCGCTACGCCGTGCTGGCCTTCGCGGCGCTGCTGGTCGTCACCGGCGTCTATGCGGCCCTGGATCTCCCGATCGACGCCGTCCCCGACGTCACCACCAATCAAGTTCAAATCAACACGAAGGCGCCGTCTTTCACGCCGCTCGAAATGGAGCAGTACGTCACGTTCCCGATCGAGGTTGCCATGAGCAATCTCCCGCAGAAGGAGGAAGTGCGATCGATTTCGCAGTTCGGCCTCTCGCAGGTGACGGTCGTTTTCGAGGACGGCGTCGACATCTACCGCGCCCGCCAGCTCGTGCTGGAACGGCTGTTGGAGGCCCAACAGCAGCTTCCCGACGGAGTGATCCCGGAACTGGCTCCGGTGAGCACCGGGCTGGGAGAGATCGTCCAGTTCACCCTGAACGTGAAGCCCAACGCGCCACGGCCTTACAGCTTGATGGAGCTTCGCACACTGCTCGACTGGTTCATCAAGCCCCAGTTGAGAACCGTGCAGGGCGTGATTGAGGTGAACAGCTACGGCGGGGAAGAGCAGCAGTACGAAGTCCTGGTGGATCCTACCAAGCTGGTCAGTTTCAAGCTGACCCTGCCACACGTGATCGACGCACTCAAAAAGAACAATCTGAACGTGGGGGGCGCGTACCTGGAGGGCGCCGGCGAGCAGCAGTTGATTCGCGGCGTGGGGATGATCGAGTCGCTCCGCGACATCGAGAATATCGTCGTTGCCGCCCGCGAGGGGACGCCGGTATTTATTCGCTCTGTCGCTTCGGTACGTCAGGGGGCGCAGATCCGGCAAGGCGCAGCGACCCGCGATGGCAAGGGAGAAACTGTCGTGGGCATCGCGATGATGCTGAAGGGAGAGAACAGCCGCCAGGTAGCCACGCGCGTCGTGAACAAACTGAAGCAACTCAACACGGCGTTGCCGCCGGGAATGGAGATCGTTATCTTCTACGACCGCCGAGAGCTGGTGGACCGGACGGTCCGTACGGCCGTCACGAACCTTACAGAGGGCGGCTTAATCGTGATCGCCGTTCTTTTCCTCTTTCTGCTTCAGATGAGGGCTGGCCTGATTGTCTCGTCCGCGATCCCCCTTTCCATGCTTGTGGCCATCATCGGCATGCGACAGTTCAACATCTCAGCCAACCTGATGAGCCTCGGGGCCATCGACTTTGGCCTGATTGTCGACGCGGCCGTCATCATTGTCGAGAACTGTGTCCGCCGTCTATCGCAGGAGCGAAGAAGACTCGGCCGGCCCTTGAGCGGTGAAGAGCGCCGCGCCACCATCCTCGCCGCCAGCGTGGAGGTTCGGAAGGCGAGCCAGTTCGGCGAGATCCTGATCATCGCCGCCTACCTGCCGATCGTCTCCCTGGTGGGTATTGAGGGCAAGATGTTCCGGCCCATGGGGTTGACGGTCATCCTCGCTCTATCTGGAGCCCTTGTTCTCAGCCTGACGCTGATTCCCGCGCTGTGCGGCATCTTTCTGAGGGAGGGCAAACCTTCAAAACCGGGTCCGAAGGAACAAGGGGAGGAACACGAGGAGGACAACCCCGTCGTTCGGCGCCTGCAACGACTCTACGTGCCCGTTCTCGACCTGACGCTCCGGCACAGGACAGTCACGATTGGTGTCGCGCTGGCATTCGTTGTTGTTTGTGGTGTATTGGGCACGCGGCTTGGATCGGAGTTTCTTCCCAAGCTGGAGGAAGGGGCCCTCGCCATCAACGCAATGCGGCTGCCAGGCGTGTCACTGCCAGAAGCGGTCAAAATGACAAGTTCTCTGGAAGCGGCGCTGCAAGAGTTCCCTGAGGTCACCAGGACGATCACGCGCATCGGGCGGCCGGAGATTGCCACCGACCCGATGGGGGTGAACATGAGCGACACCTATGTTCTGTTAAAGCCTCATACAGAGTGGACCTCCGCCCGGTCCCGCGAGGAGCTGGTTGAGAAGATGGAAGCGAAACTCAAGCGGGAGCTTCCTGCGATGGCCTACACGTTCTCCCAGCCGATTGAGTTTCGAATGATGGAGCTGATCGAGGGCGTGGGCTCGCGGTCCGACGTCGTCGTCAAGATTTTCGGGGACGATCTGGACGAGCTACGGGTACAGGCTGGTAAGGTAGCCAAGGCGATGGCGGGCGTCCGAGGCGTCGCCGATCTGAAAGTCCAGCAGCTAAGCGGCCAGCCAGTTCTCAGTATCAGAGCCAACCGAGAGGCGATTGCGCGCCACGGGATCAACGTTTCCGACGTACAGGAACTAATTCAGACGGCCATCGCAGGCTCTGAAGCCGGGCGTGTGCTGGAGGGATTCAGGCGCTTCGGACTGGTGGTCAGACTGGATCCTTCCGTCCGCTCCAGCGCCAGCGATTTCGCGGACTTGCTGGTTGGCACGCCAACCGGGCAGAACATCCCGCTTGCGCAGCTCGCTACTCTGCGAAGCGAGGAAGGCCCGTTGGAAGTCAGCCGGGAGAACGGCCAGCGCCGCATTTCGATTGAAGCAAACGTGCGTGGGCGGGACATCGGGAGCTTCGTGCGCGAAGCGCAGGCGCGCGTCGAGCAGTCCGTCACACTCAAGCCGGGATACCTGATGGTGTGGGGTGGGCTGTGGGAGCACCTTGAGTCGGGCAGAGCGCGGCTCATGGTGGTTGCGCCGCTCACGTTTCTGCTTATCTTCGTGCTCCTGTTCATCACCTTTCACTCCGCCGGCCAGGCCGCTCTGGTCTTCAGTGGAATCCCCTTTGCCATCACGGGGGGCGTGCTGTCGCTGCTGGCGCGTGGAATGACATTGTCCATGAGCGCAGCGATCGGTTTTATCGCCGTGTCGGGCGTTGCGGTGTTGAACGGGGTCGTGATGATGACCTTCATCAATCGGAACCGGCAGTCCGGCATGGTCTGGGCCGAGGCGGTTAGAAACGGTGCGGCGTCAAGACTTCGGCCCGTGCTGATGACGGCCGCAGTTGCGAGCCTGGGCTTCCTACCCATGGCTCTATCGACAAGCGCCGGCGCCGAAGTGCAGCGCCCGCTTGCCACGGTTGTGATCGGCGGGCTGGCCACCTCGACTCTGCTAACACTGCTGGTGTTGCCGACGATGGTGCTCAGTTGGGAAGCGCGAACGAGGAAGCAGTAGGATGCGACCGTCGATAGAACAGTTTCGCCGATTCAAGGTCGAGGGGATGGATTGCGCCGAGGAGGTGGCAATCTTGAAACGGGAAGTTGGCCCAATCGTGGGCGGAGAAGAGCCGCTCGCCTTCGATATCCTCAGCGGTGTCATGACCGTCGCCGGCCTTGCCGACGCTGCTCAAGAAGCACGCCTGCTGGAGGCTATCAGCCGAACCGGGATGCGCGCAAGGCTCATTGACTCACATAGTCCTTCTCCGGAGAGGTCCTGGTGGGCCCGGCACGGACGTTCCGCGCTCACCGTCACCAGCGGAATTCTGACAGCAGGGGCGTTCGCAATCCACGTCATCCTCTCTGGATGCTTCTCTCAGGCCGTTGGCTCGGAGGGGATAGGGCACGCCGAAGCAGTTCCGCTGCCCGCCCGCATGATCTACTCGCTGGCGATTGCAGCCGGGATCTACTTTATCTTGCCGAAAGCGGTCTTCGCGATACGGCGCTTGCGCCCGGATATGAATCTGCTAATGGTGATCGCGGTTGTGGGGGCCATCGCCATCGGAGAGTGGTTCGAGGCATCCACCGTCACGTTCCTGTTCGCCCTCTCGCTGACGCTGGAAAAGTGGAGTGTTGGACGTGCCAGGCGGGCGATCGAAAAGCTGATGGATCTCACGCCGGCAACGGTCAGAATGATCACTGCAGCAGGTGCGCTTCAAGAGATACGACCTGAGTTTGTACCGGTCGGCTCACGGTTCGTTGTTCGGCCTGGAGAGCGAGTGCCTCTGGACGGCGAGGTTCTCGATGGGACAAGCGAGGTCAACCAGGCGCCGATCACCGGTGAGAGCATTCCGATCGTGAAGGCGCCGGGGTCTTCGGTGTTTGCGGGCTCGGTAAACGGTCAGGGTGTGCTGGAAATCCGCTCCACCAGGCCAAGCGGTGACACCACGTTGGCCAGAATCATCCGTCTTGTTTCGGAGGCCCAACAGAAGAGATCTCCTTCCGAGCAGTGGGTTGATAGATTCGCTCGCCGCTACACGCCAGTGGTGGTGATACTGGCCATTTTTGTGATTGTGGTCCCAGTCCTGGTCTGGGGCCAACCCTTCGACCGATGGCTGTACCAGGCGCTTGTTATGCTAGTGATCTCCTGTCCATGCGCACTGGTCATCTCCACTCCGGTCAGTGTCGTCGCCGCGATCGCCGCAGCCGCACGGCAGGGCGTCCTGGTGAAGGGAGGCGCCTTCATGGAGGTAGCCGGGCGTCTGAAGGCAATCGCGTTCGACAAGACCGGCACACTGACGGCAGGAAAGCCAACGGTCGTTCAGGTGAGAGCTTTGAATGGCCACACCGAGACCGAGTTGTTGGAGCGAGCGGCGGCACTCGAGGTTCACAGCGACCATCCTCTCGCTGTCGCAATTCTCGACCATGCGAGCAGCCGGAGCATCGCCATTCGAGCCGCTGAAGGTGTACGTGCCGTTCCGGGAAAAGGTGTCTACGGACGCTGGGATGGCCGCGAGTTCTGGTTGGGCTCGCACCGCCTGTTGGATGATCTCAACCAGGAGACGCCCGGGGTTCACCAACAGCTCGAATCGTTGTCCGACACGGGTCACACTGTCGTTGTCGTTGGAAACCAGGAGCACGTTTGCGGGTTCCTTGCCTTGGCCGACCGAATACGCCCGGAGTCTGCCGAAGCCGTCCGGCAGCTTCGGTCGCTGGGCGTCGATCATCTGGTCATGTTGACGGGTGACAATCGCGGTACGGCAGAGGCCATTGCGAAAGAAACTGGCATGATCGAAACCGAGGCAGAGTTGCTGCCGGAGGAGAAGGTGGCGGCGGTGGAACGGCTGGTGAGCCGATTTCAATCGGTCGCCATGGTCGGTGACGGGATCAATGATGCGCCCGCCTTGGCCCGCGCCACGCTCGGCATCGCCATGGGGGCTGGCGGCAGCGACACTGCCATCGAAACAGCAGACATCGCCCTGATGTCGGACGACCTCTCCAAGCTGCCCTGGCTGATCCAGCACTCTCGGCGGATGGTCGCCATCATTCGCACGAACATCTTTCTGTCGCTTCTGGTGAAGGCCTTGTTCGTCGGGCTGGCGCTCGCGGGCCATGCGTCTCTGTGGGCGGCAATCGCGGCCGATATGGGTGTGTCATTGCTTGTAATAGCGAATGCGCTTCGGCTCCTTCACGAGCCAGGGCAGTCGGTGTGAGAGTTCTCCCCGTCCGCGCACGCGGTTCTCGGTAAGGAATTCGCGGTGAGCTACGTTCACGAGGGGCAGACGGGTGCGGGCATTGCCACTCGGCTGCGCATCCATGGTCGCTTTAAATTTGGCCCCGGAATACGCATAATTTAAAGCCGCTAAACAATCCAAAGCAGATAGAGGCCGATCAGCACCAGGAAACCGCCCACAACTTTATCCACGTGCTTTCCGAACCGGGCGCGGTCCAGGCGCTCCAGAACTGTGCCTCCCGCGGTACCGACGAGCAAGACCGGGAGGCTGGTGCCAACACCGTAAGCGAACAGCAGAATCCCCCCGAAGACGAAATCCCGTTTATATGCCGCGAAGGACAGGACGGCTGCGATGATCGGGGTTCCACAGGGTCCGATGACGAGGGACAGAAGAAGTCCAGCCCCAAACGCCGTACCCGAACGCGCCCAGACTGGGGAGCGCGTCGACATTGGCTGGCGTATCCAGCCGAGGCGATACAGCCCCATGAGCACGGGCACCAAAGCGATGGCGTACTTGACTGGAGAACTGACTGACGCGACGCGCCCGGCATAGGCTGCGACTACCCCGAGTGCAGCCATGGCCGTGGCAACACCGAGTACGAAGGCCACGCTATTGCGGAGCGAGCGCCTCAGGGTGGCATCACGGGCAGAACAGCATGCGCCGACAGCCGCTGGGTAAATCGCCAGGCAGCATGGATTCAGACCTGCAATGAGCCCGCCGAACAAGGCCAAGGGTAACGCTGACAGGTTGCTCATCGAGAGCGCCTGCCTGAAAGACTCGGAAATGTCCATTTAGTCCAACCGCAACTCTTGGAGGGCGGCTCGTAACCTTGCGATTGTTTCGCGGTCCTCACCCTCGAATCGCGCCGCTGTCTGGCCGTTCTTGTGGAAGATCAAGACCGTCGGTACAGTCAGGATGCGATGCCGGGTCAAGAGTTCCGACTTGCTATCCGGCTCCAGCTCCTGCACATGGAATCCGCGGGCTTTCAAAGCGCGGACCATGCGGATGATTTCGGCGCACGCGTCGCCTTCCGCATCAGCTTCGCGCAGGTCCGCAACCATCAGCACCTGCGGAGTCGCTTCCTGTTCCCCCACCGCCGGTTGAGCCGGGGACTGACGGGCCTTGTAGTAGACGATGACGGCAGAGCAGAGCAGCACCACCACGAGCCCTAACCATTTCCATTTCATGACTGACACTCCTGCATGGACTTGTTCCGATTGATCGACGTGCAGCCACAGGGTTCGGCCGGCCGGCACCGATCTATTGCGGCTGTGGAGAGCTCTTCAGGCGCCGCGTCTTGCACGAACGGCACACCATCTTCGAAGCATCTCTCCGCACGCGTCAATTCGCGGCCGAGATAAGCAGCATGATCCAACCGCGTGAGAAGCTGGCGCTCGATGATCTCCCCATACAGCGCGGCGACGGACGTCCCTTCAAGAACACAATTGAGGATTCCCTGATTCGTGTAGTGCTCAACAACGAGGCGTCTATTCGCCAGATCCGGGTAGATCACGAAGTAGCCGGCCCTGTCGAGCACGAGCGACCGTGGATGTTCTGCAACCACGCGCTGGATCGGGGTGCTCCGGAAGGGAGAGGGGAATTCTCCGGGGTTCCGGTTCGCGCACGCCTCGATCTCTCTAGCGATTACATCGAGCCGCCGTTCTCCAATCAAGGACACGAGCTCGATCTGCTGCCTGAACGCTTGCACTTCTTCGTGAGTGACGTTCTTGAGAACGGGCCGCCGTCCTTTGGCGCCTACAATCCGCCCTCTTTCGTCAATGCCGTTTCGAATCAGGCATTCGAAGCTTTGCCCGGGCAGGTGTCCGACCGCCTGCTGCGTATCCTCCCCGCACAACAACACGAATCGAATGTTCGGATTGGTGAGGCAGTTCTTGATAACCCGCTCGATTCCCAGGTTTTCCGTGTGCATTGTGCCGACCACCGACAGCCCCCGTGGTTTGACAGAGGCTATCTCCTGGACCAATGAAGCGGTATTGAGAGTGCACACGGCGACTGGCGCCCCGTACCGCACGACCGAATAGTCGCCAGGCAGCGGTGGCCACCCCTCGCGTTCGTCGGGCTCCTCTGTTGGGCAGAGGTCGAGTTTCGAACCGGCTTCCGGAAAGGCTTCCGCGAAGGCGTTGGCGGCGATGGCCGGATAGCAGACTAGACAGCCGAGGCAGTCGTATTGCTTCGGAACGAATATGCGCTTGGCATCTGCCAGGACCGACGCGAGCTCGGTCTTGCCGGCAGCGGTCTCCGACAGAGCCACCACGGTCTGTTGCAGACAGCCGCACTTGTGGCACTTCGGCGCGGCGATCGCTTCCTCGAGTTGCTCCTGAATGACTCGAAGGGAAGAGGAAACGGGTGTTTCAGAGTGCGCCATCTGGACCTCCGTGGCCGGACCGGATCACGAACTCGCAGGCTGGGTTTCCGAGGCCGAGGCACGCCACTTCCTTGACTGTCAAGGATGCAATCCCAGTGATTACACGGAGAAATCCTTCCATCAAGCCGGCGTCGAATCCACACACGGCGCGCCCTGTTGGAGCAATCTCCCAATCTAAGGCGTCGGCGCATCCCGAGATCTGCAACCTTGCGCCGTCAGGCCGCCGGTCCAAGAAACGCCACTGGATCACATCCCGGAGGCCGCAAGCGAGGAACAACTCCGCAAGAGCATCATCGAACGTCAGCGGCTGACCGCCGTGTTCCGCGGCAATGCGAGATCCCAGCGCGCGGCCGATGCCCTCCAGCAGAGCCGCAAAGGCGACATCGATGGAAGTCAGCTTCACAGCCAGCTCATCGAGTGAAGCGAACTCAGCGGCGGAGAGTCCGCCCGCCTTCGCAGCGTCGTCTTTCGGATTGCAGCCGGTTCCCCCGCAACTCTTTCTGCTCATGACGCTGCGGCCTCCATCCGGTCGAAGCTTCGGACTCTTGAGTCCTCAGCCAAACACCACCCTTGGTCGAGCAGCATGAGCACGCACGGATCAACGACAGAGTAATAGACTTGCAACCCTTCACGCCGCGCTTCGAGGATGCCCCGGTCTGTGAGCCTCTGGAGTTGATTCGAGACAGCTTGGGGTTTCATCCCAACGGTCGCGGCTAGATCGCCAACGCACAACTCGCCGGCGCGCGCCAGGGCATGCAACATTCGAAGACGGGTGGCGTTTGCCAGGAGTTTGAACGTTGATTCCAGCGCTCGGCCCTGGCGAACCGACAGCAATGGCCGGGCAGTCAGTGCTGGTTTGGGCGGACAGGCGCAAGTCGCGTCAGGCATACTCCAGTATTACATGGGGTAGTGTAATAGTCAAGATAACCCATCACGATCCAGTGGGGCGCTGCCGCCATGACCAGTGTGGCGGCGGCGCCGTTACGCCGCAACCCCCGGGTTGGCGCCAACCACGGCCTGCGGGAGGAGGTCTGGAATCTTCGACCGGCGAAATGGAGAATTTTCAGCCGGCGTTGACACCGGAGCGACCGGCGATACCAAGGAAAAGGCGGACTAGAGCGGATAAGCCGATATGCAACGCTTCTTGGTAGTCCGTATAGAATCAATCCCTATGCCAGACTCGATAACTTGCAAGCTCCTGAATCCCTAAGAAGAGCGCTCGGATCGGCGGCGACGGACAGGCCACCAGAGTTCGAAACGTGTCCACGACGGGGAGCCACACCCAAAATCCGTAACTCCCCGCCACCCCGTTCTGCTTGACGCCATCGCCGTTCGCGGCCGCGCGTTATCCCAAACATTCGCCAGTATTTGCGTTTTGGCGCGGTTCTACGTTTGGAAACGCCTCCGACCGGGCCACGCGCTCAACCATCATGGTTCGGTTCGTTGGCCTCTCTCAACCCTTCAAACTCTCCGTTTTCTCCGTTGACAGCTCCGCGTTTGTTGACAGGCCGGTTGAGAGCGCAGGCCGGCATGGCGGTTTTCAAACTGCTGCCTGAAGCGATTGACAGACTCAGGATGGTGCACCATTGTGGTATCATTGGATTGACGGAGGGCGCCATGGTTAAGAAATTGACCAAGCATGGGAACAGCCTGGCGCTGGTGATCGACCGGCCCATTCTTGACCTGCTCAAAATCGACGTCGAGACCCCGCTCGAGATCAGCACCGACGGACAGCGGCTGATCGTAGCGCCCGCCGCACCGTCTGAACGCCGAGCCAAGTTCGACGCCGCCCAGCAGTGGGCGCACAAGCGTTACGGCAAAGCCTTTAAGCGGCTGGCGGAATAGCGCACGATCGGCTTCACCGTGCAGCCTTTATTCCTGTCGCTTGAGGAAGTGCTGGAGATTCACCAGCAACAGATCGAGTATTACGGCGGCGCTCCCGGCATTCGCGATCTTCCCTTGCTCGAATCCGCGATCGCCCAACCCCAGGCCACATTCTCCGACGATTTTCTGCACGCCTCCATCCCCGCCATGGCCGCCGCGTACCTGTTCCACATCTGCCGTAACCACCCCTTCGTCGATGGAAACAAGCGCGTGGCGGCGAACGCGGCCATCACCTTCCTGTTGATGAACGATTGGGAACCAACTTTCCGCGAAGACGAGCTGGTGGACGCCGTGCTCGCCGTGGCCTCGTCTTCGATGACGAAGGAGGACCTCGTTCAATTCTTCGAGAGCCACTGTGTTGGCCGCACGGACACCCAAGGTTGATAGCGTAGGCCGGTTGGGCACTTTCGAACTCGCCTGAGTATCTATTGACAGAGCACCGGGCAGCGCGCGTGGCTGCCAAGCGGAAGCCGTTGTGGGCGCCGAACCCCAAGGAACGGCATACCCATGGACTTCCGCGACCGAACCACCGACGCGGCGCTGGCCGAGATTGCCAGCCTTCTCTCGATTGCCTACGTGCGCTACCGGCGCGCCCGGCACATCGAAAGCGCCGCCAAAGACGCGCCCGAGACCGTCAACGGAGAACTTGATAACCCGCGCCCGGAGAGCCAACATGCGCGTGAGGTTGACGCATGAAGAAGACGCTCCGGGATCGGATTGCCGCCTTCGCCTCGATGAACCCGTCCACCTTGCGGGAAGAGCGTCGCAAGGTATTTGGCAGAGCGGCGTTCCATTCGCAGCGGCGCCCGTCCTACGGGATCACACGGCAATCGGGGGCAGGCGAGGATGGTCGGACCCCGATCGCAGTCTGCGGCGAGGCGTGCGGCTCGGCGCAATCTTCGCTGCGGCGGAACCTGGGTATCCGCACCGTCAGCAGGGGATGCGCTGGTCTGCCCGCCGAGAGAAGGGCGGTGGCGAGGATGAACCCGGCCGTTGGCCGAATCTGGCCGCGCGGAACCTTGTCCCGCAGCCATGATCCTGTCGACTCGAAGTTTCACGGGGGACGCGGCGGTCGGCGTCGGAGCGCTTCGAGGGTGCGCCTCGCGTTCATCGGTTCCCGCCTGGCTGGCGCGCCTCTGACAATGCCCTCGCCCGGGCAGGACCACAGCCTCCTTTCTCACCACCGGCCGGCATCTCATGTCCTGCGAATTCCCAATGACTCTGCAGACAGGCTGTGATGGCTGCGATACATGGGCCAAAGCAGTCATTCGCTCATTTTTGTGTACCTTTTCCTTGCGACTGCTCCCGCGGCCACGATCGTGTCGGAGCTGCCAATGAATGGAACAAACGGAAGCACGGTTTTCACGGATACGGCAGGTGGTGCATGGACGCCCTTCGGGACGGCGCAGATCAGCACGGCACAGAGCATTGCGGGGGGAGCGTCCGGCCGATTTGCAGGCGATGGATCCTCAGTGCGCAACAACAGCACGACCGCGCTCTACTTCCCCACACAGCCCTTCACCATCGAATTCTGGATCTTTCCGGAAGCCAGCGGCCTGAATCGCACTGGCATGATCTACCTGGCGGGGCGCAGCAACCCGGACGCCGGCCTTGGGTTCGATATCCGGATTCAGGACAGGGAAATTGTCGTCTGGGGGCTCGATGGCTGGTTCGGCGGGATCATGCCTGCCGGAACCCCCTATGTGGAAGCCGACCGCTGGGGGCACGTCGCTCTTTCCGTCACTCCGACCGAGGCTTTCCTGTTTTTCAACGGGGTCCTGCGGGGCAGCTCACCACGATCTGCAATCAGCGACGGTGGCAATGCCTTTGCAATCGGCTACCAGTGGAATTTTGGAGGATGGGCCTTCCAGGGCTACATCGACGAGTTTCGGGTTTAGGACGAAGCGCTCTGGACGGCCGATCGGCCACCCGTCAGTGAGATCCCGGAACCGCTGACGTGGGCGCTGATCGGGGCGGGTATGGGCGGTTGCCTTCTGCGAAGGGCATTCCCATGGCGTGGCTCGCGCCTGCGGCGATTCCCGCGTTGGCAAGGTTCAAACTGAATCCAGAAGGCCGTCTTGCGTGTCGCCCTCGTGTCCCGGCAGCGGTGCGGCTGGATTACCGATTCGAAAGGCCTCCCGGCAGCCCCGGACGAGGACGCTTCAAACCTCGGCGGAGGCCAATCGATCAATCGAACCTTGCAGGTCGGCGGATCGAGCCCGGCGCGAGGCGTGCTTGGCCGCCGGCGGTAAGGATGAATTGCCCAGCCCGGGCAACGGAATGCCCCGGGATTTCAGCCGACACATCTTCCACGCGGCGCTGGCCGGGAGGGTAAAGCCCCTTCCGCTTGCCTGCCGGCACTGACGCCGTGCCCGATCAATCCAGATCGCTGCCGAGGCCGCGTCCGCAGCCCTGGACGCACAGCTTGAGGACCTACTCCGCCAGCGCCAGCATGCGCCGACGGCGGGGGGAGAGGCAGATTGCTCCGTGATCAGCTCCCCGGGTGCGCCAGCAGGAACGTGCCGACGGGGGTTGGAATACGCGGCAACCGATGCGTTGTGATGGGTGGCGGTGTGCGGCTGGACCTCGTCGCGCGAACGTCGTGAATCGGCTGCCTCCAGAAGAGCGAATCGACCTCATGCGGGCCCTTCGCACGCGTTCGGGGAATGCAGGGACGTGAATCCCAGCCCCTTGTCGGTTCACACCCCTGCCGCTTCGCCGCCCCGCTGGATGGTCCGCCCCTTGAGAAAGGTGCCCAGGCGTCCGGGCAGGCAATCCTCCGTCCCGATGGCTCTGTGCTGCCGCATGCTGGCCTTGCACTTGCGTGGCGGCCTTCACTCTGCAGCCTGTCATCTCCCCCGCCACAGTCAGACAGCGGATCTGGCGCGGCAATCGCCCGCCCCATGCTGCCGCCCGGCCGACCCTCGACCGGTCGACGCTCGGCCTCGAGCCCACCCTGGCCTCGCACGGACCGGGAGAGGTGGATCCCCGCGACCCCCGTCGTCCCGCCAGGGGTGTCAGCGGAACCGCACTGCCCGTCGGTGGTCGCACGGGCGCTCGGAGAGAATCCGGAAGCGGCAGCCGGAACGGCGTCCCAGTCGGCCTCGGCGTGCTATCCTGTTCCAGATGTCCCGGAAGGTGAGCTTTGGCTGAATTCGAGATTCTCAGCGAAATCGGGATCCACGCCAGTCCCGAACGCGTCTGGTTCATCTTGACTGACTTCCCGGCCTATCCCCAGTGGAACCCGTTTGTACGGCGTATCGAAGGAGAGCTGCGGGTGGGCGCGAAACTGACGGTGTCGATCCAGCCTGAAGGCGGAAAAGCCATGACGTTCCGTCCCGTTTTGCTCGCGGCGACCCCCGGCAGAGAGCTGCGGTGGAAGGGGCAGGTGCTTTTGCCGGGGCTGTTCGATGGCGAGCACTTTTTCCGCGTCACGCCACTCGGCCCGGACCGGTGTCGGCTCGTTCATGGAGAGAAGTTTTCCGGGCTTCTCGTCCCTCTGTTCCGATCGAGTCTGGATTCGGAGACCAGAGCCGGCTTCCATGCGATGAACCAGGCGTTGAGGGATCGGGCGGAGAGGCAGCACTAAGGCTGGAAATCCTCCCGGATCGGGCAAGGCTCGTGGCTGCGAAAGGTGTCCGTTGGCCTGTCCTGACCCTTCAGACTCTCGGTGGCGGATCTGACAGGTCGCTCCGGGTGAAGGGCTCAGGGAGCAGGTCAGATGGGCTGGGGGACTTCTGGGCGAGCGCAGCCCGGCCGCAGAGGCGCCCGGGACGCCAGATCCCGGCTCCCCTGGGAGAGGCCGGGTCGGCCGACTTCCCGATGGATGCTTGTCACGGCGGGATTTCCCGTGCCTGACGCAAGGGGTTGTTCCGTGGCGTGGGGCGCGGAGGCTCTGCCTGCCGGACCCACGACCTGCCATCGGAAACCAGCTCTCACCCCTTCGGTCTGAAGGCAGCACACCAACTCCTGGCGAGCATGGCGCCTGCCGGCCGTGGGAGCGGAAGCCTGGGCGCGCTGGCTGGGGAACTCCGCCGGTCCGTGGAGATCAGGCAGACGGGGCCCCACCACCAGGAGGGCCCGGGCCGCCGTGGTCCGGGGATCACGCGGCCCGGGTAGAGCGCCGGCTTGCCGAGGCGTTTACAGAGGGGTGCTCTTCGTCTTGATCACCAGTCCCGCCGGCCAGGGCTCCGTCTGAATGATCTTCACGGCTGCGTCGGCAAGCCTCTGGCGGGTTTGCGCGGAGGCATCCGGCGGCGCTGCCACCAGTACCAAAACCCTCGGGAGGGGAGTCGGGAGGGGACCGCGAGGGGGGCCGGTCATGCGAAGATCCGGCTCCGGATACCAACTCAGCTCGACCTTTTCAAAACAGAGCATGCACAGGCAGAACGGCCCAAATTTCTTGTCGTTCAGCAGGGTGCAGAAGCATGAAACCCCGTGGCCATGCTGGTCGCATCCGCATCCGGGCGGCGGACATGCGATGGGTTTGTTGCCTGCCGAGGAAGGCGCTGCCGTAATTGCCAGAAAGCTGACCCGCCTGTTGCCCCTCAGCCCTGACTCGATCCTCTGAAGAAGGCCGGTGTCGCCAATGGGGGCGGCCTGGCGTGCAGCATCGGCCTTGGTCAGCTTTGCGCCAGAAGCGATCTGATCGACAATCCCCTGAGCCGCAGCCTCCATCCGCTGCACGTCCGCCGGGCTGTAAACATTTTCCGGGTAGACGATCAGCGCCCGGATATCTGTCTTTTCGATGCCTTGGGCCGCCGCGGCTTGGCCCTCTGCGGGTGCGGGGAGAATCCGCTCACGCCGCGCGCCCTCCTGTCCCGCAGCAATGGAAATGGTCAGCAAAAGAGAAGCAGTGAAGATACGTCGCATCGCTTGCATCCCTCTCGCATAGAGATATACGGAATCTTTGGCGTTCTTTCAACTTCTCCCGTGCGGCGGGTCGGGGTATCGTCTGGCATGCGCCCCGCTTTGACGGCGTGCCGCGCGAGCTCTGCCCCAAACCGTCCGTTGCCCGGGTTCCACAAACCTGGCGGCATCGCTGTCGCCGTGCCATGCTGATCTCCGTCAAGGAAGAGAATCCCCGTCCGGAGCGGTTTTCAGGTGGGCAACACTTCCGAGAGTCCTGGCGCCTACCCGGCGGTTTGAGCGCATTGGCCTCTCTCAACCCTCCAAACTCCCCTTTGACAGGTTGCTGTTTGTTGACAGGCTGGTTGAGCGCGCAGCCCGGTTGGACACTTTCGAACTCGCGTGAGTATCTATTGACAGAGCACCGGGCAGCGCGCGTGGCTGCCAAGCGGAAGCCGTTGTGGGCGCCGAACCTCAAGGAGCGGCACACCCGTGGACTTCCGCGACCGAACCACCGACGCGGCGCTGGCCGAAATCGCCAGGCTTCTCTCGATTGCCTACGTGCGCTACCGGCGCGCCCGGCGCATCGAAAGCGCCGCCAAAGACGCGCCCGAGACCGTCAACGGAGAACTTGATAACCCGCGCCCGGAGAGCCAACATGCGCGTGAGGTTGACGCATGAAGAAGACGCTCCGGGATCGGATCGCCGCGCTCGCCGCGATGAACGTGCCGGCGCTGCGCGAAGAGCATCGCAAGGTCTTCGGCAAGGAGCCGGCCAGTTCGCACCGGCGGTTTCTGTTCCGCAAGATCGCCTGGCGATTGCAGGCGGACGAGGAAGGCTGGGCTCTCAACGCGGTCCACGAGTTGGCGCGCGCCATTGCGCGGAACTCGCCGCTGCGGAACCGCGTGGTCACCAACGCCAGCAAGCGCAGCGATGGTCTCCCACCTGAGCAGACGGCCGTCGCGACGATTGAGCCCGATCACGATCCGCGGTTGCCCATGCCCGGCGGCTGGATCATGAAGCACTACAAGGGCAGGACCCACGTCGTGCGTGTGCTCGATGACGGGCGCTTCTCCTACGACGACCGGCAGTTCAAGTCGCTCAGTGCGGTTGCCCGGGAGATCACCGGCACCAAGTGGAATGGCCTGCTGTTCTTCGGCCTGACGGAGAAGAAGAATGGCCGCAGTTAACGGAAACCTCACCACGCCGCGCCGGTCGACGGTCCGTTGCGCCATCTACACACGCAAGTCGACCGAGGAAGGACTCGAACAGGAGTTCAACACGCTCGACGCGCAGCGCGACGCGGCCGAAGCCTTCATTCGCAGCCAGCGCGGCGAGGGTTGGGTGGCGCTGGAGGAGCACTACGACGACGGCGGGTTCACGGGCGCAAACATGGACCGTCCCGCATTGCAGAAGCTGCTTCAGGACGTCCGCGACGGGCTGGTCGATTGCGTGATGGTCTACAAGGTGGACCGGCTGACCCGCTCGCTGCTCGACTTCGCGCGGATCATGGAGGTGCACGACAAACACGGCGTCAGGTTCCTCCTGGCGGATCGGGCTTTCGCATCGTCAGGCGAACAGCGCGTGGCGGACATCGAGGGACTCGATGCGCTCGCGCTGCAATCCGAGGGTGATTGCGAGTTCGGCGACAGCGGATTCCATGCGCAGGCCATTCTCATCGGCCAGATCCTCTACCGGGATTATCACGCCAGTGAGGCCGACGGCCAGAAAGGCGTTGCGCCGCACCTGCGGAGTGGCGGCTGTGACGGAGTAGTCTCGAGCGGCGCTTTCCAGATCCTCGCGCCAGAGGAGCTCAGGAGCGGCGCCCGTCTTGCGTCTGGCCAACCCGCCGCGGCCAGCCTGAGGGCCTTTCCGGTCGCCCATCAGGCTCTCTCTGAAGCGCCCGGAGCCGCTTGCTTGCCCGTGGGCAAGCTGACTCTCCCCCTCTCGATTCAGTGTCCAGGAAAATCGTGGGACGGGGGAGGATTCCCTCCCGCCGCCCCCTCCTCCTGCAGTCGGCGAGGCGATGGGGCTGCCGGCCGCGCTCCTCCCCCGCAACCTTTCACTTCTTCACCAAATATCCGATCAGCGAAACGTATCTCGAGTTGGCGCTATACGAGTTGTCCACGTTTCCCCCGGGAAGTTCAATTGTGGGGACGTAATCCGTGTAAAGCTTCACCGGCGAGCAGTAAACAAGCGTCTGAAGCACCCCATTCGTATAACCGCCCCGGAGCGCGGGGACGCTCAGATACGAATATGTGGAATCGATTCTCCCCTCCACATAAATGCGCGGTTCACTCGAGGGAGCGTTCGGCCGCAAAGCTCCGCTTACCGTCTCGACCACAAACCGCATTCCCGCCGGGATAGTCTGTTGCGTGGCGCACTCCTGATTCTGGCACGTGTAATAGAGGCTGAACGCCGTCCTCGCCGGATTCTCCACGTCCCGCACGGGGGTTGAGAACTGTGCCGAAGCCACTACCGGCGCCAGCAGCGCCGCCAGAAGGGTCATCGCTATTTTCATCAATCGTTTTCCTTTCCAATGTTCTGTTTTCGTCTGATCCATAGAAGCCCAAGCACGCCGATTCCGGCGAGCCATATCGTTGCCGGTTCCGGCACCGCTCCGCCCGGGACCTCCTCCGGCCCCAGGGAGAGCGATGCCAGCAGATACCCGTATCCCGTGCCCGTGGCCGCCACTGGAACGGGACCCGTGCTGATGTCATAGAGCGTTCCAGCGGCGTTCCCGTCGGACCCGACCGCCCAATACACTCCGGTCAGCGGGTCGATCGCCAGTCCGCCATAAAACCCGAAGCCCAGCGCCTTCACTGGAATTGCGCTCTGTGCGCCGAAATCAATCCGCATCAAGGTCGACTCGCCGAGCACGTCGTTCTGAATTGCGTACAGCGTGCTGTCCGCCGGGTTCCAGGCCAACCCGCCATTGAACCCCTGCCCCAACCCGAACAACGGTTGGACGACAGCGCCGGGCAGGTCGAAACTCACTAGCGTCGAATCCCCGAAGCCGTCGTTCACCAGGCCGTACAACTCGCTCCCCGTGTACGCCAGTCCCCCGGCCGTTCCGTACCCGAAGCCTGGAATCAGCACGTCCGGCCCGGTCGACAGCGTCAGGGATACCAGCGACAGGAGTCCGTATGGATCGCTCTCGTACGCGAAGAACCGGTTGCCCGCCGCATCCCACGCCAGCCCGCCTCCATATCCTACAGAGCCGTCCCCGAGCGATCGAATCTCTGTCACAGGACCGTTCGGCGCACTGACCGCCACCAGCGTCTGCGGCGCGGCATACTCGTCCGCCCGGATCCCGTACAGGATCGGACTCGCCACGCCCTCTGCCGCCCCCAGCGCCAATATCGCCAGCGCCAGTCCCGCCCGCTTCACCGCTGCCGCCAGCCATCCGCGCGGCGTGAGTCTGTCTTCACCTGGGTTGTTAGCGATCATACCGGGGTCTCTCCGTTGGTGCCTTGCGGCGTTTATGACGGCCACATTCGCACAAGCGGATTTCCCGCGCGGTTTCGATCAAGCCGCTGTTATTTTTTCGCGAGCGCCCGCACCGCCTCCAACCGAGGACTCAGGCGGTACTCCGGCCACCGGGCCACCACCTGCTCCAACTGCTCCTGCACACCGGGTTCTGTGTCTCCCCACGCTCTGGCCTGCGCCAGATTCAGGCCCTGCGCGAAAAGGTGCTCGCGAACATTCATCGAGGCGTCCGCCAGCGCCGTCGCCCTCTGTTCGCGCGCCGCCCGGAGCAGCGTCAGCGCCGCCGCCCGCCTGCCTGCTTCAAATTCAAACCAGGCCCGCATCTCCAGCAGCGCCGCCGTCGCCAGGCCCTTCCCCGACGCCGCTTCCAGGGCTCTCCTCGCGCCGCTGGTCTTTCCCATGCGCCAGGCCCGTTCCGCCAGGGCCATCTCGAGTTCCGCGCGCCCGTCCCGGTTCGCACCGATCAGGGATCGGACTTTTCTCACGGCCTCCTCCGGCAAGTCCTTTCCACATGCCGCCCGCACCCGCAGCCAGTCCAGCCCCACGCCCGCCAGCACCGGCGTCCTCCGCGGCTCGTCGGGCAGAGACAGCGCCCACGCTTTCCCGAAATAGCTCTCTGCCTCGCAAGTGCGGCCTAATCCCAGCGCCCCTGGCCTCCCAAGGCCCGTCCCCAGTTCGGAATTCAGCAGCGCCTCCCGTCTGCGGAATGCTGCATCCTGCCCAAACTTCTCCCGCTCTGTTTCGACCACGCGCAGCCCCTCGCGCGCCATGGCCACCGCTTCCTCCGTCCTGCCGGACAACCGCAGCGTCTTGGCCCGCTCGTAGATCAGGACCATCCGGTAGGCCGGATCCTTCAGCTGCGCCGCGGCATTCAGCGCCAGCCCGTTGTGCCGCAGCGACTCTTCGAATTCCCCTGCGTACAGGTGCTTCCGCGACTGCTGCAGATGCACCGGCACAAACACCTCCGGATCCTCCGGCACCGTCAGCCGCAACGCTTCCTCAAGCGCTGCCGCCGCTCCCTCCTTGTCACCCGACATGGACCGCAGCTCGGACAGCCGCGAGTAGCCCAACGCCATGGATCGCCGCAATTCCCCGTTCTTCTGGCCCCGCCCCCACAGCCGCTTCTCGATCTCCAGCGCCGTCTCGTGGTACTTCGCCGCCAGGTCCCGCCGCCCGAGGTTCGGTATCCGGTGGTATCCCTGTATGTCCGCAATCCGATGATAGGCCAGCGCCACATCCTGCTGAAGCTCCACGTCATCACCCGCTTCTTTCGCCAGGCTATCCAGGTAGTTCAGCGACTCACTCACCATCATCCGCCTCAGGTTCTCGCTGCCCGTCAGTCTGCGCGCTTCGGTGTCGAAGTCTGTCACCACCCGGTTGGCCAGCGCCCGCACCTGTCCGAAACGCCTCTGCGCCCGCTGCCCTTCCCTGACTGTGCTGAACACCCCCGCTGCCCCTGTCACCAGCAGCGCCACTGTCAGCGCCACCGCTGCTCCGTTTCGCTTCACGAATTTCCTGGTCCGGTAGCCCAGCGTGTCGGGGCGCGCCATCACGGTCTGTCCCGCCAGGTAGCGGCGAATATCCAAAGCGAACCAGTCCACGCTGGCGTAGCGCCTCTCCGGCTCCTCCCGCAGCGCCATCGACACGATCCTTTCCAGGTCTCCTGACAACTCCCGCCGCGCCGATCCCGTCCTCCTCTCTCCAGCATCGTTTCCCGCTTCGCCCTTCTTGCGGAGCCGCCGCTCCCCCGTCAACATCTCCAGGAGCACGACTCCCAGCGAGTAGATGTCGCTCGCCATCCCAATCCGCTCCCCGCGAATCTGCTCCGGACTCGCGTAGTCCCGTGTCATCGGACGCCACCCTGTCTCTGTCAGCGGGCCCGATCCCTCTCCGTCCTCCTCTTCCAGCAGCTTCGCAATCCCAAAATCCAGCAGCTTCGGCATTCCGTTGGGCAGGACAAGAATGTTGGACGGCTTCAGGTCGCTGTGCACCACCAGCCGCTGATGTGCGTGCGACACCGCCTCGCAAATCCGCAGGAACAACTCCAGCCGTCCCCGAGTCTCCAATCCCTGCTCCCTGCAATAGGAATCCACCGGCTGCCCGCCGATGAACTCCATCACCAGATAAGGCGCCCCCCGGTGCGTCCCTCCATCCACCAGCCTGGCTATGTAGGGATGGTCCAGCGCGCTCAGGATCCGTCTCTCTCTGCTGAACCGCGCCGCCAGCGCGCTTCCCGCAATCTCCCGCCGCAGCACCTTCACCGCTACCCTTTGCTCGAAATCCTCTCCCTGCCGGACCGCCAGATACACTGCCCCCATCCCCCCTCGCCCAATCCGCTCCAGCAGCAGGTAGGGCCCGATCGACTCCCCTGGCTCCACCTGCTCGTTCAGCAGCGCCAGCGCTCCAGATACCGCCCGTTCAACCAGGTTTTCGCTGAGACCCGCCAGCATCTCCTGCACCGACGCCAACAACTCCGCGTCGCCCGCTGCTTCCCTGTTCAGATACTCCGCCCGAGCTTCCGGCGGAAGATCAGCCGCTGCCTGAAAAATCTCGTCAATGCGCCGCCAGCGCTCAGGACTCAGCTTTGCCATGCTTCCTGCCCAAGCGGAATTGGATCCGCCTTCCGATCACCGCTTCGGGTTTTGCCCCTTCAGGTACTGGTTGAGCCACGCCTCCGCACTGCGCTGTTCCCGCCCCACCGTTGCTACCCCGATTCCCAGCGCCTCCGCAGTCTCCTCGAGTGACATCCCCGCAAAGAAACGCATTTCGATGATCTGCGCCTTCCGTGCGTCGAACTCGGCGAGTTCCCGCAGCCCGTCGTCCAGATCAAGCAGGATCTCCGGGCGTTCCGGCGACGCATCCAGCGCCTCCTGCACCGTCAGCCGCTCCAGGCCGCCGCCCCGCTTCGCACTCAATTTCGCCCGGGCATGGTCCACCAGAATCAGCCGCATCAAATGCGCCGCCACGCCAAAAAAATGCGCGCGGCTTTTCCAGTCCTGTTCCTTCTGCCCGCTTAGCCAGACATAGGCTTCGTGAAGCAATGCCGTGGGCTGCAGCGTGTGGCCGGGCTTCTCCTTTCGCAGATACGATGCCGCCAGGCGCCGCAGTTCGTCATAGACCAGTGGAGTCAGCCGTTCCAGAGCTTCACGGTCGCCCTCCTGCCAACGGCGCAGCAGTTCTGTGATCTCTGCCGCCATCGCCTCATTATGCCGCAACAGGCCGCCTTTCCTTGCCTGAAGCCAGGCTTTACGGGACCACATTCCCGCCGCCACACCACGGTTTCGAGGCTGATCGACACAAGAAAGGAGAGCAGCCGCGGGCGCGCGGGACTCCTGTCTGATTGGTGCTGTGGACCGGCTGCACGCCCGCCAGGCGGCCTCTCCGTGCCATCAGCAGTGAGACACTGCCCTGGCCTGGAATTCCTGGGAAGGACGCGGATGGATTTCAGCGACGGCATCGGAACAGAGATTGCCGCTTCCCTTGCGGCCTTGCATACCTCGGAACCGAATGAGACCGGGCCAGGCGAAGGCGAGCGGAGCGGCAGCAGAGCAAGCATCCGGCGGGTGGAGGCGCCACCGCGCGATCCCCAGGCGGTGGCAAAGTCCCGCCACTCCTTCACTGCCGGGGACCTGGCGGCGCATCCTCAACCAGGCTCAGGCGGTCCCCTTCTCCGGCGCCGCCGGGGCTCTGCTGCGGCGCGAGTCCTTGTAATCCTCTCATCTGATCGCTGGCGCCGTGGATGGGAGGCTGACATCCTGGATGTTCTCATTCCCCAGAAGCGCGGATCGAAATTCAGGCATGATCCCAGGCAGAAGCACACCAACAGCCCGACCGCCAGAAGGAACGCTTGGCCGGGTCATTGCGCAAAGCCGCGATCAAAGCGGCGGCGCTGGGGGAAGAGCGCTCCGTGCTCAGGCGGATGGCCCTGCCGAATCGGACCGTCCGCCTCACCGGGCTTCGGACCGATCTATCGAACCAGCGCGTCAGCGGCGTTGGCGGCCAGAATCCAGTGGCTGGCCGCGGTGATGACGTATTCGTGCGTGAACCAGAGGAAGCCGAAATCGTCCATGCACTCGGGATAGTCCGGCTGGATGACCACATAGCCGGGGATCACGCCGCCCGGAATGTAGGACTGGTCCGCGCGGTTGTTGCCATAGGCGATCAGGTGGGAACGCGTCCCCACGCCGGAGACGTACGAGCGGCTTGATACGGGATGCGTGCCGAGAATATAGTTGGCGGCGCGCAGCGTGTAATCCTTGCTGACGATCTCGGGGAACGCCTTGTGCAGGAAGTACATCCGGATGCCGAGGTTCATCACTCCCGCCGAGCCGCCCCAGCCGCCGCGCGTCGGCGGCACGCCGAACGGCGTTGCAGCCAGCTCCTTGTCGAGCTGCACGACGTGGGTCTTCAACGCGGCTTCGAACTGCTTGCGGAAGTCCGCATCCATGTAAGGCAGCGCGTGAACCGCGGCCCAGCCGCCGAAACCGAACCGCTGCGACATCGACGGCCACATCTCCAGAACGCGTTTCCTGTACGGCTCGCCGCCGCCGGTTGCGAGCAGGAGCTGGATGGCCGCGTTCCACTCTTCGCCGGCAACCATTCCCGCGCCCGGTCCCGGACGGGTCGGCGTCGGGTTGGCGTGTTCCTCGTTCCAGATGCGGATGGCCGTCTCCAGGCATTCCCTGGCCAGCGCGTCGTCGTAGCCTTGCAGCGCCTGCGCCGCCGCAGCGAGCGTCGCCACGGAGCCGTACTGCATGGCTGCCGACTTCGTCGTGAAGGCCCAGCGGTCATCAGGCTTTCCGGAATAATCGCCGCGCACTTCGTTCGGCCCGAGCTTCGGGTCGTAGATGCGGTTGTCGGTCTTCGACGCGCCGTCGCCGAGGTGCGTATATTGCCGAAGGGTCGGTTCATTGATCACGGGGAAGGTGTGGCCCACGGCCTTGATCTGCGCCAGCACCTGAAGCACGCCATGCTTGATCTGCTGGAGCACGTCGGGCACGCCGTCCGGACGGTGCATTTCCACGGAGCGCGCTTCCCAGTCCACGGCGAGCTGGTCGTAGTCCAGTTTGAACTCGCGCCGCGCCAGCGCGAGGTCCTGAATCACTCCGAACTGACTGCGGGTCTGGATGTCGAAGTCGCCGGCGTCATACCAGCCGCCGACGTTCAGCCCCGGAATGTGTTCGCCGGGCTTGAAAGGCGAGTCGAGTTCCGCCCCCATGGACCAGCCGTCGAAGTGCTGCCGGTTTGGCGGCGCCTGGCGCGCATCATCGAGGTGCGAAACGCCGTGCCACAGCCGGTAGCCCTCGCGGACCGAGACGTGATCCATCGCCGTCGCCAGATAACCCGAAAGGGTCAGCTGCCAGGTGTTGCTGTACACGTCTCTGGCGATGCGGAAAAGGCTCGATCTTTCGCCCGCGTACTCGATCGCATACAGACCTGGTTCCTTCACCTTCGAGAAATCGAACTTCGCATACGTGTACCGCAGCCAGGGTTGCGTGTCCGAAATCGGACCCTCGAAAACCTGCTGATACGAGCCGTCCTCTCCCAGCCTCAGCACTTTCGCCGTCTTTGGCCCCTGGAACTTCGGGTCCAGCTCGAGAATCGCCACTTTGGAGAAATCCGGGTGGTAGCCGGCCTGGCTGTGGGCGATCATCGGCGGCCGCACCCAATTCGGAATCACGCCGGGGCGGATGTGCCAGACGACGACCTCGCCGGTCTTGCCCGAAGGAATCAGGGAGCGCAGCACGAACCAGCCGTTCTGCGCCATCACGCGGCCGTCGTAGAGCGAGAGAGGGCCCGACTCTGAAACCACTTTCACCCGATACAGCGGCGCGTCCACGCCCAGAGTGATGCTGTTGCCCGTGGCGAAGGGCAGCGGCTGGCGGTAGCCCTTTTCGCG